>Ga0209444_10000791_pt1 | contig 17625 bp, 14 predicted proteins | sample LauGreFaBDMM15DN_2_FD_188215 | JGI IMG/M metagenome (GOLD analysis project Ga0209444, IMG submission 188215) | Freshwater lake microbial communities from Lake Michigan, USA - Fa13.BD.MM15.DN (SPAdes) (version 2) | ecosystem: Environmental > Aquatic > Freshwater > Lake | place: Lake Michigan...
CATCAATACCGTTACCTGTATTGAAGCGCAAAATAACTACATTTAGAAAACTTCCGATGAGAGCACCTAGTATTGCAAAGAATGTAATGATGAAAAGTTCCATGTGTTTATTTTAATACACTCCACCGACTACGTCGAATGTTTTATCCGCAGTTCCATCGCATACATCACTTGAATTGAATTCGTACGTCTATGGTGAAAAGTTTGCTCCTCTATTTTTACCGCCACTGCGCAGTGCCCCTAACTTTTATACCCGCATGTTAGTTGCTCTTCCCAAGCCATACAGTACATCTGGCGAAGGTGTTTCCCTAAATGGAAGGGCTACCCTTGTGGATGAAGAAGGCAAGAATGAAATCGTTGCTCTCGGAACTTATGAAAGAACGAAAGGAATCACACATGAAGACGGTTCTTTTACAGTTGTCCCTGTTCCGGTAGCAAATACATCGGATGATATAAAAACCATCGGATATTTTATTGAGCCTAGAAGTCAGAAGATTCCCAATCCTCTTGCTGAACACCCCTTTCTTGCTTCGAATACTCGTTCAAAGTTTATCACGAACGAACCTCTGCTAGATGTTTTTCCATCGATTGAGGCTATTATGACACACGGTGTTCCTCGGACATCATTTCCTTACACAGAAGGTCTGGAGTACCTCAAGGTATATGATGTCAAACTAAAAGATATTCCATGGGATCTTTGGAAGACAAATTTCAAGCCGGTAGAGGTAATCGATAAGACACCTTCAATACTCTCGGTGGAATTTCCACCTCCAAAGGAAGAAAAGAACGGCCCATCAAAGAAACTTCAGGAGCACTACAACATTCCATGGGAAGAAGCGATGGCGCCCAGATTTTGGTTATCACATCAAGAGGATGGTGGAACATTCCTTGCTAGAATGTTACTTTCAGAAGCCGGTGATCATGGTCTTGTTCCGCCCGCTGTTTTAAATGAGGCTCCAGTTAGACAGCTGACTTCTTCAACGCCCGAAGAATGTTTAATTGAAACAGACTTTGAATCATTCATGAGTTCTGGCGTATTTCGTGCCCCCAAGTGGTCAGATATTGACAAAGCAGTCGATAAGAATAAACCAAGACCGACAGGTCACTGTATTCCTACAGCATTCATAACACAAGAGAAGGTTGATGATATCGTCGCAGGAAAGTATCCTTGGAAGGAAACTACGCACGATGATATTATCAAGGAGCATCTTCGCTTACTGAAAATCCACCAGGAAGTTGTTACTAAAAAGAAGGCCGTTGTGTATGAAAAGTTCGCTGGACATCCACAGTCCGACCTTCGTCGTATGATTTTAGCTCTCATGAAAGACGAGGAAAGACTACCAATTGATAAGGCAGTTGATATTGAAAAACTACTTCGCGATATTCACGCAGTTGAAGATGTTTATTACTTTGCCGATGGATCGTTTCTTATTTGCGCTCACACGCTTGCCGTAATGAAAGGCGACTTGGAAAATGATGAAAAGAAGTTTATTGAAAGGTGGACAACTATCGACGAGGGATTTCGTGCTTGTAAGTCGTGTGGAGAACGTGTTTCTGCTAACGTGTTTGCCAATGTAGATGAATTCGATGAGAACGGTGCTCCCATTCTATCTCATGGTAAGTTGGAAGAAGAGGGTGGATTTCACGGCGACGAGTTTGCGAAGTCTCTGCGCGAACTTAAATCAGTCTTTAATCTTGAAAGTGCGAGTGAAAGTATTTTCTACCTGCTGTTATCACTGTTTCAGATTGTTCCGGAGGATACTCAATTACTTCCTATTCTTCAATACCTTCGTGGAGTCAAGGGAAGTCTTGATAAGTCAAAGGCCGCAAAAGAAGTCAAGGATAGAACTGAAGGTATTTTTGGAATTAATGCTATGATGACCATTCTTTTAACACACAGCCCTTTCCTGAATCCTCGCCGATTCTTTGGAAAGAAGGTTCTCAAACTAGCAGGATATCCTCGCGATACAGATGATGTTGAAGATTCTCCTGTTCTTGATATTCTCATCTCAGTTCTAAAATCAACGTTTGAATCAATCCCGCCCGGAACATTCAAGGGACCTATTACTGCTGTTTTAAATAAAATTATAGCTAAGCCAAAGGAGGTAAAGAAGGATGCCATAGGGTTCATAAAAGGTAAGGGTGGATTTCTGGAAAAGTTTAAGGGGCAGTTCGAAGATGCGAAAAAGAGATACGTAGAACCAGAAAAGGCAGAGATTGTCAGTGGAATCTCATTCCCAGTTCTACGACTCGATAAACCCAGTTTTACTCCTTCAGAAAGAATAGGAACAGAAACCCAATCACTTTGCGATGTAGAGTATCCGTCTGCCTACTTAACTGGAAGAGTTCCGCCCAATATTACTCAGGACCCAGTTATTTTGTCTAAAACCAATGTATCTGAACATTCTTCTCCATTAGAAAAACCCGACGTTCTGAATCGGTCGATTAAGATATCTGATGCCGAAATAAAACGTAGAGTGGCCCTTAAGTTTCCTAAAATTGCGAAACTTGAAAAGATAGGAGTGTTCTTAAGTTCTGATACAGACGGTACTGGGATTCTTTCATTAGTAAATAGAATTTTAGACTTCATGAGTTTTGAAAAGAAAACATTCAAGGAAGTATCTCAGTTCAGAGCGGAAGCAAACTTTATGATAACAAATGTGAACCCTTCACTGCTCCGCGATACTGCTAGAGGACTCGCGTATGAAATATTTAATTCGATAAAGAACGAAAAACTCATCATCGATAAAATTAAGGAAGCTCTTCAGCGTGATTTGGTAATGAATATGATTCTGATTACGAAAGAGGAAGCCACTGCTCAGGATTCTGGACTGAGAACGAAAGAGCGTGAAATCTTTAAGCAACGTATGAGACAGATGGACGATTCGCAGCGTGAGGTTACAAAAATGATGTTAGATATTGGCATTGCGCCGTATATAATCACAAATGAAGATCGCGAACTCTTTGCGAGAGAATACAAATATACTGACCCGGAAGCAGAGTATGATAGAATGATGGCTGATGCGGATCTCGACAGACCAGAAGAAGGGTTTTATAATGTTGATAACACCGAAGATGGACTTCCTATGGATGATAATGTTCCAGTAGATAATGGCGATTATGGAACAAGAGAAGAGGTATATAACAGAGGAGACTACGGAAGCGGAAACTACGATGAGTCAGAGGGGTTCGGTGTCTAAATCGTCATCTTCTCAATATCGTAAGAGCGAGACTTATAAAGCGCGAGTCGAGTTTGAAACTGTCGTCGAAAAGGAGGATCTACAATATCTATGATGAGAGGATCAACCTTTCTATCTGCCTTATCAACACGCAAGATGCGACCAACAATTTGGTCTACATCTGGACGTGAGGTTGCTATCATTAATGTATTGAGTGTAGCCACGTCGAACCCTTCCTTACACATTGTGTAGGTTGCAATTAGAATACGCTTGGATGCACACCATTCTGCTCTCTGTGAAGACTTCACCTCTCTTCCTAGAATACAGGATTCTGCCTTTACGTCTTCTGGAAGCATTTCCAGGAGTGTTTTTGCGTGGTCTACACGGTCTGTTAGCACAAGAATCTGCCTTTCTTTATCATGATAAATGTCAGATAGAAGTTCAATCAACATTTTGTTACGCTGGAGGCATTCAACAACCTTGTTAATCATCAAAGACGTAAACATAACTCCTTGCGAATTATAGATAATCTCGTTGAAGTTAGAATCTTCTGGTTCAAACTCATAGACTTCAACTCTTACCTTTGAATCCACCTTATCGACTGTATCCGATTTGTAAAGTAGAGGACCAAGAAACCAGTTAATCACATACATTAAGCGATCCTTACGTTCGGGTGTAGCAGAAAGCCCGAGCATATGCTTACAAGTTAATTTTGGAATGGCCTTTGAGAACGACTCCGATGCAATATGATGACACTCATCAACAATCAGAAGACCGATGTTCTTAAACATTTCATCTGGATACTCCTTCATAGAAACACTTTGAAGCATCGCGACAATCACATCCTTATCCTGAATATCCACAGTATCTCCCTGAACCATACCAATTCTTGCCTTGGGGAGAAATGCAGAGATACGGTCAACCCACTGATCTCTCAGAAACGTGTTGTGAACTAGAACAACTGTAGGTAGTTTCAACTTTGAAGCAATATATAGAGCACATACTGTTTTGCCTCCACCTGTTTGCAGAGAGATAATACCATCTCGCGTATATGTTTTGACTACCTCTTCCTGAATGGGTCTCAGTTTTCCTGTAAACTCCCAGAACTTTGGGTCTGTTTGCGAAACGTCTCTCTGTGATTTCAGTTCTCCGTAATGCTGAATGCCATAGTGTTTTGGCACATACATATGAGTTTCAGTCTCAAGATATACTGGATATTTTGTAACATATTGCGGCTTGACAAATACTGCCGGAACGTATGGTTTGGCAGTCAGAACTCCTTTGAGTGTAACAAGATTAGGAATATCCTTCTTTGCAACTTGATATCCCTTCAAAGTAAGCATGCTCTTACAAGAGCTGTAATTTTTTAATACGTTTTACAATAAATGATGTATACGCCAGCTCTTGTAGAGTTTCTTGGTACATCGCTACTCATTGGAACTATCGCATTTACGGGAACTCCTCTATTAATTGTAGCCGCGCTGGCTATTGCGATTTCATTCGGTGGTAAGATTTCAGGAGGACACTTCAATCCTGCCGTAACCGGATGGGCGTTTCTATCAGGAAAGATTGGTAAGGCAAAGGCTCTTTCGTATGTACTAGCCCAACTTGGTGCCGCCGCTTCCATCTGGGTTCTTGATTCAATGATAAAGGTATAAAATGGATTTCATAGACATAACGAAGGAGATAGTAGTCGAAGATGCTAACCGAAGAACAGCGCCACCAAAACTATCTCCAACTTGTCGAGACATGTAAGTTCTTCGACGACAATTCCCGTATTACTGAGGACTGGTGTCAGGAATCCATGTACTTGGTTCAGAAGTATCGTGAGTGGATTCCAGACTACAGTAAGCTGAATGAAGAAATCGAGGACACCAGGTTCCGACAGCTTTGTAGTGATTCAGAGACTCTTGTGAGGTATCTCTCCCATTTAATCGAGACGAAATGGACACTTGATACTCGGGTGTATTCTATGTTTGTTCACAAGCTGAAGGACTTGTGCGACTTTCTTCTTACTGTAGAGGAGTCATCGGATGATGGACTGGCAGCACTGATGAAAAATGCGCATATTTAATTCGCGCAACCTATCAAAGATGAATCGGGTTTTTGATTATAACGGAAGCCATGTTTCTCCATCAAAGCCCGTTAAGACACTAAAGACTGTCAAAAAACATCTTATGGTTGATTCAGCGGATAGAGATACGACTAAGTTTTTTACAAATGGTGATTTTGTAGTCTATCTTCCTCGTGTGTACGAGAATGTAGTATCTCTGAGACTTATGGGTGCTGAGTTTCCCTTAATGGTTAAGAGTGCCTTCAGTCCTGGAGCGATTACTCACAGTGTATCGGATGGTCAGAATCTTTCAAAAACAGTATGGACCGGCGACATCCCAATTACAACGACTCCCTTCTATCTTCTGGTAGAGATTGAAGGATTCAACAAGACAGACGAGTGTGCGATTAATGGAAATAGATCGGGATTTTCAAACAGCTATTACGCAAAGGTCCCTGTCGATCAATTTGGTACAACACAATACAACGATCATTCTGCCCAAGAAAACGTTGCTCATCTATCTCCTGCTATTGGAAAGCTAGACCGCCTTCATATCAGAACTCGCTTACATACGCAACAGGGGTCGAATGAAGGATTCCTTTATTGGACAAATAATGGAGCATATGCCGGATTCGTCCCTGAGAACGAAAAAGGTGCCGAGTTCTCTCTATCCTTCGAGATTGAGTATCTAGACAACGTGTTTGATGACTTTTCTAGCATCGAGACACGTGTATCTGAACGCGGTTAGCAGACACGATAGCCGCCACCCGGCTGTGGAAGATATACCCGCACACCCCTCGGAAGTCGAGACTTTGCATAGTAGAACTCACCTCCAAGCGTCACGCAGATACCGTATGCCCCGCGACTAATGTGAGAATCATCGTACACAGTGCCCTCGACAACGAGCCCGTCAGGATACATAGCCAGGCACTTCTTCCCGCGCTCGCCGATCTCCATCGCAAGGAGAAACCCAAACTGGTCTCGCTGAATAGCGTCCATTAGCTCATTTAACGTGACATAGACGGGAGGACAGTCCTTGTAGACACGATTCGTTCCGTAACAAATCTCGTCCGCATAAAACCCACAATCATATGCCCACGCATCGAGCGTTTCGAACTCCTTATTTACGATGTAGTCCCACACCTTCCCATTCTTAAACGTTGCGCGGCGAATGTCGTTTCGGCGGCGGGCCATCCAGTAATCCTTCTTTGAAAGGATATTTTCCAGCTCCCACTTAAAGAAGAACGACGGTCTCTCGTAAATCTGACCAGTTTCGTCCGGATGATTGACAAGTGCTTGGAGAGGAATGCTGAATCCTCCCTTGTTGTGATCCCAATTTGAAAGCAGATAGTTTGTAGTCATTTGGCTCCAAACTTCCTGGTTTCGTTCTCATAAATCCGTTTTCATCTCATTCTCTTTCCGAGATTTACGAAGGTATCTAGCGTAAAGAGAAATACAACGCCGGTAAAGATATATAACATCATATCATGTGACGAAGGCTGTTCGTATCCAACCTTGTTCTGCTCTATCATACGTAGAATCTGATTGAGTTTCACTTCATGTGCCGCTTCCTGGAACGAAGGAGGAGCATAAGCAAAGTCTGTTCCCGAGTTAGCTGGATAAAATGGTTTGTTGAAACTCTGTTTCGGTTGGTTCGTCATATGCTCTAACCTTCCAACTCTAGCAGGACCATAATTTGAATCCGCCTCGTCGTCGTTCTCTACGATGGGAAGAGTGGCGGACAAATCATCTATTGTCTTGCGATGCTTCTGCTGGGCAGCCGCTGTTCGGTGAATGGGAGTTGGATAGACTCTCCCCTCTCTTTCTGCGTCACGTGGCGCTTCCTTCTGTGCGTATTTAGAGGCCATAGTATGGTGTTTTTGGGGGAAGGATGCCCCCCATACTTCCTCGATACTAGCCATACCACTTGTTGAGAAGCACATACAAAAATATTAACACTTCGTTCAAACAAATGAGAGTCACACAGTTAGAACTCGGACTTGTTGTTCTCGTAATTGGATATATTGCTTTCTACGGTCGTCGCCCCCCTCAGCACATCCAGGACTTTGTATCTTCCCCTGTAGGAAGTATTTATGTTCTTCTTGCAGTGCTTGGTGTCACGGTTTACAAGAGCCTTGTACTAGGCGTCTTTCTCGGAATAGCCTATATTGTAACCGTTCAGAATGTAACCGAGTATCTTGATGAGAAGGAACAGAAGCCCGAAGAGAAGAAGCCAGAGGCTACACCCAATGCCCCAGAAAAGGCTACAACTCTTGCACCCGCTCCCGCCGTTCACGGAGCTCTCGGTGACCTCATGAAGAAGGTAAATGGTGCGCAGCTATCGGTTCCTGCTGTTCCCGGTGCTCAAAAGAAGGGGGGCAGTGGGGCGCCTACACCTCCAAAGCCTACGACCGTGTCTGTCAAGCCAACGCTAACATCCGGAAAGGAGGGCTTTGATAATTATGCTCCCTTCTAATAATGATAGAACAACTGAAGGTTCTTACGAGTTCGCCATTCTTTATTGGAATGATGTTATTGCTTCTGAATGTAGGAAGCAGATATATCACACATGAGTTCAGCAATGACGATAAGGAGTACTCGGAGAATATACTTCTGAGACGCCTTGCAATCTTTGCAGTGTGTTTTGTTGGAACTCGTGAGTTAGTGGTTTCAATTCTACTTACCGCTGCATTCGTTGTTATGGCTGGTGGTCTTTTCCGAGGAAAGGGACCAGTATCTCGCGAGGGTATGGAAATGAAAAAGAGAGAAGTAGATGCGCCAGCACATGACAAAGACGCAAAACTTCTCTTTAAGTAAATGAGCTGTCCGTATAAAGATATTTTTGGTAAGCCAAACACAGGTTTTCATTCGAAACGTGTGCTTGGATTAGCTCTTGGTGATACAGTTGGAACGATTGGATTAGGAATCGTATTCTCTTGGATCTTTCATGCTTCGTTATTCTATTCCATTCTTGGAATGTTTGTTTTAGGCGAACTCTTACACTATTCTTTTGGTGTTCAAACTGCTTTTTTGACTGTGCTAGGAATTAAAAGCTGTAATTAAATAATGGGTTCATGTGTCTCGAAAGATATGGCTATCTGCATAGTTATGTTTAATCCTGCAAATACGAAAAGGCTACTGATGAACTATCATTACGTAGTTAATCAGTTTAAGTTGAAGAAATTACCTGTGTTTACATTGGAGCTCGCATTTGGCGAACCTCAAATTGCCGATGCTATTCATGTAAGAGGAAACTCAATTATGTTCCATAAAGAACGTCTATGTCGCTTACTTGAAACAAAGATTCCACCCGAGTTTAAAAAACTAGCTTTTGTGGATGCAGATATTCTATTTGATGATGAAAGCTGGTATTATAAGGCTTCCAAGCTTTTAGATACTCATGATATAGTTCAGCCGTTTGAGACCTGTTCTTGGCTAGATTTAACATACACTGAAAAAACACTAACAAGAGAAACCTGTGTAAAGATGATAGAACCTGTATATAATTCAAAATACCATCCGGGTTTCGCGTGGTGCTTTCGCAGAGAATGGTATAATAAAGTTGGATTCTTTGACTGGGCGGTTTCTGGAAGTGGTGATGCACTTTCCGTAGCAGCATGGATGGGGAAATCATTTCCTGTAGGATTCAAATCATGTCCTTCTAGCATACAGTTAGAATATAATAAATTCACTTGGAAACCTCGTCCAAGAATTACATATCTAAAAGATGTCGAAGTTACTCATTTATATCATGGTTCTCGCCAGAATCGGCAATATACAGAACGCCATAATCTCCTGGAAGTTTTCACGGACATTACGATGCTAATCAGAATAAACAAGGACGGTGTCTATGAATGGGTTCGTGCGGATATTTGGAATCCTAGGTTCCTAAAATATTTTAAAGACCGCAATGACGATGATCTAGGCTTAGAGCTTGATCGTAACACTGTTCTTACCAGTTGAACCGCCCTTCTTCATAGCGGATGGAGGAGTCATCTTAACACTCTTGGACTCTACGCCAGCATTGACGCTCTTTAGTAGATCATCAATATTGACGGGTCCTCTCATTTCTCTGGTTGGTGGTGTTGGAGCCGCGGCGGGCTTAGGAGCAACCTTCTTGAGAACCTGTGCTATGTTACTTTGGGGTCTCACGTTCGTCTGCTGTGGGGGAGGAGGGACCATGCTACTCATAAAACTAGATAGTCCGGCAAGAGGATTCCCCGATGGAGGCGGTGGTGGGGCGGCAGCTGGCTGTCTTGCTTGGGACTGCTGCTGCATAGCCGCGGTGGCAAGCTGTCTTGCGATATCAGGATTTGTTCTCAGAATCTGATCCATGTTAGGAATGGGAGACTTCTGAGCCATTTGATTCGTGAGGTGAACCATGTAGACCATCATACATGTACGAATAGGAATACGAACTAACGGGTGCATCTTTAACTTGTCACCGTATAGGTCATAGAGCTCTTCGAAATCCTCCTCCATATCAGCCACATTCATCTGGGCCGACTCGGAAAGTCCATCCAGCTTCAGTCCAAACGCCTGCATGAGAGGAACGTTCTTTGAACTCCATTCCATCGCAGACATACCCGTAATATACCAATCACAGAACTGTTTAATGGTCTGATCCATCGCCTTTTCCTTGCGAATGAACTCTAACTCCATCTTCATCTCTTCAAGTGGTGATTCAATCGTAAAGCGCTTACGTAGAGGAACTCCTAGCTTGGAAAGACGTTCGAACTTACGAAGAATCTCGTACTTCTCTCTCATAAGGTGCTCTTCGGACATACGGTGAGTCGGTGGCGCATAAGCATTCGCATTCATATTCTGAAACCCGTCGTTCGTCTGTGGAGGACCGACATCCTGGAAAGAAGGAACTAACCGTGGCGCTTCCTGTTGAGCGGGAACATCAAATGCAGATAGGTCGACGGCGTCAAGGTTAGGAAGACCAACATCCGACGTCATCTTCGAGTTGGTCAAAAACTCGACTCCTAGAACATCACTCATTTGTTTGAAAGAACGAGACGCTTATGAAAACTGAAACGCATAAAATGGATTGTCTGAATCCGGTCTTGTGCATTCTGGGTATAGAATAAAAAAGGTATCATTTAGCATTTTCTAAGACCCACAATCCTTGCAAAAAACAGTCTGCTAAATCGTCCTTCTTCGGATGATTCATCATGAAGGTTTTTAGTTGTTCTGTGGGAACTAGCTCGGCAGCATGAACGATTCCAGTCTTTTTGCGGCCCTTGTAGGTCTTTGTAATATCTTGTAGGGTTGTCATGTTTGTTAGCTTGTGAATAGCAGATACGCCGCGACACTTATATCCTTGCGTAACAAACCACATATGTAACATTCCTTGAACACATAACATACGCTTATCAGGTTGCTGTTCAAACACTACTAGATCAGCGTTTTTCCATTGGTTCGCACGCATCTGTAGGGAACTCGCGATGGCCGGCGCAAGATCTACTACGGACCCTTGTTTCGCTGACTTTACGCAGCGTTTCCATACATTTCCCGAAAAATGAAGATATAGCTTGTCTATAAGTTCTTTTTTGGTAGAGCCCGTAATGTTCAGAGGTAATCCCATCGATGACAGTTCTTCTCTCGTCTTCTTCGAGAGGGTCGATTTTGTTAGAGTACCGGTGCCAGATTTTCCCTTGTGGCGTGTGCACACGTAGTTTGTCTTTTGAACCCAGCATGCTGGTTTTTTACACTTCATACATAGAGGTTTATCTAGGCCGTTTATCTCTGCCATAACGTCAATTAAATCCCACCCTGTAATTTTGAGGTCATTCCGGTTAGTTCCCTCAAGAATACAATAAGCAAGATTGCGTAAGCCAACGTCAAACGAAATCAGCTTCATTATCTCTATTAGGCAGTTGTCTTTAAAAGCTCTAGGAGTGTGTTCTTGGAGTCGCGCTTTCCGTAAGGGATACCCTTCTTGCTAAGAAGCTGACGTAGTTCGGGCGCTGTCTTTAAGTGAAGGTCGTCGACATCGTCCTCCTCGGCTGCGGGAGGAGGCCCGTCTACGGTAGTAACTGGAAGCTCAACTGAAACACGATCATCGACTTCATCCGGCTCTGACTCAGGTTCTGAAGCAGGCTGTGGTTGAACAGACTCCGAGTACGAAGCTAGGGCCAGGGCGAGCGACTGGATGTGCTGAAGCATCTTTGTCTGCTGCCAGTAGAGGTATCCGACCATACCCGAAAGAACGAAAATCATCGATGCCAGGACAACGATTGTAACATAAGTAAGCTCCATTTGGTAGTTGTACTGAATAATAACTCTTTCTTTAAACGTAAAGAATGAGAACGGCGTCGGATCGTACGTCGGCCCTTAAGGGTCGGGCTATAGCCAACGGGTCTGTAGCTAACCGAAATCCTTCGTCTAAAAAGAGCATGGTTGCCAATACACAGGCCATTCTTCGCAGAATTGCCCCGATACCCGGCTATAATACTAGGTTTACGTATACATTATCGAATCAGACACTCACTTTCAGTTATTCGTACCTTATTTTTCCAACCTCGTTCGATTTTAATGCGATAGCTCGTCAGATTGAGATAACTCTTGGACTTCCACTAAATTCGGTTACTGTAACATCCGTCAAGCAAGGCAGCTTTGTTATTTCATTCACGATCTTTGGCATTGACACTGTTGTACGGAGCGTTGTTTCAAATGAAAGTAATCTAACAGATGCCGTAAAGAATTCACTTGCCTCTCTAAATATTTTAGACTCGCGTGAGACCGTTATTTCGTATACATCAACTCCCATCACATATAATGTAACGAGTATTACCGGCCAACCCTATAGAGGACCAACGGCAAAAGGAGTCTCTACGGCTAACGTTGGCAATACAATACTATCAACAGATGGTGTATACATTTCGGTGAGTACAGATAACGCGAGGTCATGGACTACTCCTACAATAAGCCGCAGTGGTAGTTATGGATCATACGACAATATTTATGGTAAGAATGATCGTATTCTAGTGTCGTCTAGTGAGACATTTGATAAGTATGGAGTGTATTCGAGCAATAATGGACTAACATGGACTGAGTTTTCGATAACGCTTCCAACTCCTAACTATACGCGAGGGAGAAATTTATACTATCTAAATGATACGTGGGTATACTTGATACAAACAGACGATCCTGTGGCTGAAACAACTCTTATTTATACATCAGCAGTATTTCCTGCCGACTCTTGGACGCTCGTTACAACTGCTCCTTTTATAGTCGATGTTATCGATTATCTAAATAACCAATGGATACTTCTTGGATGTGATCGTATACATACAGGTGAAACACTGACAACTCTCACAGAAAAGATTCAGAACGCTGATATAACACGAGGAAACGGTTTCTTTAAGAGTATAGCAACGGATGGTACTCAATATATACTGACTTATGATGGAGTAGTGCAGAGACTAGAATACATAACAACAACTGACTTTGTAACATTAAACTATAATCCGAACCCAAATACGAATCGGGCAAATGCATATTATTTGAATACGCAGATTGCATACAACAATGGTGTGTGGTTAATGAGCATGTTAGATGGTAGCGGTTCTCCATTTAATATCACCTATTACAGAAGTACTAATGGGACTACATGGACTAAAGTGCTTAGCAATATTTCGTCAGATATTAGAAATTTATCATATGTCAGCGGTGTTTATACTGTATGCCAGGATATACTCGAACCACCTGTCCTTCAGAGTTTAGACAGTGGAATAACATGGCACCAACCTCTGGGAACAAGCGCGCCAGTATTCAACAAGGCTACGGGAGTGGCCTTTGATTCACGTGGATTTATGTATGTTGTTGACTATCTTGACAGTACAATTTCAAAGGTCGATCCTTCTGGAACCAGAACTATATTTGCCGGAACATCTGGTGAATATTCATTCAACAATGGCCCTCCTTCGACCGCGTTATTCAACTGCCCCTACGATATACAAATTGACTCAAACGATAATATGTATGTAGTCGATTCGGGTAATTTCTGCATTCGTAGAATATCGTTATATGACGGTACACCTGAGTTTTCAACATTTGCAGGAACACAAGGAGTTTCCGGCGCGGCGGATGGCACTGCAGAAACATCCTCATTTTATTACCCCTCATCTATGTGCATTGACCTTGTTGGAAACATCTTTTTAACAGATACTCAAAATCACTCGATTCGTAAGATAGATTCGCTAGGAAACGTCAGAACTTACTTCACTGGTCTATCTAACTTTATGCCGGTCGGAATTGACATTGATGCGTCTGGTAATCTCTATGTAACTGATACAGTAAACAACGTAATCTGTAAGATTAATACTTATAAGGTTCTAAGTGTTATCGCCGGAACGGGTAAGGCTGGAAGTGCCGACGGTCCTCAAACGACAGCCCAGTTTAATAATCCACTGGGTCTTCGGGTTGACGAGAAGGGCATTCTGTATATCGCGGATAACGGAAGTAAGTCAATTCGTATGATGAGCACAATCAATGGAGATGTAACTACGATAGCGAACGCCTTAACTGGACCAACAAATATTTCGCTAAAAAACAATAGAATTTATTTTACGGATAGTTCATCAATTCGTTATGTCACCTCAAGTGCCATTACATCGCCAGTTACACCGAACCTTGTTCTGAATGGTACCATGAAAACTGTTCCAGACGGTGTTAGCCGTTTAGATACCTTCTTTGTGCTGAGCAAACCTCCTGGTAATACAGATACATTCACATTTAACTTTCCTCCAGGATCATTTGCTAGAGCCATCTTAGTAGGAAGAGGAGGTGCTGGCGAAGAAAACGCCTCCAACGCAGAGAATGGATGTTGTGCCGGTGGTGGTGGTGGGGATTATATGTTAAATATTCCAATTGTAAATGGTGCTACATATAAGGTTCGCTATGAAAATAATTCGACATCTCTCTTACGTCAAGATAACACCGTGGTATCATATGATACCATGGATAAGTATAGATTTGAAAGTCCATGGTACATTGTAGACGGTGGAGTTACAGGGACTGTCAGTGCAACCATTCCGACTGCCGGTTCAGCAGCTGGTGATCATCCTGGCTCTGGTTTACATTTCGTGGCTGGTAGTAATAATGCAAACGCAAATGATGGTGGTCAATTAATAAATAATGCTGGATTTATGTATGGTGAGGCCCTTAGCGCGTCGATAGATGAAGATACCCGTTCTAAAACAAGACTATACTGTGCGTATGGTAATCCGGGACACCCTGGTGATAAAACACATGGTCAAGACGGATGGGGCTATGGAGCGGGTGGCGGGGGAGCTGGTAGCTCTACTGTAAGTGGTGGAGGTGGAGGTGGAGGCTTTGATTTAGGTTCATTCTCTGGCATACCATCTCTGACTACGTCGACTCAAAATGGCGCCCTAATTCTTCAACTTCACAGAGAGAATTTTCAACAATTACTTGTCTACGATCCCAATTCTCCTGTCATGGTGGACGGCAATGGACTTATAAAAACAGCTTCAATTGGACCGAGGGATTACTATCTCATTAACCCAGCCCTTCCATCAAAGAATGTTAGAGTCACTGCGACAGGAACTATCGTTGTCATTAATGTGGCAGAAGGGGGTACAGAAGGAGGCGATTTTGATCGCAACGGAGGGTCGGCTGGAGGAGTGGATATACAAACTATTACTTCGGGTATTTTATACACAATTGTAGGAAATGGCACTATTTTGGATACAACGACTAACCAAGTTATATCTCAAGTGTCACCAGGCGTAGAGGGAGCTGGTGGCCTAGGAGGACCGTATCGCGGCGCTTTCTGGAATAAGGCTACATCCGGACAAGCAGGAAAGCCAGGTGCTAGCCTCATTGCAGCTGGACCGGGAGGTGCTGGAGGATTAGGTTCTACGCCATATGACCAGGGTAAAGTCGGGTTGGGATATGGCGCCGGTTCCGGAGGATTCGATATAAATGGCGGTGGAGGTGGTGGAGATGGAGGATTTGACCTTGGATTATATTCCGGAATACCGTCGCTAACAAAATCGACGAGAAAGGGGATAGTAGCTATTGAAATAACCAACCCCACCCCTCAGGGACCCCAGGTATACAATACATACGATCTAACATTTACCTATGAGGCAACTGGTACACCAGCTATCCCAACCACACTCGATGATCTTAGAACGTCTATTGCCAGATCACTCGGAGTCCCCGTATCGTCAATTCTCAATCTGACACTAACACTTGGAAGCTACATCATAACATTTACTCTGTCCGTGCCAGGTAACTCTTCAATTAATAGAACTGTCATCCAGAATGCAGATGACATTGCTACTGCTGTTTTCAATGCAACAAGATATATTCCTCCAGGGAGCTCAACACCTGTAGTACAAAACGTTGGAGATCTGTTAGCATATACAATAACTCCGAACCCGCTTACGCAAAGCACTTTTATAGATTCAGGGGGTAACACAGGAGTTGATCTTTGCGTTGATGACTCTGGTAATGCATATATTACAGATAACAACCGCGTCTATCAAGTAAGCGACCATCCTAAGATAACAGTATTTAGTGATCTTCAATTTTTCCCCAGCAGTGTTGCGGGGGTATCGGCTGGTTTTGCTAACTTTTTCATCGCCGGATATAAGCTTTACAGCACCTATAACAAGGTCACCGAAATTGTTGCTGATTTTGGAAATAACACTGTTACAGGACAACCGGAGTTACCAGCTTATTTGGCAGTAGATTCGTTTGGAAACGTTTATGTAAGATGCAGTAACTCTTTACCCATTTATAGGTATCAACGTAGTAATGGAATTACTCGTCGATTTGCAGGTGGTGACACATCAGGTACAACGGATGGACTTGGGGCAGATGCTAGATTTAATTCATTTGGTCCTATAGTCATTGATAGAAGCAACAATATCTATGTATTTTCCTCCGAGAACACTTCTACTTCTATTAGAAAGGTGTCTCCATCCGGAAATGTAACAACTATTACTGGCATACAAATTTTATCTCCAGTATTCCAGGTTTCAAAGAGTAATGAACCTGATGTGTTTCTACTAGTTTATCCAAATGGGGTAGCGTTGTTCGATTCTACAGGGCAGCGAGCCGCAGTAATTGTCAATACATTAACAGCTCCTTTGTTTTCTGTTTCGCAACCACCACCTTCGGTGACTTACTTCGATGGATCATACTGGGCGGTTTCTAGCGAGAACACGAATCTCTATCGAACAGCAAGTGATTCTAGTGGATTCGAAGTTTATGCTAATTGTGGTGTGCAACCGACATCTCTATTTATTCAGAATGATTTCTACAATCGTCTTGTAATAGTCAGCGGAAACTCGTTAAGATATCTCACAAAACCGGGGGAACCGACAGTCCTTGCGTTTTCTTACACTATAAATAGCGGCGGAGGTGTAGAGGTATACAACCAACCTTATGCTGATCCACTTGGTGGTGTTGGCCAAGTCTCTGGAATGGCACTCAATTCTTCAAGAACACATCTATATTTAGCAGATCATACCCTTGGCAGAATTGTTCAAATAACATTAGCCACCGGTCTTGTTCGCGGATATGCCGGTTCGATTTATGAACAGGACCCCACTTATCCTAACACACAGATTATCAGGCTCGTAGGTAGACAAAACCTGTATAATCCGACATGTTTATGTATGGACGGCGCAGACAATATTTACTTCTTTGGTGGTATTTCTAGCTCTACGGTTGGGCGGTGGGGAATATTTCGGATAGATGCAGGTACAACGCCCAACCAAACATATAGTCCACCGTTATTTGTAGAGTTAACGCTTGCGTCAATAGGTACATCATTGATGCCTACAGACGTACGTGACATGAAGGTTGACTCGTCCGGTAGGATTTTTTATTTCAATTTACGTCTACCCACAAATAGATTCGAAATTTATACTCTTGATTTAGTTGCCTGGATTGGGGCTGGAAAGACTGGAACTATACCGCAACTTCAAAGAGTAAGATCATCACTTGGCAATTCCTCCCTAAAACTTACAACAAATCCACTTGGTTTCTATCTGATAGATACTGAGAAGAAGACATTGAATCAGGTTACTTCAATACAGGATTTGGTAACAATCCGAACTTTACCTTATACCCCAATTGGAGCAACTACAGATTCGAGCGGCAATCTCTATTCGTTGGATTCGACAAATGGTGACGTTGTAAAGTTTATCAAAGCTGGAACTCCTGTAACATATATACGTTCCACCGGAACTAACCGAGTAACTCTCAACAACATTGGTGTGGCGCCTAATTATAGTGACCAGTATGGAACGGTGTATGTCCTACAAGGACCCGGCGCGCTTAGAGTCAATAAAACCATGTACCAGGATCCAACTGGTGCGACGGGAACTTTTGTGATCAATGAATACC
>Ga0209444_10000792_pt1 | contig 17620 bp, 16 predicted proteins | sample LauGreFaBDMM15DN_2_FD_188215 | JGI IMG/M metagenome (GOLD analysis project Ga0209444, IMG submission 188215) | Freshwater lake microbial communities from Lake Michigan, USA - Fa13.BD.MM15.DN (SPAdes) (version 2) | ecosystem: Environmental > Aquatic > Freshwater > Lake | place: Lake Michigan...
TCTTGAACCTCTGATTCTTTTTTCAGCGCACCCTTTCGGTATAGCTCGGCATAACCACGAACTGAAACCAGGGGAGTGCGAAGCTCGTGGGAAGCATCCGCAACGAAGCGTCGCATCTGGCCCAAAGTCTTGTTTCTAGAAGAAACCGAATCCTCGAGAGAGTCGAGCATTGTGTTCAGGCTTCTATTCAGTCGTGCGATCTCAGTTTTACCCGGACGCTCAATCAGCCTTTGAGAAAGATCTCCAGAGGCGACGAGCTGGGCGGTTCGCTCAACTTCTCGCAGAGGTCTTAGGGCCTGGGCGATTGTGAGCCAGATACTCAGACCGCTAAGTCCCAGCAGCAAGAAACCAAAACCCCCGCCGATAGCCCGGTATTGGCGAAGCAGTTCAAGGTTGGTGCTGTTTGGCAGGGCTACAACAACCGAGCCTTCAAAGTCCCTGAATGGCTGGGCTACCACGCGCCAGCTGTCGTGCTCGTCAATGGTCACTTCCCCCAAAGTGCCATTCTCGTCTAAATCAAAAGGCACTCCAGCCGTTCGGAACACGGCATCCAAATCCAGCGCCTCAAGATCGGGAAGCTCTATGTCAGAAGCGTCTGTGGCCATGATTCGATAAATCGTCTCGCCTCGAGCGTCAAGCACGGAAATCAAATAATCACTTGGCAATCTCGGCAAGGTGAGTCTTTTGGCATTTAGCCGAGACTCAATCTCGGCAGGGTTTTGTTGCGACAGAATCGATGCTGTCGCAGACAAGAGGTTGTCGGTGTTTTGCTGGAGGTAGGCTCGCAAAACCGAGACAGTTCCAAAACTTGAAACTAGAAGTAGCAGTCCAATAATTGCAACAGATAGTCCGGTTAGCTTACTTCGAAGAGAAACCTTTTCCCAGGCAATTGCTAACCGTGATGGCATTAGTCATGTTTCTTATAGATGTAACCAACGCCGCGCTTTGTTTGAATCAGCGACCTTGAACTAATTGGATCAATTTTCTTGCGAAGGTAGGAAACATAAGATTCAACAATTCCCATGTCGCCATTGAAGTCATATTCCCAAACGTGATCAAGAATTTGCGCTTTGGTTAAAACGCGATCCGCGTTCATAACAAGAAAACGAAGCAACTTGTATTCGGTTGGCGAAAGATCAACCAATGTTCCCTCGACGCTGACTTCATGAGCGTCTTGGTTAATCACAACCGGACCGGCGTCTATGACTGCAGGTTCTGCTTCGGAGGATTTGGTTCGTCTAAGAATGGCTTGAATTCTTGCAACTACTTCGTCGAGGCTAAATGGCTTTGTGAGATAGTCATCGCCGCCGACAGTTAGACCAGTGACCTTGTCCTCAACTTCGTCGCGTGCGGTTAGAAAAAGAATTGGAGCTTGAATTCCAGATGAGCGTAGCTTTTTGGTAACGCTGAAGCCGTTCATATCCGGAAGCATTACATCCAGCAAGATGATGTCTGGCTCTGACGCGGTAACTGCCGCTACAGCGGCAGTGCCGTTGGCGGCGGTTTGGATATCGAAGCCTGCAAATTTCAGGCTGGTGGCAAGCAAGTCTCTGATGTTTGGTTCGTCGTCGACTATAAGCACTCGGGTTTTTGTCATGGCTCAAGTGTCTCAGTTTTGCCTGAAAGAAAGCTGAGAGTTAGTTGAGTGCCTCAGATGCTTGAAACATCAAGGATTTTGTAGCTATAGCCCTGCTCCGCAAGGAAGCGCTGGCGGTTTTGGGCGAAATCCTGGTCCACGGTGTCCCTGGCAATAATGGTGTAAAACGACGCTGTTCGGCCATCAGCCTTTGGGCGCAGCAACCTCCCCAGTCGCTGGGCCTCTTCTTGCCTTGATCCGTAAGATCCCGAGATTTGGATGGCTACTGATGCCTCCGGTAGGTCAACTGAGAAGTTGGCAACTTTAGAAACCACCAGAGTGGTCTCTGTTCCATCACGGAATGCTTGAAACAAACGCTCTCTTTCATTGACCGGTGTTTCACCGGTGATTTTTGGAACACCCAGCAAGGTTGCTACCTCATCTATTTGATCCAAGTACTGACCAATAACTAAAGTCGGCTCACCACGGTGTATTTCCAAAAGCTTTTGGATGACAGGAATCTTCACTTCGGAAGTTGCTGCCAATCGGTAGCGCTCGTCTTGTTCTGCAATTGCGTAGTTCAATCTTTCATCTTCTGGAAGATCAACCCTGATTTCAAAACATTCTGCTGGTGCGATGTATCCTTCGGATTCAATTTCCTTCCAAGGTGCATCAAATCTCTTGGGTCCAATCAAAGAAAAGACGTCGCCTTCTTTTCCATCTTCTCGAACCAGCGTTGCCGTTAGTCCTAATCTTCTCCTTGCTTGAAGATCGGCGGTCATTTTAAAAATAGGGGCTGGAAGTAAATGAACTTCATCGTAAATAATTAGACCCCAGTCTTTGGCATTTAGTAATGCCAGGTGAGCGTACTCACCTTTGCGCTTTGCGGTAAGAATTTGATAACTCGCAATCGTAACTGGCTTTACCTGCTTGACTGACCCGGAGTATTCTCCGATCTCATCTTCGGTAAGTGTTGTGCGCTTTAGTAGTTCGGCTCGCCATTGCCTGGCTGCAACGGTGTTGGTGACCAAAATCAAAGTGTTGGTTTTTGCTCTGGCCATAGCGGCTGCTCCAACAATGGTTTTACCCGCACCGCAGGGCAACACCACCACTCCAGAACCACCGTCCCAGAATTTGTTCACAGCATTGCTCTGGTAGTCGCGGATTGCCCAATCTTTTTCGGCAAGAGCAATCTCGTGAGGTGTGCCAGGGGTGTACCCAGCCAAATCATCAGCCGGCCACCCCAGCTTGAGAAGCTCTTGCTTGAGAGCCCCTCTGGCAAAGGGCAGCACCTCGAAGGTGTCCTCGGAGAGCCTAGATCCCAGTAATGCAGCAATTTTTGACCCTCTGGAAGCCTCCAACAAGATAGCCGGCGAGGAGCAGGTAAGAAGCAGTTGCCCTTCTGCATCCCTTCGAATTACGAGTTTTCCGTAACGATCCATGGTCTCTTGAATATCCACTCGAACCGAGGAGGGGATAGCGAACTTGGCGTATTTGTCTAGCACTCCAAGGACGTAATCACTGTCGTGGCCAGCGGCCCGAGCATTCCATAAACCGAGCTTGGTGATTCGGTAGGTGTGAATGTGCTCAGGAGCTCGTTCCAATTCAGCAAAGATTGCTAGATCATGTCGGGCATCAGGTGCTGCTGGGTGGTTTACCTCTAGTAGTGCTGTTTTATCACTTTGAACAATTAGCGGACCTTCGCTCATAGCTAGCCAATCACAATCGAAGTAATCGCAGACACCGGAAGAGTTCTCTCGATATCAGCCTTGCGGTCTCTGGCTCGCAATCTGCCATTTGCTAAACCAATGGGTTCTAGAACAAAGTTCATAACTTTACCGTTGGCATTAATCTCAACCAACAAGATACTTTTTGAAGCCAAGGCCAGTTGAATCTTACGATCAACATCTGATTCTGGAGCTTGGTCTGCAATTTCAAGATCTTGTTTTCTAAGTCTTATTAGCTGGTCTTGAAACATTGCAGCGTGAGAACTGTTTTTGTGAATAGCCGAAGGAGCAATTACCTTGCCGGCTTTATCGACTCGAATAGCCAGATAGCCGTTTTCTCGAAGAGCATGATACAAAGTCTCGGGATCCAGCATTGAAACAATCGCACCCTCAGATTTTCTAAGCCCATAGGCTTTCAGCTTGGAGTCCATAAGAATTTGGGTAGCTAGTAGTTCGTCAGTTGAAATCAAAATTGACCCAGTATTGTTGGCCGAGATTTTTAGTCGTCCAAACCTCGATGCAGTCTCAGAAATAAGGTAATCAACCGGTTGCGGCAGGGCTGCTGCCGAGAGCTTTTCCAGAAGAGCTCTAATCTGTTTCTCGGTTAGACCCTCTTCCAGCCCACAACTGATGCTCAGCGGAGAAATCCGATACCCGGTGGCGAGCCCAATGTTCTCGGTGTCAGTGAACTTGCGAAGCTCAATCTCGATTGAGCTAGCTAGAGGCCCCGGGGCAATAATGGACAGGTCTGCCTGAACAATAATGCGCTCCTGCTGAGCCGGAAGTCTTTGCTCTAGGGCCTTGGTTGCAACCGCCACCTTGCCAGCTAGAACGCTGGAAAGCCAGCTGGCGGCGAAACCTTTGACTGACAAACCGATGGCATCGGCAAGCTCAGTAACCCGCCCGATTCGAGAATGGGCGGAAGAGTTAACTAGCGGAAAGCTAGATCCCACCAGCTCGTTCAACGACTTAGTTGGATTCTGGGAGAGCTGAAGCGCTAGCTCTTTTGATCCGGATGCTCCCACGATAGCCAGCCAGGCATTTACCAAGATTTGCCAGCGGCTTTTGGAATCTGAGCTGATCCAGTTATCTGCCAGGTCTGTTGGATGGAAGCGTTTTTCCGAAATTGCTACCACCCCGGAAACTTTTGCGAGTTCAAGTATGGCTTTTACGTACTCTTTGGATTTTCCCAGGTGGCTAGAGAGCCTCTTGACATCTGGCAGACCCATCGAGCCCCTAGAAACTTCTCGAACAAAGTGTTGATCGAGGCTAAAGATCAATTCTGTTATTGACTGCATCGCTTCAAATGCATGGATGCCACAATCTCTATCGATTGATTCTTGATCGGGGGCTTTAATTGGCTCGGTCACCACACGCAGTGATGCAGTTCTTGGATTTTCTCTTAGGCGCTCGGCGAGCCAGTCGTAAACCACTGGCTCTTGCGAACTCCAAACCAAAAGATCACTCGCCAGAAAACTAACCTGCTCTTTAGATACTTTTTCTTGGGCTAGCAGTGACCGCAGTGAACCGATCTCTGAATTTGAAAGACTTGAAACAAGCAGTGCTTGTGATTTTGGAGTGAGGACTGCTTGGGCAAGATCAAAGAAATCTTTGAACTCCGAAAGCGATAGTGATCGCTCGTGAACCAAAATACTCAGGGCTGAGTCCTCTGCGCTTCTCAAGGCCAGAGCTAACCGGTATAGATCACTCACTGCTGGTTTTCGCGCCCTTTCCGTCTAACTGAAAGAAACAACAGGAATAGGACCAGCACGAACCCAATAGGCAGCGCTATAAGAGGTATCTGGGCAAAAAGGGCCAGATTAGTGCTCTCTCCAAAGAAGCTTCGGACCAGGGTAATGACTATAGATAGTAAAGAAAGACCAATAATCCCAGCTCCCATGTAAGCAAGCACAGTCTCCAGCCGGGAAGGTCCAGAAGGCTTGGATTTAGTCATCCTTCTAGGATACCCCTGAAGGCAGGGCATTATTCGGGCAGTAGTTTTTAGGGGGTCGCCCTTGGTAAAATGAAAAACCCTGAGAAAGAGGTAGTCATGCCAACCGGCAAAGTGAAATTCTTCGATGAAGAAAAAGGCTTCGGTTTCATCGCATCCGATGAAGGCCAAGAGGTCTTTTTACACATCAGCGCACTCCTAGACGGAGTGACTCAGGTAACCCCTGGCACCAGGGTTGAATTCGGCATTGTCGATGGCAAAAAAGGAGCTCAGGCGCTGTCCGTTCGCGTTCTCGAGGCACCGCCATCACTGATGAAGATGTCAAGAAAGCCTGCCGACGAGATGTCGGTCATCGTTGAAGACCTAATCCGTTTGCTAGATAACATCAGCGGCGGACTAAAGCGCGGCAAGCAGCCAGAAACTGCCCAAAGCCAAAAAATCGCAGCCTTGCTTCGCAAGCTCGCCGAAGAGCTAGATGCTTAGGCTACTCAAAAAGCCTCAGCACCAATCCTTTGCCGAAAAAGCAGCTAAAGAAACTGCTACGGCAAATGGAGTTGGAAAGTTTCTCGGCACCACGACCGAAGATAAAGACACCACAAACTACCGATTTGAATCCAAGCTCACTGGCTATGTCGGTTGGGAGTGGAATGTGGTTGTATTCCAAGCCAAAAAATCAGATGCTGCAACTGTGTCTGAAGTTGTTTTGCTCCCAGGCAAAGCATCGATCGTGGCCCCAAGCTGGGTGCCCTGGGCAGAGCGACGTGCTGAGCTTGAAAAGAATAAGTCCGAGGAGCTAGCTGCCCCGGACCTTGAGGTAACCGTAGATTCCGAGCCCGATTCCAAAGACACAGGTAAGCGCCCACCAATCGGGAAGCGGCTTAGAAAGCGTCTGGCCAAAAAGAAGGATAAGAAGTAAGGCCACTGCCCACATTGCGGTAAAGATTATTACCGCTAAAGCAGCATTAGTTTCAATAGGCTCTGGATCGGGCTTGCGATCTTGATCCTTGACTCGAAACCTGATCACGCTAGCTCCTCTAAAACAAAATCAATACACGCTGTCAACGACTCAACATCAGCTTGGTCGGTACCAACGAATGTAGCAATACGTAGTTGATTTTTCCCCATTCCGCGGTACGGGTCGACATCGACAATGCCATTTGCTCGAAGCACTCGAATTAGTTCAACCGAATCCACACTTGGATCAAATTCTAAAGTTACAACTACCTGGGAGCGGTGGTCTGGGTTGGAAACAAAGGGGCTCGCCACACCAGATGCCTCGGCCCAGTCGTAGAGCACTTTGGAGCTGGATCGGGTCTTGGCGTCTGCCCACTTCAACCCGCCCGACTGGTTTATCCATTTGACTTGCTCGTTGAGCAAGAAAAGCGTCGCAACGGCGGGAGTGTTTACGGTCTGGTTCAGTCTTGATTGAGTGATTGCCGTTTTTAGGGACAAAAACTCTGGAATGTATCGATCCGAATTAGCTATCTTCTCGGCCCGCTCTGCCGCCCGAGGGGAAAGCAAAGCGAACCAGATCCCGCCGTCAGCGCCAAAGTTTTTCTGCGGGGAAAAGTAGTAAACGTCAGTCTTGCTGGCATCAAAGTCCATCCCTCCGGCTGCCGAGGTGGCATCGGTTAGAAACAAGGCTTCACTGTCTGCGCCAGCCAGCCTCTCTACGGGGGTAACCACCCCAGTAGAGGTCTCGTTTTGCGGGTATACATAAGTATTGGTTAAAGAAGTAGCAACAAATTCTGACCTGGAGCCAGGTTCGCCTTTTTGAACAGTAAGTTCGCCTAGAAAAGGAGCCTCCAGGGACCTGGCAAATTTGGAACTGAATTCTCCGTGGACCAACGCCTGGGAATTACCCTCCGCCAGTGAATAAGCTGCCATATCCCAAAATGCGCTGGCTCCACCGTTTCCGAGCGCAATCTCGTAACCAGCCGGTGCCCGAAAAAGCTCAAGTAGGCCATTTTGAACCTCGGCAACCAGGTTCTTGATTGGAGCCTGGCGGTGAGAGGTGCCCATAAGCAATGAACCATTGGAGCCAAATGCCGCCATTTGCTCAGGCCTAAGCCTGGAGGGACCACAGCCAAAACGGCCGTCTTTGGGCAGTAATTGGCTAGGAATCAGGATCTCTGGCATCTCAATAGTTTAGTAGTCTGCGAGTTTGCCCAGAACAGGCGCAGTTTTTGAGCCCCAGTTGCTCATCGGGTAGACTGGCCCAGCTAGCGAAATCAACCTATTTCGGTAGTCGGATCTGAGATGCTTTGAGCCTGAAATCAGATCTTTAGAACTAATAGTTTCGATTCAGGATTGATTTCTTAGTTGAAGTCTCTAGAGCAACGCGGAGGTAGCATCTTTGGCCAGTAATGGTTCAGGCAAGCACAGGGCAGACGTTGAAATAAACGTCTTGGAATCTTTTGAGGTTCGCTCTAGACGCTCGGTGCGCGAAGCGGAGAAAGCGAAACTAGCCAAGTCTTCTAGACGCGCTCGCAGGGCCGTGCTCCGCATGGAGGCAAAAACCCTTAGGCGAGAACGCCAGCTGCAAAAACCCCTAAGCAAAGTCTCGGCCCAGGGAAGATTACGTAACAATCAAACTTTCCGAACAGCCGTCACCATGCTTACCGCATCCGGCTTACTGGCGACCTCGGCTTTGCCGGCTTACGCATATGACCCAGAGGTTGCGGCCATGGCCAAGTTCACAACCACCAACCCTGAAGATATTGTTCAAACCGAAGGCACCCAGGACCTAACCGTGGCTGCTGCCAACACCGTGGAGTTTGTCAGAGGTGAGTACGCTTCCGAAAGCGCAGCACAAGTACTGCGCCAGCAGACCATTAGCAACTACCGGGCATACGAGGGACCAAGCGCTGCTGACTTCCTCAAGGACCCTCCTTTTAGCTCCGTCAGCTCGGAGAAGGTTTTGCAGGTTGCTGCGCAATATGTTGGAACCCCCTACGTCTTTGGTGGGTCTAATCCACGAGGCTTTGACTGTTCAGGATATGTGATGTATGTCTATGCTCAGTTCGGTGTTGAGCTTCGCCACAGTGTGAATGCGCAGGCCAGAGTCGGCATGGTCGTGTCACCCGAAGATGCCAGACCTGGCGACGTAGTTATCTTCAACGATCACAGCCACAACGGAATCTACGCTGGAAACGGGCAGTTCTATCACGCCCCTCAGCCTGGGGACCGAGTCAAGCTGGCTCCAATTTTTGACTCTAGGTACTATTTTATTCGGCTAGGCACCGACTCCTAAAACACAGCCTGGTTTTTTGATACTTCTGGTTTTTGTTTGAGCTAACCTATAGCTAGTTAGAAATTGTCATCTAATTGAAGGGCTAGGGGTTTTGATGAACAGCATGCTTCCCAAGTACTGCTTCCAATCTCGGCAACCCGAGCCCATCGGTTCGATACCGGGCAAGTAAATCGCGTCGTCATTTATGACGGCGCTTTTTTTGTGCCCAGGCAATCAAGCTAACTAACCGAACGCCCACAATCCGTGTGGGTCAATTCGAAAGGAACTTGAATGAGAACTTTGGTACTAAACGCAGGGTATGAACCACTTGCTGTGGTCAGCTTCAAGCGAGCCATTATTTTGGTGCTAAACCAAAAAGCCACGGTCTTAGCCCAGGCGGGAAATCACCTAGTAAGAAGTGCAACCTCGGAATACAAGCTGCCCTCGGTAATCTTGCTGTCTCGCTACGTCCGCATTCCAGGCTCTCGGGTAATTCCGGTGTCTCGAAGAGGCGTGCTTCGAAGAGACGCTCACCGCTGCGCCTACTGTCAGCGCTCGGCTTCAACTGTTGATCACGTTCAGCCCAGATCCAAAGGCGGGGACGACTCTTGGGAAAACCTTGTTGCCTGCTGCCTAAGGTGCAATAACAAAAAGGGTGATCGCACCCTGGCTGAAATGGGTTGGACTCTAGAATTCAAACCTCGGATGCCTGCTGGCACAATCTGGATGGTGCGGGGCACGGAAAGATTCGAACCTGAGTGGGATCAGTATTTAGCTTTTGCAGCAGCCGCCTAAAGTGACCCCGAGAAGAATCGAACTTCCGCACAAGGTTTAGGAAACCTCTGCTCTATCCACTGAGCTACGGGGCCGGAACTATCAAAGATACCTCAACACAAGCCGAGGTAGCCAAGAATCAAGGCCCCCAAAGTTAGTCTTGAGTTATGACAGATTTTCTAGACACTCAGGATCATCGGTCTGCGCCTACTCGCGAGCAGTGGTTTTTAGAAATCAATCAAATTGGCGGAACTGATCCACTAAGCCACTTCAAAGACAACAGCTACGGTCAAGTAAATCTCGAAAAAGCCCACCCGGGAGGCTTGGCTCAGTTTGTTACCGGCAGGCCAACCCTGCTTTCTAACCTGATTCGCGACTCTTTATCTTTCTCCAGGGCCTATTCCGCCGCCAATCGCATCAAGCACAAGCAGGACTCGCTCGCGGAGCAATTCGGTATCGAGAGTCTCTACTTGGCAAGCGGGCTTCTGGACTTGCGATCTGACGGCCATGAGCTTCGGATGCCCATCTTGCTTTGGCCAGTGAACCTTCTAACTAAGCACGATGATTTTGAACTAAGTCTTTCCAGAAAGGCCATCGTTAATCCCGCGTTGGCTCCAGCGCTACTTCGGCACTACGGGGTAAAGCTAAACGCTGAAGATTTGCTATCAATGGTTCAAGTCGGATCAGACCCAATTCCAGTTCGCGTGTTAGACCACATTTCTTCTCTCACGGATGAGTCAGCAAATCTTGAGTTCAGCCGAGTACTGGCTATCGGTAACTTCTCCTCAGCAGCTAGTGATTTAGCATCCGACTTTCAAGATATCGAGCACCCGGTTACAAATCTGTTTCTAACCGAACTGGATTCCAACGCTGAGTCTTATGAGCAAGGCATCGCGGACCCAATAGCGGTAACAGATTCGGACAGCACTCAAACCAGGATTGTCTCCAGAGCACTAGCTGGAACTAGCTTTGCGGTTGAGGCTTTACCAGGGTGTGGCTATACGCAAACCGTTGTACTTCTTGCTAGTGCACTTGCCCACCAGGGCAAAAGAGTCTTGGTATTGGCACCTAGACAACAGACTCTGGATGAGCTAGCTACCAGATTTACCCAAGTTGGATTGCCCGGTCTTGGAATCAGATCTAGTTCCACTTGGCTAGACATGATCAGTGCGATATCTCGTAACGAGAAGGCGCAACCGGTGAACTACACAGAACTAGCCGCGCGGCGCGATCGCGCCAGAGAAGAAGTGGCTAACTATTTCGCCGACTTTGAGAAAGTAGACGGCGAGCTAGGAGTCAGCATCGAGCAGGCCCTTGAGGAGCTAGCCCGGTTGTCTGGATCCCCTAGGGCGCCAATCAACGAGGCCAGAATCGATGCCGACCAGCTCGGTCGCCACCGCGACCTAACTTTCGCAGGAACCTTACTTAGCCAAGCCCAAGAGCTTGGAATGTTTGAGGTTGGCCCCAACGACTCCGCTTGGTTCCTGGCCAAGTTCGAAAACCCATTGGATGTTCCAAGCAAGCTGCAACTGGCCAAATCGCTATATGAAAACACTTTCCAGGATCTTTCCGGCCAGCTTGCCGAGTTCACCAAGACTGTCGAGTTCAAGCCGGCCGTGAGCGTGGCTGACTGGGTGAATTACCTTGAGCTATTTGTTGAAATTCGAGAAACGCTGGACAAGTTTAAGCCAGAGGTATTTGATCGCCCGCTAACTGAATTGATCTTGGCTACCGCACCAAGAAAAGACAAGTCGGTTATGTCTGGGGCAAATCGCAGCCGACTGAAAAAACTTGCCAAGGAATACCTTCGCCCAGGACTGCACGTATCGGACATGCACCAATCGCTCAAGGCAATTCAACTGCAGCGCGATGCTTGGGGAAAGAATTGCCTAGTTGCCAAACCGCCGCAGGTTCCACTGGGAATCAAAGAAGCCCAGCAGGCACTGAACCTATTTGTCAGTGAACTCGGTGAGCTGCAAGCACTACTGAGTGATGTGACACTTAGTGCGCCGCTTATATCTTTACCACTTACTGAGCTAACCAAAACCCTTCGTTCGCTTTCGGAAGACACCAAGATATTAGACAACTACGACGAGAGATCGATGACGACCCAGCGACTTGAGGAAGCGGGGCTTGGCCCGCTGGCTGTTGAGCTAGCCAATTTACACACCGGCAAAGACGACCTGCAGGCTGAACTGGAACTAGCTTGGTGGAAATCTGCTCTTGAAACACTACTTGAAAGATCAGGCAGGTCACTGGCTGCCGATAGCAATGAGATTGTCCAAATAGAAAAACGATTCGCTGCCACCGAAACCGAATTGATTGCTGCCGGAGCCAAAACCGTGGCTTACGGCCTTTCGGGAAAGTGGAAGCAGGCTTTGGAAAATCACCCTTCGGAGGCCCAGACCCTGAAAGAACTTCTAAAGCTCAAGCGCGCGGTTATCTCCGAAGTGAGTCAACTGGCTCCCAATATTTACCAAGCGTTGGTTCCAGTGGTTTTGGCTTCTCCTTACGAGATCCCAAGAACCTTGGCTAAAGGCGAAAGATTCGATGTCACCTTGGTACTTGATGGGGCCGGTTCCTCCATCGCCGAAAACTACTCTGGGCTGGTTCGATCTAATCAGGTCGTGGTCTTTGGTGATGACGTAATCGCCGCAGCTACCGGTTTCAACATCGAGTGCCTACCCCAAGAGGACCAGTCAGCTCGCTTGCCAGAGTCCATCTTTACCTCTGCCCGCAGGTCGCTTCCTCTTGAGGTTCTCAGAAGGAGCTATCGAACCTCAGGCCAGGCTTTAGGCGATTATATCAACAAAGAGTTCTATCAAGACCGCATTATCTTTGAACCAACCGCCACTAGCTACTTTGGCCAAAGCAACATAAAGTTTGAGCGCGTTGTGGCAGGAAATTCAGACCAGCCCGAGAGCTTAGATCAAGAGTTGTCGATGGTAATTCAGACCGTGATCAGTCACGCCACTTACACACCACAAGATTCTCTACTGGTTGCAACAGCGAGCCCGAAGCACGCTGAAAGGCTAGAGACCGCTCTTAGGACCAATAGGAAAACCAGGGCTGATCTAGATCCATTTTTTGAAAGTCATGGCCGGGAAAAATTCGAGATTACTACTATCCAAGAGTTAGCTCATCGGGTTGCCGATCGAATAATTTTTAGTCTCGGCTTCGGAAAGGACCTAACGGGCCAAGCTCCGAAGCTACTTGGTCAGCTTTCTGATCCAAACGGTAAGAGGTACCTTGCTAACCTGCTGGTCTCAGCCAGAAAACAAATGACTATTGTGAGTGCCTTGGAAACCCAAGACCTGCTTGCAAAGGCAAATCCTGGGGTCGAGATGCTAAGTGATTTGATGCATGAGCTTGAATGGGTCGCCCCATTCAAGGTCGAAGCCGAACTGAATCCAATGATTGCTGATCTGGCCATTCGGCTAACCAAGCTTGGGGTTACAACGCGAACTAATTTCTCGACAAGGATCAAGCTAGTTGCTTCGGTCGGGGACAAGGCAGCAATTGTTGAGCCGGACTGGGGCATCCTTGGCTACAACCTTTCAGAGCGCTACCGACTTCGCCCAGCACTTTTGGAAGCCATGGGCTGGATGTATTTGAGGGTTCCTAGCTTTGAGTTGTTTGCAGATCCCGAGCAGGTAGCCAGATCTATTGCTATGAGCCTGGGTATAGAGGTAACCAAGAAAGCACAACCGCTTTTTGAGCTCAGTGAACCCGCTTTTGAGGACACGGCTTCAGCTTGGGGAGACCCCGGGGACTCTAACGATCAAAGACTTGCCGAAGACAAACCGCCGCACTGGGGTTAGTCACTAGATTTTGGTTTGCTTGACTCCGTTGGCCTGGAGTCGGTTCGATAAAAACCAGTTCCCTTAAAGCTCACACCCAGTTGGCCAAAGACCTTGCGCAATTCCCCACCGCATTTTGGACAAAGGGTTTCTGCCTCAGCCTCAAAATCCTGCCACAAATCAAAGCTGTGTTCGCATTTCTTGCAGACGTAGCTGTAGGTGGGCATGAATTCTCTCGGATTAGTGGGATTTAGCTAATTCTAACGCGCAAAGGGAATGCTTATGGTTCGAGATTGGGTCACGACCTGGCTAACTGGTGCATCGTGAGCCTCGCTTGGAACTTCTGGCAAAAACTCCGCATCGTATACGAGCCCAACGGTTGGTCCCGTGTAGTGCTCAAGGTATCTGTCGAAGTAGCCAGCGCCTCGTCCTAGGCGCTGACCCTCAAAATCAATTGCCAAAGCGGGAACAACAATCAAATCCAAATATGTTGGTTCAATAACTACTCCCGTTGGCTCTCTAAAGCCAAGCGCACTTGGCGTAGTTCCAGATTCTAAAACGGCCATAACCATCTGGCCATTGGAATCAATCCGTGGGCAAGCAATTTCTATGCCCTCTGCCTTGGCTAGTTCAATAAAGGAATCGGTTGCAGGCTCAGAACCAAAGGATAGGTAGCAGCCAATTCGCTTGTGATTTTGCTTCAAAGAAAGCGCCAACAAAGATTCGGCAAATTGGCCGCTGGTTTGCCTGGCGAGCTCATCCGTTCGATTAGCAAAGATCTGAAGCCTGAGGGCTTTCTTGGCTTCCGAGACAATCTCACTCATGCCACTAATCTAGCCATCGTGGCTCTTTCTTTTGCACTAACTCACGGCGATGTAAAACTGCGCATCGCGAAGATGAGAGACGCCAAATCCCTAGAGAAACTAATCCTTGGAAACAGGGCATGGCTTAGACCTTGGGAGGCCACGAACCCTGGAGCCCCAAACTCGTTTGATGTCAGATCCCAACTTCGAGGACTAATTCGGCAATTAGACGACCAGTCAGGGATGCCATTCGTAATTGAGGTTCAAGGAGTGGTTCAAGGTCAACTAAACGTTGCAAACATTTTGTATGGCTCAGTTTCTTCTGCAGTAATTGGTTACTGGGTATCACCGGAGGTTGCAGGCAGAGGTGTTGCGCCAACATCGGTTGCCCTTGTGACCGACTATTTGATGAATCAGGTTGGGCTACACCGTGTTGAGATAGACGTCAGGCCAGAAAACGCTGCATCGCTACGAGTCATAGAAAAGCTGGGCTTTAGGTACGAGGGCATCAAGCAGCGCTACATTCACATCAATGGTGACTGGCGCGATCACTACATCTTCGCCTTGACTGCGGAAGAAGTTCCAGAGGGAATCTTGAATAGATTCTTAAGAAAACAAGTTCCACCCCAAAAATACCCGTGGAACTGATAAACCAACACGCCACCGCAAATCCGCGACACGCCGCACTTCCTTCCCTAACTTTGATGTATGGATCAAAGCGCAGCACTCGGTGGATTGATGATGCTCGTCATCGCATTCTTATGGGTTGTTGTTTTTATTCCGTCCTGGTTTCAAAACCGCGTGGAGGCTGAGCGATACGCTCAGGCTTCAAGTGGCTTGAAGCCCCAGGTTGAAAACACCAAGATTTCGGTGAATGCGCCAGTTGCATCAAGGCTTCGGCTTGCAACTGAACGATCTCGAAGGCTTAGAAGAACAAAAAACACGATGTCGGTTTTGGCCACCCTAACTATCCTGGGATCGGTCACATTGGCGTTTTTCGCGTTCCAAACCCCGCTAATTTTTGTAGCAATCGGGCTTGGAATGCTAGTGGGATTGTTCGCGCTGCTGGTGGCGATAAAGGCCTCTAGCGAACTAAATAAGACACTTATAAAGGTTGCTCAGTCGAAAACCGAGCTGACTGCCAGCCTTGCGAAGACCTGGAGAGAAGCCATTCTGCCCAGTATTGACGCGGAAAGTGACTCTAGAGCGTGGACTCCAAACCCACTACCCTCACCTGCATATAAAAGTCGAATTGGTGAGCTCGAAATACCAAATGTCGCATCCGTAACCGAAATTAGCAACTCGAGGAAGAATTTCGACACGCAAGAGCAAATAAACACAATATTGAAAAAAAGACGCGCTACAGCGTAATTTCGTGCTAAATCACTAGACTTAAATCAATCTAATCAGGAGAGCAAACGAGTGAACACATTTGATCGAGTAACAAAAAGAGTAACAAAACGAGTAAAGAAAATATTCCGCAATAACGTAAAGCCGGTTTCAAAGGCAATGGGCAAACTAGCTCAAGATATCGCCAGCGAGACCACAGCTGAAGTGAAAGAGGTAAAGAAAATGGCAGTAGCCAAGAAAAAGACTGCAGCAAAGCGCAAGCCAGCTGCAAAGAAGACTGCAGCGAAGAAGCCAGCAGCTAAGAAGACTGCAGCAAAGCGCAAGCCAGCTGCTAAGAAGACTGCAGCTAAGAAGCCAGCAGCGAAGAAGACTGCAGCAAAGCGCAAGCCAGCTGCTAAGAAGACTGCAGCTAAGAAGCCAGCAGCTAAGAAGACTGCAGCAAAGCGCAAGCCAGCTGCTAAGAAGACTGCAGCGAAGCGCAAGCCAGCTGCTAAGAAGACTGCAGCGAAGCGCAAGCCAGCTGCTAAAAAAGCAGTAGCAGCGAAGAAGCCAGCACGTCGTAAGACTGCAAAGCGCAAGCCAGCTGCAAAGAAGTAATTTACTTCAATATTAAAAAACCCCACTCTTCGGAGTGGGGTTTTTTATTTGTCAAAGATTGAGTAAATCTTCGTTTTGAATTTACTTTTAGTTTTTGGAAACTACCCAGCGAACCGAAGATTCCAGGTCCGGGTATTTGAAGCGAAAGCCTGAGGCCAAAAGCTTAGTTGCGGTCATCTTTTGACTGACAAGAAGTAGCTCTCTAGCCGCCTCGCCAATGAGCAGGTTCATGGCAAATTCAGGGACCCTGAACCAGGCCGGTCGGCCAAGCTCTTGAGCAAGAGCCTGAACCATCTGTTCGCAGGTTGCCGGCTCCGGAGCACTTAGGTTGAATGGCCCGTGGGCGGTTGGAGTAGTTATCAAATGAATGATGGCAGCGGCTTCGTCGACCAAGTTGATCCAAGCCCAGAATTGTTTGCCAGAACCTAGCGGTCCACCAACAAAGAGTTTGATTAGTGGTACCAGTTTGCCTAGGGCACCAAGTTTTCGACTCATGACGAGTGTGGTGCGAGCCAGCACCACCCGGGTTCTGGCTTTGTGAGCTTCCAGCTCCCAGTCATTGGCAAGATCAGATAAGAAACCCTCGCCCTTCGGGCTGTCTTCAGTGAGCCACACGGTGCCACCTTCGCCGTAAAAGCCTGATGCCGATCCGCTAACTAGAACCTTCGGTTGTTTCTTGGCCGCGTTTATTGCAGCAACCAGGGTCTTGGTCGAGTTGATTCTCGAGTCCACTATTTCCCGCTTGTATCTTCTGGTCCAGGGGATACGCCCGGTAGTGGCACCAGCTAAATTCACTACAGCGTCAATTGATTCCATAACCTCGGGGTCAAGTTCCAAGTCAGCTGGATTCCAACTGATCTCATCGCTTGCTTTGGCTTTACGGCGCACAAGCTTCAATGGTTCGTGACCAGCTGCTTTTAGTTGGCTGTAAAGCTCAGTGCCTACTAAGCCGCTTGCTCCCGAGATAAGAACCCTCATAGTTTCCCCAGTTCATGGATTGAAGCACGACAGTTAAAGACTCTCATAGAAATAGCATGAAGATGCAAGAGCCCCAAGCGGGCCAATATGATGGGGCTTCGAGTCCCTCCAGGTACGCTACAGTCGATGCAAGCACCAAGGATTTTAGGGTTCAATTCGCAGATGTTTGATTTAGCAACTGTTTCGTTAGGGGCAAATGACAGACAAGTCAGCACCTAGAAGTAAAAAAGTCGCGATAGTTCTCATGTGCCTAGCCCCTATTCTTGCATTTGCTCCGATGATAGTCGCAATGATTGAAGTTAGCATAAGTCCCGAATGCAGTGCTATGCCGAACTACTGCGGGGCTATTGCATACTTCATTTTGCTGACCGTGCCGATTGGCTTTGTTATTTTCAGTGTCGGCCTGATCATGTTTCTAATTGCAAAGCGACCCAAAAAACCCGCCAGTACGTGACTCCCAAGCATGCCAATCAATTAGTAAACCTGTAAATTTCTGGTCAGGAGTCTTTACTCGGATTCCGAATTTATCTATAGTTCATCAACCTTATCTGGCGTGTCTTGGCTTGTTCGAGGTTTCTTTGCTAGGTTTGGACAAAATTTGAAGTGATTGGAAAGACAAATGGAAATGCACGTGAAGCACATAAGTCATAAATTTATCGACACGTTGAGCGACGGGGTGTTTGCAATTGCACTGACACTCTTGGGCTTGGATGTTCTATCGTTAGCTCACGAGATCAGTAAAGGCGAAGATTTTAATGTTGCACTTTTTGAGCATTGGCCAACTTTTCTAGCCTATTTCTTCGGATTCATAGTGCTATTTTCTTGGTGGTAC
>Ga0209444_10000793_pt1 | contig 17582 bp, 14 predicted proteins | sample LauGreFaBDMM15DN_2_FD_188215 | JGI IMG/M metagenome (GOLD analysis project Ga0209444, IMG submission 188215) | Freshwater lake microbial communities from Lake Michigan, USA - Fa13.BD.MM15.DN (SPAdes) (version 2) | ecosystem: Environmental > Aquatic > Freshwater > Lake | place: Lake Michigan...
CGTTTCGATACATACGAGACAACTCCAACGCTTCATCTTTAATATCCTCCGTCGCACCACCTAAGAACGACCAACCGTGAACATCATCAATATATCCGTTTTTATCGTCGTCGATTCCGTTAGCTGGAATTTCGTCTTCGTTCACCCAAATCACATCCTTTAAATCAGGATGATCTGTTTCCACTCCGCTATCAATGACCGCAACAATGACTTGTTTTGGCTTTTTTCCAGCTGCATTTAACAACTCATAAGCGCGCTCAGCTCCTACACCATAAATTCCTTTATCACTTGGATCTTTCAAATACCAGTTTAACGGTGCTTTGTTTGGCGCTTCTTCTTTTTTTTGTGCGACACTCGTAAACACGAGGGAGAAACACACGTAAATCAATATATTTTTATTCATTTCTAATTTTTTTGGTTAGCGAAAGTAAGGAATTATTTTTTTCTGACGTATACATGGTTGAAATGTTACCTAATTGTTGAGAAGTTGTTTAGAATCCAAACGAAATTGACAATCGAAATTCGAGTCAAAGCACTAATTTTGTTGTTCAAAAAAAAGAAATATGAGTACAGTAGAACACCTTGAATGTTTGATTATTGGTTCGGGTCCGGCTGGATATACAGCGGCTATTTATGCAGCAAGAGCTGATATGAAACCGGTTATGTATCAAGGATTACAGCCTGGCGGACAATTAACGACGACGAATGAAGTAGAGAATTTTCCGGGATATCCACAAGGAGTAACTGGTCCCGAAATGATGGTACAATTGGAAGAGCAAGCCAAACGCTTCAATACGGATGTTCGTTTTGGGTTTATCACGAAAGTTGATTTCAGTGGTGATATTCACAAATGTTGGACAGAAAACGGAACAGAGATTCATGCAGAAACAGTGATCATTTCAACTGGAGCATCCGCAAAATACTTAGGACTAGAAAGCGAACAAAAATACTTGAAATTAGGTGGTGGTGTTTCCGCTTGTGCAGTTTGTGATGGATTCTTTTACCGTAATCAAGAAACGATTATCGTTGGGGCAGGTGATTCAGCATGTGAAGAGGCGCATTACTTATCCAAACTTTGCACGAAAGTAACCATGTTGGTTCGTCGTGATGAATTTAGAGCATCTAAAATCATGGCAGAACGCGTGATGAACACACCGAATATTGAAATCTTGTTTAATACTGAAACGTTGGAAGTATTAGGGGACGGACAACTAGTTACAGGAGCTCGTGTTCAAAACATGACAACGAAAGAGGAACGCACGATTCCAGCGACGGGATTCTTCGTAGCGATTGGACACACACCAAATACAGAGATTTTCAAAGAATTCATCAACCTTGATGAAACTGGATATATCAAATACGAACAACCCGGAAGTTCAAAAACAAATGTAGCTGGCGTATTCGTAGCTGGAGATGCGGCAGACCGTACGTATCGTCAAGCGATTACTGCAGCAGGAACAGGTTGTATGGCTGCATTGGATGCAGAGCGTTACTTAGCAGCAAAACATTCGTAAAAGAAAACTAATCAACAGTTAAACCGAGTTCGAAAGACTCGGTTTTTTTTGCACTAACGCACAGCATCCTTGTCTAATAATTTCACAAAATGAAATCCTTTTGGTCCATAACCTTGGTTGTAGAAAAACTTGTGTGCTGTAAAGTTGTTCGTGTAGGAGTCCAAGGCAAGCATTTTACATTGTTGCTCCAACGCTTTCCGTTCTAAAAAATCAAACATCAACTTTCCTACCCCTTGACTACGGTGTGAGTCACGTACAACAATGTTATCCAATTCCAAGTATTTCCCTATCCACAATTTGTTACCTATCCAAAATCCACAGATGGCAATGCATTCCTCCTCTTCAAACACGGCTACTTGTCCATATCGACAAGGAAGCATTTCGTCTAATTCACGGGAATATTCTTTTGACGTCAAACTTGGATAAAGTTCATTCAACACCGGTAGGAACTTTAACATTTCCTCTTTGTCCACCAATTCTCTTACTAACATGCGCTTATTTTAAGTTCTTTTCCATTAATTCCAAAATACGTCGGTATTCATCATGCCACGAATAGGATTCTTTGAATCCATGAGATTCCACCGGATAAACAGCCAAATCCCAATCCTTTTTACCTAACTCGATAAAACGTTGACTTAAACGAACAACATCTTGAAATTGTACATTATCGTCCACCATTCCGTGCAACATCAATAAATGGTCTTGTAAATTTTCAGCGAAATAAATGGGTGAACTTTTACGGTATGCTTCAGGATCGGTATCTGGGTTATTCAATATGTTGCTGGTGTATTCATGGTTGTAATGTGCCCAATCCGTTACGGATCGTAAGGCCGCACCGCATGCGAATTCATTTGGTTTTGTCAGTAATCCCATCAAGGTAATGAATCCTCCGTACGACCCACCGTACATCCCTACTCGATTTGCATCGATTCCATAGTTTTTCACCATGAAGGCTTTTGCATCGATGAAATCCTCCAAATCTCTCCCGCCCATGTGACGATAAATTGCTGTTCGGTAATCGCGTCCATATCCCTCACTCGCACGATAATCTAAGTCAATGACGGTATATCCTTTCTCCCGCAACAAGTGGTGAAACATATACTCACGATAGTAATTGCTCCAATAGTGATGTGCATTTTGCAAATATCCCGCACCGTGAACAAAGAAAATAGCAGCACCATTTTTCGTATCCTTTGTTGGCTCATAAATGCGCGCAAAAATTTCTATACCATCCGATGCTTGAATAGAAACGACTTTTGGATCAATCCATGCGTACGCATCAAACTCTTTTGTGGTCGAATGGGTAATTTGTTTCAAATTCGTTTTAGTTGCCACATTTGAGCCAACATATAATTCCCATGGCTTATTAGCGAAAGATTGTCGGACCAACATGTTTTTCTCATCCGGAGATAGTAAAACTTCGTTATATCCATTTTGTAAATTAACATAAGGCGTAAACACACCATTCTCCAAGCTCAAGCTACCAAAGGAGTGATTCCCTGTTTTTCCAATAGCACAATGATTGTACTCAAAATACAACTGTTTATGGTCTTTCGAAAGTCGGACTTCGTACACTTCTGTTTTTGGTTCGTTCCAAAGACACGATTTTTTTTCTTTGAGCATATTATATTGATAAACCATCGAATACCCCGTTTCCTCTGATTGAAAATAAAACGATTCTCCATCCACTATCCAATCCATGTTTCCATCTGATTCATTCCAAGAAGAAATACCCGGACCTCCAATCCATGCTTCATCGTGTTGATGTTCGATTTCTTTTACGCTTGCTTTTTCCAAATTAATTAAAACAATCCATCGATCTTTATTATCTGAACTACGCACATCACAAAGTGCTAGTGGATGATTTTGAGCAAATTTAACTGCATGAATAAACACCGAACGATCTTTTTCATAAAGAGAAACACTATCCTTTTCCCGGATATAAGCGGGTTTCAAACGAATATCTGTCAACTTGGAAAAATCCAAATAAATCAATGTATCAGAGATCATTTGATACAATAGTAATTTTTGATTGGGTTCATTTGAACTCACTTTATCCCTAGCCGCCTGATGTTTCGTGAATCCATCATTTGTAACAAACTGCTCCACACTAGTTGGTTTTGAATCAAGCTCTTCTGTGACGCGCAACACCGCATAGTTCACCGATGGATCGATTTGAATATCACTCCAATTTGCTGTACCAACATATTGCTCTTTCGGAAATTTAAACCGTGTCAGTTCAGCTTGATCCTTATAAAAATCAGCACGTTTCTTTTTTTCTTGAATAAACTCAAATAATTCCACCTGCTGCTTTTCTAAAAAACTACTATCCTTCTGAGTGTTCTTCTCCTCACCTGCTAGAAAATTGGTTAATTGCTGAATACTTCCCGTTTTGGTATTCAATGAATATGCTTGGTCTCCTTGCTGAAACAAAACGATTTCAGATTGTTTGGAACGCTGTACGTTAAATACACCATTCGTCGTTTGCAAGTGAACTTGACGATTACCGCTCATTTTATCGATGCTCCACAGGACTCCTTCATCACTCATGAATTGACGTTGAAAATCCCGTTGTGAAGGATCAAAAAACACTACAGAGTTAGCCAAGGAATCTGATAATTTAGTGTATTTCTGTCCCTTCAAGAAGTATTCATAGAGACTTGATTCTATCTTATTTTCTGGATTCCAATAAAAATAAATCGATTGTCCATCTGCGGACCAATAATAAGATTCCGGGGAATTACCAACGAAGTTTGATCCCGACATAATTTGCTTAAGATCCAATTGCGCACGGATGTTCGATGTCAAACCAAAAAAACTCAGTAATACTAGCAGCATTTTTTTCATAGCCTAAAATTACAATTCTCTGAGCAAACATCGTATTTTTAGATGAAAAACAAGGAAGTACACATGGAAACGTGTACCTTCGTTTATCAAAGGAAACAGATTGAAAAGACTACTCTATTATTTATTAAGCGAACGTCAGTACTTAATGACCTTACATCGAAGCTTCTACTTTATGTATCGTTTGGGGATTTTAAAAAACAAAGCATCCTTTAAATTCCATTATTTTATTCAGCATATCATCAAGCCTGATTATGTGGTGATTGATATTGGAGCAAACCTTGGCTATTTCGCAAAAACTTTTTCCCGTCTTGTTCCCCAAGGCAAATTAATTGCGATTGAACCTTTGCCTCAATTTCATGCGGTATTAAATCATTTTATTGGAAACAAAGAAAATGTGGAATTACATAACGTAGCTTTAGGGAAATCTTCTGGTTCCATTACGATGGTGCTTCCTAAAACAAACGGAATAATGCGTACTGGATTGCCTCATATTATGAGCAATGAACAAGAAGGAGAACATCAAACGACACAACAAGTTCAAATGATTAACACATCTGCTTTCTTTAGTACATTCGAACGGATTGATTACATTAAATGTGACATCGAAGGACACGAATGGGAAGTTTTTAGTCAGTTAGGAGAAATATTGAAGGAGAAACGTCCAATCGTACAAATTGAAATAGATCAAAAGAACACCGAGTATTTGTTGCCTTTCTTCCGAGAATTGAACTATATTCAACACGGAATCCTAGCAGGCAAATGCGTTGTGGAAAGCGGAAAACAAACAGAACAAGGAGATTATTTATTTATCCCAATAGAAAAATCTAATTTGGTAAAGGAATGGAACGCATAAACTCCATTTTATTCATTCTATTCATCGCTACTTTGTTTTCCTGTGACAAAGGAGCTGGTGAATTCAAGATCAGTGGAGTTGTTACAGACGAAACATTTCAAACAGGCTTAGTGGGCGCAGAAGTGGCTATTTACAAGATTCCACTCGCTTCGAATACAGAACAATATATTGGAAGTCAAATCCTTGGTGCTGATGGGGAATACCATTTTACTGTTCCTCGTGAGCGTATGGAAAAATACATCCTCCGCGTGACGAAAAACGTATATTTCCCAATCGAAAAAACCATCTATTTTTCAGAACTAAAACTGAAAGAAGAAAACGTTTATCCTTTAGCTACCTGGGCCAAATCATGGGTGGAATTGAAGTTTGTCAACCAAAATCCACTTCCACAAGATCACCTTCAATACATTAAACAATCGGGTTATGCTTCTTGCTTGGATTGTTGTCCAATTACGGCACAGGATTTATATGGAGCTTTGGATACATCCATCTATTGCATCAACAAAGGAAATACGATTTACTCCTTACTTTATTGGGTCTTTAATACGACAAATCAGGGGTATTTAGAGGCAAACACAAGCGCTTTCGATACCACTCAGATTTATTTGAGCTACTAAGGCTCTTCCATTAAGACTTTGTATTTTACAAGTCCTTCTGCACGTGAACACGCATTGAAATGCCACCATTCCGTTTGAAGTTGGCGAAATCCTTGTGAATTCATCACTTTGCGTAGTAAGTCCCGATTTTCAATTTGAATTTCCGTCAGCTTTCCCTCAGCTACAAACTGTTTTTCCATTGATGGATAGGCGATTTGACCTATCTCATCGTAAGCCGCGCCCATGTCTAATGGAATCAGCTGTTCGTTGATAAGAGTTAAGTCCACTGCCGCTCCCATATTGTGCATACTTCGGTTTTTAGGATTGGAGACAAACTTCCCTCGCTCGATAGGTGGTAAAGAATCAAGGGCATCCCACATTTTTTGCTGTACACTTACAGGTCGAAGTGCGTCATAAATCAACAAATGAAAACCTGGATTTAATTTGGATAAATAATCTTGAACTTTTGAAAGTCGTTCCGCAACATCTTCTTGTAAATACGCTTTTTTCAAGCGATTATACAAAATGATTCCCATGAAATTGTCTGCTGTGGCATATTTTAATTCTACGAAAATAGCTTTGTTCAAGGTTTGGACATCGACCAAATTAAACTGTGAAACTATCGTTGTATCCTTCAGATTTTCCGTTTGACCTTTTTGAAACCTAGCATTACGAACTTGAACATCACTCTTTTTTGAAGAAACAGCATCCGTACAGGAAAAAAGCAAAACGAATAAAGCAAGACCTAAAACGATCGTTCTCATGCCAAAATCGCCTGTGTTTCCGCAGTTATCCGCTGACGAAGTCCATCCGAAACTGGATGTAACGGCAGACGCATTTTCTCAAGCATGACACCTTGTACATGTAAGGACACTTTCACTCCGCCTGGATTTCCTTCTTCAAAGAACATTTTGGTGATGTTAAATAAATCGTAATGTGCTTTTCTAGCTGTATCTAAATCTCCTGATAGAGATGAATGAACCATTGTCGAAAATTTTTCTGGAAAGGCATTTGCCACAACAGAAATCACACCATCCGCACCAGCAGCGATTAAGGGCATTGTTAAATTGTCATCACCAGAAATCACTCCAAAATCTGGTCGTCTCAAACGGATAATTTCCATAATTTGCTCCATGTTGCCAGAAGCTTCTTTTATTGCAACGATATTTGGGATTTCACTCAATGCCAAGGTTGTTTCTGGCGTCATATTAGAACCCGTTCTACCAGGAACATTATACAGAATAATTGGTAATTCCGTATAGGATGCCACTAATTTGAAGTGTTCAATAATTCCTTTTTGAATCGGTTTATTGTAATATGGTGAAACGGATAAAATTCCATCCACTCCTTTAGGTAGTTTTGAGAAAATTCCTTCAAGTGCACGTGTATTGTTCCCACCTACTCCATAAACGATGGGCAGTCGTCCATTATTTTCATCGATTACTGTTTGTAATACCTCCATTTTCTCCTCTTGCGTAAGAACGGGAGATTCTCCGGTCGTTCCTTGAACAACAAGAAAATCAGTTCCAGCTTCAATTTGCATCCGAACCAAACGACGAAGTGCCACAAAATCAATTTGTTCATTTTCTAAAAAGGGAGTAACCAAGGCAACGCCGGCTCCTGTAAATGGATTATTCATTCGTAGATATTTTTTTTAGTGTTTCGATAACGAAATGAAGCATTTCTGCAGGCTCATCTGAACCAGCATTCATTTGCAAATCGAAGGATGCTTCTTTTTCATTGACAATAATTCTTCGATGGATTTTTGCATCTTGGATGTATGGAAATATTTTAGCCTCCGTATGTCCAAACCAGATCATCAGATCATACGATCTTTGTAATTCAGTTTCTAATTGAACATCTTTTAATTTATTCCAAAAATTGAAATCAATTGGAGAATTATAATAAATCAAAAAATGCGGGGTAAGTGTATTTTTATCCACTTCTTTGGGGACATTTACCACAATAATTAAACGATCAACATTACTCTTATTGAGCATGTTATCCAAGGATTTCCTGAATTCTTTTAGTTGCTCATCGTTTTCGTAATTAAACGCAACGAGCAAAGATTTTGCAGATTCCCATATATTTTTACTATTCACTAACTGATCAATTTAATAAATTCATTTTCACTAAGCATCACAACACCTAAATTACTTGCAGTTTTCAGTTTTGCTGGTCCCATATTCGCTCCAGCGATAAGGTAATCTGTTTTACTCGAAACAGATGAACCTACTTTTCCTCCATTGCGTTCTATTAATTCTTTTATTTCATCCCTTGAGAATGTCTCAAAGGTTCCGGATACAACCAGAACTTTACCGTCTAAAATAGCTGAATCTTGCTCCTTTTTTATCGTTTCAAAAGAAAGTCCGACTTCTTTTAAGCGGCGAATTAAAGCTAAATTAGCTGAATCTTGGAAATAGTGCAGTACGGATATTGCAATTTTTTCACCAATTTCTTCTACTTCGATTAATTCATCATAATTTGCTTTCATCAAGGCATCCATATTTTCAAATGCCTGTGCCAATTTTTTAGCAACGGTCTCTCCAACAAATCGGATTCCAAGTCCAAAAAGCACTCGTTCGAAGGGAATACTTTTTGAAGCCGCAACACCTTTCAATAGATTATTTGCAGACTTTTCCCCTATTCGTTCTAAATCAATTAATTGATCGAACGTTAAAGTATATAAATCGCTTATGTCATGAATGAATCCCTGCGCATACAATACTTCAATGGTCTCCTCACCTAGTCCATCAATGTTCATTGCTTTTCGACTAATGAAATGGGTGATTTTCCCTTTTACTTGGGGAGGACAAGACAATTCATTCGGACAATAATGGTGCGCTTCACCTTCTTTTCGGACTAATAATTCAGCACATTCTGGACAATTTTCAATAAAGTGAATTTTCTCCATAGATGAACGATGACTCAAGTTAACACCGACAATTTTCGGAATAATCTCACCACCTTTCTCAACTTGAACGGTATCACCTAGGTACAGATCCAATTTTTCGATTTGATCAGCATTATGCAAAGAAGCCCGTTTAACGGTCGTTCCACCTAGTTGGACTGGCTTCAAATTCGCTACAGGAGTAATTGCTCCTGTTCGTCCAACTTGATACGTCACTGACTCTAAGATCGTTTGAACTTGACTTGTTTTAAACTTATAGGCAATCGCCCAACGTGGAGACTTCGCGGTAAATCCAAGTTTACGCTGTTGATCATATGAATTCACCTTGATGACTATTCCATCAATATCGAAAGGAAGGTCATTTCTTGCCTCATTCCAATAATGGATAAAATCCATTATACCCTGAATACTATTTATTTTCTCAATGAATCTTTTTTCTGGAGGAGGAATACGAAAACCCCATTCTTTCGCTTTCAAAACCGACTCAAAATGTCCTACTTGAAAATCACTTAAGCCATAAAGTCCATACAAGTAACAATCTAATTTTCGGTCAGCCACTACTTTTGAATCCAAGGATTTCAAGGTGCCGGAAGCCGTATTTCGGGGATTGGCATACAATGCTTCACCCGCTTCTTCCCGTTCTTGATTTAAGATTTGAAACTGTTCCAAAGGCATGAAAATCTCTCCTCTAATTTCAAAATCATCTGGAAAGTCATTTTGTAATTGCAATGGAATCGTTCGAATCGTTCGAACATTTTTAGTAACCAATTCGCCTTTCTCACCATCCCCCCTTGTTACGGCTGCTGTGAGTTGTCCATTTTCATATCGAATCCCGATAGCCACCCCATCGTATTTAAGCTCACAGACGTACTCAATGCCTTCATTAATCGACTTTTTAATTCGATTCTCCCAATCCACAATTTCCTCTTCAGAATAGGTGTTAGAAAGTGATAACATGGGATAACGGTGAGCAACTGCTTGAAACTTCTTGGTTAAATCGCCACCTACACGCTTCGTTGGACTATTCTCGGAGGTGAACTCAGGAAATTCTATTTCTAATTTCTCTAAACTTTGGAGGATTTGATCAAAATCGTAATCTGAAATTTCAGGTGAATTTTGGACATAATACAAATAATTGTGGTGATTTAACACCTTCATTAATTGTTCAATTTCTGCTTTTGCCTGAATCGCATTCATAGGTTAAAGTTACACTTTTTGCGCTTTCAACATGCGTGATTTCCCTTGTAAATCTTTTCGGATTTCAATATGCTCGAATCCAAATAATTGAAGGTAGTCCCTCACTTCAATTCCATATAATTCATGAAGTTCAAAAAACAAATAACCACCTTTCACCAATTTATGTTCAGCAAATTTGATGAGTTCTTTATAAAATATAATTGGATCATCATCATCCACAAACAAGGCCATCGCTGGTTCATGTTCAAGAACATGTGCTGACATTGTGACTTTTTCTTTTTCAGGAATGTACGGTGGATTAGAAACAATTACATCAAAATCAATTGAATCAGAAAGAAATTTCTGGCTAAAACTCAAAACATTCTCTTGTATTAATTCAATATTCAAATCAAGTTTTTTGGCGTTTTCAGCGCTTAATTTCAAAGCTTCAGCGGAAAAATCTAAGGCTTGCACGATGGAATCAGTGTAAATCGATTTTAAGGCCAATGCAATACATGCTGAACCGGTACAACAATCAAGTATTCGTTTGGGGTTCGCATCTGTTTCAACAATCCAAGCAACGAGTTCTTCTGTTTCCGGACGTGGAATCAAGGCCCTTGAATCACAGGAGATCGTCAAACCGTAAAAATCAGTCTCTCCAATTAAATATTGGAAAGGTTGCTCATTCAACAAGCCTTTCACAAAACTTCGGACATGTAATAAATCGGACTCGGACAAGCGTTCACCTTGATTTAACAAGAACTCACTTGCTGACCAATTCATGCGTTTGCAAATGATTTGGTTCCACATGGACTTCAATTCAGTAGGTGAGAAAATGGCAGCAAGTCGATCGAAAAAATACTTTTTTGCTGAACTTAGGGTGTTATCTGAAACGAACATTATTCCTTGCGCAGCTTTATGAATTCTTTTATTTTCTCATTCTCAATGAGAACAGTTAAATTGTAATAAGCGATTTTCCATTCACCATTTACCAATACACAAATACCACTTCCACGGCAGGACTCCATCCAAGTTTCTAAATCCTCATCGAAATACGCAACTGTTCCGTTTGCTGTAAAATTCCATATCCGATTACTAGGCTTGAAGTCCCACGCTTTTCCTTTATCGAAATATGGTTTACAAAAGGACTGAAATGCTGATTTGTCCCATCTTTCTCCCGGTGCCGTCCCAAGAAAAACGAAGTCCTTGGTTGTGACATCAAAGTACTGTTCGTAATCAGCTTTTGTTGCTGCCAAATGCCAGTTATCCACAAGTTGATTGAGACGAAGCAATTCTTCCGACGACTGTGTCCAAACAAAAGATGTAGACAATAAAAAGAGGAAGAGAAACGATATGCGCATCTTATTTATGTGCTTTTTCAGCTTTTTTACACGATTTAACCGCTTCTTTTAAGTTTACTATTCCACCAGTCACAGACAACTCCGTAAATGCAAAATCCGAATAAACCGTAGCCGTTTCGAGTAGAATCCTTTTTATTTCCCACATACTTAGGCTAGGGAAATAGGATTTTAACATCGCTGCTGCACCTGCAACCATAGGAGCCGCCATCGATGTTCCTTGCAGGTTCATATATGCACTTTGGGGAACAGAATTATAAATTTCTAATCCAGGTGCAAATACGTCAACAGATGTTCTTCCAAAATTAGAGAAACTTGCGACTCTACCCTCTCCAGATTCTTTAGTAGATGCTCCGATTGTCAACAAATTAGAAAACGGTTCATCTTGAAAATCAAAACGAGAAGTCGGGAAATTTGGTTCTACATCTACATCTTTTGCGTCATTTCCTGCAGCGTGAATCATTAGTACTCCATTCGTATCAGCATATAACATGGCCTGATATACTTCGTATTGATGCGGTGAAAAATCCTTGCCGAATGACATATTAATCACTTGTGCGCCGTTATCCACTGCGTATCGAATCGCTAATGCAACGTCTTTATCGTGTTCATCTCCGTTAGGAACAGTTCGAATCGACATGATTTTTACATTTTCAGCGACACCATCTCCACCCTTTCCATTTCCACGAATTGCTGCGATAATACCTGAAACGTGTGTGCCGTGCAAAGCCTCTGGACCTTCCACATCGTTGTTTCCATAATGAACATCTGAGAAATCATCCGGATTATCTCCGATTAAGCTGCGATCATCGTAATAAATATTCAGCTTATAATTTAATTGGTCTTCGATGTATTTTTTTGTTTCCGCATCGAATTGTCCGTTCGCTAATCCCTCTTTATATTGTTCTAGGTCTGCGAGATCTCCTTCTACCTCTGATTTCGCATTTGAGTACATAAAAAATTCCGTTTCATCGAATAAGGAAGCCGGATCAACCCCATCGTATTTATTTTTCAATTTTGCGTAAATACGGGTTTTCTCCAAACGCGCATTTTCCTGATTTTTGCCAGATGCATTTCCTAAGAAATTCCATCCGTGAACGTCATCCACATAACCGTTATTGTCATCATCGATTTTGTTTCCAGGGATTTCCTTTGGATTCACCCAAATTTTACCTTGTAAATCCTCATGTTCAATATCCACTCCTGAATCAATCACAGCAACAACTACTGTTTCAGATTTTTTATTTTTAAGCATCTTGTATGCTTGATCCGTGTACATTCCTTGTCCACCACCATTATACCAATTGAGTGTTCCAGGTATCGCTTGGGCAACAACTTGTGTCATGGAAAATCCAAAAACGATGAGAAGGTATTTTGCTGTATTCATGTGCTTTTTTTCAAATTTAAAAATTAAACGGGAATGCTAGAGATAGGTAACAATAAAACTTATAATTCGTCCAAGGCAAACACCTTTTTTCCGCGAATAAAGGTCATCCAAGCATAGTTTTGTTCGAATGTAGGATTACTTTCTATGGGCTTATCGAAGATAACAAAGTTTGCCCTTTTTCCTTTCTCCAAACTACCGAGTTCTCTTTCTTGAAAGGAGGAAAATGCAGCCCAAATAGTCATGCCGCGAATAACTTCCTCTAAACTCAAGGCTTCTTTTGCTAAGAATCCATTTAATGGATCATTTGAAGGGTTTTTACGCTGTACAGCAGCATGAATGGTGTAGAATGGATTCGTTGATTCCACTGGGAAATCCGTGCCAATTGCCAGCATTCCATATTGACGCAACAATGTTTTATAAGCGTATGCTCCTACAAGTCTTTCCTTGCCTAATCTTTTCTCCGACCAACGCTGATCGCTTGTCGCATGGGTTGGTTGCACAGACGGGAAGACCGCGTATTCAGAAAATTTCACAAAATCTGAAGGGTCTATCACCTGAGAATGCTCAATACGAAAACGGTGATCAGGATTTCTTTTGAACGCATTTTTATAAATATCCAAAATCAAGGAATTTGCAGAATCACCAATTCCATGGGTATTCATTTGGTAGCCATGTTTTAAACAAAACAAAGAAACGTCACGCATTTCCTTTACCGATGTCAACAACAAGCCATGTGATTGATGCTCGTCCGAGTATGGTTTTTTCAATAAGGCTCCCCTAGAACCTAGTGCGCCATCCGCAAAGACTTTAAAACTTCTGATGGATAAATTTCGGTAGCTATATGGCCCATTTTTTATAGCAAATGAGCGATTTTCGGCTGAGTTCATTAACATGGCGTACAATTCCAACTTTAATTTACCGCTGGCAACCATCGATTTAAAAAGCTTTATGTGTTTAAAATCAATTCCTGCCTCATGTGTTCCTGTAATCCCATATTGAAACAATTCCTCTTGTATCTCAAGGATTGCTTCTTTCACTTGACTCTGCGAATAAGCAGGAATGGATTTTGAAATAATATTAATCGCATTATCGATGAGCAAGCCTGTTGGAACACCTTTTTCCATTTTGACTTCACCACCATCTATGTTATTGGAAGTAATTTTTGTTCTTTTGATAAGAAAATCATTGACTAAAGCTGCATGTCCGTCAATACGATACAAGCAAACAGGAATGTTTTTAAATACCTTGGACAATTGCTGGTTATTGGGCATGGAATCATTGGACCAAAGTGATTGATCCCAACCACGACCGATAATGAATTTATTGCTCGATTTCGCGTAGTATTTTTCGCAGCGATAAATTACTTCCTCCATGGACTTTGCTCCAGTCAGATCGACTCCAAGTTTTTGATTCGCATACATTAATAAATGACCGTGAGCGTCTGTTAATCCAGGATAAACATCTTTTCCTAAGGCATCAATATCTTCTTCTGATCGGTATTTATTTAAAATTTGTCTTTCCGGTCCAACCTCGATTACTTTTCCATCTCTTATGGCCATTGCGTCGTAAACGGAATTAGCATCGTTCATGACGTGGATTTTTGCATTATGAACGATCAGATCTACTTTTTGACCTTTCATGCAAGAGGATAGAATAATTAGAATAATGACAAGGGGAACGAAATGTTTTATCATAAATAAAATATTAGAACGGGTAACCGATACCAAAATTCAAATAATTTGGAAGAAATGGTTTAGGCATGATTTTCTTCACTTGATCCAGATTCATGTTGAAATGATCCATTCCTTCCTGGTAATAGGTTTCACGGGTTCCCATTTCCTGAAACACCCATTTCGCACCTTTAGAAAAGGCGGGATCGTATATGGGAAATCCTACATCTAATCGAATGATGAAAAATTCTAAATCCATCCGAAGTCCGAGTCCAGATGAAATAGCAATTTGAGGAACGAAGGTATTCCAGTGAAACTGACTCCCCATGCGACTTAAATCTTCCCGATAAGTCCAAATATTTCCAAAGTCCGTAAAAATGGCTCCTTTAAAAGTGGAACCCAAACTAAAACGATATTCCAAAGAACCAGCGAATCGAATATCGGCGATTTGAGTTGCCAATCGATTCGTGTCCAAATGGTATTTATATGCCCCAGGCCCTAAGGCTCTTGCTCTCCATCCTCTGTTGTCATTTGATCCACCACCAAAGAAACTATAGTCATAAGGCATGGCTGTTTTGGAGTTTTTGTATGGTAATCCAGCACCAGCAGTTAACTTCAAATGCACGGATGAACCGGACAAAACCCGCTTGCTCATTATGAATTGATTGTCTAAACGAACAAACTGTGAATAAGGCTGATTTCTCAGTAAATATTGTCCATTTAATGTGTCTTGTCGTGCTCTAAATAGATACAATAGATTTCCAGCAGCATCAAACGTTGAATTAAAATACACCGTAGTATTTCGTAAGCTTTTGCGTTCGTTTCCCTCCTTCAAATCTTTCTCTTTGTTGTTGTACTCGTATGAAAATTTAAAGTCCTGCCAAATAAATTGATTGTTATACGTGGCATTCAAAAACACATCGTTTATCTGATTTAATTGTGCTTCGAAAGCGGGGCTTTTCTTGATGGAAACATATTTAATAACGGATGCTCCCGGTAAACCCATTTGAAAAACTTGTGTCTTCCCCACCAAGAATTTCCACATATAATTTAATTGGAATACACTTCTGTCAAAAATGCTTCGTTTTTCGATATTGTAGGCTGCTGTTAAAACCGTTCTCGGTTTCTGACGTTTCCCTAACATGGTTACTGGTGTTGGAAACAATCCTGGTAAGTCAAACTTTAAACTCGGACCAAATTCAAAGGTATTGAATGTTCTCCCCTTTCCAGTTCCAACGGTTTGTCCTGATTGATCTTGAAATACCAATGGTTGTGATTCAAATCCACCTCCAAAAGAAAAGGTCATTTTCCCAGCCCCCTTATTGATGTTTTTATTGGTGTAATTAAAGGATGCATTTGCACCTAGCAAACCGGTTGATGAAGTAAATTTAGGATCAAAACCATAGGTTTGTTTTTTTGCTGGTTCAAGGAAATAATGAACCGCTAACTTATTCTCAGGTTGTTCGATGAGAATTGGTTTTACCGAACTAAAAATACCCAATTGAACAATGGAACGGTAACTTCTATCCATATAATACTCTTTGTATTTATTATCATTTTCAAGGTAGTTTTGTAGCTCAAGAATCGATGGCTTCACCCACGGTTCCTCTCCATTATAGGTGACCATTATCTTTCTAAATGGATTTGTTGTTCCAGAAGGAACATGCTTATCTTTCAGCTGTTTTTTCGAGTAGCTAATTTCGTCATAAGTGAAAGAATTCGTGGTTCTGAGGAACTGTGGCGCAATTGGATCATATAAACTCAATTGCTGATCCTTCATTAATTGAGTAAAACTATTTCCCATACTTATGGTATCGGAAAGGTGAAAGTAAACAGAAGAAATAGACATTTCCACGTAAGGAACGCGAATCAAGCTATCCTTTTTCACCTCAGATGAGATGAAACGATCATCAAACTGAACAAGCAATCGAACACGCATGGTTAGTCGATTGGTATCCGCAGAAAAAGAAATACTACTAGACGCAAACTTATACACCTGATCATCTCTGAAGTACTTAGCTACTTGATCACGGTAATCGTTTAAATAATCTGTATCAAACGGTTGGCCTAACAGCGGATGTTTCCCTGTTTGGTCTATGTGCTTTTTGACATAAGCCGCGTGTTTATCTCTCAGTAGTTTTGCACCAAGGTATTGCACGGAATCAATAAGATATTGTGGGCCTGGATTTATTAGGTAACTTGGATAAGCAAATCGTTTTTTTTCGTTTAATCTTAATTTACCTTTGACTTGCCCATAATAATATCCTTTTTTACGCAGGTAGAATCCTAGTTGCTCGATACTCTTCTGATATAATATCGTATCAAATACGATTGGTTTTTGTCCAAATTTATACTTTACCTTTTCCTTCCATAATACCTTTGAGAAATCTAACTCATGGAATTCTTTTAAAATAAAGGTGCTGTCTCCGCGCTCAAAAGCTTTTGCATTCCGTTTCGTATTTTCTTTTGCTACTTTGTCTTTTTTTCTATTTTGTTTCTGTTCAAATGCCTGGTATTTCAATTCTCTTTTATGCGCAACTCGAGCGGAATCAATGGAGTTGTAGATGCGTAATTTAAAATTGATATAGAAATTTCGTTGATTAGGTTGTTGTCGGACAATTAAACCAAGTTCATATTTATCGATGGAAGCGTTGTCTTTTACTTCGATTGTATTCGAACGAAGCAAATACCTTCCCGTTGGGACATTTCGCGTTAAGTCACATGCTGTTAAAACAAACAGAAGGATAATCGCAATATTTAGTAAATTCGCTCGATGTTTCATGCTTCAGTGCAAAAATAACAATAATCAAGTTGGAAAAAATTTCACTTCAAAAGATAAAATGGATTAAAAGTCTACACCTGAAAAAAAACCGGGAAAAAGAAAAGCTGGTTTTGGTGGAAGGATTTAAGTTAGTCAGCGAATTGGCTAGTCAATACCCAATGCTTGTACATTCGATCTATTCAAGTGCTCAAATTGAAGATGAATTACAAGATCGTTTCGATTGTTATTCATGTCATTCGAACGAAATGGAGCGCTTGTCACAGTTTAACTCCGCCCCTACATTAATTGGCATTTTTCACGAACCTAGCTCGAAGGTTTTTGATTCAACCGAACGTGTTTTAGTACTTGAAAATATTCAAGATCCGGGAAACCTTGGAACCATTATTCGAACAGCTGATTGGTTTGGAATTAAACAAATCGTTTGTTCAGAAGATACGGTTAATTGTTTCAATTCAAAGGTCATTCAATCTTCAATGGGCAGTGCATTT
>Ga0209444_10000798_pt1 | contig 17519 bp, 16 predicted proteins | sample LauGreFaBDMM15DN_2_FD_188215 | JGI IMG/M metagenome (GOLD analysis project Ga0209444, IMG submission 188215) | Freshwater lake microbial communities from Lake Michigan, USA - Fa13.BD.MM15.DN (SPAdes) (version 2) | ecosystem: Environmental > Aquatic > Freshwater > Lake | place: Lake Michigan...
GAACAACACCTTTGCCCCGAGCTCGAAACTTCGCGCCAGTTTTAGTACCAGCAGGAATGCGAATTGTTACAGCTGGCCCATCAAGGACTGGAACTTTGATGTCGGCGCCATTCACAGCTTCTTCAAAGCGGATTGGAACAATCACCGTTAGGTTATCACCGTCGCGGCCAAATACTGGGTGCGGCGAGACAGCAACGTTTATAAATAAATCGCCTGCAGGAGCCCCTGGTTCACCAGCTTGTCCTTTTCCTGCTAGTCGAATGCGCTGATCGTTTTTAACACCAGCTGGCAGACGTGCTGAAATGTTTCCAGCACTAAGGCGAAGTGGCAAAGTTACGCCATGTATGGAATCTTCAAAGGAAATTGTGACGGAAGTTTCTAAGTCAGCGCCTTTGCGCGGGCCGCGTTGGCGCCCGCCACCAAATAGTCCGCCAAAAATATCAGATAGATCGCCGCCGCCAAAAATATCTTCGGCATTTACATTTTGCCCACCTGGGAAACCGCCAGGTCGTCCTTGCGGTCCGCGGCGAGCGCCACCCATTGGACTTCCTGCGCCGTAGCGCCTAGCTTCGTCATACTCTGCGCGACGCTTTGGATCAGAGACCACATCGTAGGCTTCACTAACTGCTTTAAATTTTTCTTCAATCTTTTTGTCGCCAGCATTCTTATCAGGATGAAGATCTTTAGCTAGTTTGCGATAGGACTTTTTGATTGCAGCGGCGTCAGCATCTTTGGAAACACCAAGGATTTTGTAGTAATCCTTTTCGTACAAATCTTTTGCAGCCATGGTGTCTCCCTTCTGCTTTACAAATTATTGATTACGGCGTGGTTGCCGGCGCGGGGTCAGCAACACTGACAATTGCAGCGCGAATGATTCGACCAGCAAATTCATAGCCTGGTTGAAATACTGCTACACAAGTCGATGTTGTCACTTCGTCACTGAACTCATGGGCAATTGCTTCATGTCGAGTTGGATCAAATACATCGCCAGCTTCGCCAAAAGGTTTTAGCCCGAGACGTTCAACTGTTGCTTCAAGTGTCTCGCCCACGCTTTTGAAGGCGCCTTCAAGTTCGCCGTGTGTGCGAGCGCGCCCGATGTCATCAATTACTGGCAGCAGTTGCGCCAAAGTATTTGAAATCACTAAATCGCGAGTTGCATCCCGATCACGTTCAACACGCTTTCGGTAGTTTGCAAACTCGGCTTGCAACCGCTGTAAATCAGCAGTTAACTCAGCGACTGGATCACTTGGCGTTTCTTGCTCCAAAACTGGAGTCTCCTGCTCACCCGAGGGTGTGCGAGGAGCTCCAGTTTCTGGATCAAGCTTGCGCTTATCAGTGACCTTGACGCCTTGTGCTGCTACGTCTTGGTCGTTTTCGCTCATACCTTTTCGTTCTCATCTACGATTTCGGCATCTACGACATCGTCATCGCCGGCTGCTTCTGGTTCGCTGGCATCATCCTGGGAATTTGCATACATTGCTGCGCCCAGAGCTTGGCTGGCAGTTGCAACTTTCTCAACTGCTGCCTTGATTGCTGCGATGTCTTCACCAGCGATAGCTGCCTTTAGTTCAGCGAGTGGTTCGTCAACATTTGCCTTGGCATCTGCTGGAACTTTGTCGCCACTTTCCTCGAGGAACTTTTCAGTCTGGAAGATTAGAGATTCAGCCTGGTTACGAATTTCAGCTTCTTCGCGACGCTGGCGATCTTCATCAGCATGTGATTCAGCATCGGCCATCATGCGATCGATCTCTTCCTTAGAAAGAGCGCCACCGCCTGTGATAGTCATCGACTGCTCTTTGCCAGTTCCTAGATCTTTAGCTGATACGTGCACAATGCCGTTGGCATCAATGTCGAAGGCAACTTCAATCTGTGGGACGTTACGTGGAGCCGGAGGCAAACCAGTTAGCTCGAAAGTTCCAAGCTTCTTGTTGTAAGCCGCCATTTCACGTTCGCCCTGGAACACCTGAATCAATACCGATGGCTGGCCATCTTCAGCAGTTGTGAAGATTTCCGAACGCTTGGTTGGGATCGTGGTGTTGCGCTCGATCATCTTGGTCATGAGGCCACCCTTGGTTTCGATACCAAGTGATAGTGGTGTCACATCAAGAAGAAGAACATCCTTAACTTCACCGCGAAGTACGCCAGCTTGAAGCGCAGCTCCAACAGCAACAACCTCATCAGGGTTTACGCCCTTATTTGGTTCGCGGCCACCAGTAAGTTCCTTAACCAAATCAGTTACTGCCGGCATACGAGTTGATCCACCGACAAGAACTACGTGATCGATGTCGCCAACTTTTACGCCAGCATCTTTAATCACTTGGTTAAAAGGTGACTTAGTGCGATCGATTAGATCAGAAGTCATCTTCTGGAAATCTGCACGAGTCAGATTTTCATCAAGGTGAAGTGGTCCAGCATCAGATGCAGTTATGTAAGGAAGGTTGATACTTGCCGACTGGGAAGAAGACAATTCAATCTTTGCTTTTTCAGCTGCCTCACGCAGACGTTGCAAAGCAACTTTGTCTGCAGAAAGATCAACACCATTTGAATTCTTGAACTGGGTAACTAAGTGATCAACTACGCGCTGATCCCAATCGTCGCCGCCGAGGTTGTTATCGCCACTTGTGGCTTTAACTTCCACGATGCCTTCGCCGATTTCAAGAAGTGAAACGTCGAAAGTTCCACCGCCAAGGTCAAACACCAAAATCGTCTGGTCTTTGTCGCCCTTATCAAGTCCATAAGCAAGGGCTGCTGCAGTTGGCTCGTTGACAATACGCAATACGTTAAGCCCGGCAATCTGTCCGGCATCTTTAGTGGCCTGACGTTGGGCATCGTTGAAGTAAGCCGGAACAGTAATAACTGCGTCGGTTACGGTATCGCCAAGGTAAGCCTCAGCATCACGCTTTAGCTTTTGCAAAATACGTGCTGAGATTTCTTGGGCGTTATATTTCTTACCGTCGATGTCTACGTTCCATTTTGTGTCACCCATGTGACGCTTTACGGATCGGATCGTGCGGTCTACGTTGGTGACAGCCTGACGCTTGGCAACTTCGCCAACTAGCACTTCACCATTTTTCGCAAATGCGACAACACTTGGTGTGGTGCGGGCGCCTTCTGCGTTTGCAATGACGACGGCTTCGCCGCCCTCAAGTACTGAAACCACCGAATTTGTGGTTCCTAGGTCGATACCTACGGCTTTAGCCATTTTGTTTCCTCCTATAAGGGTGTTCGCCTTAGTCATACCCGACTCACCGCACCTGAAACCTCTGGCATCAGATACCTTGAGTCGGGTGGACTCAAGGGCTTTTAGCATAACTCGAAAGGGATTATTTGCAAAATCCACCCAACTTCTGTGGATAACCAGCCTTGGAATACCCTTATCCCATGCGTGTAGCCCAGTTTGATGCCTTTGGAAAACCCTTATATCTAGCCGATCGTGATCTCCCAATAGCTCGCCCGCACGGGGTAGTTATTCAGGTTCTGGCAACTGGGTTATGCCGAAGTGATTGGCATGGCTGGCAAGGTCATGATTCCGACATAACTGAGCTTCCGCATGTTCCCGGCCATGAATTCGCTGGCATCATTTCCGAAGTTGGCGCCGATGTTAAGAATTGGAAGGTTGGCGATCGTGTAACTGTGCCATTTGTTTGTGGCTGTGGTGATTGCATTGATTGCAAAGCGGGTAACGCGCAAGTTTGTTTATTTCAATGGCAACCAGGATTTAACGGACCAGGATCTTTTGCTGAATACGTTCGCATCCCACATGCGGATTTTAATGTCGTTGCACTCCCTGATTCCATGACCTTTGAAACGGCGGCAGCACTAGGTTGTCGCTTTGCTACTTCTTATCGCGCTGTTGTGCACGTTGGAAAAGTTCAAGCTGGCGAGCTCGTTGCAGTCTTTGGCTGCGGTGGCGTGGGACTTGCGGCAGTAATGATTGCAAAGTCGCGCGGGGCAACAGTTGTTGGAATAGATACTTCTAATCCTGCGCGAGATCGAGCTCGCTTAGCAGGGGCTGATTATGTGCTTGATTCCATTCATGATGATGTCGTCAAAGAACTTAAGAAACTAAATCCAGCTGGCGCAGATTTAACTATCGACGCGCTTGGCAGCATTGCAACTAGCAAGTTGGCTGTGGAATCTTTACGTCGCTTGGGTCGACATGTGCAAGTTGGTTTATTGCCACCGGCCGAAGTTAAAGATCAGGCCACCATTCCAATGCATACTGTGATTAGCCGTGAGTTAACAATCATGGGAAGTCACGGAATGTCAGCGGCGCACTACCCACAAATGCTGAGAGAAATTGCCGATGGCACATTACGTCCTGACACCTTGGTGGAACGCACAATCACTTTGGAACAGGTGCCCGATGCACTTGCTGGCCTGGGCTCCAACCCATTGCCGGGTATCACCATAATCAAGCCATAGGCATTGCTAACCTGTAAACATGGTTAGAGTTTCAGCAGATTCCTTAGAGGTATTACGTAAGCGCACCAGTGCGAAGTGGCGCACTTTCCCAGAAGATGTTTTGCCGCTGCCGGTTGCCGAAATGGATTTCCCAATTGCAAAACCGATTCGCGATGTATTAATCGACATGATCAAACGTAGCGATACTGGATACTCCGGAATTGCTCCGGAACTTCCGCAAGCTTTTGCAAACTATGCAAAACGTAATTGGGACTGGACAGTCAACAAGGAACAGTTTTATTTAGCAACTGATGTTGGCGTTGCTGGGGTCGAAGTGTTGCGGCTATGGACTACCCCTGGTGACAAAGTTGTCATTAATACACCCGTCTATTTGAATTTCTTTACCTGGATCAAGGAAGCAAAGTGTGAAGCAGTTGATGTTCCGCTAGCGCGCATTGGCGATGAATGGGCGCTGGATCTAACGGCGCTTGAAGATGCTTTTGCTGCTGGCGCGAAGGCATACATTCTGTGCCATCCACATAATCCAGTAGGTCACATCTTCACGTTAGATGAATTAGAAAAGATTGCTGAGCTCGCTAAGAAATATAATGTGTTGGTTATAAGTGATGAAATCCACGCTCCACTAATTTTCTCCAAAGCCAAATTTATTCCTTATCTAAATGTCAGTGACACTGCGCGCGAGACGGGACTTTGCATTACTTCGGCAAGTAAGGCCTGGAATCTCGCTGGATTGAAGTGTGCGCAAATAGTTGCGGACAATTCAGCAATCAACGATCGCTTATTACAGTTACCTCTAGCTTCGCCATGGCGCACCTCGTTACTTGGGGTGTGGGCAAGTATTGCTGCGTATAACCAAGGCGAACCATGGCTCAAGGCAGTGATTAATAATGTTGATGACAACCGTCATTACCTAGCAAAGTTACTTAAGAAGCACTTGCCTAAAGCAAAGTACACAGTTCCAAACAGCACATACCTAGCCTGGATTGACTTGAGTGCATACGGTCAAGAAAACGTTGCAGCTTTGCTACTCGATAAAGGCAGAGTTGCCTTGAGTAATGGCACTGACTTTGGTGGAGTTGGCAAAGACTTCGTGCGATTGAATCTTGCAACAAGTAAAGAAATCCTTAAAGATGCAGTGCTTCGCATGGCAAGTGTGCTCGAGGATTAAATGTCTCACCTCGGAATGATTACCGTTGTTGTCGATGATTACGACACAGCAATCGATTACTACACAACTGCGCTTGGATTTACTTTGGTTGAAGACACCAAAATGTCTGAGACTAAACGTTGGGTTGTTGTCGCACCAGATGCAAATCAAGGCGCAGCTTTGTTACTTGCGCAAGCAGCATCTCTGGAACAGAGTGCTGCGATTGGAAATCAGTCTGGTGGTCGCGTGATGTTTTTCTTGTACACCGATAACTTTGATCGCGACTATGCCCGCATGGCAGAACATAACGTTGCATTTACCGAAGAGCCTCGTCACGAGGAATTCGGCAAGGTTGTGGTGTTCGCCGATAAGTACGGCAACAAGTGGGACTTCATCGAGCGCAAAGGTCAGTAGTTATGAATTCGGTATTGGGTTATGAAATCAAAACTCCATGGGGGCCGATCGCAACTTTTATTGATGTGACTAAAGAACCCGTTGTAATTGGCGCTGCCTTTAGTGACATTCCGAGGTTCTTGAAGAAATCCGGACACAAGTTAAACATCGTTGAATTTAAATCTGATCCAAAACTTGCTGGGGTGACTTCGGTTGTAAAGTCCTGGGTCGATGGTGATCTGGATGCCTTCAAATCCTTAAAGGTCCGTCAACCTGGTGGTGAATTCACGCAAGATGTTTGGAAAGCGCTTCGCACTGTTAAAGGCGGAAAAGTAATCAGTTACGCAGACCTTGCGGCAAAAGCTGGTCGTCCGTTGGCCGTGCGGGCTGCTGGTACGGCAATGGCAACGAACTTGATTGCACCGATCGTGCCTTGTCACCGCGTAGTAAAAACCGGCGGCGCAATTGGTAACTATGGATTTGGCGTTGACCTAAAGGCAAAGCTTTTGGCACACGAGGGTGTTGACCTCTAGTCTGCGCGAAGTTGTTTACTCAGTAGGCTTTCAGGCATAACAAGGAGTAGACATGGCAAAAACAAAAGGTTACGCAGCAAAAGTTGCAAACGGAAAGATCGAGCCATGGGAGTTTGAGCGCCGTGAAGTTGGCGCAACTGACATTTCAATTGATATTGAATTTGCTGGCATCTGTCACTCTGACATTCACCAAGTTAAAGAAGAGTGGGGCGAAGCAATTTTCCCAATGGTTCCGGGTCACGAAATTGTTGGCACTGTTGTAGCCGTTGGATCAGACGTCAAGAAATTTAAAGTTGGCGATATTGCAGGTGTTGGTTGCTTCGTTGATTCATGTGGAACTTGTGAATATTGCTTAGACGGAAATGATCACTGGTGCCTCGATAACTCGGCATACACATATAACGGTATGGAACGAGATGGCGTTACTCCAACTTACGGTGGCTATTCCAAGAACGTTGTAGTCAAAGCTGACTATGCATTGCACGTTCCAGCCAATCTAGATCGTGCTGGCGCCGCACCACTTTTGTGCGCTGGCATTACTACCTACTCTCCACTGCGCCATTGGAATGCTGGACCTGGCAAAAAAGTTGCCGTTATGGGTCTTGGCGGCCTTGGTCACATGGCAGTGAAAATTGCCGTTGCAATGGGCGCCGAAGTTACGGTCATGAGCCACAGTGAAGGTAAGCGTGAAGATGCACTTGCCATGGGAGCCCAGAACTTTGTCGTTACCTCTGACAAAGAAGAACTTAAGAAACTCGCAAATACTTTCGACATAATCATCAATACTGTGTCAGCCGAAATTGAAATCCGCCGTTATGTCGGAACTCTTCGTCAGTGGGGATCACTTGTAGTAGTTGGTGCACCTGGCAAGCCTTACTCAATTGACGGCAGCATCCTTATGGGTCGCCAACTAAGTCTTTCTGGCTCCAACATCGGCAGCATCAAAGAAACTCAGGAAATGCTTGATTTCTGCGGTGAACACAACATCGTTAGTGACATCGAAATCATTCCAGCCAGTGCAATTAATGAGGCATACGAACGAGTACTTGCCAGCGATGTTCGCTACCGCTTTGTAATTGATACCGCAACGATCTAGGAAGTAATAGAGATGACAAAGCAGCGCACAGTATTAGTAACAGGTGGTTCGCGTGGAATTGGCGCGAGTATTGCAAAGCACTTCGCGGAACAAGGCGATCGCATTGCAGTTCACTACAGTTCAAATGGTGACCTTGCCCAAGAGGTAATGGCATCCCTGCCAGGTTCTGGGCACATGATTGCGCAAGCTGATCTACGTGATGCTGACGCCATCAAAGTAATGGTCGATGCGGTGGCTAAAGAATTTGGTCATATCGACATCTTGATTAACAATGCTGGTGTCTTCTTTGATCACCCAATTGAATCTTCAAGTTACGAGGTATGGCAAAAAGCTTGGTCTGACACTTTAGGCGTTAACTTAACTGGCGCTGCAAATGTCACATGGTGCGCGCTGCAACACATGCCACGCCACGGCGATTCCCGAATTGTTAATGTCGGTTCCCGTGGAGCTTTCCGCGGTGAGCCAGTCAGCCCGGCTTACGGCGCAAGCAAAGCAGCCATTGTTGCCTTTGGTCAGTCAATTGCTAAGGCTCTTGCACCCGAAGGTATTGGCGTCACCACATTGGCGCCAGGATTTGTTGACACTGAAATGGCAGCTGAACTTCTTGATGGTCCAACTGGTGATGACATTCGCAATCAAAGTCCATTTGGTCGCGTTGCTGAACCTGATGAATTAGCTCGAGCAATTTACTTCTTGGCTTCAAAAGATTCGCTTTGGGCGAGCGGCGCAGTTCTAGATTTCAACGGCGCTTCTTACTTAAGAATGTAATTCGCTAGTTAATTTTTCCAACGGCGATATAGAGCCCAAGCAACTATTAGCACAAGTACACCAATCGTCTGATAGATGTGCGTGCTGTGAACATGAAAGAACCCGGATAACCCACTATGGGTTTCCGTTGTTTCGTTAACAGAAGCCTTTGGAAAGATTCCGTCTGTAGCAACTGCAAATTGAAAGCTTCCATTTACAGCATGACCATCGTCAAACACAGCCCGGTAGTTAACATCGTAAACGCCTTGTTGATTTATTGACTGATCAAGTGCAATAGAAATCTGCGCACCGTCAACTAATGTCTCACCAATCGAAACTGTTGCCCCGTCAGGTGCAGTAACCAAAAGGGTGTTTGCAGCTGTACCAGTTACTTGGGTTACAGGTGAACCAAAGGTGACTGATGCGGTAGGCGGCAATTCGACTACGGCAGTTTGGTACTCGGGATTGGTTGATACAACTCCTGAATGTGCAGACACCGAAGGCACAAATGCCAACAACAATGTTGTGGTCAATGCCACACCTGCAAAAGCCTTACGAATCATGGAATGCTACCAAGTTTCAAAACTAGGGTTCGAATTTTCTCTTAGTATAGGAGCATGCGTTTACCTCGGGCTTTAGCTGCGACTGCAGCACTTTGGCTCTCGGGTATCGTCGCCCATGGACTCGCACAAGGCGCATTTATCGAACTCAGTCGGGCATTCATTCTCACGGCATTGATTTTTCTGCCGACTTTGATGTTTATGTCAAAGATTGCTGCCGGGCCGGCATTAGCGTCTGCAGTCACTATTGCCCAATTGGTTGGACACTTTATTTTGGGTGGAAATTCAAGTTCTTCTAATGAGATGTTTGCAACTCACGTGATTGTTGGAATCGCAACCTACTTCTTGATTAAGAATTTAGATGAACTACTCAATTCAATTGGTGAATTTGTTTCATTCCACTTCCGTCCGGTTTTTTCAATACTTGAGCCACAATTAATTCCAATTACAAAGCAGCAGGCATCTGGCCCGTCACAGCTTTGGGAATCACAACTTGATACTCGGTCATGCGGACGTCGCGGACCACCACTTAATTTCTAAACCTGTTTAGTTATTCGGATCAGTCTTTCGACTAGATCTATCTTGCAATTCAACAAACTAATCAATTTAGGAGTATTCAATGAAAAAATTACTATCTCTTGTTGCAGTTTTGGGGCTCAGCATTGCTGGCCTAACTGCATGTAGCAACACTGATAAAGCAGAAGCCGCTATCTCAATCTCTGAACCTGTGGTTCGGGCAATTGACGATATGTCTCCAAAGAATGAAGCATCAGGCAAGTACATGACTGGTTCATTCATGACTATCGCAAACTCAAGTGACGAAGACATCACTCTTACCGGTGGTTCTTCTGATGTAGCTGGAGTAATCGAGATTCACGAAGTTATTGACGGCTCAATGCTGCCAATGGCAGAAGGACTCGTAATTCCTGCAAACGGAGATGTGAAGTTGCGCATGGGTGGCTATCACGTGATGTTGATGGAGCTGAATAGCGAACTTAAAGCCGGTGATGAAGTGACCGTGACTTTGAAATTCAGCGACGGCAGCACTGCTGACTACACCGCACCAGTCAAGACCATCGCAATGGACGATGAAGTCTATGGCGTGGAAATGACTCCATAACTAATGAAGAAAACAAGCGCTATTGTGCTTGCAATTCTGGTTGGCGTCCTAGCACTGGTCGCCAACCAGATCGCAGCACCTTGGAATAACAGTGAATCCGATTTGGGTTCACGAACTGTGCCGTTTTATGGCGCACATCAATCTGGAATTGAGATGCAACGTCAGGCAAATGTCACACTTATTGCACTGAATTTGATTGAAGGTTCAGACATAGAGAGCGTTGGCCGAATGATGCGCGTGTGGACTTCCGACGCAGCTCTATTGACGCAGGGCAAACCTTTGCTCACGGACTCTCAGGCCGAGATGGCAGAAAATCCGGCTAACCTAACAATTACATTTGGTTTTGGATACTCGCTCTTTGAAAAGATTGGGAAGCCAGAACTATGGCCGATAGCTGAAACGGCAATACCGGCATACAAAATCGACAAACTAGAAGGCCGCTGGGATAGCGGTGACGTGCTGATTCAAGTTTCCGGCGACGATCCAAATAGTGTTTTTCACGCGGTGCACGAGCTAGTTCGAGATGGCGCACCTTTTGCGACTTTGGCTTGGCAGCAGCGCGGTTTCGTTAATGCAGCTGGCGTCAATGAAGGTGAAGATAGCAGGAATTTACTTGGTCAGATCGATGGCACCGCAAATGCAAAAGTTGGCACACCAGAGTTTGCCGAACGGACTTGGGTGCAAGACGGTTCGTTAGCAAACGGAACCACAATGGTGATTCGTCGCACCAGAATGAATTTTGGCACTTGGGACAAACTCTCAACAACAAAGAAGGATGCTGCCCTTGGCCGAACTTTGGCAGATGGTGCTCCGCTTTCCGGTGGCGATATCAATACTCCTATGGACTTCGGCGCGCAGAATCATGAAGGTGAGCCTGCGATTCCGGATAATGCTCATGCGAAGTTGGCCTTCACAGACAATAACCAAGGCGTCACGCGACGCGGTTGGAACTATGACGATGGTTATACGGTTGATGGAACCCACGATGCTGGGTTGATTTTCACTGCATTCCAATCAGACTTAGAACGATATTTAAAGATTCAGGCGATTCTGGCTGAAATGGATGCACTTAATATTTGGACTGCACCGGTGGGTTCAGCACTATTTGTGATTCCAGCAGGAGTTACAGAAGGCGAATGGATTGGTCAGTCCTTATTGGAGCCATAGATGGCTGGCAGTTCGCCGATGCGGATTAAGCGGGCGACTGCTGCTTCTTCCATTGGTGATGCTGGGCCAAGTGCCATGCGCAAGGACTTTAGTAAGCCTCGAGTTATGGGTCCTGCGACCTTTAAGCTCTTACCTTTGAGTCCTAGCATTTCTTGAAACTCTGGTGGGATCGAAGCAACTGCGCCATCAAACATTCGATCGTAAGCAAGTAGTGCAGTCTTTGATAACGGTGGCTTCCGAATGAATTCCACAACTTGCTTTGTTGTTTCGCTCGTTGCCAGAATTCCTTCATCCCGATAGCGCTTGATTTCCCGCTTTAGTTCGGCTCGGGACATCGGTGCAGTGGTCAATCCAAGTGGAGCCACTGACTTTGACCACTGTGAAACATATTCATCAGGACCGCCAGGAATTTCTTCAGCGCCATAAAGTTCGTGTGTTGTTAAGAATGAATCAGTAAAAGCAATATGAACCCAAGCTAACAAATCTGGATCGGCAGCCTTGTAAGCCTTGGCCTCCCCTTTGCCTGTTGTGTACTGGCCCTTCACGTGATCATGCATTCGATTAACTCGAGCTGACTCATTTGCTAACGCTTCAGCCGAACCAAAGGTGGCAATTGTTAACCACTTAGTAGTTCCCGCCAGGCGGCCGAGTGGATCGTGTTCATAGCGAGAGTGCTGTTCTACACCCGTAAGCGTTCCGGGATGCAAAGCCTGCATAAGCAATGCGCGAATGCCGCCAACTAATGTGGCAACGTCACCATGGACAACCCACGGCGCATCATGTGGAAGGTAAAGTCCACGGGTTTCCCCAGACTCAACGGCTTCCATCCATGGCGGAACGCCATCTTCAGTATTGGTGATGATTCGGCGAAATCGAGTGCCAAAGCGTTCTTGTAACGCATTTGTTGCCACGCGACATCTCCTTGTTTGCTCGGCTTACCTTACAAATCTACGAGAAGATAGCTACTGTCGCAGAACTTCATTATTACTTACAAATACCCTGTCTACAAAGTGGCAAACTGAATGTATGGATTATCAGAAGATCTTTGACTTGATGGATCAGCACTTCTCAAAACACCAAGAAGACAAAAAGATTCCAGGTGTTGCGTATGGCCTGATCAAAGATGGTCAGCTAGTTCATTCCAAAGGCTTTGGTGAAACTGTGCTGGATTCAAATGCGTGTCCAGATCAGTTAAGTGTGTTTCGGATTGCATCTATGACAAAAAGTTTTACGGCCACAGCGATTTTGCTTTTGCGTGATGCTGGCAAACTTCGCCTTGATGACGACATAACCGAGTATTTGCCTTGGACCGACAGTATTGGTATCCCAGAATTTGGGCATGTAATTACGATTCGCGATTTACTAACGATGAATGCGGGTTTTCCAACGGATGACCCGTGGGGTGATCGCCAAGAGAGTTTAGAAATCGAAACTTTTGATGACCTCGTAAGTCAAGGGCTTTCATTCACGCGAGCGCCTCGCATGGGGTTTGAATATTCGAATTTAGGTTACGCACTACTTGGCAGAATCATTTCTGTAACCAGCGGAATGGATTACTTGGATTTTGTAAGGACTGCTATTCATCAACCATTAGAGATGACATCGACAACATTCCATCAATCTGAAGTATCGAAGCAACAATTCGTGCAAGGCTACGCCGAGTTTGCAACTGGGTTTGTTTCCGAGCCGTTAACAGTTCCAGGTGCATTCAGCGCAATGGGCGGTTTGCTGAGCAATGTTGAGGACTTGGCCAAATGGGTTGCTGGCTTTCAATCGGCTTGGAATGAATCTTCAACTCATCCACTGCAAAGGTGGAGTCGCCGCGAAATGCAAGAGCCACAACGTCATGCACGTACCGCTGCATTCACTGATCCACATACTGATCAAATCAAATCAATCACGACTTCCTATGGTTATGGCTTGTTAGTTGACGATGATTCGTTACTTGGTCGATTTGTTTCACACAGTGGTGGTTACCCAGGCTTTGGATCGCACATGCGTTGGCAACCACAATCTGGCTGGGGAATTGTGGCTCTGGGAAATCGCACTTATGCACCGATGATGCCTGCTGCAAGTGAGGCATTGAACATCATCGTTCGGGATCACGTGCCTGCAAGAACTTATTCGGAGTCAGAACTTTGGTTTGAAACAGCATCTGCAATGAATGTGGTGGAAGATCTGCTCACAAATTGGGATAACCAATTGGCAGATGACTGGTTTGCCGTAAATATGGATTTGGACCAGCCACGCAATGAGCGAATGAATGCAGTCTTGGCCTCAGTAGCAAGTGGGACAAATACTTCACGAGTTCCAGGGAGCTTGACCACTACAACACCTGCCCACGCTAAATGGCAGGTAACTAGTGATTCTGGGCTTATTGAAGTTGAACTATTGATGAGTCCAACTACTCCGCCAAAAATACAAGCATTAAAGGTGGCGAAAGCACCACAGTGATAGTTGCATTCGGAATCAGTGTCTAAGATAAATAAGGTGCTACCCGCTCCGCTGACTGCTATCGAAAGTACTTAGATGTCAAAGCCAAATGGCAATGCTGCAACGAACGGTCGTAGCCAAAAACAACTTGTTGGTACTGCAAGTTTGATTATGGGAGCCACGGGTGTGGTTTTTGGTGATATTGGTACCAGTCCTATTTACGCGCTGAAGGAAACGCTACATGTTTCGGGCGGTGGCGTTGAAGATATTTATGGCGTGGTGTCACTATTCTTCTGGACGCTAACTTTAGTTGTCTCTGTTAAGTACCTTGGCTTTGTAATGCGAGCTGACAATAAGGGTGAAGGTGGCATTCTTGCTCTGCTCTCCTTGATGCCACGAAAGATTCGTGGTCCTAAGACTGCAAAACATCAAACGATCTTAGTTTTGATTTTGGTCGGCACTGCACTTCTATTTGGTGATGGTGTTTTAACGCCCGCAATTTCTGTACTTTCAGCAACTGAAGGCTTGGCCCTGCTTAATGAAGACTTAGCTCAAGTAGCGGTTCCATTAACCGTAGTAATTCTGGCAGTGCTATTCCTGGTGCAATCTCGCGGGACTCACGCAATTGGAAACATTTTTGGTCCGGTCATGTTGTGGTGGTTCGGACTGATTGCAGGTCTTGGAATTTATAGATTCCTTGCTGAGCCATCAGTAATCAAAGCGCTGTCACCAATTTATGCAATTGAATACATCGGAAATAATGGATTCAAAACTTTTGCGATTTTGGCTTCGGTCATTTTGTGTGTGACAGGCGCTGAAGCACTTTATGCTGACATGGGTCACTTTGGTGTTAATCCAATTCGTTGGGCTTGGATGTTCTTAGTTGGTCCAGCACTGATCATGAACTACCTGGGACAAGCTGCTTTAGTTGCTACCAATCCAGATGCTGCAAAGAATCCATTCTTTGGATTAGCGCCGAATCAAACGATGCTGATAGTCCTGATTGTCTCTGCAGTGCTGGCAACCATCATTGCTTCGCAGGCCTTAATTACTGGCGTTTTCTCGCTATCTCGACAAGCAGTGCAACTTGGTCTTTTCCCGCGCTTAACTATTCGCCACACCAGTGCTGAGCACGAGGGTCAGATCTATGTACCAATCGTGAATTGGCTAGTCGGTATTTCCAGCATTGCCTTAGTGATCGGATTTAAATCCTCATCGGCTTTGGCAAGTGCATATGTTCTTGCGATTGCCGGAACTATGGCAATCACTACTTTCGCATTCCACATCGTCGCTCGCGAAGTCTGGGAATGGCCGCTTCGAAAAATCTTGCCACTAACAATCGTTTTCTTAGTTGTTGACATTAGTTTCTTAATTGGTACATCGTCACACATTCTGGATGGTGGCTGGGTACCAATAGTTCTTGGTGCTCTTGTCTTCGCAGTGATGGCGATCTGGCGCGCAGGCAACCGTGCCTTGAACCGCAGAATGCGTGACTCAACTCGAACTTGGCAAGATGTATACCAAGGTATTGAAACTGGAGAAATTGCAACAGTACCCGGCATTGCGATCTTTTTGGCCTCACCTGCAGAAATGGTTCCCGCAGCTTTGATTTCGCACGTGACCGTGATGCATTCCTTGCCAGAAGAAGTTGTAGTTGTCACTGTTAAACCAGATACCCAGCCAATTAGCAGCACCCCAGCTTTATGCGACCATATTTCAGATCGATTATGTCGAGTAACAATTCACGCTGGGTATATGGAAAGCATTAACGTACCTGAAGTTTTAGAACGTGAATTGCTTGGTGAAAAAGAAAAAGTCGCAACTTACTATTTGTCGGAGCGTCACTTCTTGGCATCTGACACCGGTTCTTTGGGCCATCGCACAGAAGCGTTGTTTGAAATCTTGCACCGTAACTCAGTTGCTCCAACGGAGTTCTATGGATTGCCTTACGACCGAGTAATAACAATTGGAACTCGAATAGATTTATAAAGTTCAAAACTAAAGCCCGCCTCCAAACATGGAAGCGGGCTTTAGTTTTAAAGATTTACTTACCGGCGTTTAGTAACTCGATTCGCAAGTCAGCAGTTGCCTTGTGGGCTGACATGCCTTCGAAACCTGCGATTGCAGAGTTATGCGGAGCTACCTGCATTGTGGATTCGCGAGTTGAGGTTTGGTAAGTCACTGGCTTCAAGAAGCGACCAACAGACAGTCCGGAAGTGTACTTAGCGCCACCACCCGTTGGAAGCACGTGGTTAGTTCCAGTGGTGCCCTTATCAGCGTAAGAAACTGTGGACCATTCACCAATAAAAAGTGAGCCATAGTTCTTCAAGTGCTTTAAGTAATAGTCATTGTCACCAGTCAAGATTTCCAAGTGCTCTGGTGCCAAAGTGTCCATAACTTCAATGGCATCATCTGGTGTCTTGACTAAATAAACCGTGCCATAGTCACGCCAAGCTGGGCCGGCAATGTATTCCGTGGAAAGTTCTGCGAGTTGACGCTTCACTTCTTGGATAACTGCCATTCCCAATTCGCGAGATGTTGTAACAAGTGAGGCTGGAGACTGCATTCCGTGTTCTGCTTGACCAAGTAAGTCGCAAGCAACCATCCGAGCATCCGCAGTGTCATCAGCAATAACCGCAACTTCCGATGGACCAGCAAGTAAGTCAATTCCCACGCGACCAAAAAGTTGACGCTTTGCTTCGGCAACATAAGCATTTCCAGCGCCAACAAGAATGTCCACTGGCTTTTCGCCAAGTAGGCCAAAGGTCATCGCAGCTAATGCTTGAACGCCACCAAGGATAAATGTGCGGTCTACGCCGGATAGATAAGCCGAGTAAAGAACTGCATCATTGCCACCGGTCTCTGACATCGGAGGTGTGCAAGCCATTGTCATTGGTACGCCGGCAACTTTTGATACTCCGACAGTCATAAAGGCAGAGGAAAGAATTGGGAAGTTACCTGCTGGTAAGTATGCGCCAACTCGTTCGATTGGGATGTACTTCTGACCCAAAACAACACCAGGTGTGGTTTCAAGTTCGAAGTCAACTAAGTGCTTGCGAGTTTCAACTGCAAACATCTTGGTACGTTCGGAACCAATTTCTAGCGCCTTACGAAGTTCTGGCGAAAGCTTGTCACCAGTCTTTGCTAAGTCAGCTGCGCTTAGTTCAAAATCTTTATCCCACTTATCAAGATCACGGGAGTAATTCTTAACTGCATCAATGCCGTTTTTCTCGATCTCGAGCAACATTCTTGAAACGGTTTCGATTACTTCAGGTAATCGCTGTGCTGGCGGGGAATCTAGTTCTGGGGCCTTAAGTACCTCAATGTCAGCTTTAAGGAACTTCTTGTCGGCTTCTGTAATACGCATTTGTATATGTTACTTCCCTTCTGAGTTATTGCGTTGACGTTTTGGTGAAACATGAATTGGAAAACCCAGGCCCACTCGAGCAGCTTCGGGCAAAGTCTCGCTCATCGATGGATGTGGGTGAATGGTGTCAGCTAAATCTTGCAAACTTGCGCCCATTTCAATTGCCAAAGTAACTTCAGCAATGTATTCCGAGGCGCGAGGCCCAACAATTTGAGCGCCTAAAACAACGCCATCTGTTGTGTGAACTAATTGTGCAAAACCAGCTTTATCGCCCAAAGTGAATGCGCGACCAGATGCTGCCATCGGGAACATCGCTACTTGCGCGGAATAACCAGCTGCGCTTGCTTCTTCCAGCGTTAGTCCAGTCATAGCAATTTCTGGATCACTAAAAATCACCGCAGGGATTGCAGTTGGATCAAAGCGCGCTGCATGACCACTCAGAACTTCAGCTGCAACGTGAGCTTCGGCGCTGGCTTTATGTGCCAACGCAGGTCCAGGTGTGATGTCTCCGATTGCTGCAATCTTTGGAGT
>Ga0209444_10000800_pt1 | contig 17502 bp, 16 predicted proteins | sample LauGreFaBDMM15DN_2_FD_188215 | JGI IMG/M metagenome (GOLD analysis project Ga0209444, IMG submission 188215) | Freshwater lake microbial communities from Lake Michigan, USA - Fa13.BD.MM15.DN (SPAdes) (version 2) | ecosystem: Environmental > Aquatic > Freshwater > Lake | place: Lake Michigan...
TAGTAAGCATCTATTATTTTATCCCACTGCTTTTCATTGATGGCTGCGACTGAGAGACTGATGATGGTCCCACCACGCACTCTTCTTGTGTCTAGATGCACCCGATCATCATCGAATTTTCGTGAGACTTCATGTGCAATTTGATTCAATGTGTCCTGATCTTTAGTAGTCACAAATACTGATTGAAGATCGCTCTCCTCGTACGTCGGATTGTAAGTGACATCCAGTTTATCGCACGCCACGCATATTGAATCAAGAGCTAATCTTAAATTTTGATAATTCATGCCTCGTCCTTGTAAGCATATAAGGCTACCAGAGGCACCTTTCTTCCTTCAACGATCAAACGACCGCGTCCATTTGTGCATTCTGGGACGATGACACTGAGTAAATGATCGAGCATCTCTTGAGGGCTGCCTGAAAAACCGGTACCCTGCACGACAAACTTTCCGTTAACTGGTGTTACGACACTACATCCGGTTTCATCGCCAATGCTTAAATCATGGGGATTCAAATTAATATCGATCTGAGGTTCAGCAGCTTTGACACTAGTGGCCATGGTAGCTAGAGTCTTTTTCTCTATGGCTACCATCTCATTGTACAAATTCTCTAGTTGAGACTTAATGCTGTCGATTCGCTGCACTACTTCAAGATATTGGCTAGATAGTTGTTCTAACTCTGATCCAGACTGCTGACCGGATAGATCTTCAAGCACGGCACTAAGAATCTGAGAGAATCGACTCATCTGTTGCTCGATGGGTTAAATCTTGAGGAAAAGTCTGTTGGTGTATCAACTTCGCTCGGAACCATCATAGCTATTTGATCGATTTGATTTTTTTCACGATTTTCCTGATGCTGCTCCGGTTCTTCAACACCAATAATATTATCGGCAGAAATGACTTTTTCGAGAAGATCTCTGGCTCGTTCACCGCCACCCAGTAGTTGTATGTATCTGCGTGTTAACTTTACTTCTTTTTCAGTGTATGTCTCATTTATTTCTAACTCGTCAATTGGCTCTCCGCTATTAAACCCTTGCATGATGTTCTGTCCCATGCTTGGGATTGATCCCTCTTGTGCATATGCTGCACCTGTAAGATTTGGTGTTGATCCACCGATCATGCTGTCCTCATTCATCAGATATAGTATCTTCTGAATGCTTTTATTTGATACTGTTGACACGATAGTCTCCTATTCTCTTATAAAAGATTTGATACCAAAAATACCTTATAGATCCTCGCACAAGGAGCGGAATAATGCAGCCAGTCGCATATTATCGAATACTAGCTAACTCAGACACGAATCTTTTCTTCAAAGAGATAGAAAAAATTGGCTTCGTTCTTGAAGGCAGGAAAGAGCGCAACCCATTGGTAAAAACCGTGGAAGAAGCTCGCGTCAGAGCCATCGCCAGCACGATCTCGGAAGACCAAGACGACAATCAGAACCTAGAGCCAGAACTGCAGGCTATAAAGGAATTAGCCGAAGCACTTGGTTTCATAGTATCATATGAAAGCGCCTAATAAGCCTGCTGAAGGATAGATAGTCACAAAGGGAGCTGAATATGTCGGATATGCCAATCCTGGGCAAAGAGAATGTAGTATCTCCGGTTGATTCATTTATACTTGATATTACCCACTATTTAGATGTAATCCGACCAAAAGATTACTTCATCTTCCGTGAAGATTTCGACCCGCACACATACTTCATCACAAGCGGCGACGCTATCAACAAGACACAAATGATGCTAGCCGATTTGGACTCGTACAAGACACATATTCAAGAATGCATAAACAACCAAAAAGCATATACAAATATTGAGCTTGAATTTTTAAGCATAATTGACGATGCCACTGCTAGCGCGCATCAATTATTAAGTGACCTTTACACAGCTAAAGGTGAAAACTGCTTCCTAGAAATAGAATGGGAAGACCACAGCATTCGAGTGGTCCCTAAAAATCCCCGCGCTAGATGATTAACAGTCCCCTTAGATTAATTAGTATATTTATGTTTTGCAGTTTTATATTGAGGAACAATTTGTAAAATGCAACACATGTATTGGCACCTATACAGAAAGGGACCATATGCCGCACTACATCTTCGAAGGCCCCGACGGGGCTGGTAAAAGCACCGCAATCACAGAGGTCCGGAAGCTGCTCGACAGCCGAGCACTTGTACAGCAATACCAACTGCCGGGCACGACAAAAATAGGCATCCACATCAGGACACTTGTTAAAACACCCTGGGTTTTTGATGCTGACATTACTATGTCACCATTCACTAGGCAAATGCTGTATGCAGTGGATTACGCTGGTTTCGTGGAGCAAGTCCTCATCCCGGATTTAGAGACCAATACCATAGTGCTTCTAGACAGAAGCTCAGCCATCTCTTCAATCGTATACGGTCAGGCAGAGGGCGTAGACACAGCTCGACTCGAAAAGCTTTACGACCTCATAGAAACACCACCAGCCAACATTGTGTTCATCTTTGATCTGCCAGCCCAGACCAGCATGGACAGGATGAAAGGCTCGAGAGATCCAGGTGACCACTTCGACAACAAGCCGCCCGAGTTTAAGATAGCACTACACGATGCTTATAAGAGCCTTGCCTATGGCGGGGTTGATCCAAAGATAGCCCTTAAGACGGTACGAATTGATGCTACCGAACATCCCGATCAAATCGTGAAGACTATATTCAATCATATTACTCAGGATCTGGGGATCGAGCAAATCGAAGACCAGGATGTGGGGGCTACGCCAGAAGTGACCCTAGAGAGCGTCCGGCTCGAGGTCATGTTGATGCATCCTAACGCTAAAATCCCATGGCGTTCAAGATCAACGGACGCTGGCTACGATCTCTTCTCTATAGAAGACACTGTATTACAGCCAATCACTTCTACAATGGTCGCAACAGGCATAAGGTTGGCTTGCCCACCTGGCTACTATTACACCATAGAGGGCCGCAGCAGCATGTGGTCGAAGGGTGTCGAGCCCAGCAGAGGTATAATCGATAGCACGTACTGTGGTGATTTGTACGTCAGTCTCACTAACTGGGGAAGAGACACTTATCAGATCAGATCTGGCGACAGAATAGCTCAAATATTGTTGCACAGACAACATGATGCCGACATTCGAATCGTGCAGGAATTTGGTCCAACATACAATCAACGCGGACAAGCAGGCTTTGGGAGCACAGGCAAATGAATTATCTAGTGACTTTCGCGAAAGTATCCATCGATAAAGTCGATGGTATAGAGCTTTTAGGGACATATTTTGGAGGGCTATCAACAGATGAAGCGGAAGCCGAACAGATGGCCCATGACTGTGTTAACCAGTCAAAAGGTGGCACGATACTACCGGCCATAAGCATTCTTAAAACGCCGGAGGATTTATTAGAGATGATTGACGTTGCCCACACCCGATTTGAAGCAAAAACAAGACAAATGAGAGAAGCCCACGAAATTTTAACAAAGACAACGAGATCAGGTAAGAAATCTAAAAAAACCCTAAAAAAACTATTGGACTAATCAAACGCGCTGTACGTATTATCTCAAGCTGAATCTGCCAAAAATCATGGCTTAAAACTTCGGTATAGAGAGTTTTAAGCCATGCTGCTAAAATTACGACAGATTTAATTGTCCGTACACAAACTCATTCATCAACGTCATCTGGGTTCTTACATCCATTTGCCTGAGTTTAGCGCCAGGGAACATTTTCACACCATATTTCCCAAAGCTTGTGTAAGTGCTGTTAGGAATGGTATAGTATGGTGAAGTGATAGATACCGGAGTGGTCAAAGCAGCACTAGCGTCCGTGTTTGGCGGTATCAAAAGCTGATTCCACCAGACCCAAACCTGATCGTCCCTGACCATAATCTCAATGCGATTCCAGTATTCATCCTGCTGCCCCGCCACAACACTGCCGCCTTCATAAACCACAAAGCCGGGCACATTGGGAGTCGGCTGCGTGCCTACGCCATCATAGGCATCAGCCTGAGTATAGACACTACTCACAGCATACCCTGGAGCGAGACCCCTAATTAGGTCATCGAGAGTTCCAGCATTATCGTCAACAAAAGCCCGGCCAACATCTAACGAACCGACGCTGACTTGATAGCGAATGATGTTAGTGTTAGTGTCTTGGAAAAATTCACACCGGACGACACTAGCGCTATAATCCTCGTGCAATAGCTCACAGATATCACCAGTATCGCCCAAGAACGGCATGTTGTCATCCAGACTAGCCACCAGCATCACACTGTTCGTTGTCATCGAAGTGCCCGGATTGGGGAACATGACTTTGTGCGCGTAGTTAAAGACTTGATTATACCCGACTTGAGCTGGCAGGACTCTAATCGACCCGCGAGGAGGGAGATCCTTAAAAGTCACACCCGCGACCCGAATGTAATACCGTCCCTTTATGAGCCCGGTCTCTATGACCTCCATATATTGTTCACTAAAGCTATCGATTTTACTTCTAATGATAAAATCAATAACCGTGGTGCCATCAACATCTGGTCGTCCTATGTCCGCTCTTATCATAGCGTTATTGAGCGATTTCCTGTGCCACAAGTAAACAGGGCGCTCATAGTAGTTGGACGGAGGGTTAGTTGTGCTCCTAACCACAAGTCCCGGCAGAGTCGAATCAAACACAGCCCTGTGTTGGTAGGTTACATCCGCCTCTTGGCCAGTAGGGCCGTCTGTTATAGGGTCGTCTGTTATAGAATTGACTACGATATTCATGCTCAGCAATGGGTCATCAAATCCAGTTAGACCCCACTCAGCATGCTCAAAATCCCTTATAGCTTCCACTTGTATTTCTGTATTGCTGGATTCTGACGAGGTGTAGAAACCAGCAGTGGCTTCAGATGGTGGCGTCTCTTTGCGTGCAGTAGAAACGTCTCCAAATTGCACGTGGCCGACCCAGTTCCAGATATATGACGGGTTTAAAGTCGGCTTCTTATTGAAGAAGTAAGTCTTCCCAACTCCGTTACTGTAACTCCACAAGTCGACCAATGTTCCTACCGGCAATATATCAACAGCCGCATCTAATGCAACTGTTTTAGGATTCGTTCCGTTAGTCGCATTTTCTGGGTTATTGTATTGCCATACGTTTTTGGCCGTGAACATCGTGCCAATTGGGTTGGCGTTAAACGTGTCCCAGAATCTGACGTGGTAGTTGTTGGTTGATAGCAGTTCTGCTGGGTATTCAACTATCACACCCATTTGTTTGGTAAGAGTGTTACCTTTGTAGAGTATTGCGCCTAGAAGATTAGGGTCGCTTGCTACTTCAAATTCGTATTTTATCTGGTTACCGTTCGTGTCTTTGCCCATGTACCAGATCATGGATGGGACAATAGCTGTGTCTGATGGCGGCGAGAATACCCAACCGATGTCGGTAGTGCTGAGATTGTTAGGATCTCTTCTTAAGATCATCTCATGGTAAGCTGAGTTGCTATTGACCGAATTTAGCTGCCGTTTAAACAGAAATGCCGGATAGTTGGTCTTGTTATTCGTGGTAGCTTCTGGATTTGCTGGGTCAGCTATTGTTGCTTCAGGAAATGTGTATATGCTTAGTTCACCGTACCCGTTTATGTTCGGAAGTTTGCCAGTCGAGACTGGTGGGCGTATGCCAACTGTGTCTGTTCCGTCTTGAACCCAATAAATCTGGTTTACTTGTTCGTTTCTACAGTTTAATGGTATTGGGCTGTCTACTGTGAATCTTACTACGTTGCCAAATCGTTCGAGCGATATAAAGCCTGAGCCAGCAGCTAAGATAACGTCACCCTGGAGCCAGCCGCCGTCTTCCGGAAACCCTGAGCCTTGGAATCCTAAGACACCGACTCGCATCTGTAAGAGGCTGTCTAATCGGCACTTGTCTACTGAGGACATGAGACCTGGTGTGTCGCATGTGGCGGGTGGGATCGGGTCTTCTGCGATGTGTGTGACACCGTGAAAACTCGGGTAGATCACCTGTGATTCTTTAAAATAAAATGCTCTTTGTTGCAAATCATAAGAGAATCCGGTCGTGACGCCGTTAGGCCCATCTACCGTTATAAAGACACCATCACGCAGAACATTATCATTATGCTGAGGAAGCTTCGAAATCGCCATCAGTATAGTCTCCTTCTACAAAATAGATTTGGCTTATTACCATACAGCTAGAAAATCGATCACGGAAGTAATCGCATTCCTCTTGTACTCAATCAGGTATTCTGGCTTAAATTTAGCCACAATCTCATCTTTCACATTTCTAGGTACAAAGACAATGATTCTCTCAGCTTTATCATAATGAGACTTGATCTTCTCGATATCAGGAAAAAAGAAATCATGATGCAAAATAGCCCCAACATTCTCACCCATATACTGATTATGCTTCAAACCTACAAAATCAGCAAAACCATTGTTCAAAATCTTCTCTATCTTATGACCAGGCAGATACTTATACTCTAAACCAGCAACAGCAGCAGCCAAAGCATTATAACCATAACTAGGAGATAGATCAAGAATCGATCCCTTCACACCTAATATCTTAAGAATCGAATAAACAGAGCCGAAATCTCTATAAAACTTAAACTTACGACCGAATAAAACCTTAGTCTTGGTATCCGCACAAATAAACCGCATAAAATTTCGAAAAGAAAGCTCGGACCGTTTCCTCCTTCTAAGAAACCTCGCCACAGACCTATACCTTGCTTCGTTATTCAGCTTACTAGCTATCAGAGGGCCAAATGAAAACTTAAAAAAATGCTCAGCAATATAATGCCCAGGAGCCTCCCTCCCACCTCTGATAGAGGGCTGAAACACCTTGTCGATAAAGTACCTGTTGTGATCAGTATTCCTACACTTCTCAAGATCTGCCATAAGCACATCCATTGGATGAGTCATCTGCATCCATCTTCTTTCTGAAATCTCAGCTAAGAAAGTATGGACAGCAATTCGCTTTTCAATGGACGTCAAGCCGGTAAAATCCCGATTTACCTTAACATGGGCAGGATAAGGGCATTCACCCATCATACCACGACCATAGACGTGTATGATGTTACGGACATTTTTAATAAAGCTACCATGTTCTTTAATGAAATAAGTCTTGTACCTGTTACGGATGGTCCCAGCGTAACGGTATTTCTCTACTATACCGGACCTATATGAAACAAGGAGAGTATACCGCCTGAATTTAGCATAGCGAACGACAGGAAGCTTAGATAATTCATGCTGCATAACCCGCATGTATAGAGGAATAGGACAGTCAGTTAGAAACTTCCTATTAAATCCATACTTGATTGCCCATTGGGTGATGGCATTTGTGCTAACTGACGCGATTTTTGCCATCTCTGATACGGTCATCATCTTGGTAACATAATGCTCATAAAACCATTCATAATTATCATAGGGGTTTCTTATAATGATTTTACGGCCAGCTTTGTTACTGACAGTGTAGACAGTTTTTAAAGTAACACCCAGTATAGCAGCGATTTGTTTTGCGCCATATGTGTCCATGGCTGGGACAATCCAGTCTGGATCTTTCCAGTTTACTGGTACGCTGTCTAGATGTTGATACACCTTTGGGGGCTTTAATACTTTAGGCTCACCGACTTCTATAAGACCACACCTTTTTCTGAGTCGAAATAGGTGTGATTTGTTTATTCTTAATGATTTTGCTATGTCAGCTATCTTTAAGTAATTGTATTTGTTAAACCATTTTCTTAAAAGTTCATTATCATGCCTTGCTTCTAAATATCCTTCACAGATCTCTTTTTCTATCTTACCGTCTGCCATTATTTTTAGGTTTCCAGTGATGTACTAATTCATAAGCGGGTTCTATTATATACCTATTATATCGGGGGTCAAAGTATATGATTGACTCTTCTAAACCTTCTTCTGGCTCCATCTGTATCTCACCTTCATCAGGTTCAGATGGGTCTTCTGGAGCGCTTCTCTGTATTGCTTCTGGTCTTTGCGGTTCTACAGGCACCGGAGCCGGTTCTGGCGCAGGCCGCTGCGGTCGCCTTTCTAGAGGGTCAGGAGCCGTATTGTCTGCGGCAACGGCTTTAAGCTCGTCACTGGCAGTTTGTTTTTCGGCTTCTAGCTCTCTTGAAAGCTGTTGAGGTGGCTGTTCTTCCTGCTCAGGCGACACATAGCCGTCTGGCTCTTTTGCGTCCTGTGCCGTCTGGGCTATCTTCTGACTTTGTGCATCGGTTCTTGCTTGCTTGATGCGTGCAAAGTTAGCTTTAGCATTCGACACTTCAGGTTCAATGGGCGGTTGCTCTGTAGGGGGAGCTTGAGCCACAAGCTGAGTCTTCTGATCTAAGGTCTTATCCATCTGAGAAATATCAGTTGGATACTTTGGCATCGCTTGCTGTAATCTTGTTTCTCGCGTCTTCCTTATCTTATCAAGTCTGGCTTTTGCTAGTTCTTGCCGTGCGGCATCTGGCTCTTTCTTGGGGTATAGCGCTGATTTGTCTACAGCTCGGATGTACGATGGATCATAAGTTCTGTAAAATGAGTCGAATATGTCAGGTAAAATCCTTAAGCCACGGTGATACCTATAGTACAGGTTTTTTGCCTGCATGAGCGTCGGAAGTGCTCTTCTTAGTCTTTCCCTTTGTCTGTTGTTTAGATAGTTAATATTAACACCGCCGACAAGATTATTGCCGGTCTGCGGGTGGGTGTAAGCACCAAGTATCAAGACTCTGGGTCTCGGGTCCGTGCGGAATTTATCGTATTGAAAGTTCCATAGTGGTGCTTCACCCTCCTCCTTGAGGATGTATGCACCGATTTGGCTTATTTCTATGGTCTGAGCAACAGTTAGTTTCATGCTCTGATTTTTTTCATTTTATGTGCTTGGTAGAGGCGACCTAGATCATCCTGAGGCACAAAAACCGTCGGTTCAAAGGACTTACTAAGGACCCGCGCCATTGTTAAAGCAGTCTCACTTATCAGTATACGATCAGTATCATCGACACTTTCTGCAAAACTTCTATTCTTATACATGGTCGCGACCACGATTAGCTTGGTATAGGCCCTGAGGCCATACTTATTGACAGTTTGGTCAGACATAATCTTGCTGTTGCCAGCCTCAACCAAATTAGCCCAAGCACTGGGGATACCGAATTCTAACATCTTCTGGGCTTCGTCTCTAAACTCATCTGCTATATCTTTATTGCCCATGAGAGGCGAACCCTTTAGCCGCCAAGCTGAGGTCCATTCGCCTTTCTGTGCTAAATCGCCACCGCTAGCACTTCGATCCTGTTCCTCTTCATCGTCACTATAATCTTCAAAATCTGGAATCGGTTCGATCTCTGGATCTTCATAAGGCTTCCACCAGCCCTCAGAATGGCGTGGTGTATTAAGGCTACTTCGCATTTTACCCTTGCCCGGATAGTTAGCGCAGAGTCCGCCCAAAAGTCTGAGAACACATCTGAATTCCATACTATCAAAACTTTTCAGAAGGTTTTTACGCTCAATATGCAGTTCTTTTGGAAGACTGCCTTCTTTGGTAAGCTTCAGGGCTTGGTGCACTTTGTTCGCAGGAATGACAATATTATTTTCCCACTCTATCGGATCAGTGGGAAGATATTTGCTAGCAACACCATCAAGGTTAAGACAGATCTCAAGTACAGTAAAGAAAGCTGCCTCAGTTGGCGTTGGCTCAGTATTCTTGGATGTTCGAGCCACGAGAGTCTCGGCGGCAGAAAATCCTTCATCACCTATCGGCTTGTCGATTGAAGTGAGTGGTACATTTTTCGTACCACGCGGTGTGCTGATAGCTTGCATCGACCCTGTTGATAGGCCCATTGTAAGCTCATTGCCTGATTCGATCTCGCCGATTTTTTCTTCTAGCTCTTGTTTTAATGTACTAATCTGTTCCGTGTCTTTTGACAATATGGCTTGTCTTAATTCATTCCCGATCTGAAAGATAAACCAGGTATATCTTCCATATGGGTTGCCTGGGTTTTTATCGTATTTGTTTGGGCCTTCTTCTTGGTATTCTGGGTCGATTTGATATTGCATGCCTTCAAATGTCGGTGACAATACCGAATCTACGTCTGCGGCTGTTTTCGCAGTGGTTAATTTGGTAGCTGCGGTCTTTGCTCTTTTTTCTGCTCTTGTGGTCCCGAAACCACTTATTAATGATTTTTCTAGATCGTTTTTGATCCAGGATATGAAGCCTGTTGGGTCGCCTCTGGTTCCATCTTTTTTTATTGGGCCTGGGGCGCCAGCGTCTATACCTGGCTTCATGAGCTGTGATAATCTAAGAAGACCGTTCGTATACAGTTCTTGGATTGCTTCTGGGTTGTCGACTTTGTAGGCACGTGCTAGCTTTTTAGCCAGATTAAGAAGAGGGGAATTAGCTGGCCCAAGGATCATTTTATAATCTTTATCACCTGCTCTGCCCATGTCTCCGGCGTAGGCAACTGTTACTTCGTTTTCTGTCCAGACCGGTGCTCTTTCGCCCGGTTCGTAATCTCTCGGTGGGGGTGGTTCAAATCCGAGGAGGTATTTTGATGCTCTTGGGTCCCAGGCATCGTAGCTCCATGTGGAGTCTTTTCTCAGAGGTCCGTATGTTTTATGCAGGCAATCTTCTGCATAGGATCTGATGTAACTTGGGTTAGATGGGTCTTTCCATTTTCCGTCGGTTAGATTCCATGGCTCTCTGTTTTCCCAAGGCGTGTCTGCCTCTAATATCGTGGCGAGGGCCTTTTGTATTTTATCTTCTAGGATCGACATGCTGGGGAGCTCCTGTGATTTATTGTATCTTTGCGATATTGATAAAACGCATGAATCATGCCAAATAAAAAAGGAGGTGCTAATTGAAGAAAGCATTGCTACTGCTAGAAGGATTCGACGATAATGGATTCATCGAAAAGTTCACGATAGGATATAAAGAAGACTATAAGACTGTAAGTGCTCCAAATCAATACATCAGAGTGTATGAGTGCTCAGAAGAAATAGAAGACAGAATCATGTCGATAGGTGTGGACGAAGCTCAAAACGTGATAGCTAAAGTAGACGACCAATACTACAAGTTACTTGATGGGATACAAAACAACCTATTTGTTGTCTTATCAGAACTACTACCAGGCATCACAAAGAAATTACAGCTCAGAAAGAATCTTCCGGACACTGGGCTTGATGATACAGTCAGAGGGGAACTTGAACCTAGTTCCGATGAGCCTGATCATTAAATCAGGTTCGGCGATTGAGCAAAAATTATAATTCTCGTCCAGTAATGTCCGGAGGCATGTCAGGTCTTCGGACTTATCTTCTACGCCAAACGTGAATATGTTTGGTTTTTGATACATCATTGAATCAAGCAAAATGCCTTGTGGTGCTAAGACTTCTGATATACCGTTATACTCACTAATCTGTAGGTGTGAGCTTAGAAACGACCCGCTTTTGGTTTTTTGTAACAATTTTTGCTGTTTTGATAATCTTTGAGGGTGGTGGTAGAATTCTGGATTGAATAGAGTTATTATGTCGCCTTGTGCTATGCTGTGAGCGTGGTTTTTAGCTACACCTTTTGTGTATTTGTATGGCAAATCGATCAACTTTATGTTAGTCTCTTCAATTGCTTTTATTCGTGACGCGTGGTATTGTGATTCAGCGTTGTTGATTATTATGAGTTCTTTATTTGTGTATGTTTGTGATTTGAAGTTCTGTATAAGAAAATCGACACGCTTTTGGTCTTGCGTGTCGATTATGGTTATGGCGCTAATCAGTGGTTTCATACTGATAAGTACTTATCAGATGATTCTCTTGAAAGCTCTCTTGACCAGCGAGACTTTAGATTCTGCAAAGAGGGAAAAGCCCCATCTGTGATCTGTAAGCTTACTTGTTATGCCTTCTGCAGCGAGTTCTCGCGCAAAGTTTTCGGCGTTGCGTTGGAATCTGAAGAGGGCTTTACCTTCGCTGAAGATTGGGTCTCTGGCGCTTATTGAGAGCATGTTTAGGCTCATTTTGCCTGTTCGTCCTCTTTCAGACGTGTAGTTTACAAGCATTTTGACGTTTTCAGGCCGGTGGAACAGAAGTAGCTCTTCTGCGTCCGCGATGGCTTCTGCGAGTGAGTATCGCGTTGGTGTTTTTGCGATTTCTTCGCCTTCTCTGATCAGCATTGCATAGGATGCGTTGCGTATAGGCGACTTTGCTGCTTCGAGCAGTGACCGTCTAACGTATTTGGTGAGTCTTGCTACGTTTTCGACGAGTGCTGGGTCTTGGTTGGCGAGAGCTTCCATGCCTACGCCTGTCCCTTTGACTGTCGGGGTGTCGCAGCAGTCACTTTTTGGTGTTCGCTTGATTAGGTCATTCTTAGAGTCTAATTCTGAGAATTTCGGCTCTTTGGTCTTCGGCATTTCGCCGCTGGCTTTGCCGTGTGGTAAGCCTTTGCCTTTTGCCGGTAGCATTGCTTTGCTACCAGTCTCGTTAATCGGTTTGAAACCCGGATATTTCTTCATCATGGTCGTCAGAGCCTTTTGAGTTCCCTGTGTCAGCGTCCGTACGTCAACATTACCGGCATACGTTTGCCAAGATTCATTTAAAGCTTTGGTTACAAGGCTTGGTGAATACGTTTGTCCGGCAACCATAATAGACTTAGCGGATGTTAAAAATCTTCTCAGTTTGTCTTGATCTTCTGGATCAAATCGTGTATATTGCATGTCGGTCACCCTTTCTCAGGATTTGATAACTTATTTTTTATTGTCGTAATAATTTTAGAGCCCTGACTAACGCCAGGGCTCTAATAATGATTAATTAGCGTATTTGCCCGCGATAGGTATGCATAGCGTCATCACGATAATCATCGCCACGATATTCGTCATCGTAGCCGTCGTCGCCAGGGCCAATATGTCGGTCATGGTTATCATAATCGTCTTCATCATCAAAATCAGAGTCCATGGGCGAATGCTCTCTCCGTCCCATTCCTGGTAGATCCATGTAGTCGTCATCGTCTTCGCCCATGCATCCAGCTTCTGAGGTCATCCCTTCGTCCTCGTCCATACATCCAGCTTCTGAGGTCATGCCTTCGCTATCGTCTTCGCCCCAAGACTCAGAGTTCATGCCTTCGCCCCAACTCTCGTCTTCCGTATCGTCACCCATCTCGTCGTCCATCTCGTCGTCCATCTCGTCGTCCATCTCGTCGTCCATCTCGTCGTCGAAATCTTCGTCGTCTTCATCTTGCATCGGCATTTGAGCATATTCGTGACAAAGCTCGTGGAGCTCATCTTCTGGGCAGCCATACTTTTCGCAGAAATCTTTTAGCTTCGCATGCAGACCATGATGCTCTTCATCAGACAACTCACCGTCCATGTCGTCCATGTCGTCCATGTCGTCCATGTCGTCCATGTCGTCATCTGCGCCACCGGCCATCTTCATGTCGTTTTCATCGTCTGAAGGAACGAAATAAGAGCCGTCTGAATCTTCATATTCAAAGAAGACATAGTCACGATTGCGTTCCATCAAGCTGAGCATTGATTTACGGTCCAGTTGAACTGGTTCGCCATAAGCTTCACACAGCGAGATAAAACCTTCTTGAGTCACCTTGCCTGTGGAGCGAGCATATCGGTCAAACAGAGATTGGACATTAATGGTTTTACCCATCAAGTTACCAATATTAGCGGGAGACCAGCCTTCAGAAGCAACACCGCCAAGAACACCACCATCTTGGTAACGTGAACCCTTCATGGCTTTCATGCCACCGCGATTCTTTGGCTTGGCTGGCCAATCATGTCCAACTGATTTCTGGTAACCGTCTTCTGGCTTACCTACCGAACTCTTATGTGAACCTTGTGGTCCGCCGTCAACACCGTTATCATCGACATCCGACATGGCGACGTTGCGTGTTTTTTTGCGCGGCCATTGTTCGCCGTGGCTGGTTAATTCTGATTCAGCGTTGTGGTCAATTCTGCCTAGTGATGGGGCTTGGACGCCTTTGCCACCCTTTTTCTGCATTTTACCATCGCCAGGCTTGTAATTTCCTGCTGCGAAATCAGGCGAGTATTCTCTAACCAGTCTTCTACGGCTCATAGCATTCTCCAGTTTAGTCTTCTTGGTGATTTTCTTTTTGCTCTTTCGAGTATCAGTTCCGAAGGCTACTGGTGCTAGAGCTATGGCCGCTGTACCAGTGAATGACTCACTGTGGGTAGCACCGTAGTCTAGTCCATCACCCCGATAGTCATTATTATATTTGTCGGGACGCACAGTGCCCCTGTAATTAGCCCCAGCAGGAGGAACCACATCCTCAGAGTCGAAATCAAGCTCAAATTCATCATCAGCAAGAAGGTCCTTACTGGCATCCATATTGGCATAAGGCTTCGTGCTACCGGACATGTTAGTGAGAGAATCACCAACGTTCCGAGCAGAATCGCCTCTCGAAGCCACAAGTTGCGGCGGGCTAGGCTGATTAGTCATCCTATTATATGTCGGCTCATCAGCCATAATAGACGTACCAACAGGTCCAAATTCAACATCTTCAGCCATTTCAATTACGTCTCTGGCTAATTCGTTCAGAGTCTCTTCTTCTTTTTTACGGTCTTTAGAAGATCTTTTAATCTGCTCAATATTATTCATCTTATTAATTCGATAGTCGACATCCTTCATTTTAGGAATCTGACTGTCGACTTTAGTCACCTTACGAATTGTCTTACGTGCCATCAGTGGGCCTCCTGTTACCCTTATATTTAGATAAAATCCAATTCTTCTCAGATATCTCATCGACCAAATGTGAGTCAGACTTAGATAAAAACTCAACAAAAGCAAACCCATCTGTTAACAGATATTCACACACGAGCTTGTCAGCACAAAAATCGCGGATCTGATTCTCCAAACCAGCACCAGAAAAAGACTTCCTACGCGGTATTGTCACGATCTTGCCAGAGAAATTTCTTAAAAGCTCATTAATCACCACCCTATCAAATCCAGATTTATCAAGTAACATATAAGGAAAATTCCTTTGCAAGAATTCCCTCAGCCTCTCAGCACCGGATGGCTTAGACATCACCTCAACCAAAACAGCTTCCATCAATCTACGATTGTCAGAACAGCCTCTATTCGCTTTAAGCCTTTCAAGAAAACCGCGATAAATAACCACATCAAAACTCGACAGCCATGACTGCCATACATGAGAAGTACTCAGACCGCAAAATGAAGAAGTATCGATTTTCATGAGGGGAATAGCACCGCGTCAAATTGGGCGTTGCCAGTAAGACGATACATCTCACCTTTTTTGATCATATCCTTAACGACCGAATTGATTGACTCATCATATTTAAAGTTAAAATCACCAGTAAGCAGTAATTTAATGCCATTAAAAGTAGGGAACGCGAATGCGACCTTACCAAAAGGTTTAAAAATATTATAGCATTCACAGCTGGCATCGTCTATAGAGATTATGGCATAATCTTGGCCCATTAAATTCACAATACAGCCATCACAGTCTAGCTTCTTCCATGATTTTTCATGCTTCTTTGCATCAGCATAAGGCATAGTGCAATAGCCTGCTACTACCTTCTGAATACCAATTACCTGCTCGGGCACTATCTCAATAGAAACGTGACCAGACGATATTAGACCAGGTTCAATTGGCAACCACCACTCTGTTACACCACCATCATGTTTAAAACTGACCGCTAGACCCTCATATACATCACGTGAATCAGCAGGATCAGTGAATTCGCCTTTATATAGGAAAGAACTATATTTCTTTCGACTGTTAGACATGTATGTGAAGCGGACATTTGAGCGGAAAGTCTTACCGACTTTAGACTTGGCCAATCTTATGGAAGCCTCATACTTACCATTGGGTAGCTCAATTTTCACGCTAGTTAATACACTATTACTATAAGCTGCATCGATATTAACGGGGTATGAGATGGAGTTGGTGGCTTTCTCTGCCGCAAACGTGATAAGCTCACCACCTCCATCAGGGCGTGTGATTATGCCAGTATTAGCAGGTGGAAGCCCGCCACTACTACTACTAAATGTCGTTCCACTACTAGTTCCATAATTGGGAGCTGTGGGGAAAGTATCGGTACCGGCACATGCAGGTGTGAAACTATAACCAAGCTCTTGCAAGGACTTAGTGCCTTTAACCTTAGATGCATCAGCATCATCTTTATTATGAAGAGTGATCTTAGACTTACCAAGAGCAGATGCTGCGACACTTTCCATATGCCGCCTATTGTCTACATTCTTAGTAAGAGAAATGCATTTTTCTAAAGCACATCCTAGGGCGGCTTTCTGGGTGTCGAACATATCTGACATATTCTTAACCCAAGCAGTCACTACAGCTTCGTAACTTGCCTTCAGCGCAGTAACCTGGGTTGTAAAATGGCTAAAAATACTGTCAAGCATCTGATCAATATCAACATAGTTTATCTTATTAGATCCAGTACTTGTATCGAATGCCAGAATCCAAGGGCTTTGACTACTTGCTGTCGCTAATTGCTGAGCAGCCAGAGCCCCCACAGCTTGCCTCGTAAACGATAAGACCTTCTTGTTTTCATCAAGAGGATCAGTGATCAATTTAGCGCCAGTTAGAACAGTATTGAGACCGATATTTGGCGAAGCAGAATAAGTCTCCTGCGTAGCGCTATAAATGCAAGGAACCCCCTTCCCGGGCAACCCTGTGTCTCCCGGAGGTCCAGAAAAAATAGAAGGCTGACCAGCAGGACCAACTGGTCCAACATCACCATTAGGACCAGCAGGCCCAAAAAATTCTACACTGCCTAGCGCAGTCATTTCAGCTAAAAACGACTCCAGATCAATACTAAAATCAATGCCATACGTAAAACTATGAATTTTAAAGTCAAAATCCTGAGAAATATTGTCACCAAACTCATCAATATTTTGGGCATTCAACTTGGACTTGATCACCAAATTGTCATCACCAGACTCTAGCTGGATGAAACCCCGGTCATAAACGCAATCACCCACAGTAAGGGTCGACTGAGGTGGCGGAATTAGCATCCTAGATAGCTTGCGATAATCCGAAGCAGATAGAGCTCCCGAGGTCCTATTAGTAGCAGTCTGAAGAGGGATACGCCCAGTGAGGGTCTGAATCCAAGTTCTCAGAGTAGCTTCATACGTATACAAAGTACCGTCCGGCGAAAGAAAGCTCTGCCCGTCAGTTGGATATTCTGGAAAAATCATATCATAACACTCCATACTCTTTTGCCAACGACCATGTGAGATGCTTCCTTACCAGATGACGCTTGCATAGCATGAATATAGTCCGCATCGGTAGCCATCGCCAATAAAGGCGACGCTGCGGGAGGAGAGACCGCAGGAGGTGACACCGCAGGAGGTGATACTGCTGGAGGAGAGACCGCTGGAGGCGACACTGCGGGTGGTGACACTGCGGGTGGCGAGACTGCAGGGGGAGAGACCGCCGGAGGTGACACTGCGGGTGGCGACACTGCGGGAGGTGAGACTGCGGGAGGCGAGACTGCAGGAGGAGAGACCGCAGGAGGTGACGCAGCCGGTGGTGAGGCTGCAGGTGGCGAAGCTGCAGGCGGGGG
>Ga0209444_10000801_pt1 | contig 17494 bp, 14 predicted proteins | sample LauGreFaBDMM15DN_2_FD_188215 | JGI IMG/M metagenome (GOLD analysis project Ga0209444, IMG submission 188215) | Freshwater lake microbial communities from Lake Michigan, USA - Fa13.BD.MM15.DN (SPAdes) (version 2) | ecosystem: Environmental > Aquatic > Freshwater > Lake | place: Lake Michigan...
GGGAAGAGCCTTTGAATACCGCCGAGCAGCAAAAGAAAAACGTTGGGATAAAATGTCCAAAATTTTCCCCAAATTAGGAAAAGCCATCACGATGGCAGCCAAAGAAGGAGGGGTTGATCCAGCAACGAATGCGAAGTTGAGATCTGCTATTCAAAATGCGAAGTCGGAAAACATGCCAAAGGACAATATTGACGCAGCAATTAAACGCGCCGCTCAAAAAGATATTGCCTCATTTACGGAAGTGAACTACGAAGGTAAAGGTCCACATGGAGTATTAGTTTATGTAGAATGTGCAACGGATAATCCAACAAGAACGGTTGCCAATGTAAAATCCTATTTCAATAAAGCGGGAGGAATGGTTGTTCCCAACGGTTCAATGGAGTTCATGTTTGCACGAAAAAGTGAATTTGAAATCGTGAAATCGCCAGAAATGGACCCTGAAATGCTTGAATTAGAATTAATCGATGCAGGGTGTGAAGGAATAGAAGTGGAAGGTGATTTGGTTATCGTTACAGGAGATTACACCTCCTTCGGCACGATTGCGAAAGCGCTAGAAGATATGCAAATGGATGTGCAAAAAGCGAGCTTGAAACGAATTCCAACTACGCCAGTGGAATTCTCAGAAGAACAACTAATGGACATTGAAAAAATGTTAGACAAAATCGAAGACGACGACGATATTCAACAAGTCTTTACAAATATTGCTTAAGACATACTAAAATCGATCATTTTCAGTTATATTAGTCTGGCCTCGCACCTATGATGAAATTTTACACACGTACGTACTTTCTGTTTTTAGCACTCATTTTCTTAGGTGCTTGCTCTACGGAGAGCAATACGTTTGTCAATAGAACGTATCATTCAACAACCGCACGATTTAATGGCCATTTCAATGCACAAGAACTTTTACGCGTTTCTCTAAAAACATATTATAGTAGCCGTAAAGATGATTTCTATGGCATTCTGCCCATCAATCCATTACCAAATGAAGTAGAGTCCAAAGGAATGCTTCCAGCAATAGACACGGCTGTTTCTAAGTGCACCAAAGTGATCTTGAATCACAGTATGCCAAGTGCTGAAAACATGTTCAACAAACAAGCAGAATACAATTCCTGGATCGATGAGAACTGGTTAACCGTTGGACAAGCATTTTTCTACCGCAGAGATTATGATCGGGCACTGAGCAACTTTCAATTCGTAAAACGCTTTTTCGTGAAAGATCCATCTACTTATGCGGCGGAATTATGGATTGCCAAAATTTTCATAGAACAACGAAAATTCGCGGATGCCAAATTAATATTGGATGGACTGAACGAAGTTGCTCAAGTACAAGAGAAAAAAACAGTAAAAGATTACATCCCCTTCGTGAAAAAGAAGGAGAAAAGTGATGCGCCAATCATGAATACAAGCCTTCAGTTTGACATCCACAAAACGTATGCGGATCTCGCAGTGAAACGGAAAGATTATGAAGAAGCGATGAATGGACTTGTGCTCGCTATCGATAAATGTAAAAATGGCAAAGAAAAAGCCCGATTGAATTTCATTCTTGCCCAATTATACCAACAAGCCAATCAATTGCCTGATGCGGAAAAGTGCTTTTCCAAAGCAATGAAGGCTTCTGCTCCTTTTGATATTTCTTTCAATGCACGCCTCAATCGAGCTGTTGTAGGCGGAGGCGAAAAATTGGCAAAGGATTTAAAACGCATGCTGAAAGACGCGAAAAACGCTGGATTCAAAGATCAGATATACTACGCTATGGCAATGGTTGAGTTAAATCGCAAAGAACAAGCAAAAGCAAAGTCCTATTTGACCGAATCCGCATTCTATTCCACAACGAATAAACGCCAAAAAGCCATGTCCTATGAAAAATTAGGCGACCTTTCATTTCAAACAAAAGATTATGTTTCTGCACAGAAATACTACGACTCGTGTTCTAGATTTATTACTGAAGATTATCCCAATGGCGATCTGATAAAAAACAAAGCCGCTAAATTAGCCGATTTAGTTCACGCCATTGAAACCGCAAATTTTGAGGATTCGGTTCAACGAATCGCCAAAATGTCTGAAGATGCACGTGAAGATTTCTTGAAAGAAACATTGAAGCAACTGAAACGCGAACAGCAACGCCGAAAAGAACAAGAAGCAGCAAAGTTATTGGCTCTGCAACAAAACCAAACGACCACCGGAACAGTGAATAATGCCAACAAATTCATCTTTAATAACCCAAAACTGAAAGAAGATGGATACAATGAGTTCCGTAAATTATGGGGACAACGAGACAATGAGGATGATTGGAGAAGAAGCGAGAAAATGATTCTAAATGACCCGTCCTTAAATACGACAAATCAAGATTCTTCCGCCACTACTGCGCAAAATCAAGCGCCAAAAGATTCTTTGTCAATAGATGTCCTCCGTAAAAATATTCCCCTGACGGACTCATTATTTGCCCTTTCAGAACAACGCCTCCTAGAAGCGCGATACACTGCAGGCATACTTTATAAAGAAGTATTGGGAGAAATGGGACTTGCCGCAGGACAGTTTCAAGCTATTCTTGATATGTTCAAAAAAAATCCAACGGATTTATCAGCTGCTTTTCAGTTATATAAATTGAATGAAGGTACTGCTGAAGCTGATACATACAAGAATTATATTCTTAAAAATTATCCGCTATCCGATGCAGCAAACTTCTTTAGAGACCCCGATTTTTATGCGAAACAACGTGAAAGTGCGCTAAAGGATCAACAGCAATACATCAAATTATTGGAGAAATACAACCAAGAAAGTTTTAATCAGGTATTGTCGGAAACTCAAGTAGTTGTGGACAATGATCTCTCGAACGCGTTTAGAGCGGAATATATGTTACTTAATGCGCTCGCTTTTGGACAGTTAAACGAAAATAAAAAAGACTTGATTCCTCGTTTAAATCGCATCGTGGAAGAAAAACCATCAAGCGAACAAGCTACGAGAGCAAAAGAAATGTTAGCCATTATAAAAAATGGTTATTCTACCTCCACGACAGTAAACTTCGAAAAAAAATCAATTTTCACAGATATTCCCAATGTCCCTCAATTTGTCATTGTTTTACTCGATGAAGACGAGGATATTGAAGATGCACGTAATGCCATTTCCGATTTTTCAAGCAAAGCATTTAAACTTGCAAAGGTTAAGGTTACTCAAAAAATGACGCTCGCAGAAAAGGAATTTGTCCTTGTGCAAGAGTTCCAATCAGCAAAAATTGCCGGTGAGTATATTAATGCCTACAAAGCAGGATTTGAGTACCTCGATGATTTCCAAAACAATAAAATTTACATAATTAATCAAGAAAATTTGAAAAAGTTAATAGAAACATCGAAATTTGAGGATTATAAAACATTTTACTTCGATAATTATTAGCCCGCTATGTTAAGAAAAGAGTTATTTGGTGGAAATACAACACACGATCAAAGTGATCGATTAAATAAAATTTTATCTGGAACCGAAATCACAGGTGACATCGTTTCTGATTCAAACTTGTTGATTGAAGGTGAAATCATTGGAAATGTTTCGTGCTCAGGTAAAGTAGTGATTGGAACATCCGGAAAAATTAAAGGAAACCTCGTTTGTGTGAATGCTGAAGTAGACGGCGCAATGGACGGTGAATTAACCATCGAAAATTTGCTGTTCCTTCGTTCTACAGCAAGAATCAAAGGAGACATTCAAACACTGAAATTGAACATCGAAGAAGGAGCATATTTTGAAGGAGCATGCGTTATGAAATCTCCGGTGTCAAATACGAGCATGAAAACAGATTTTGAATTCGATGAGTAATCGAAAAAAAAATCCCAAACTCAACAATTCCCCTTATTTGCGTTTAACAAGCGCCGGACTTCAAATGACCGGTATCATCACTGTTTTTTCCTATTTAGGACATTATTTAGACGGTCGCTTCAAACTTTCTACACCTTGGTGGACAATCGTTCTTGGCCTAACAGGTGTTGGAATGGGATTGTATATCGTAATTCGAGAAGTCACTGAAATCTCCAAAAAAAATGATGAATAAATCAGCCGTCCGTTTAGGATTAATTTACTTAGTAATTTTCGTGATTTTCTATCTTTTTACCTTGTCCAAATTCTCCAATTTGGCTGGTTCTGATTCCCTTTTTTGTATCGGGACATCTGCATTTATTGGTTTGATAGGACTCTTGATTCTTTACGTGAAAAAAGAAGTGGATGCTTTCGCGGACACCTTCCGCTTACTGATCATGATCACCGTTCAATTATTGTCTTTTCTTTCCATTTGCCTCGCATTGATTTATACCAATCAATCCAATCAACTTGTCCTTCATCTACTCGCACTTGCTCTTGCAATGATTATTTGTCAAACCATTTACATAGCTAGACAATTAAAATCCACGAATGAATTCTAACAATAATTGTTGAATTTCATCGAATTTATCGAAAGTTAAAGCGTTATAGGTGTCAAATATGTCATGGTAATTTTTATTTGGACCCATGGTATAGATGAAAAATGCAGGAACACCTGCCTCTGTAAAGAAGTGGTGATCTGAATTTGCTGCAGGACCTCTTGGTTTTATGAGTGATAAATAATGTGAGGTCTCGTTTAATTGAACCAATCGTTCAAATTCATTTTTGAAAAGCGTTGAATTCACACAAGTAATCCCCTCTTCTCCGCTTCCCATAATATCCATGTTCATAACAAACCGAATCTTCTTTAAAGGAACGAGTGGATGCTCCACGAAGTATTTTGAACCTAACAAGCCAATCTCCTCACCAGCAAAGGCTATGAAAACTACATTGTAATCATCCAATGGTTTTTTAATCAACTCCTGTGCTATGGATAAGATCATTCCATTTCCGCTCGCATTGTCATTGGCGCCGGGAAAATACGTTTCTGACCCCATGCGACCCAAATGGTCATAATGAGCGGTTAGAAACAGAAAAGGCTTCTTCTTAGCGTATTTCTTAGCAGGCACATATCCTATGATGTTTTTTGCAACATGATCTTTCAAAAGACGAGTTTCTAAATGCAGTTCGATGGTGCTTTCCATCATTCGTTCAAATACCGAATCTTGCACCTGTATAATTGGATAGGCATTTGCCGTTTGACTAACAGACCAAGTAAATTTATCTCTAGTAACATCCATCACCGGAGCAAAAGCACTCAATTCTCGTAAACGTGTCTTAATGACTTTTAAACTATCCGAACTTATTCCAAATGAACGCACAGCTAAAATTACATTCTCAGGACACGGATAAAAACTTGCGGTGGATGCATACAATTTCTCCACGTTGCACGTTACTACGCGATAGGACACGCCAAATTGACATTCGGATAATACACAAGATGGACCAGAATTTGGCGCAACAAGAAAATGAACCCCTGGAATCAAATATTCCCCATCCATTTTTAGTTCACACACACCCGGAAAGGTTTGAACGGAAAAAGAAAAGGATTGAAAAAAACTTTTCCCAACTGGCTTTAATCCGATTTCTTGAAAATTCTTGGCGATAAAGTTAGCAGCAATGGAATCTCCACCGTTCACATAACCTCTGCCATGAAACGAAGGAGAACAAAGCGTTTCAACAAATGTTTTGGTCAGATTATTTTGACCAAAAACAGCAACTGAAAATATTAAATTAAGAAGCAGAAGTCGCATAACGACGACAAATTTTAAAAATAAAATCTTCCACAATTTCTGACTCTAAATCCCAGTTGTATGTAGATGAAAACTCGCTTATCTGTTCGCGAGCTTGGGACATAGTTTCAAAAGCATCTAATTTTTTTGTTGCAGTTGAAAAGGCATCACTTGAACCATCAAATAATTCATTGATGAATTGAAGTTTTTCGTTCAAAGAAAATGATCCAATTAAGGTTTCTAAGGGGAAAACTGATCGATCAGATCGGATGGTTTGCTCGATTTGTAAAATCCATGCACTATTGATGGAAGTAGATTCCGGATGCTGAATATCATCTAAGAAATTAGCTGAAGACTCCGTTGTTATCCCTGGCCCTTCATCGACATGCGTTTCTTCAAGCGCCACTTCTTCCTCTTCCATAAACACTTCTTCCTCTTCTGGCTCTTCTAATTCAACAACAGTCACTTCCATTTCACTTTCTTCAACAACAGCATCTTCGTCCACAAGTTCTTCCATTGACTCATCTATTTGTGATTCTGCGGAAATCTCTGGTTTTTCCATCACTACATCGAACAGACTTGCTTCTGCTAAAGGAATTTCAGGTTCTTCCATCTGAAAATCCATGACTGGTGCTACTACTTCAACCGGCGCTTCTTCCTCATTCATTTCGAATAAATCAAAGGAAGCTTGTTCAACTGCCTCAAGAACCGGATCAATATGAGCCGATACTACCGGTTCACTTACTTCTTGTGGACCTAATACATTCAATTCGTAAATTTTATAGCGGAGTACAATCAGACGTTCATATAATTCTTTGGCATCTTCTACCAATAACTCCATTTCTACTTGTGTCAAATGACCATTTTCCAAGACGGATAGTCTTTCTGTCAAGTTTGATAAGATTGTTTTCATCATAAGGACATGCTTTTTTCGGACTTTACATTTAAGTTACTAACTTCGTTATCAATTCATCTGCATGATTGGAACGTTGCTCAATCAAAATTAGAAAACATGCTGATTAACGCGACGTTTTACAATCAATTCTTTTGAAATAAATGTTAACAAACGACTGATTTATGTTTTTAGAGCAATTTCCGTTAGATGGAAGAGCAAATGGTTGGGTTGAAGTCATCTGTGGATCAATGTTCTCAGGAAAAACAGAGGAGCTCATTCGACGAATTCGCCGTGCAGAATTTGCTAACCAAGGATTGATCCTTTTTAAACCAAAAATAGATAATCGCTTTAGTGAAAATCACGTGGTGAGTCATAAAGGAAGCTCATTCGAAGCTGTCATTGTTGAACAAGCAAACGAAATTTTAACACATTGGAAAAATCAAAAAGTAGTAGCCATTGATGAGGCTCAATTCTTTGATCCTGCCATCGTCGAGGTTTGCAATGAATTGGCAAATAAAGGCGTTCGGGTGATTATCGCTGGACTAGACATGGATTATTCTGGTGTCGCCTTCGGTCCAATGCCACAGCTGATGGCCATCGCCGAATATGTGACGAAAGTGCATGCCATTTGTGTTTCTTGTGGAAACTTGGCGCATTATTCGCAACGTACTGTCCAACAAACGGAACAAGTGTTAGTTGGAGCAATTGAAAAATACCGTCCTGTTTGTCGATCGTGTTACCAACAAATTAAAAAGTGAAATTAGCACTGACATACCAAGACTTTTGTTCCCAATTAGAGGGCAGAAGTGAAGGGGCTTCTTTCATCGGACTCATCCAAGAAGTGGTATATGATTCACGAAAAATAAATCAATCCCCTGGACTCGCCTTCTTTGCATTAAATGGTCCATTTCGCAATGGTCATGATTATCTTTCGGATGCCTACGACAAAGGTGTTCGGGTTTTTGTCGTGCATCAAGTCCCAGTGAATAATTGGTCCGATGCTAGTTTTATCGTAGTCGATCATACGCTGCTCGCTTTACAAAAACTTGCCGGACACTACCGAAAACAACTAAATTATCCAATTCTTGCCATCGCGGGGAGTTTAGGAAAAACAACGGTGAAGGAATGGTTGCATCACTTACTCGCTGGAAAATTGCACGTTTTTAGAAGTCCAAAAAGTTATAATTCACAGTTAGGTGTGGCACTTTCCCTTCTACAACTTCCTCAAAAAGCAGATTTGGCCATTATTGAAGTTGGGGCTACAAAACCCGGTGAGATGGAAATTCTTGCTCAAATGCTGCGTCCAACCCATGGCATCTTAACGAATTTACTTCCTTCACATGCCGGAGAATTTACCGATTTTACGGAGTATTCAAAAGAAATATGTTCCTTGTTTGATGAGGTTAAATGGCTCATCACGTCAGAGGAAGTGGAAAGTCTTAGGGAGCTGAATGGAAAAACGATTTCTGTTCCGAGTCGTCCACTGGATTCATTGATTCCTTTTCAAGACGAGATTAGCATCCATCAGGCCAAATTAGCGATGGAAGCTGCACAACAATGGATCACATTGGATGAGGGACGAATCAAATCTCTCCCACATCTTGCGATGCGATTGGAAACGTTTGAAGGAAATGATGGATCGCTGATTATTAACGATACGTATACCATGGATAAAGAGGCATTTAAAAGCTCTTTGTCCTATCAACTATCTATTTCGGGGTCTAAACACCGTATTGTACTCATTGGACTTTCAGACGAACAGGAGCAAATTTCAGACGAACTGCGTGAACTTTGCCTACAATTTGAAGTAAATGAGGTCCATTTTTTACACGAAGATGAGGACATCCAATTGTCGCTGAAAAATTCGGTGGTATTAGTGAAAGGCGCTCGCTTCATGCAACGCGTTGCTAACCGTTTGAAATTAAAGCAGCACAAAACCCAGTTATCCTACAATCTTTCTGCTTTAAAACACAACCTGAATCAATACAAGTTGAGCTTAAATCCTGAAACGAAAATGCTGGCAATGGTCAAGGCCCAATCGTATGGTGCAGGCTTAACTCCCATCGCTCAATACTTAGAGAAGCAAGGGATCCATTATTTTGGAGTGGCTTATTCTGATGAAGGAAAAGAACTGCGAAAATCAGGGATTAAATCACCGATTTTAGTAATGAACGCGGAGGAAGAAGGTATGGAAACCTGTGTGGAATATGACCTCGAACCTGCCATCTATGATTTTAATCAACTAGATGAATTGCTCAAAGTGTTAATCGCTCAAGAAAAAACAGCCTTCCCAATTCACATCAAAATGGACACTGGCATGAAACGCCTTGGATTTTATCCCGATGAGGTTCAACAGTTAATCGAAGTGTTGGCGGCCCAACCTGAAGTGATAGTCAAAAGTGTGTATAGTCACTTGGCTGAGGCGGAAAATCAGGAGTCCACATTCACAGCGCATCAAATTGCTCAATTCGAAGAAAGTTGCAAGCAGTTCGAGTCTTATTTGTCATATCCGTTCCTTCGACATATATTAAATTCTGAAGGAATCGCTCATTATCCCAATGCGCAATTTGGCATGGTTCGAATCGGTATTGGATTGTTTGGATTGAGCTCGAATCGTTCTTTTGAACAACGATTGAAACCGGTGATTGAATGGACCAGTAGCATTTCCCAAGTGAAATCAATTCGTCCGGGAGAAAGTGTTGGTTATGGACGAACTTTTGTAGCTCAAAAAGAAATGCGAATCGCAATTATTCCGATCGGATATGCAGATGGATTCAAACGCAATTTAAGTAATGGTGTTGGCGCTGTTTATATTCAAAATTTACGTTGTCCGGTTGTTGGACGCGTTTGCATGGACATGATCATGGTCGATTTAGGTGATTTAAAGATCGATCCAAACATGAAAGTTGAAATCATTGGAACAAATCGAGGATTAACGGAATTCGCAAAAGATTGTCAGACAATTCCGTACGAAATACTTACATCTATTTCACCTCGCGTTCATCGAAGTTATTCTGAAGAGGAATAAAGTTTATTTTTGTTTAAAATTATTCTTATGAAAAAAGTATTTTCCTTACTGTTTTTTATTTTCACTTTATTCCAGTCTAGTGAATTAGTAGCTCAAGTAACTCCTGCGGATACCAATTTATACCGGGTAGTGAAATACAATAACCAAGAGTATATCGGAAGAGTTTTGAGCGATGATGGACGCGAAATACTACTTCAAACGACTTCATTGGGAAAAATATACATTTTGAAGTCTGATATTCAATCCATAATGAGTGTAAATCGCGAAAGTGATTTTGTCGGAGATGAATACCGAGGTACAGGGGTCTTTACTACACGTTATCAATTCAGCACGAATGCTTTCCCGCTGCAAAAATACGAAAATTATGCACTTGTAAATTTGTATGGACCCGAAGTGCATTTCTCTGTTTCGAGTAATTTTTCCATTGGAGTCATAGCCACATGGATTGCGAGTCCGATTGTGTTGGCGCTGAAATATACCATCCCAACGAGAAATGAAAAACTGAATTTCGGTTTGGGAACTCTTTTAGGAAGTGCAGGTTATTTAAATCAAGGAAAAGGGTATGGCGGGCTTCATTGGGCTATGGCGACTTACGGGGATCGCAAAAACAATGTCACCCTTTCACTCGGATATTCTTATTTAAACATGGGTGTGTCTTCTGGAAACGGCAACTATCAACCAGGAACTTATCCTGCTGTTTTTAACAACGGCTATTGGCAATTTGTAGACCCTCCTTACAATGTTCAAACAAGCAAATCACCGACTACAACAGCCCCAATTTTGGGAATTGCAGGGATTGCATCAGTAGGCAAGAAAGCTAGTTTTGTGATGGATATGATGTTCATGTTTGGCGAAAAAATGGAAACAGACATTTATCAATCAGTTGATTATAACTACGACTCTTTTAATAATCCATCAAGTATAGTTGTAGGACCTGTTGTAACTGTAGAACAAATTACAAAATCGATCACTTGCTTAATCATGCCTGGCATGCGTTTTCAAAAAACAGAGAATTCTGCATTTCAAGTATCACTAGCTGGCGTAATTGGAAGAAGAGAGAGAATATACAATGGAGAAATGTATGTAGAAAGATACTCATTCCCTATACCCATGTGCACCTGGTTTTATAAATTTTAATCATGGATAGTCTTCAATCTGAGCTGTTAAATTTAGTACGCGTCAAATTAAATGGAGGCGACTCCATGGGCTACGTGCTCAGCGATGTCTTGCATGTGAGCCAAGATGCCGCCTACCGCAGATTGAGAGGAGAAACAGCATTAACCATTTTTGAGGTTCAAAAAATATGTAAGGCATTTGACATCTCCTTTGATGCACTGATTGAGCAAAAAGCTGGCAATGTTGTTTTTGGTTATACGCCATTAAATGCCTACGATTTTAGCCTGGAATCTTATTTAGAAGGTATTTTGGAGTCATTCCAACGCCTGAAATCATTGGATGATCCACGAATTATTCTAACCATCAATAACGCCCACTTTTTTCAATTAATCAATGTGCCTCAACTCTTGAGATTTCGTTTATTCTTTTGGGCGAAAACGCATTTGCAGATTCCGGAATATCAGAATATCCTTTTTAAACATGAGAAAGTTACTGAACGCGCATTTGAATTAGGAATGAAAATCGTTTCTATCTATAATTCAATTCCGTCAGTGGAGATTTTTGACCCAGAGTTGATGCGGGGATTCATGAGGCAGATTCTTTATTATTACAAGTCGAACCAGTTCGAAGATCCTTCCTACGCACTTTTTCTATGTGACCGCGCCATCATGTTCTCACAACATTTAAAAGCACAAGCGGAATGTGGAAAGAAATTCATTTACGGCACGCATCCCCCTGAACAAGGAAACCAATTTGAAATGTACTTAAATGAAACCATCAATTCGGATGCAGCTTTCTATTATGAAAGCAAAGAAAAAAAAGGTTTATACGTGACACATAACATCATGAATTACCTTCAAACGACAAATCCACAATACGTCTCAGATTCAAAGCAAGTGCTAGACAAACAATTAGCTAATTCTAGTTTAATCAGTGTCGTAAATGAAAAAGAACGCAATAACTACTTCTTTGAGTTCGAAAAGACTATCAATATGTTCCGTAAAAAGATTGAGGCTGATATAGAATTCAGCTCATAGTTGCGAAAAACGCAAATAGCTAATCAACCCTTGCTTGATTCAGTTTTTGTTTTCGCGAAAAATGTAGAAATATTTGCAGTATAAATTTAAAATTTAAACGAGATGAAAAAAACACTGTTACTACTTACTACTTGCCTGATCGGAATGATGAGTCAAGCACAAACGGAAACAATGCCAACGATTGCAGTGGCAAATCCAAATGTAAATGGCTTAACGCTTAAACCAGAATCAGTTGCGAAAATGATGCGTTTAGAAACCATCAAGTTGAACAAGTACAAAGTCTATGACGAATATGACATGGCGGATGTGATGAAAGCGAAAGAAGAATTCCGAACAAATTGCTACGGTCAAAATTGCTTGATTAAACTCGGAACAGAATTGAACGTTGATTACGTCATGTGTGGAAGTATCGATGGATTGGGGAACAAAATTGCCTTAACCATTAAAATTGTTGATGTGAAAAATCAAACGTTATACAAGTCTGCTGTAAAAGAATTCGACAACCAAGAAACAGAAATTCAACGCATGTTGGAAATTGTGTTGTTTGAAATGCATGGCTTTACCGTAGATAAGGTAATTGCTGATCGCTTAACCTTCAAAAATGAGCCTATTACTTCAAATAACATTGGTAAAATCAATAACTCTGGACCACGTATTGGTGGTGCCGCATTGGTCGGGTCATTGGCAGAGTTTGCCAATCGACCAACGTCGCAAGGTGGACTTGACATAGCGCCGTTTGTTTCGATGATTGGTTACCAGTTCGAGGGACAATACGTTGGAACAGAGAACTTCTCTGCATTGGTAGAGGGAATTGTAAACGTTTCTGGACTAGAGCAAGGTAAATTCCTTCCATCTTTTACCTTAATGAATGGCTTCCGCTTCGGGAAAAGCGGTTGGGAATTTGCTTTTGGACCACGTTTAAGTGTGAAACATACTTCCAACGGTTTTTTTGATGAGGATGCGTTGTATAGTTCAAATAAGCAATATTTTTCTGAAAGTGATTGGAATAAATATTCATTAAATAATCCAGTGTCCTTAGATGAACGCTATACTTTTGAGGAAACCCTTGACATGAGGGGAAGCGCAAAACTAAGTACTAGTTTCGTCATTGCCTTTGGTAGAACATTCCAGGCAGGATCGTTAAATGTTCCTGTGAACGTATTTTATACTTCCCAAAAAGGCGGAGGATTTGCTGGAATAAACGTTGGATTCAATGTTCAAAAAAGCAAACAACCGATTAACAAACCAGCCCCGAAGAAAGGGTACTATTAATGGAAGGGGCTTCGGCCCCTTTTTTTATGCATTGTTGGCACTTTGAGCCTTGGTATTTCGTAAATTTGTTAATAGCAGTTGTACCCCTAGAGCAATAATTTAAATGATTGAGTTAACACGAGAAATACATTTTTGGCAAACCTGGTGGTTCTGGGTCTTGACAAGTGTCATTTTATTTTTTGCCATATTCATTTTCATTCGAAGTAGAATTGAGCGCTCACGAAGAAATCAAGTGCGATTAGAAGTGAAAATTGCTGAACGAACAAGGGAAATCCGCCTCCAAAAAACCAAAATTGAAGAACAAAATAGGTTAATTGAGGAAGAAAAAAACAAAGTGCTTCAACAACAAGTGTTACTTCAAGCGGAAAAAGATAGAACGGAACAATGGCTAAACAACACCTTGCCTTCGGAGGTGTTGATTGAATTAAAGCGCTCTGGTAAAGTGAAAGCCCAAGGTTTCCAACAAGTATCGGTGATGTTTACCGACGTGGTTGGATTCACACGTATTTCTGATACGATGCAACCAAGTAGAATTGTATCGAAACTAGATATTCTCTTCCAAAAATTTGATGAAATCATTCAAGCAAATAATCTGGAGAAAATTAAAACGATTGGAGATGCCTACATGTGTGCCGGCGGTGTTCCAATTGAAAACTCCACCAATCCAATCGATGCCTGTACTGCAGCTCTCCAGATTCAAGCGTTTATGGATAAACTAAAATATGAGGCAATTGCGAATCACGAGGATTTTTGGGAAATCCGATTAGGCATCAATACAGGGCCTGTTATTGCAGGAATTATTGGAAATATTCGCCTCGCTTATGACATCTGGGGCTCGACTGTAAACCTAGCTCAACGAATGGAGATGTTAGGTGCACCAGGAAAAGTGACGATAACTGGCAATACTTTCCAATTGATTGAACCTTATTTTGAATATGAATACAAAGGGAAAGCATTAACAAAATCTAGGACCAAAGTGGATACCTATGTTGTGAATCGCATTAAACCTGAACTTTCGGTAAATGGCGAAGGACTTGTGCCGAATAATCGTTTTGAGGAAATCAAGAAATTACACCACTATAGTTCCATTAAATACTACAAAACAGAACATAATGTGCTTTCTTTCATGAAGAAGAACCTCTCTGATAAATTATACTACCACTCTTTAAAACACACGAAGGATGTCGTCAAGTCCGTTGAGCGTATCGCCTTACTAGAGGGAGTGACAGATGAAGGACTCTTTTTACTCAAAACCGCAGCAATCCTTCATGATGCTGGTTTTATTGAACGCTACGACAAGAACGAAGAAATCGGTGCGCGTATGGCCACCGAAATCCTCCCGAAATATGGCTATACCGAACAACACGTAAAAACTATTGTAGAACTCATCCACGTAACGGAATTTCCACATAAACCAATCAATAAACTGCAAGAGATTATCTGCGATGCTGATTTAGATTACCTAGGAACAGCTGATTTTGAACAAATTGCGGATCGACTTCGTCGTGAATTGACAGAGATGGGGAAACTAGAGTCCCGCAAACAATGGGATGAAATTCAAGTGAAGTTCTTAAAACAACACCAATATTTCACGCAAACAGCCATTCAAATGCGTCAGGAAAAGAAAATGGAGAATTTACAGATTGTAATCGATCGATTGGAAGCGGATCAATATGACGAGATTTCTCAGGGCTTATAGAAATCGGACACCTCTCGTTTTATTTGGTTCTTTATTTTTAGTTTGACCTATCGCATATGAATAGGAAAAGTTTAAAATACTGCGGTTAACTGGATTAGCCACTTGAATTTTTTGATCGTAGTAATATCCTAGCTCAAAACTATGAGGACCATCTAGTTCCATTTCAACACCAACATAATACCGAATTCGAGTAAATTGTTTTCCGGTTTCACCTATGGATGGATTGTAAAAAAATTCACAACTCACTTTTGGCGTCAAAATGCTATTATTGATGTCATACACATAACTTGGTTTGAATCTAACTGCTCGATCAAACTCAGACTCATAAGGACCAACTAATGCATTGAAGGAATATTGGTAACGCGTTCGAAATCCGAATGAATGTCGTTTGATACCATAAGAGAGTTGAAGATTCCCATTCAGCCGATGACTCGATAATACATTCCCGTTCAATTCTTTCTTTCCAATCAATCGGTAATCAACGGATACACGAACGTACTTGTTCAATTTATATTTCAATGAAAGTTGTGGAAATATCGTCCCTAATCCTTCGCTGCCAAAACGCGTAGTCAAATCGACACTATAGGAAAAATCTTTTTTCATCTTTCCACTAATGCCAACTTCATTCCATACTTGAAATACAGTCGATTGAGAATAAACAACGCTGATATTGAAACTTAAAAGCGAGAGAAAAATAGCTGTTCTCATTAGATTTTACGAATGTTTATCGTATTCAAATCTATGATTTGACCTTTCTCAGTGATTTCAAATGTTTGTTTCACAACATTCTTTCCACTTGGCTGTGTGGCATCATCTTCATAAACAAATACAGTATACGTTCCCTTTTGCAGGTAGTTAAAAACAAATGATCCATCATAACTGGTTTTCACATCCTCATCGTAAAACTGATCCGTAGTTCCGTAAATGAGGTAAACATCGATGTCGCTCCCAGGATACTCGGCAATAATGTTTCCTAAAGCATTATACTTTTGCTCTTGAATAATCCCTTTTATCGTTGCTCCGCCTCCGGAACCCTCCACTTTTTTACAGGAAGAGGAAATACTAAGGACAAGAATAGAGAGAAGTAGGAGAAGGCCTTTTTTCATAATCAAAGAATTTTTGTTCATGCAATTTTAACAAAAAAAACAACTTGTTTTAACATTACTTGTCTCTAAGATTGGAATTTGTTCGACTTTTCGCTAATTTTAGTCGCTCTTAACTCTAAACTATGAAACAACTTTTACTCAGTTTGATCCTGCTTGCTTTTCATCAGATAGCCTCCGCTCAAGTAGTCATCAACGAATATTCTTGTTCAAACATAACGGGTCCATCCGATGCTTATGGTGAAAAGGAGGATTGGGTTGAACTTCTTAACGTCACAGCAGCACCAATTGATTTAACAGGCTGGTACCTTTCTGATAAGGCAACAAATTTAACTAAATGGTTGATTCCAAGTGGATCTATCGCAGCAAATGGATTTAAAATGGTTTTCTGCTCGAAGAGAGATCTAGTTAATGGAAATGAATACCACCCAAATTTCAATCTGACTCAAACAGACGGAGACTGGATTATTCTTTCAAATACCTTCGGTAACGTCGTAGATTCGTTTAAAATCGTTCATTTGACAAAAGCAGATCACTCTGTAGGTAGATCGACAAACGCAGCAGTGGATTTTAAGTTGTTTACCGCGCCAACACCGAATGCAAACAACGTTGGAGCTGTTAATTTTTACCCACCAAAACCTGTTTTCAGTGTTGCCCCTGGATTTTATCCGACCGCGCAAACAGTTACAATTACCTGTGCGGATCCAAGTGCAACAATCAGATACACCTTGGATGGCTCGAATCCAACGGCAACTTCCACGGTTTATTCTACCCCAATAAGTATCCCCACTACCAAAGTCTTAAGAGCAGCGGCATTTGGAGCAACACTATCCTCTTTTATTGAAACAAATAGCTATTTCATCAATGTAACGCATACAGTTCCTATTGTCTCTGTCTGTAGCCAAGGAGTATTTTCTTTAGTGGCAAACGGAAGTCAGAATCCAGCTAATCGCATCGGTGGATTCGAATTGTTTGAACAAGATGGTACATTTATAGACGAAGCTGAAGGCGATTTCAATAAACATGGAAATGATTCTTGGTCCTATCCTCAAAGAGGATTTGATTTTATTTGTCGTGATCAATACGGACATAATGGCGATATAGAACATGCGATTTTTCCTGAAAAAAGCCGTGACGCTTTCCAACGTTTGATTCTTAAACCTGGAGCAAGTGACAATTATCCTTTTGAACAAGGCGCGCATATTCGCGATGCGTTTATTCATACCTTATCGATTCGCGCCGACATGAAACTAGACGAACGCACTTGGCGTCCTGCTGTGGTTTATTTGAACGGAAACTATTGGGGTGTCTATGAAATTCGTGAAAAAGCAGATGACCACGATTATACCGACATTTATTTTGGTCAAAATAAATTCAATCTTCAATACCTAAAAACGTGGGGAGGGACTTGGCAAGAGTATGGTTCTCCAAATGCATTACCAAACTGGAACGCTTTGCGGAATTATATCATGACAAATAACATGGGGAATGCAACTAACTTTAATTATGTTGATTCACTTTTAAATTGGCAATCTTTAGCTGATTATTTTATGATCAACTCTTACACTGTAAACCAAGATTGGCTAAATTGGAATACGGCATGGTGGAGAGGAATGGATCCCGCGGGAGACAAGAAGAAATGGCGTTATGCACTTTGGGACATGGATGCAACTTTTGGACACTACATCAATTACACCGGAATTCCAGA
>Ga0209444_10000803_pt1 | contig 17462 bp, 16 predicted proteins | sample LauGreFaBDMM15DN_2_FD_188215 | JGI IMG/M metagenome (GOLD analysis project Ga0209444, IMG submission 188215) | Freshwater lake microbial communities from Lake Michigan, USA - Fa13.BD.MM15.DN (SPAdes) (version 2) | ecosystem: Environmental > Aquatic > Freshwater > Lake | place: Lake Michigan...
GGGGTTGAAGATTGTTTAGAGAGGTTGAGCCTGCCAGCCGCCAACCAGAGGTTGGTAAAAAGGCTGGGGGGTTGAAGTAATTTCATTGGTTTTTCATTTGTTGCTTGCTGTAGAAATGATAACTTACAATCCTTAACACCTGCGGATTGGTTTCAGTACATGAAGACATTAAAAACGGCGGTTTTCAATAATCAACGCCATCGAAAATAATGGCGCTACATGCATGAATCTTTCGCAAGTACAAAGATTTCAACATACAAAGTTAACAAAAGACATCGTCATGAGCAGTAGAATTTCCCTTGTTTCAGTGTTGTTTTTGCTTTTATCCCTGGCTACAAAAGGCCAAAACGCCTCAAACTGGGCTGATAGTGTCATGAAAACACTGTCTCCGGATGAGAAAATTGCACAATTGATCATGGTCAGGCTATCATCTATAGACAGCAAAACCAAAACAGTGACCTTCTATGATTCAACAGTGGAGCGGGATATAAGAAAATTCAATATCGGCGGAATCTGTCTTTTTCAGGGTGCTCCCGTAAGACAGGCCTCCATTGTGAACAGGTTGCAATCCATTGCCAAAACACCCATCCTGATGGCCATTGATGGAGAAAACGGTGTTGGCATGCGGCTGGACAGTGTTGCTGGACTGCCCAGGATGATGATGCTTGGTGCCTTGCGCGACACCAACCTGGTTTACCGCTATGGCAGCTGGGTGGCAGAACAATGCAAACAGCTGGGGATCCAGGTCAATTTTGCCCCTGTGGTAGACGTGAACAACAACCCCAACAACCCCGTCATCAACGACCGTTCTTTTGGAGAGAACAAGTACAAGGTAGCAACCATGGGCATTCAATACATGCTGGGCATGCGGGATAAAGGCGTCATGGGTTCAGCCAAACATTTTCCAGGACATGGCGATGTTGATGTGGATTCGCATTTGGCCATGCCCGTGATCAGCAAATCAAAGGAGCAACTGGATGATTTGGAGCTCTACCCTTTTCAGAAAATATTTGATGCGGGTATTGGCAGCACCATGATTGGGCATCTTTTTATACCTGCCATTGATAGCAATGCCAACAGGGTTGCCTCCGTATCAAAAAAATCTGTGACAAAATTACTGAAGGAAGAAATGGGCTTCAAGGGAATCACATTCACAGATGCCCTGGAAATGAAGGGTGTTGCCAATGCCTTTCCTGACGGGGCCTCCAGCGTAGAATCACTGATTGCTGGAAATGATATGCTCTGTCTGCCGGGTGATGTTGAAAAAACAATTTCAAAGGTCAAGGGGGCCATCGCCGAAGGCGTTCTTGGCTGGTCTCAAATTGATGAACATGTCAGAAAACTGCTGCTGGCAAAATACCAGACAGGATTGGCCAAGTGGAAGCCGCTTCCCCTTGAAGGCCTGGCAATAAGGTTGAACGAGAAAACAGATGGACTAAAAAAAGAGATTGCAGCAAAAGCCATTACACTGGCAAAACTGGATGACAGAACAGGATTTCCTTTGCCTGCAGGAAGAACAGCATCAGGCCTTATGCAAACCAATGGCGCGACAGAAAGCATCAACAAATCAGAGCTATCTTTCGGCAACTATGCCCTTGTAGAAATTGGCAAAAACAGGAACTCAGCTTTTGCTGCTGCGATAAGGAAGCGTTATAACGCAGATGTTTTCATGTTCGACAATTCAAAAACGGCAGCTGCTGCAGATAGCCTTATGGAACTCCTTAAAGGCTATGACAAAATTATTATGGCAGTGCATGAACTGCCCAGGTTTCCTGCCAATAATTTTGGTATCGGCAACGAAGTGGTTCGTTTGGTAAACACCATCAACGCATCAAAATCAAATTCCCTTTTCATTTTCGGAAATCCTTATGCGGCAAAAAGTTTTTGTGATGTAAAAAACATCATGGTCTGTTATGAAGATGATGCGATTGTGCAGGAGACTGCAGCAAGGATGCTCACTGGTGAATTGCCCATAGAGGGCTCTCTCCCCGTCAGTGTTTGTGCTTCGCTTCTTGCAGGATCAGGGATTGTCATGCCGGCAATAGCAGCGCAGGTTTTTAGCCCTGCCAATAGAGCAGCCCACGGCATTGATAAAATGGCCAAAGTAGACTCCATCATCCAAGATGCCATTCGCCGAAAAGCCGCTCCTGGAATGGCTTTGCTGGTCATCAAAGATGGTAAAATCATCGAGCAAAAAACCTATGGAAACATGAGCTATGAGGCTCCAGAAAAGGTGACGCAAGAGTCGGTATATGATATGGCATCCGTCACAAAAATTTGTGCCACTACCCTTTCCATCATGAAATTATATGATGAGAAAAAAATCCGGCTTGATGGAACACTGGGCGAATACATCCCTTGGGTCAGGGGATCCAACAAAGCCAATATCACACTCAGGGATGTGCTGTTGCACCAGGCAGGTTTGAAGGCCTGGATACCTTTTTACAAGGAGATCTCAGACAGTGTTAGCATGAAGGCCAAGCCTGGTTATTTCAGCAAAGTCAACAATGCGAAATACAACGTAAAAGTGGATGACTCCTTGTACATGAGAACGGATTGGAGGGACACGATGATCAGTAGGATTCTTACATCATCCGTCGATAGCAGAAAGCCATATATCTACAGCGACAATGATTTTATTTTTCTGGGAGAGGTGGTGAAGGCCGTCAGCGGACAGTCATTGGACCAGTATGCGTGGAACAATTTTTACCGCCCGCTTGGGTTCAGGAGCACAGGATTCAACCCTACTGCCTACATGAAAAAAGGGACCATTGCCCCAACCGAGGAGGATCCCTATTTCAGGGAAAGGTTGGTGAGAGGATATGTGCATGACCCCGGGGCAGCGATGTTTGGCGGAGTGTCTGGCCATGCAGGTCTTTTCAGCAACGCCTACGAGATTGCCGTTTTGATGGAAATCATCATGAACAAAGGCGTGATCAATGAAAAAAGATTTTTCTCAACCGCTACCATCGATCTGTTCAACGCTTACCAGAGCGGTATCAGCAGGCGCGGACTTGGGTTTGACAAACCGGAAAAAGACAATGCAACCAGAAAAGTTCCCTATCCTGCGTTAAACATCTCTTCAAAAACATTTGGTCATACAGGGTTCACCGGAACCTGCACCTGGGCTGATCCTGAGAGAGGAATCGTATTTGTCTTGTTGGCCAACCGTGTTCATCCAACAGCAAAAAATACATTCGGAGATTTGAACGTGAGGGGGAAGGTGATGGAGGAAATTTGGAAATAGATTACAGCATATTCAACTGTGTCCTAATCACCACCTTAGCAGCCACCCATGCCTTTTGGTAATTGGGTATGCGGATGCGCTCTTCCATGATGCGCTGTGGTTTAACGGCCTTGATTTTTTTCAATAAACTAAGGTAATATTTATACGCAAGGTAAACGCCGAAACGGGCTGTCAGTGGGAGTTTTAAGATTCCCTGGTAGGCCAGGTGGAAATCATTTTCTATATCCGCTACAATGGATTCCTTCATTTCGTGTGTAAATGAATTGAAATCAACACCAGGAAAATAAACCCTGTTCAGTTGCTGATAATCCGCTTTTACATCCCTCAAAAAATTTACTTTCTGAAAAGCAGCACCCAATGACTGAGCAGCGGGTTTCAACTTCTCGTATTCAATTTGGTTTCCGTCACAGAAAACATACAAACACATCAATCCTACCACTTCTGCACTGCCATAAATGTATTCTGCGTATCCAAGGGCATCATAGTTGGCCTTGTTGAGGTCAAATTCCATGCTCCTGAAAAATGCTTCAACCAAGGCGAGGTCAATATTGTATCGGTTGACAGTTATCTGAAAACTTTGAAGGATGGGATTCAGGCTGATGCCTTGTTCAATGGCATCGTAGGCATCCTTTTTAAAATTGGCGAGCAAGGTTTCCTTGTCAAAATCATGAAATGTATCTACAATTTCATCTGCGAAACGCACAAAACCATAAATATCATAGATAGGACCTTGAATGTCTCTGTGCAACAGCTTGATGGCACTGCTGAATGAAGTGCTGTAGCGCTGCGTGGTGATACGGCTGCATTCGTGAGAAACGGTATGAAAGATTCCTATCATATGTAAATTACGCCTTTATGCTAGTTTTGCCTTTCAAGGTAAACAATAACCCCGAAAAACTCCATTTTGTTTAACCGGTAAACTGAATAATTGATGATTATCCATTCCCTTTGATCAATGCTTATTTTCCTTGATAACCAGTTTAGCAACCACTTCGCCACTGATCAGGCTAGGAGGTACTCCTGGCCCAGGGACGGTCAGTTGCCCCGTATAATACAGGTTCTTCACTTTTTTGCTTTTACAAGATGGCTTGAGGATAGCCGTCTGCATCAAGGTATTGGCCAAACCATATGCATTCCCTTTGAAAGCATTGTAGTCATCTACAAAATCCGTGTATGAATAGGACCGCTTGTACACAACATGCTTTCTGATGTCTACACCCGTGCGTTCCTCAAGGCGATCACTCAAGAGGTTGAAATAATGATCCCTGATGGATGCATCATCACCATCCAGTCCTGCAGCAATCGGAATCAGGAAAAAGAGATTTTCCGATCCTTCGGGTGCCTGGGTAGGATCTGTTACAGAAGTTGCACTCAAATAAAAAAGCGGAGCTTTCGGCCATTCTGGATGGGTGTAAATTTCTGCAGCATGTTCATTAAAATCCACATCAAAGAAAAGGGAATGGTGCGGCAGATCAGGAATTTTTGTATTGATGCCCACATAATAAATCAAGCAGCCAGGCGCCATGACACGTTTGTCCCAATATCGATCAGAATAGCTTCTGTATTGCTTTTCAAGCAGTTTTGTTTCAACAAAATGGTAATCGGCACCGCCAATCACCACATCGGCATGGAATTGTTTTCCATTGTCGGCTACCACTGTTTTGGCAATACCATTTTCAACAATGATGGAAGAAACATTGTGGTTAAAATGAAAAGTCGCACCTTGTTCAACAGCAAGTTTGTGCATGCCCTCAACAATCTTGTACATCCCTCCTCGGGGAAACCATGTTCCCAACTTCACATCAGCATAATTCATGAGGCTGTAGAGTGCAGGCGTATTTTCAGGAAGAGCACCAAGGAACAAGACCGGAAACTCCATCATTTGGCGCAACTGTGGATGCTTGAAAAATTTTCCGATATGTGACTTGATATCGTTGAACACGTCCAAGCGGAACAATCCTGCAATCAGTTCCTTGTCCAGAAACTCGAGCAATGATTGCCCAGGCTTGAAAACCAGTTTGTTGACACCAACCCGGTATTTGTATTCAGCCTCGGCCATGAAGGCATCCAGCTGCTCACCTGCACCAGGCTCAAGCTGATCGAACATCTTTTTTAATGCTGCATAATCAGATGGAACGTCCATCTTGTTCTGTTCCCAGTAAATTCTATAGGAAGGTTCGAGCCTGATTAGGTCGTAATAGTCTGATACTTTTTTTCCGAAACAACCAAAAAAACGGTCAAAAACATCGGGCATCCAATACCAACTGGGGCCCATATCAAAACTGAAACCCTCCGTCTTGAAATGCCTGCAACGTCCACCTGGCTGGTCATGCTTCTCTAAAACCTCTACTTCCCACCCAGCCTTGGCCAGGAATGAGGCAGCGGAGAGTCCTGCGAACCCGCTACCAATGACGATTGCTTTTTTACCCACGCTGGAAAGTTAAGTTAAAACTTGCTGATTTGGTTTTTCAGCAGTCTTCTGGCAAAGTGAATGCGGCTTTTGATGGTACCCAATGGCTCAGTGAGCATGTCTGCAATTTCGTGGTACTTGTACCCTTCAAAATAAAGCATGAAAGGCTGTTTGAAAATGGTAGGCAATTCATGGATGGCCTTGTTGATATCCTTCATCCGCATGGATGTTTCAGCACCATTGGGAACTGCAGACTGGTTGTGATCAAGCAGGAATTCATTGGGGCTGTTGTCAAAAATGGTATTCTGCTTCGACTTGCGGCGGTAGTTATTGATGAAAATATTGCGCATGATGGTATACAACCATGCCTTTATATTGGTACCAACACTGTATTTTTCCTGGTTGGACAAAGCACGAAACATGGTCTCCTGCAGCAGGTCTTTGGCTGTTTCCTGGTCCTTGGTAAGGGTTACTGCAAATGGCCTGAGGTATTCTGAGTTCTGAAGCAGAAGCTGGTTGAATTCCTGTGTTGACATGTCGGTCTGTTTAATTGTTTGTAATGTAAAATTAAACAAAACGCAGATACGGCGCACTAATTTTGTTTAATATTTTTTAATAAATATTAAACAATTGATTTGCAGTGCTTAAACCAGCTCGGTAATAAAGGCGGTAACCTCCTGGAGCGAGCGTTTGAAATGAATTTTGGAAGGGATTTTGTTCTCGTAGGTTGCAGCAAGGCGACCAGAGATGATGAGAGGGGTCTGACTGAAGCGTTTCAGCGATTGCTGGATGAACTTGTCGAAGTTGAAAACGCTTGACACCGATGTAAGGTGTGTGTAGATGAAATCAGGTTGCTTGTGTTTTACGACATACTCAACGTCATCCAACGGAACATTGGTGCCGAGGTAATACACATACAAACCCCTGCTTTTAAGGAGGTACTGAACGAAAAGCAGACCAAGTTCATGGTATTCTCCTTCAGGAAGGAAAAGCAGACCCGTCTTTTTCAATTGGAACATAGGGCTTACCGCCTCTGTGCCCACAATGAGTTTCTGCCTGATGATATTGGAAACCAGGTGTTCCTGCGCGGGGTTGAGATGGCCTGTGATCCAAAGTACCCCAATCCTTTCCATAAAAGGAAAAATAATCTGGTGGATTGTTTTTTCAATGCCTTTTTCGCGGATTTGTTCTTCAAGGATGCGCTCAAATCCCTCCAGGTCCATGTCGATCATTCCTTGGATCAGCCCATTGACAATCCTTTCTTGACGGGCATGTACATCATTGATGCTGAGGATTTTGTTGCGAATATCCTCTTCAGACATCTTATCGATATGGGAAATTTTGAACCCATATTTATTTAAGAGGGATATGTTCAGGATCTTCTTGAGCTCCTCGTTGTTGTAATACCTGATGTTGGTACCTGTACGTTGGGGTCTAAGGAAGGTATAACGCTGTTCCCAAATACGGATGGTATGGGCTTTGATACCTGTAAGGTTTTCCAGGTCTTTGATTGTAAATGCGTTCATGGCCTTATAACAAAACCTCAACCGAATTGTTCGTACCAGCCATCTGGTCCATCACTTTAGCCAATGCCTTGGTTAGTTTCAATTGCCTCAGGGCATCCAAATGACGCTCGTGGTGAAGGTCTGAACCCAACAAATCAACCATTCCCTTTTCTGCCATCCATTCAGCACATTGCTGTGCTGCTGGTCCATAATAGCCAGAAAAAGAAAGAATATTCGACTGAAAAATACAACCGGCATCCCTGATGGATTTCAGTTCATCCAACCGCTTGTAATAATAATTATACCGCTCAGGATGGGCAAAAACGGGATGATACCCCTGCATCAGCATTTCAAATATCGTTTCCTTCAGGTTCCGAGGCGGCTCAATAAAAGAGATCTCGATCAGCACTTTGTTGTCTTGGATGGTGAGCAACTCGTTTTTCTCCTCCAGCAACCGTGTAAAATTGCCATCCACCAAATACTCTGCTGCCATCCGCACTTCATTGTTGATACCCGCTTCCCCCATCGCTTTCTTCAATACAGCAAACCCATTGGTGATGGTCTCGGTATTGTTCCTCCACATGTCTTCCATCACATGGGGAGTGGCAGTGAAGGTTTCATAACCCAGGTCAATCATTCCCTTCAACAGGACGATGGAAGTTTCAGGGTCTGGAGAACCATCATCTATTCCCGGGATGAGATGAGAATGCACATCCGTTTTCAATTGATGAAATGGGAAGGATGGGAGGGATTTTTTGGTGAAGAAGCTGAAGATTGTTGAAGAGGTTTAAGGGGTTTAAGGGGTTGAAGTTTGGGAGTTTTTGTAATCATTATACACTTGTTTTAAGCCGTCCTTCAATTCAATCGAATATTTCCAGCCAAGGTTTGTCAACTTGGATACATCCATGAGTTTTCTGGGGGTGCCGTCGGGTTTTGAAGCATCATATATCAAGTCACCTTCATATCCTACAACCTCCTTGATAAGTAGGGCAAGTTGTGTAATGGTAACATCCTCTCCAGTCCCTATGTTGACCAACCCGTCTTGGTTATAGTTTTCCATTAGAAAACAACATGCATCTGCAAGATCATCTGCATGGAGGAATTCACGCATGGGTGTTCCTGTTCCCCAAATGGTTACTGCAGGATCGCCATTTTGTTTGGCCTCATGGAATTTTCTGATCAGGGTTGGCAATACATGCGCATTCTGGAGATCATAATTATCGTTGGGACCATAAAGATTCGTGGGCATCACAGAAATGAAATTGCACCCGTACTGGGCCCGGTAAGCATCACACATTTTTATACCCGCAATCTTTGCAATGGCATAGGGTTCATTGGTATGTTCCAACAATCCTGTCAAGAGGTATTCCTCTTTCATGGGCTGTGGGGCCAATTTGGGATAAATGCAGGATGAACCAAGGAATAATAACTTTTTGACTCCTGTAGCGTATGCAGAATGAATCACATTGCTTTGTACTACAATGTTTTGATAGATGAAATCTGCAGGGTAGGATTGATTTGCCCAAATACCACCAACCTTTGCTGCTGCCAGAAAAACATAATCTGGACGTTCAGTTTCAAAAAACTCATTCACTGGCTCCTGGACCCTGAGATCCAATTCTGAGGAGGTGCGGGTGATGATGTTGGTATAGCCCATTCCCAGGAGCTTCCTGTGGATGGCTGAACCCACCATTCCGCGGTGGCCAGCGATGTATATTTTGGATTTCTTATTCAAGTTGTTGGATTATTCTTCTTGATGGTTTACATCAAATCCTGATTCTTTCAACAATTTTTCCCTTTGGAATAACCTTACGTCACTGGTCATCATATCATTTACCAACATCGGTAAGTCATATTTGGGTACCCATCCCAGCTTGGTCTTGGATTTGGTGGGATCGCCAATCAACAGATCCACTTCGGTTGGCCTGAAATAAGCGGCGTCTACTGCCACCACTTCTTTGCCAATTTCAATGGGGAAATCAGGATTGTTTGATGCTACAACATAGCCTTTTTCTTCTACGCCCTCTCCCCTGAATTCCAGTACTGCACCGACTTCGGCAAATGCCATTTTCACAAAATCACGTACAGCGGTGGTAACACCCGTTGCGATTACAAAATCTTCAGGTACATCCTGCTGCATGATCAACCACATGGCCTCCACATAGTCTTTGGCATGGCCCCAGTCCCTTTTGGCATCCATGTTTCCGAGGTAGATTTTATCTTGCATGCCCAAGGCGATTTTTGCAACGCCGCGGGTTATTTTTCTTGTTACAAAAGTTTCTCCCCGGAGTGGGCTCTCATGGTTGAACAAAATTCCATTGACAGCAAACATCCCATAGGCTTCACGGTAGTTTACCGTGATCCAATAGGCATACATTTTGGCAACCGCATAGGGAGACCTGGGATAGAATGGTGTTGTTTCCTTCTGAGGCACTTCCTGCACTAAGCCATAAAGCTCAGAGCTAGATGCTTGATAGACTTTTGTTTTTTTGGTAAGCCCCAACAAACGCACAGCCTCCAGGATACGCAGGGTGCCAATACCATCTGCATTGGCTGTATATTCTGGTGTATCAAAACTCACTTTTACATGGCTCATGGCAGCCAGGTTATAAATTTCATCAGGTTGTGTTTCCTGAATAATCCTGATCAAATTGGTAGAATCGGTAAGATCGCCATAATGAAGGGTAAGCTTTACTCCCTTCTCATGACGGTCTTGGTAGAGATGATCGATGCGTGCAGTATTGAAAAGGGAAGAACGCCTTTTGATACCATGCACGGTGTATCCTTTGTCCAACAAAAGCTCTGTAAGGTAAGCGCCATCTTGTCCATTAACACCTGTAATCAATGCAACTTTAGCCATGAGAAATGAATTGTTTTATTTTCCGTAACGGCTTCAAAATTAATGTAAAAAAATGAGGCTTGAGCGCATTCATCCTCCAGGCTTTTCTATCTTCAACATTTGCTTTGATCCTGTTGCTGATAGAAGCCGTGCTTTTCCCACCCTGGCGCATGTTGATGATGGTTTGGGGGATGTATGATAAATTAATTTCATGCTTCAACAAAAACCGCAGCATGAGTTCGTAGTCTGCAGCGGACCGAAGTATGGTATTGAACAGCCCGTATTTTTCATAAATGGATCGGCGCACAAAAAAAGTGGGGTGTGGGGGCATCCAGCCATTGTACATGGAAGAGCGTTTGAAGGGCCCAGACTTCCATGTTCTGACGACTTTTGAAACATCTTCCCTGTCTACAAAAACAATATCATTTTGCTGCAAGTAATAGTAGGGTGAATTGAAAACATCGGGCTTGGTTACATCGATTCTTGCAAATACCCTTTTGCCGTCCTTTTCGCGGATGATGAGCACATTTTCCCGCTTGCCAAAAAATGTCATATCCCCGGCAAGGGTCAATGCCTCAAATATGTTGGTATTCTCTCTTATAAGGGGATAAACACCCGGAGCACCAACATCCCCAAAAACCGTGATCTTGAGGTTGAGAAAACGGATCACATAGTATGGATTGATCAGCAGCTTGTCTTTGAGTTTGCTGTCCAGGAGTTTTGTCATGCCCTCTCTGGTAAGGCCCTCCACATTGAGTTTGCCGATCTGTGGAAAGAATATATTTCCTTCTTGGTCTACCTCGTACACGTTTCCTGCAGCAGATACACCGCTTCCGGCAGACTGCCCCATCGCGCCGTTGACTAGAGGGACGGAGCCGGTATTGAACATAGAGCTGGCTGCTGCATTGTCGCTGAACACCGCAATGCTGATCTGGTCTCCCTTTTGAATCCGCTGCTCAGGCACTTTGAACTGGCTGTATTTGGTGGAATCAATATCCCCCTGTAAATATTGCAACTGCTTGTACGTGGTGCAGGAGCTCAGGTAGGCAAGCAAAATTATAGGCATTAGAAGCCTACACAGAAACTTTTTAGTCATTGTAAATTCAGTTGTGATGGTATTCGTTTGCCTTGATTGGCAAATTTTGCAAAGGTTTACCGTCTGTTGTATGACAGCATTTTAAAAACTAAACCTTGCTGACGGTCTTCTTGTCAAATTTAGCAGTGAGGATAAAACCAAGGCTATCGATCCGTACTTCAACAGTATTGTTGCCCATCATGCGCATTACCCTTCCGGTTGCCCCCATCATCACGCCAGCGTTCAAAACCACTGCATCTGCGGGTTTCAGCTCAATGCTTGAAACTTCAACATCTTCATATTCGGACATGAATTTCTTGATCTCGATGATCTCTTCTTCCCTCACAATGGCGGGTTTCCCGTTCCAATAGACATAGTTCAACACGCCATCCACAAAGCGTACTTCAGTCATTCCGGCATCTTCTACCTTCACGAACACATAGCTTTTGAACAGCGGCTCCTCGATGGTTTTCATCCGGTCGCTCCACTTCCTTCTCACTTTGTTAAGAGGGCAATAGGCTTCAATCCCTTTTTTGACAAGGGATGTATTCACTTTCTTTTCCCATCGTGGTTTGGTGTATACAACCAACCATTTTTTTGTAACCTGTTCCTTCATGTTCACGAATTATCAAAGCTTCGCCAAGTCACCCACAGATAAAGGGTAATGAAAAAATAAAATTCAATAACATACCTGTTTTCAGATACCTGAAAAGTATGTTGTTCTTCAATTGAACAATTATTGACTTGCTGGTCATCGCCATGGTTTTTTGAATGATTGGATTGTACTAAAATTTTCTTTGCTTTTGGCCCTAACTACTAGTGTAAATAGTACTTTGCAAATATCCCTTAAATTTATGGATTAGCTTTGTTTTTGTATAACAATTTTATATCAATTGTAGGTGGGTTTTCAGATTGGTCGCAGATGAGAATGTGCCATAAAAAAAGGGGGATGCTTTGCAGCACATCCCCCTCTTTGGAGTATTGAACCAATTGGATATATAATTATTTCAACTCAATATCCCTTTTCAACAACGCTTCCCTGTTGGCCATCTCCCAGGCAGTGTGGAACACCAATTGGGCACGTTTGGCCATCAAGGGATAGTTGATTTTATCGGGGGTATCGGTTGGCTTATGGTAATCAGCCTTCAACATGCCATCATAGTAGAAAATGATGGGAACGCCTTTGCGGGCGAAGTTGAAATGGTCGCTCCTGTAATAGATCCTGTTCTGGTCGTTGGGGTCGTTGAATTTGTAATCCAAGGTCATCTTGATGAACTTGTTGTTCATCGCCTCGCTGATCGGCTTCAGTTCGGTGCTCAACTTGTCATCACCCACCACATACACATAATTCAACGTATCCCCTGTGGTGCGCTCAGTATCAGTCCTTCCGATCATGTCAATGTTCAAATCAGCCGTAACCTTGTCCATCGGAACAGTCGGATGCTCTGAAAAATATTCAGATCCCCAGAGTCCTTTTTCCTCGCCGCTAACGGTCATGAACATTACGTTCCTGCGCGGGCCATTGCCTGCAGCCTTGGCTTTTACAAAGGCTTCAGCAATCTCCAAAACGCCTACTGTTCCTGATCCGTCATCGTCTGCGCCGTAATAAATTACATCACCCCTTTTGCCAAGGTGGTCGTAGTGTGCAGTGATGATCAGCCATTCGTCGCTCTTGTCAGAACCTTCGATATAGGCCAAGACATTGCTGCTGGACAATTCTTCGGTTTTCTTCTGGAAAGAAAGTTTCAGGTTGGCTTTCAGCAGTTTTCCGGGCAGTTTGGAAGACTTTCCGGCTTCTTTCCAACCGTCCCAGGCCTCACCTGCAATGGCTTTTGCCGTTTCATCTGCAACAATAAACGTATTGGGGTATTGCTCTGCCTTGTAAATATTGGTGTATTGGTTTCCTGGCATGGAACCTGCCCTGCGCGGGAATCCTGCTCCTGCCATGATAACGGCTGCGGCACCTTTGCTGCGGGCTGCAATGATTTTTCCGTACATGCTGGATGAACCACGAAATCCCTGGGCGGAGGGCTTGAACCCGGATGGAGCTCCATCGAGCATCAGTACTGCCTTACCGGCAACATTCAATCCTGCATAATCATCCACGTCCTTGTCTACCAGGCCATGTCCTACAAAAACCACTTCTGAAAAATAGCTGGTGGCGTTACTGTTCCACTGCGGAAAAGGAACATAATCCTTGTTGGCTTCAAATGTCTTGCCGTTAAGGCTCAGTTCTGAGGAAGCTGGCTCATCGCGGTAAACAGGGTAAGATTGCTGGTAACTGCCGTTGTTGGCAGGCTTCAATCCCAAAGATTTAAAATGGTTTTCGATATAGGTGGCCGCCTTGCGTTGCCCTTCTGTGGCGGTTTCACGGCCTTCCATTTCCTTACCGGCGATGATGTACAGGTGCCTGCTAAGGTCTTCTGTGGTGATGGTTGCCGCAAATTGCTGCGGATCTGGTGCCTTTTGTTTTTTCTTTTGTGCCATGCCCGTCATAGACAGCATGATCAATCCTGCAATGGCTACTAACTTGATCATTTTCGAATGTTTAAATTGAAGTAATAGAGCTGGAGCAAGTTCGGGAATAATTCTCAATTAAACTAAGGGGGGTTGAGGGTTAGATCCGGGGCGACAATGAATCTAGGCTACATTCAGGATCAATTTTGAGCCCAGCCCTTCGTTGATAATACGCATAAGGGTCGAAAGCCTGATATCACTGGCGTTGTTTTCTATCCGGGAGATGTACGATTTGGTTGTGCCGCATTTTTCAGCCAATTGCTCCTGTGTGAGGTGTTGCTTTTCTCTTAATCCTTTTATCATTAAGCCCAATTTAAAGGCCTCAAATCCTTGTTCATAGGCATTTCTGCTTGGCGACGCCGGTACTCCAAACAAATGATCCTTCATCGACTCATGGGTAATTATGTGGTCATTCCCCAATTCGTTGCTTATTGCGGTAATATTCTTCCTTGATGCTTTCAGCTCTTTTGATTTCATTGATTGGTGTTTTGTTTGATTTTTTTTGAAATCCATTGATAATTATAACCAAATCGTTCAGGTCAAAAAAGGCAAATACCCTAAAAATATTTGACCCTACCTGAACCCTTATTTCAAAAAGTCCTTTTGACCCCTTGATTGATTTGAGGTATTTGCTAGGTAATCTATCCTGTAAAAGGAATAGATCTATTGTCCAAGCAAATTTAATCCTGACCTCATCGCTCTGTTTGAGAATAAAATTCAAATAGTAATTCTTGTAATACACAACTTTCCTATCCACACACTACTTGATTTGCAAAGTTATCTAATTAGATAACAATAAAAAATTAAATATCCCTCTCAAAACTAAAAAACAAGAATGGAAGCCCATCGGTGAGAAAACGAAATAAAAGGAGATTTTTCCCGAATAAAAGGTGCTATTTCATTTGAAGACAGAAATAGACTTCATCATATCAAAATATATGGAGTTAGCAGTTTTACTTTTTGAAACCTATACAACAATTTAACGCTTAAATCTTCCCAACCCTGGTCTGGTGCCTTCCACCTTCAAAAGGCGTGGCAAGAAATGCATCCACCATTTCAAAGGTTGCATCGGTAGAAACAAAACGGGCGGGAATGCAAATAATGTTGGCATTGTTGTGTGCCCTTGCCAAAACGGCAATTTCCTTTTCCCAACAGATGGCGGCGCGGATGCCTGCATGCTTGTTGGCGGTGATGGCTACGCCATTGGCTGAACCGCAGACCAATACACCAAATGCTGCATTGCCCTGTTCAACAGCATTGGCCACAGCGTGGGCATAATCAGGATAATCGCATGAGGCTTCAGTGAAGGTTCCCAAATCTTCTACATCATGACCCGCTTGCTGGAGATGGTCCTTGATGGCTTCCTTGTAATTGAATCCTGCGTGGTCTGAACCGATGGCTATTTTCATGTTAAAATTTTATTCCCACTCCGCATCTCTCTTCTTCTGCACCCTGGTAGCAATCACAATACTGATTTCATAGAGCAGTACCAGTGGTACTACAACAATCAGCTGTGACCCCCAATCGGGTGAAGGGGTAATGATGGCAGCCAATACAAGGAGCACTACATAGGCATACTTCCTGTAGGTGCGGAGGAAGCCTGGGGTGATGATGCCCAATTTTGAAAGCAACCAGGTGGCCATGGGCAGTTCAAAAGCAATGCCAGCGCCCAGTGCTATGTCGATCAGTGTATCAAGATAATCTGTTAATGTTGGTCTGTAATCGATCACGGCCATCCCGCCAATGGTATAATTGGAGAGGAAGTTGAAGGTAAAGGGGGCCAGCATAAAGTAGCCGAATGCAACCCCAATAAAAAAGAACAAACTCACCCAAAAAATAATTCCCTGTGTGTACTTTAGTTCAGTTGGCTTCAAGGCCGGTTTGATGAATTTCCAGATTTCAAGGAAAACAAAAGGCAGGGCCACCAGCAATCCTCCCACCACAGCAATCGTGATGCTCGACATAAAAGTTCCGCTGATGGAGGTAACCTGGAGGTTCATTTTCATCGGCGGCATGCAGAGGGATTCGCCCAAGCCCAGCACGTGGCTCATTTTGCAAAAAACCCGGTATGAGATGAAATCATTACGGGTTGGTCCCATGATGACCACATCAAAAATTTCATCAATGTAAATGAAAAAAACAATGGCGCTGATCAGGATAGCCAAAACAGCCCTAACGATGTGCCAACGCAAAGCCTCCAGATGATCAATAAAGCTCATCTCTGATTCTTCTTTACCACCAGTCCTTAGTCGCTTAAAAAATGATTGCTGTTCCGACAAAAAATTTGATTTTGAGATGCTAAGTTAATAAAAAAACGGGGAGCGTTTTGAAGCAAATTAATGGATTCGCAGAAACTGATGAAACAATTAGAAATCTACCCCCTCCATGTCTACGCTGACCACGAGCCACTCGCCCTCCTGGCTGTACAATTCCATTTGCCAGCTGCCGCGGATGATCTCGCAATGATGTTCAAAGCAACAGCCGGTTTCGTGCTGGCCAGTCATGGTCAGCCTGTTTTTCTTGAATTTCTTCTCATCAACGGAAATGAAAATGCTCGACAGAGAATCATACCTTTTTTGGTACCGCCCGATCAGATAATGCAGTTCCGGTTCGGAAAGATTGTTGAATTTGTTGAGCCTTACGCGGTTTCCCAGGAATTGCATGGATTCCAAGTGCTGCTTGTTCAAGATCTTTTGCAGAAAACTGGTTGCAAGGGTTTCAGGGTCTACCAATGGGTGATCATTGTAGACCAGAACAAGGTGTGGGCCGAGGCTTTTGATGCGGTAAATTTGGTTTGGGTTTTGCATGAATGGTAATTTTGATAAAATTCAAAACTGACCGCGACCCATGCAAGTGCGAACCCCCATTTTTCTGCAGTTTAATCCTACCAAAAAATTGTCTTTTGCACCGTATTGAATAGCTTTACACCTGATGAATAGGATGAAAAACACCATCAGAAAGCTGCTGATTTCCCCTTTTTTGCTGATGATTTACATCTACAGGACGGTAATTTCACCTTGGTTAGGACCAAAATGCCGCTATACCCCTACCTGCTCTCAATACGCGATTGATGCGCTCAAGAAGTATGGAATGATGAAGGGCCTATGGAAGGCCCTTCATCGAATATCGCGTTGTCACCCCTGGGGTGGCAGTGGTTACGATCCTGCTTGAAAACGTGCTGTTACTTTGTTCCAGCTTACAACAGACCAAAAGGCAGACAGGTAATCAGCCCTGCGGTTTTGGTATTTGAGGTAATAGGCATGTTCCCAAACGTCAACACCAAGAATGGGTGTTCCTTTTACTTCCGCAACATCCATCAATGGATTGTCTTGGTTGGGGGTTGATGAAATCTCGAGCTTGCCGTCTTTGATCAACAACCAAGCCCAGCCGCTTCCGAAGCGGGTCATGCCTGCTGCTGCAAATTTTTCCTTGAAGGCATCAAAAGAACCGAAGGCTGCATCAATGGCCGAAGCAAGGGTTCCTTCTGGTGCACCACCTGCATTGGGGGCAAGGCTTTCCCAGAAAAAAGTATGGTTCCAATGTCCACCACCGTTGTTGCGGACTGCTGGAGAAATGGTACCTGCAACTGCCACCAACTCCTCAAGGGATTTTCCTTCGTTGGGTGTTCCTGCAACAGCCTTGTTCAGGTTGTCTACATAGGCCTGGTGGTGCTTACCGTGGTGGATCTGCATCGTCAGGGTATCGATATGCGGCTCAAGCGCATCGTGTGCGTATGGTAAAGCGGGAAGTGTGAATGACATATTGTTTGTTTTAGGATGCGAAGATAATGAAGGGTTCAATGGTTTAAGGGTTTGGAGGATGGTTTTTTGGGGTTTAGTGGATAATGGAAATAAAGTTGAAGGGGTTGA
>Ga0209444_10000807_pt1 | contig 17433 bp, 17 predicted proteins | sample LauGreFaBDMM15DN_2_FD_188215 | JGI IMG/M metagenome (GOLD analysis project Ga0209444, IMG submission 188215) | Freshwater lake microbial communities from Lake Michigan, USA - Fa13.BD.MM15.DN (SPAdes) (version 2) | ecosystem: Environmental > Aquatic > Freshwater > Lake | place: Lake Michigan...
CGTGATCGCAGCCGTCAACGTCGTCTTACCATGGTCAACGTGACCAATCGTGCCGATGTTGCAGTGCGGCTTATTGCGTTCAAACTTTTCCTTGGCCATCGTCTTAACCTTCGGTCCGCCCGATACGGGCGGCACTTTTGCGAAAAATGGGGCCAGCGGGATCGCAGGCCGGGCGGGTGTATCAGATTTAGGCCCACACCGAACAGGGGTAAGTTGTGAAGACCGTCTCAGCGTCTCGTTGGCCGTCTCCGGTTGGAGCGGGTAGCCGGGATCGAACCGGCATCCTCAGCTTGGAAGGCTGCTGCACTACCATTGTGCTATACCCGCCAACGATGCGGGGTCTTGGTGGTTCATCTCCCCGTTCAGCCTATCCCCTTTGAGGGTATGGAACTCACGTTCGGCGGCATCAGCCAGCGCGTGGTGGGGGAAGTAGGACTCGAACCTACGAAGGCGTACGCCAGGGGATTTACAGTCCCCCCCCTTTGCCACTCGGGACATTCCCCCGCGCGCTTGGCCGACCGTCGATGCCCTGTCCTCGCTCCGCCGTCCAGTCCGAAAACCAGAAAAACAGACTTTGGACAAAAACCTTCCGCCTCTGAGGCTCACCGGTGCTAAACGACCGCCTTGCCCAACGACGAAAGCCCGTGGGCCCCAAATCGGAGCGCGTCTTATAGTGTCCAATTTTCACGAACGCAACGACCGCAAACGTACCTTTGGAAACAAGTCTGAACAGACCGGTTCCGAACGGCGCGGCGGTCCCCCAAGCGGCGCGAAACCTGCCCCGGCAACCGCCAAGGCTGGCTATAAATATGCCCCTCGCGGCACCCAGTCTGGTGCCCTGAGGGGCAAGCCACCAGAGGATGGCTCTGAGTGGCTGTGGGGCTGGCACGCCGTGGCCGCAGCCCTAGCCAATCCTCTGCGTGAAAAACCCTTGCGGGTGATGGCCACAGAAGATCGCGCCCGGCAGTTGACCGAGCAGTTCGGCAAGATCGAAACCCTTGGTATCTTTGATAATCCGACGATTGCACAGCAGCTTCCCCAGCATGCCGTCCATCAAGGTCTCGCCCTCAAATCTGTAGCGCTTGAAGGCCTCACCATCGAGGAAATGGCTGAGCCCGCCCACGGCGTTATCCTGATGCTTGATCAGGTCACAGACCCCCAAAATGTCGGCGCGATCTTCCGTTCAGCCGCAGCCTTCGGCGCCCGCGGCGTGATCTTGCAAGATCGTCACGCCCCTGCCCTTTCGGGAGCCTTGGCCAAGGCGGCTGCAGGCGCTGTCGACCAGGTTCCCCATGCCCGTGTGGTCAATCTTTCTCGCGCTCTGGAGCGTCTCGCCGACCTCGGCTGGCGCGCTGTCGGCCTCGACGGCACGGCCGAGGAGACCTTGGATCAGGCGATTGATTCGCGTCCGACCGTTATCGTTCTGGGCTCAGAAGGAGACGGCATCCGTCGTTTGGTTGCCGAACATTGCGACACCTTAGCGAAAATTCCCATGCCCGGTGGTTTTGAAAGCCTCAATGTTTCCGCTGCCGCGGCCATCGCCATGTATGAGGCCTCGCGTCCCCGTCGCTAAAGGGGGTCTTGTCAGCCTGTCAAACCTGCCCCATTGAAGGGTCATGTTTGACAGCTTGATCCAAAATTTCGCCTCAGCCCCCTGGGCCCCCGCCGTACTGGCCTTTGGCCAGGTGCTTATGATTGACCTCGTCCTTGCCGGAGATAATGCTGTCGCGGTCGGACTCGCGGCAGCAGGCGTGCCTGAGGCCCAGCGCAAGAAGGTCATTTTGTACGGCTTGGCCGCTGCAGTGGTCATGCGCATTGGCTTTGCACTGATCACAACGCAGTTGCTCGGCATCATCGGCCTCAGTCTCGCAGGCGGCATTTTGCTGCTGTGGGTCTGCTGGAAGATGTGGACGGAAATTCAAGAGCAGGCGGCCGCCAACAGGCATGATGCTGATATCGCCCTTGAACAGGCCACCGGCATGGATATGGACGGCACGCCAGGTGTCGACGAGATGAGCGAGCGTAAGGTCAAGACCTTTGGTCAGGCCCTCATCCAAATTCTAATCGCCGACCTGTCCATGTCACTGGACAATGTTTTAGCCGTTGCCGGGGCCGCGCGGGACCATCCCGTGGTGCTAGCGCTCGGCCTTTTGCTATCGATTGCCCTGATGGGGGTTGCAGCGACCTGGATCGCCAAGCTGCTGCATAAGCACCGCTGGATCGGCTATGTCGGTCTTGTTGTTTTGCTCTATGTCGCCTTGCACATGATCTGGGACGGCCATCGCAAAGTGGTCCACGACCTACACCTAGAAGCGGCCTATAATCAGATCATGCCCGGGCCGATGGATATGCCGACGCCCAAACCCTAAGCTGAGGTTTTCCAACGGTCTGGCAGTTGGTGGCGTATATTCCAGATCAGCTCCATCGCATCAATGGGCTTGGGCACATGGCCGCTAAAGCCTGCCTTGCGATAGTCTTCGATCTGGTGCGCCATGTTGTTGGCGGTTAAGGCGATCACCGGCGTGGGCTTGAGGTTTTGGTCTTGCTCAAAGGCCCGGATCGCCCGCGTTGCGGCGACCCCGTCCATCACAGGCATCTGGACGTCCATCAGCACAATATCCCACTCGCCGTCTTGATAGCGTTGCAGAACCTCCGCCCCATCGCCAACCAACGTGATATTGATCCCCAACTGGGCCAGCAGGGTCTTGAGCACCAGTTGATTAACGGGGTGATCCTCTGCCGCCAGAACACGCAAGGGCGGGCCATTGAAGAAAACCTGGCCCTCAGGCTTGGGCAGGGGTTCGATATGGCCGTCGCTCAATCGCTCAAGTGGCAAGGTCACAACGAAGGTTGAACCCTTACCGACCCCACTGGAGACGGTGATTTCCCCCTTCATCGCCTTGACCAATTCCGCACAGATCGACAGGCCCAGTCCCGTGCCGCCAAACCGCCTTGTGGTCGAAATATCGGCCTGCTCAAACCGCGAAAAAATACGGGCGGTAGCCTGCGGCGTCATGCCGATACCGGTGTCCTTGACCGTCAGAACTAACCGATCGTCCGACCTTGTTATAAACACATGGACTGAGCCGATTTCCGTAAATTTAACGGCATTTGACACGAGATTATCGACGATTTGTCGCAAGCGCGTTGCGTCGCCCTGATAGATCCCTTGCGCCGAGGGGTCGATCACAGTTTCCACTGTTATGCCCTTGGCTTCAGCCGTCGCCCAGATCGCATCGCGTGAGGCGGTCATAACCTCCCCGGGGCTAAACGGGGCCAATTCGATCGTCATGCGCCCAGCCTCAATCTTCGCAAGATCGAGCAAATCATTCAGAATAGCTAAGAGGCCCATTCCCGACCGTTTAAGAACCTCAATCCGATGAGCCTGTTCGGGCACGAGTTGGTCGGCCGAGATCGCTTGGGCTAAGCCCAAGATCCCATTAAGCGGCGTGCGGATCTCATGACTGATATTGGCTAAGAAGGCGGATTTGGCGGCGCTGGCCTGCACCAGTTTCTGGTTCATCTTGCGCAGTGAATAGACGACAAAGCCTGCGGCAAGGCAGAGGAATAGCGCAAGGCCGGCCAAAATCCATTGCAGTCGAATAACTTTTTTCTGCAGCTCCGCGCCTCGTCTTAACTCGTCAAGGTCAGACTGGAGGGTTTTGGTGAGTTCATGGATGGATCGACGAAAATCACCGGCTAAGCGACGCTGAGAATTAGACCAATAGTCCATGGCCAAGGCCTGAGACTCCAGCGCGCGGCCTTCATTGGCGAGGATAGCAGACTCAATCAGCGGCAAATTGACGAAAAATTGCGGGTTGTACTCACCGCTCGCCTGCCATCGTTTCAACTCTTGATAATCCACCTTTGCCAAATCGTTTTGACCTAGCCTAGCAAGGGATATGGCGCGCACGCTGAGGGCCTTTACCTGCTCAACCTTGGACGCGAAGAGGCCAAAATCGACCCCTTCCAGACATTTCAGCGCCTCATTGGGTCGGTTGAACGTATTCTCAATCGTAGCGCAATCGACCGCGACTGCTGCGATCCGCGCCCTATCTCCACCTTCGATCGCAAGACGATAAAGGGCTTGGTAGGTTCGGCGCGCTAGCGGCTCGTCCCCGACCCTGCGAGCCACGCCAATCAGGTTGGATAGGACGACGGTATTGGGCGATCGAAACTCGGTCGGCGTATAGCTGAAATAGACCCTGGCTGCGGCGGCTGTAGCCCCCTCAATGTCATTGAAGCCCAACAGCGTGGACGCCATCTGGTCCCAATATTCTCGCATTGCGACATCTGCAGCGGGGTCATTCTGCGGGATTAAAGCCCGGGCCTCACTCAGTTTTCTGAGGGCCCCAACTGTATTTGATCCATCCACGTCAAAAAATGCGATCCGATTGATCACGATAGATCGGATCAGCGGATCTTGGGTTTGCGCCAAAACCGCCTTTAGCGGGCCAGTATCGCCGGTCGCAGAGGTGTAGACCTTCAAGGTTGCCGTGTTCGCGTCGGCAAGATTGACGAACCGCTGATTGCCTTCCTTTTGGGCTATGGACCGAAGCTGAGCGTTCCATTTCTCAAAGCGTGCGACGTCTTCGAACATTTCGAATTCAGAGGCAACGAGATGCAGCCGCGATAGCCGGTCCTCGCCACGCCTGTTTAGCGCGTTGCGGCCAAAATCTTCCATAGTGTCGCTGGACGCCCCGACCTTTAGCTTTTCGTAACTGTCGACGAAGCCCATCGGGGTCAATTGGTATGCGGTCGGTTCAGCCGCAATCGCGCGCACTGCTCCGCTCCACACGACCGCAAGGGCCAAAAGGATAGAGACGAAGGCTAGAAGCAGACGCTTGATGAGATCCACTAAACGCTCCGGCAGGACAACGGCTCGCAGGTCGGCAAAAGCGCCCGCGTATGGAATCTATATAGTGTGAAAATTCGCAGAAAACGAAACTAAAAACTACTATAAGGAGCAATTAACTCCTATGCTCTGCATAAAAATGTCTTAAGCACCACGGCCTCTGAAGGGCTCACCTCGTCGCCTTCTGCCAAAACTCGGCTCATGGGCCCGATCAAGTCAGAGGCGTCAATCGGCTTTAAGACGTGGCCATTACAGCCCGCCTGACGATATTCGTTTAGCTGGCGGGCCATAGCGTTAGCAGTCAACAGGATCGCAGCAGACCTGCTGGCATGATCTGGTTCAAACTGGGCGTTGGCGCAGGTTGCGGTGGGAGCGAAGGTCACCTAACCCTCAACCCCACCGAACTGCTCCTTCCATTCGGCAACCTGATCATCTTCAATCTTCTTAAACAGAACCTCTGGCGCCCTGACCGTGCGGCCACGGGGTAGACTGTCCAAAAGGCTGGCATCGCTCGCCAAGGGCCAAGTCGTCACACCCGCTTCGCCTACCGCCTCAGCAATAATTGCCGCAGAGAACGGAATAAAGGGCGCAGACAGGCGCGCGTAGAGCGCGACCAGATTGATGGCCGTGCGCACCACGACGCTGGCCCGATCACGATCAGTCTTAATCGCGGTCCAAGGGGCAGCGACCTGAAGATATTCATTGCCCGTCACCCAAAGGGCGCGAAGGTCCTGCGCGGCCTTGCGATATTCCAAGGCCTCGAGATTTTCAGTCAGGGACGCGATCTTTTCCTGCACTGACGACAAAAGCGCGATCTCTAGCTCGCTAGGCTCGCCGCCCTCAGGCACGGTGGCGTCCAGCTTGGTCTCATTGAACTTTAAGATGCGGTTGACGAAGTTGCCGAGCACATCGGCCAGATCGCGGTTCACGGCCGACTGGAACTGCTCCCAGGTAAAGGCCGTGTCTGAGCCTTCGGGGGCATTGGCAATCAGGTACCAGCGCCAAAGGTCCGGCGGCAACAGATCAAGCGCAGCATCCATAAAGACGCCGCGACGGTTTGATGTTGAGAACTTACCGCCATACCAGTTCAGCCAGTTAAAGGCCTTAAGCTGATCAACCAGCTTCCAAGGCTCGCCCGAGCCGAGCAAGGTCGCAGGAAAGCTGACCGTGTGGAAGGCGACATTGTCCTTGCCCATGAACTCGACATAGCGAACATCGTCCGCCCCGGTATCGGTGCGCCACCAGCCCTTCCAGTCGCCCCCGGTCGCATCGGCCCATTCTTGGGTTGCTGCGATATATTCGATGGGGGCATCGAACCAGACATAGAAAACCTTGTTTTCAAAGCCGGGACGCGGCACGCCGTGATGCGCAACGGGAACGCCCCAGACCAGATCGCGGGTAATGCCCCGATCGATCAGGCCCTCATCCAAATGCTTATTGGCGATCGATTTGGCCAGTGGCGGCCAGTCCTTGCGCCCATTAATCCAGGTCTGCAGCCGATCCTGCATCTTGCTTTGCAGCAGATAGAGATGGCGCGTGTCGCGCACTTCGATGTCGCGCGACCCAGAGATGGTCGAATAGGGATTGATGAGGTCGGTCGGGTCAAGCAGAGCGCCGCAACCGTCGCATTGATCGCCACGCGCCTTTTCAAAGCTGCACTTAGGACAGGTGCCCTCGACATAGCGGTCCGGCAAGAACCGCTTATCAGCCAGAGAATAGATCATCTGATCCACCCGCTCCTCGATCAGGCCTTGGCCCTCAAGGACCGAGGCGAAATGCTGGGTGAGGTCGCGGTTCTGGTGAGACGATGACCGCCCAAACCAGTCAAACGACAGTCCAAACCGAAGGGCGATGTCCTTTTGCAGTTGGTGCTGCTCGGTGCAGTAATCCGCCACATCCTGCCCAGCCGCCGCCGCCGCCAGTTCAGCCGGGGTACCATGCTCATCAGTCGCACAGATAAAGAGCGTTTCACGCCCCTGCGCCCGCTGGAACCGCGCAAAGACATCGGCTGGCAACATCGATCCGGCCAGATTGCCCAAATGCTTGATACCGTTAATGTAGGGCAGAGCCGACGTGATCAAAATGCGGGACATGCAAAGGCCTCAAGCCGCCGGAGCGGCGCAACAGAAACAAGAAACGCGTCTATAGAACCCTGCTGCTCAGACCGCAAATGTCGCCTGTTGGCGATGACGGTGATCTCAGCCTATGTTACCCCTTGAGCAGGTTCGACCTCGCATCGAAACATTAGGACAGGATGATCGCCCATGGCTGTGCAGTTGAGCGTCAATGATGCCAAGCGGACCGTCTCCGCTGAGCCTGAAAAACCCCTACTTTGGGTGCTGCGTGAAGATTTAGGCCTTCCGGGCACCAAGTTTGGATGCGGGACAGGCCTTTGCGGGGCCTGCACGGTTATGATTGACGGCAAGACTGTCCGCGCCTGCATGACCCCGATCAGCGCCGCTGCTGGCAAACATGTTACAACCATCGAGCATGTCGCCACAACGGCCGTAGGTAAGCGGGTCACTGAGGCCTGGGTCGAACTGGACGTGCCGCAGTGCGGATACTGCCAAGCGGGGCAAATCATGTCGGCCACCGCGCTCTTGACCGCCCAGCCAAATCCCGATGCCGCGGCAATCGATGCGGCCATGCGCGGTAATCTCTGCCGCTGCGCCACCTATCTGCGCATTCGCAAGGCCATCCAGTCGGCCGCCGACGCAGGTTCTGAAGGAGCCAAGGCATGAGCCGCCCATCAACCCTGAACCGCCGCGCCTTCCTCACCGTGGCCCTTGCCGCAGGCACAGCCGTGACCTTCACCGCTGACATGACGATTGCGGCAGGAACCAAGGCTAAGCCAGTCCTGCTCAATGCCTTTATCCGCATAGATGCCGATAATCGCGTGACCATCGGCTCAAAGAACCCCGAGATCGGTCAGGGCGTCCGCACCATGCTGCCCATGCTGATCGCCGAAGAATTGGATGTCGACTGGTCGCAAGTCATCGTCGAGCCGACCCTGGCCAATGAAGCCCTCTATGGCCCTCAATCGGCGGGCGGCAGTCGCTCGACCCCCGTCAACTGGATGCCCATGCGCCAAGTCGGTGCGGCGGCGCGTCAGATGCTTCTGCAAGCCGCTGCCAAGACCTGGTCGGTTGAGGCTTCGAGCCTGACCACCGCCTCGGGATATATTCACCACAAGGCCAGCGCGCGCTCGGCTCCCTATAGTGCCTTCATCCTACAGGCGGCGGGCCAGCCCTCGCCAAGCTTGGCCAGCGTGCCGCTAAAGGCCGCGTCGGACTTCAAGATCATTGGCCAATCCATTACCGGCGTCGATACGCCAGACGTGGTTAAGGGCAAGGCCGTGTTTGGGATCGATGTCAGCCTGCCTGGCATGGTCTATGCGGCAATAGAGCTTTGCCCCGTATTTGGCGGCACTCTTGCCTGGATGGACGAGGCTTCGACCAAGGCCCTGCCCGGCATTATCGCCATCGTCCCGCTCAATAGCGGCCTCATTCCCAGCGGCCCCAACGATGCGGTCGCGATTGTCGCGGACAGTTGGTGGACCGCCAACAGGGCGCGCCAAACCCTCAAGGCTCAGTGGAAGACCGACGGCCTAACCGACTTCTCGACCGCAAGCTACGAGCAGGCGGCTGCCGCGCTCCACAAGACCGCTCCACAGAAGGACCTGGTCAAGATCGGTGACGCCAGCGGCGCAATGGCCAGCGCGGCGAAAACCGTCTCGGCCCGCTACAGCTACCCCTTCATTGCCCACGCGACCTTGGAGCCTCAAAACTCCACGGCCCTCTTTAGCGATGGCAAGATCGAGATCTGGGCACCGAGCCAAACGCCGGCTGCAGGAGGCATGATGGTCGGCCAGGTTCTTGGCCTCGCGCCAGAGGCCATCACCGTTCACATCACCAAGTCTGGTGGCGGCTTTGGACGGCGATTGATGAACGACTTCACGGTCCAGGTCGCCCAGATCGCCAAGGCCCTGCCCGGCCGTCCGGTCAAGCTGATCTATAACCGCGCAGACGATATGCAGCATGGCTTCTACCGCCCAGCCGGTTGGCACCAGTTCGAGGCTGGACTGGATGCCAATGGTGCGATTGTCGCCCTAAAAGATCACTTCGTTACACCCAGCGATAAGGGTCGACCCGTGCGCGCTGGCGATATGAGTCCGGCGGAATTCCCGGCCAAGTTCGTAGCCAATGTGCTGTTTGGCCAGTCGATGGTGCCGACCAATATGCCGACAGGCTATCTGCGTGCCCCGACCTCAAACGCCATGGCCTTTGTCTTCCAAGGCTTCTTGGACGAGGTTGCCGAGGCGGGCGGTATGGATCTTCCCGAACTGATGCGGCGCACCATGGGCGAAGCGCGTGCGGTGCCCTTCTATGACCGTGGCCCCGTGTTCGATACCGGTCGCGCGCGCGGCGTGATCGACAAGGTCTGCGCAATGGCCGGCTGGACCGGACGGACCAAGTCCGCTGAAGGCAAGGGCCGAGGCTTTGGCTTCTATTTCAGCCATTCCGGTTACTTTGCTGAGATTGTCGATATCACAGTGACCCAAGGCACGCGTATCAAGGTCGATAAGGTCTATGTGGCCGGTGACATTGGCAGGCAGATCATCAATCCGATGCATGCCGAGCAACAGGTGCAGGGTTCGGTGATTGACGGTTTAGCCCAAGCCTTAGCGGGTCAAAAGATCCAACAGGTTGATGGGGCGGTGACCCAGAAGAACTTCGGTGACTTCCCGCTCCTTCGCATCGATGCTGCTCCGGCACAGATCGAGGTCGCCTTCGTCAAGACCGACGTGCCGCCAACTGGCCTTGGCGAACCGGCCCTTCCACCCGTGATCCCAGCCTTGGCCAACGCCATCTATGCGGCGACCGGCCAGCGACTGCGCGACCTGCCGCTGCGTCTTGGTGTCTAAAGGGTTGGAGAGATGAAGTCTGTGGGGTTGTTGGCGCGGCTATCTGGCCCAATAGCGGTCGTCTGCGCGCTAAACGTCGCCCCTGCGGCGGCAGCGACGGTACAGATTGCTGTCGCCTCCAACTTTTTGGAGCCGGCCAGAGAGATCGCAGCCGCGTTCACCGCCCAAACGGGTCATGATGCGAACCTCAGCTTTGCCCCGTCCGGTCAAGTCTATGTGCAGTTGACCCACGGCGCACCGTTTGAAATCTTTCTATCTGCTGACAAAGAACGTCCGCAACAGGCTGAAAAGGATGGCTTTTCTGTCAACGGAACCCGCTTCACCTATGCCGTCGGACGCTTGGTACTCTATTCGGCGATGCCCGGCTATGTTGATGCCAATGGCAAGGTTCTGGCACGCGGCGATTATCAGCATTTGGCCATGGCTGATCCTACCGTCGCCCCCTATGGCCTTGCCGCCATCGAGACCCTTGGCAAGTTGGGCCTCTATGATCGGCTAAAACCTAAGATCGTTAAGGGCAGTTCCATCGCCCAGACCTTCCAGTTCGTCCAGACCGGCGCTGCTCAGGTCGGGTTCATAGCCCTGTCGCAGGTTATCAACCGGCAAGGCGGTTCGTGCTGGATTGTCCCGGCCAAGCTCCATAGCCCCATCGACCAGCAGGCAGTTTTGCTCAAGACCGGCGCGAACAATCCGGCGGCCAAGGCTTTCATGACCTTCCTGAAAAGTCCTGCCGCCCGCGCCATCGTTCGCCGCTATGGCTATGAGACGCCATAGCCCATGGCCGATGTGATCTGGACGACCTTGAAGCTGGCTAGCCTGACGACGCTGCTGTTGCTGGTTGTGGCAACCCCGCTGGCCTGGTGGCTGGCGCGGCAGAAGGTCTGGTGGAAAGAGGTCATCGCCGCCGTTGCGGCCCTGCCCATCGTCCTGCCCCCGACCGTCTTGGGCTTCTATCTGCTCCTTTTGTTGGCCCCCAGCAGTCCGCTCATACAACTGCTCCAACCGTTTGGTATCCAGTCCCTCGCCTTCACCTTTCCAGGCCTGTTGATCGGTTCGATGGTCTATTCCCTGCCCTTCGCGGTGCAGCCGATCCGCAATGGGTTCGAGGCTATGGGCGATCGCCCGATGGAGGTGGCTGCCACCTTGCGTGCGACACCCCTAAATGCCTTCTTCACCGTCGCTGTGCCCCAAGCCCGCCGAGGGTTCCTGACGGCTGCCGTACTAGTCTTTGCCCATACGGTCGGAGAGTTCGGCGTCGTCCTGATGATCGGCGGCGCCATTCCAGGCCAAACGGAAGTCATTTCCGTCAAGCTCTACCAACTGGTAGAATCCTTGCAGTTCGGCGAGGCGCATAAACTGGCGGCGGGTCTCCTTGCATTTAGCTTCGTCGTGCTGCTGACCATGTTCCTGACCGAGCGCCGCTCTGGAAAGACCGCCCCATGAGCGGTGCGACGAACCAAGGCGGAGTTCAGGCGGAGTTCGACGGCCTGCTGGGACGCTTTCGGCTGAAGGTGAGTCTGGATATACCGCCCAAAGGGATCACCGCTCTGGTTGGCCCGTCGGGTGCGGGCAAGACCAGCCTTCTGCGGGCCATTGCTGGCCTGACGCGCCTGCAGGGCCGGGTCGTGATGGATGGGAAGATTTGGCAAGAGGGACGCGGCTTTGTCCCGGTGCACCAACGCGCGCTCGGCATGGTGTTTCAAGAGTCCAGCCTACTGAGCCACCTCTCGGTGAAGGACAATCTACTGTTTGGCTATCGCCGCGCGTTAGAGCCAAAATCCATGAGCCTTGACGAGGTCGTGCCGCTGCTTGGGCTAGAGCCTTTGATCGGACGGTCCACCGACAACCTGTCGGGCGGCGAACGTCAAAGGGTGGCCTTGGGCCGAGCGCTCCTGTCCCAGCCGCGCCTTCTACTGATGGATGAGCCGCTCTCCAGCCTCGACGCCCAAAGCCGGGCCGAGATCTTGCCTTTTTTAGAAGCCCTGCATCGCGCCCTGTCCATTCCGGTACTTTATGTCAGCCATGACGCCGAAGAGATAGCGCGGCTTGCCGATCACGTGGTGACCTTGAACGAAGGACAGATTGTCGGCACGATCCAACCGGCAAGACCGGACCCACTCAGCGCTCTGTCGCCCGATCAGATCAAAGACCTTGCGCGCCAAGCCCTAGCGGCTGGGATCAAACCAAGCCGATCCTAATCCTTGGGAACGCTGATTTGGGCACCCTTGGCCTTAATCCGATCCAGGACGCCATTGGCCCGCAAAAGGAGCCTCAGATCGATGATGGCGACCGTAGTGCCCGGGTGACGCAAGGCCTGATCAATCGACCGAACCGATTGGGCCGTATCCTGTTCCAGCAGGCTGGTTAGGCTGGGTAACTGTAGGAGGCAGCGGTCCAAAAGGTCGGCGCTGGCATTGGTGCGAACCGTCGCCAAATCACCAATAGCCCAAGCCTGCGCTGCTGTTCGAGCACGGGCGGTCTCAGCCTCAATATCGTTTAAAGCCGCCGTCAAGCAGGCCTCTTGCTGCGCCGGGGTCAGGCTGGCGGCTGATTTGACCATAGCCCCCAAAGGGATGTCGGCGATCGGTTCGGTCTTCATCCGGCGCCCGCGCTGGGCCTTAGCCATGCGCTGTACTGTCGTGGCAGGTTTGCCTGTCGACAGGCCCTCATGTTCGCGAAAATCGGCCAGCAGCATAAAACCGGCAATGGCCGGCTTCCAATGATCGTAGCGACCGGGGCCCATAGCAAGGCGCTCGCGGGCTTGGACAAAGCGCGCACGAAGGGCTGGCGGTAGGTTGGGCTCCAGCTTCTGACCCAAGCCTTGGCGAAGGCTAGCGACCCTCACGGTCATGCCGGGAAGATCGGTCACACGCGGCCTACCCTGCGGCGGTACGAGCAGCAGGTCCGCGCGCGCCAAGGCCCGCTCCAATCGGGGCGAGGTCCATTTGAGCTGATGGGGCAAGGGGGTCAAACCGCCAAGGACAACGACCTCAGCGTCCCCGCGTTTGACGGTCCAAAGGGCGGGGCCCATCGGCCGCCCCTCAATCACCAACTCTTCGACTACGGCGCTCGTATCGGTGGGCGGGGCGGCCACCTCTTGGGCGTGGGTACCCTGCGCCATCGTGAGAAGGCTGACCGCCAAGATCACTAGACCCTGCCTCATCAGATAGACCTCCACGCTCTGCCAATAGTGGCCTCGTCACTTCAGCCGAGTGTAACCTCAATTTAGATCAATATCGGGTCGAATGTGATGATCTTTCGCGCCCCTCAGTTCATTCGGAAAAATAAGCAATCTCCTGTAGAAAGAGATAGGCCCGCACTGGAACTATCGTAATGTCCGTGATCCTCAATCTGATCTGGTTTGTCCTTGGCGGGTTTGTGTCGGGGTGCACTTGGCTGCTCGCGGCCCTATTGCTGGGGATCACCATTGTTGGCCTGCCTTGGAGCATGGCGGCGGCCCGGATTGGTCTCTTTACCTTCTTCCCCTTTGGCCAAAAGGTCGTTGATCGCGAGACCATCACCGGTCATGGCGACTTTGGAACCGGCCCTCCTGGTTGTCTGCTCAACATCATTTGGTTCGTGCTGGGCGGCTGGTACGTGGCCTTTGTCCACCTAATCATCGGCGCGCTACTGTGCCTTCCGATCATCACCATTCCCTTTGCTCTGCAGCATTTTAAGCTCGCCGCCATTGCGGTGGCTCCGGTCGGTAAGACCGTCATTCCGACTTAGGGGGCAACGACATGATCCCCATCACAGACGCCATCAGCCTTCAAGATGACGAGCTCGATATCAGCTTCATCCGCGCCTCAGGGCCCGGCGGGCAGAACGTCAATAAGGTATCATCGGCCGTTCAACTGCGCTTTGATGCGCGGCGGTCCGGCTCCTTGCCCAATTCTGTGAGTATTCGCCTGCAAGCGCTAGCGGGCAGTCGCCTGACCCTCGAAGGGATCATCGTCATCACCGCCAATCGCTTTCGCACCCAAGAGCGCAATCGCGCCGATGCGATAGAGCGTTTAAGCGATCTGATCCGCAAGGCCGCCTATCGCCCGCCTGTCAGGGTTGCGACAAAGCCGACCAAGGCCTCGAAGGTCAGGCGGGTTGACTCCAAGGTTCGGCGCGGGGACTTGAAATCTAAGCGCTCGCGGCCGACATCATCAGAGTGATCTTGCGATATCATCGAACGGGGCTAGTCTGCGGCCTCAACGACACCCTCATCGAACACCCGCCGGACAAGGAATAGATACGTGCGTAACCCCACTGCCCTATTGGCCGCTGTTGGCCTCGCCGCCCTGCTCATTGGCTGCAGCAAGCCCGCCGCCAAAACCGAAAATGCTGAAGCGCCTGAAGCCTCTGAAGCGGCTGAGGTGCAAGAGGTAAGCCAAGACGATAAGCTCAAGATGTTGGCCTCCCTGCCTGCGCCTTACAACGCGGCCGACATGGAAAATGGCAAACGCAAGTTCGCCCTCTGCCGCTCCTGCCACACGCTCGCCGAAGGTGGACCCAACATGACCGGCCCGAACCTCTATGGCATTTTCGGGCACAAGGCTGGCACCCATGAAGGCTATGCCTATTCCGATGCCCTCAAGGCTGCGGGCTATGTTTGGGATGGGGCCAACCTTGACCAGTGGATTGCCGACCCCAAGACCATGCTGCCGGGCAACAAGATGACTTTCCTGGGCATCAAGGACGCCAAGGACCGTTCCGACATCATCGCCTATCTGATGGTCGAAACCGGTGCGGCCAAGCCTGATAACGACTAGCAAGCCTCTGGGTCATGGCGCGAACAGCCATGGCCCATTTGCCGCCTAGGTCAGGGCCACATCCGTGCTCACATCGCCATTTTGCGCCTTGATGCGCTTGCGCTCAATGATCCAAACGCACCAGATCGAAAGCTCGTACAGCAAGATCAAGGGCACGGCCAAGGTGATCTGGCTGATCGGATCGGGGGGCGTGACAATGGCAGCGACCACAAAGATACCCAAGATGGCATAGCGCCGTCCGCTGCGCAGAAGCTTGGATGAGACAATCCCAGCCTGACCTAAGAGCGCTAGAATGACCGGCAACTGGAAACAGAGCCCAAAGGCCAGCACCAAGGTCGTTACCAGGGTCAGATAGTCAGACACCTTGGGAACCAATTCGACGGTGATATTGCCCGAGCCGAATATCTGCTGTGACAGGGAAAACCACAGAACGAACGGCAGCATGATGTAATAGACCAGCGCGGCACCCATTATAAATAGGGCAGGCGAGGCCAGCAGGAACGGCAAGAAGGCGTGGCGTTCCTTGGCATAGAGCCCGGGCGCGACAAACCGGTAGAGCTGCCAAGCGATTACTGGAAATCCGATAATCACCCCGCCAAAACCGGCCAGCTTGAGCTTGGTGAAGAAGAACTCCAGCGGTGCCGTATAGATCAGTTTCAAGTTCTGGCCGACAGTACTTGGAGCGTCTTTAAAGCCCGTTAGCACCAGCATCAGGTCAAAATAGCCGTGATCGGCACCGGTCTTTTTTTGCATAGCCAGCAGTTGCGCTGCCATCTCGAAGGGATGGAGCAAGAACATGTAGATCGGCTCAGCCTGACTGAAGCAGAAGATAAAGGCCACGATCAGAGCCCCAACACAGATGATCAGGCGGTGACGCAGTTCGATCAGGTGCTCCATCAAGGGCGCGCGAGAGGCCTCAATATGGTCTTCGTCATGGGCAGCACTCATGGCTTAGCAGCCTCGGGCTCAGCGGCGGGCTCAGAAGCGACAGGAGGATGGAGTTGCATCCCACTATCGGGCGCCGTGAGGGACCGGTTAATCTCTTGCATGACCTCAGAGGCATCGACGCCCAGATCAGATGAGGCTTCAGGCACAATGTCGGCAAAACGGGCATTGCGCATGGCCTCGACCTCGCGGCGAAGATCATCAAGCTCAGACTGGCGAGCCATGTCGTCAAAGCTGGCGCGAAATTCGTTGGCCATGCCGCGCAGGCGGGCAATGAACTGCCCCAGCTTGCGCATCAACATCGGCAGGTCCTTGGGCCCGACCACAATCAGGGCCACTGCCGCAATGACCATAAGTTCGGTGGCTCCGATCTCAGGTAACATCAAATTCCACCCTGCATAGGATCATGCTTCCGCAGCAGCGTAGCCACGTAAGCCTTTAAGCTAGATCCGAAGATCAGCCTTCCTTATCGGTCCGCGGCAAGGGCGCAGCAGGCGTATCGGCGGACTTGGGCGCGTCTTCACCCTTGAGGCCATCACGAAAAGCGCGAATGCCCTTGGCCGCATCGCCCATCAGTGAGGACAGCTTGCCGCCGCCGCCGAACAGAACCGCTGCCACGCCAATAACGATCAACCAATGAACCCAACTCATAGAACCCATGGTGCGCCTCACATATTAGGGACCAAACCGGATAGTCCGGCTCTCTTTGGCACCCAATATAGGCCATTAGACGGCCCGTCGCTACAAAAGGCGTCGGTGCGCGTTCCAAGCCTCGAAAAAGGAGTTTTGGAGGCGCTTTGGGGCTCAAATCGAGCGCACGACAACCTGATTACGCCCGCCCGCCTTAGCCTGGTAAACCGCCTCATCGGCGCGCTTGAGCAAGGTTTCAGGCGAATCCATATCGCCATCGGCGCAGGCAAGGCCAATCGAAACGGTGACGGCAAGGGCTTCGCCCTCTGATTCTAGGCTAAAGGCTGTCTCAGAGACACTTTTGCGAATACGTTCAGCGATCCTTAGCGCGGCGTCGATACCGGTTCCGGGCATGACCACGATGAACTCCTCGCCGCCATATCGGCATGGCAAGTCTATTGCCCGGACGTTGGACGCTAATAGGACCGAGAATTCGCGAAGGACCATGTCCCCGACATCATGTCCAAAACCGTCATTGATCTTCTTAAAGTGATCAATGTCGATCATCAGGATAGAGACGGGATCACCGCCCTTGATGGCCCGGGCCACGAGCGCGGTCAGTTGTGTCACCATATAGCGGCGATTATGCAGACCTGTCAGTTGGTCGGTCACCGCCAATTCCAAGGACTGGTCGAGGTTACTCCGCAACAGGTCCGTATAGCGCTTACGCTTGATTTGGGTTCGGGCGCGCAGGGTCAGTTCCTGCGGATCAATCGGACGAGCCAGAATATCATTCACACCCAGTTCCATGGCCTTGACCAGCCGATCGCGCTGATCGGTATCCATGATCGCAAGGATAGGCATGAACCGGGTTGAAGACTCCGAGCGCACCATTGCAGCCAACCGAAGGCCATCAAAGGTCGTCGCATCCATATTGATAATCATCAGGTCGATCGGGCCACGCGCCGAAAGGAGTGCCTTATCGGCATCGCTTTCGACGATCGGCCGATGGTCCAAACCCAACTCTGACACCATCCGTTGGGCCTGCCGAGGATTGTCATCCACGATCAAGATGCGGCCACCAAAGCCGCCAAGACGCGCAGACGTGCCTGCGATAACGCCCAAACGGCGGCCCGAAGCCTCCAGCATGCGTAGGCCATCAATGGCCAACTTGAGCCGCACTAGCCCCTTAAGCCGCGCCATTAGCATGACGTCATCGATGGGCTTGGTCATGAAATCATCAGCCCCAGCGTCCAGGCCGGCCAACAGATCATCGCGACCGTCGAGCGCCGTCACCAAGACCACCGGAATATGGCGGG
>Ga0209444_10000809_pt1 | contig 17421 bp, 17 predicted proteins | sample LauGreFaBDMM15DN_2_FD_188215 | JGI IMG/M metagenome (GOLD analysis project Ga0209444, IMG submission 188215) | Freshwater lake microbial communities from Lake Michigan, USA - Fa13.BD.MM15.DN (SPAdes) (version 2) | ecosystem: Environmental > Aquatic > Freshwater > Lake | place: Lake Michigan...
TTGTAGTATTGACTAACGTAAACGTCGCTGTAGTATCTTGAGCTAATGAAGCAGCGCTCATTGTAATCTGACCGCAAGTCTTGTTGAGTGTGACCAAAGTCGATTTATTCGTAATTTGGGTGACTGTTCCACCAACTCCTGCTCCTGCATAGCCTATACCTGCTGTGCCGGAAGAAGTGATTGCGCCCGTAGCTGCTAAACTCGTGCCTGTAGCGACTCCCAATACAGGGGCAATCAAACTCGGATTAGAAGCGAATACGAGCGCACCTGATCCTGTCTCACCTGTAACTGCTGTAGCTAGATTTGCACTTGACGGAGTTGCGAGGAAAGTTGCTACTCCGGTGCCGAGCCCCGACACATCAGCAACTGGAACGGTCGCGTTCGCAGTCATCGCTGTCGTTCCGCTTCCTTTAACGTAACCAGTTAGAGTAGCTGCGCCAGTGCCCCCATTAGCAACAGGCAAAGTGCCATCAACGTGTGTCGTAAGCCCCACCTTTCCGTAGGCTGGAGCTACGCCTACACCGCCAGAGATAAGAACGCTACCCGTATATACGTCGGCAAGTTTTGCCAAAGTCGTAGCGCTGCTGGCGTAAATAATGTCGCCGATAGCATACGAAGTCTGTCCAGTCCCCCCGTACGCTACAGGTAGAGCTCCAGATACATGAGTTGTAAGATTTACTTTTCCGTATCCGGGATCATTATCTACCCCATTAGACAGAAGAACATTACCTGAATTTGCATCTGCTATCCCCAATGCGCCACGCGCTTCCGACGCACTTCCCTGCCTCAAAAATCCAGTGGATGCCGCCAGCATATAATCGGTTGACACAACCTCCGCAACGTCACCAGAACCCGCAGTGGGTTTCGCTAAGATGGAGTATCCAGACACGTTCTGTATCTTAGCAAAAGTAACCGCATCGTTAGCAATGGTTGTGACTCCCGTATCGGATATTGTAACATTTCCAGTAACTGCCACGGACGTAGGACCGCCACCACTGTTTCCAACAATAATGTTTCCACTAGCCATGGTCGCTAACTTTGAATGTGCAATTTGAGCAGAGGAACTAATATCCGCATTTACAATAACTTCAGACCCAATTGAAGTAACTCCAGTATTAGAAATAGTAACATCACCAGTAACTGCAACAGCCGTGGGGACATTCGAGCTGTTACCGACAATGATGTTTCCGCTGGTCAGAGATGCGAGCTTTGAATAAGCGATAGCGGCAGATGCGTTGACATCAGCGTTTACGATAGCTCCAGACGCGATAGCGGCGACTCCGGTATTGGATACCGTAACATCACCAGTAACGGTAACTGACGTAGGGACGTTCGAGCTGTTGCCAACAAGAATGTTTCCACTAGTTAAGGTTGCTAGTTTGCTAAACGCGATTGCTGCGCCAGCAGCGACGGAGGCGTTTGTGACGGAATCCGTAGCTGGCGTGCTAATACCAACGTCGGAAATGGTTAAGGTGTATGAGTCGGATGGCATTGTTTTAGCTGATTGGATCTATTGGAACTCCCTTAGTTGTGTTGGCTCGCACAGTTACAGAGCCGTAAAGCAAACGCTCTGTTGAACCACTACGAATCATAAAGATGTCATAACTGTATCTACCTGAAGACCGAAGTGCTAGTGTATTCGCTTCAGTAAGAGTAAATGACACTTGACCATTTACTCCACTATTAAGAATAGCATAAGTAAAAGAAACCGCTTCTGCATTATTTACTAAATCACGAATATCAGCATAAAACGTAAAACCACTAATGTTCACTGCTACGTCAGATTGATTCTTGATCGTAAGCACGAACTTGTATTCGGCTGCGCGGTCAAGAGTGATGTCATAGTTAGCAGCAAGCATAGGTTTAGTTGGTTACTACAAGAATAATAATAAACACCACTGCTGCAATCAATAACAAACTGAAAAGACCGTTAGTGTCTTGTGGACGTTGCGGATGGTGCAGATAAGTGCTCATAAGTTCAGTAGAGCGTTACAGTCCCATCTAGTGAGATGCTGTGTGCTGGGATGGCTTTGTGCAGGGTAGTGACCTCAGCGAGCGCACCTGCATCCTGCTGGGCGAGCACTTGAGTTAAGAACGCAAACACTGCTCCCTCGATAGCGAGCAACTCTGCGGCTGCGCCTGTCTCGTTGAGCTTTGCGATACGTTGTGCTGGAGTCACCTTACCTTGGTTGCCCCATAGCAAGCTATGCCCCTGCTTGTAGGCAGAGATGAGCTGACCTTTGACTTGGTTAGGTGTTTCGATCAGGCGCGAGACCTGACTCGCGATTTTATCAGCCTGCGTAGGCTGGACGTTTTCGGTCGGTGCTAGTAGTGGCATAGTCGTATTTTGTTGGTGATTGTTGGTTGGAGAATCAGTATCCGAGAGTGGTGAAATACCAGTCGAAGTCTCGGCGGATAGCATCGGAGAGTTTATCGGGAAGAACGTCGTTCCAGCCCTTCATCGCGGTAAGCTTGTTGCCGACATTGTGATCGCCGAACACGCCGAACAGCTTGGTGTCCTCCTCGACCTGCTTCTGGATGTTATCGAAGTCGTGACCAAACTCGGGGAGTTCGAGGTAAGCGTAGATGCGGCTCATTGTAGCAGCCGGGGCGGTCGTCAGATCCTCGCATTTTACGAAGATAACTTTCTCTGCAGTCCCGTCCATAAACAAGCCGCGCAAACGGTTGAGAGCCAGACCCACGGGTGGGGAGCCTACGTTCGGGTTGTTAGCGATTGGCTGGGCATTCAGGTTGAGCCAGTTGAACACCCGCGAGTCCAGTTGCAGCGGCAAACTCGCGCACTCCACGGTATCAGTGTTACGGCGGTAGATGCGCTCCATGCTGGCAATGATCCCGCGCAGGTCGCGCACCATGACAATCATCTTAGGCTGGTCTGCCCATGAGCTTGTCCAGTTGTAGTTAGCTGCCCATCCACGGTTCTTGTCGCAGACGATAGGGCGGTCCGTAATCCCGGAGTAGTAGCCCTCCGCAGCGGCCTTGCAGGTGCGTGCAAACGCCGTCCGCATAAGGTCACGCGGCTGCGCCTGCACTTCGGTCAGCCCGGTGTTGCCACGCATCCCATATAAAAACTCCAGCAACGGAGATGTGGGCGAGCCGTAGATGGCCGGGTTCTGGTGTAACAAAACTTGCAGCAGTTCAGAGCCGCTACGCGGCATTGAAGAGTTGAATATGATTTTTTCCATGAAATGTTATCCGACTTGAGTGATGTTGACCTGCGCCGTCCATTTGATGTTTTTCGACTCCACGCCGGTTCCGACGATCTTTAGCGCGTCGTTCGTGTCGTCAGCCGTGATCGCGACGGTTGCCGCCAGTGTCCCCAACACATGATCTGTCCCGATGGTATCGAGAGCCGAGATCGTAACTGCGCCCCCGTTGTTTCCGATCAAGCCGCGCCTAGTGAATGTCTTGGCGTTGGCCGTTGCTGTTTCGCGTGCAACAACCGTGGCCGTGAACGACCAAGTTGAGTTGGCAGGAATGTTGATACGGTTGGTCGCGTCCTCCTCCCCCCCGCCTAGCGTAAGTGTAGTTGGTGTAGCGTCGGTTGTTGCGGCTTTGGCTACTACGTCAATAATGCGGGCATACTGTGTGCCGCCGTGGACTCGGGCAAAGCTGAGATTGTTGTTATTCGCGTATCTACCGCTGATCTGGCAATAGTTGCCGGAGTTAGTGCGGTTCTCTACACCGCTAATCTGGCAGTGGGTGCCGGAGTTGGCACTGTGGTGGGAACCGCTGATCTGGCAGTAGTTGCCGGAGTTGGAGTAATTGTTGGAACCGCTAATCTGGCAGTGGGTGCCGGAGTTGGAGGAGTTGTAGGAGCCGCTGATCTGGCTGTAGGAGCCGGAGTTGGTGTTGTTGTAGGTGCCGCTGATCGAGCAGTGAGTGCCGGAGTTGGTGTGGTTGTTCTGGCCGCTGATCGAGCAGTGAGTGCCGGAGTTGAAGTAGTTGTTCTGGCCGCTGATCTGGCTGTAGTGGCCGGAGTTGGAGTAGTTGCCGGAGCCGCTGATCTGGCAGGAGGTACCTTCGTTGGAGTAGTTGTTGAAGCCGCTGATCTGGCTGTACCAGCCGGAGTTGGAGTAGTTGCTGCCGCCAGTGATCTGGCAACGGTGACCGGAGTTGAAGTAGTTGTTCTGGCCGCTGATCTGGCTCCAGCTGCCAGTGTTAGAATAGTTTTGAATCCCGCTGATCTGGGTGTAAAAGCCGGAATTAGAGTAGTTTTGGTAGCCGCTGATATGGCAGTAGTTGCCGGAGTTGTTGTTGTTGTCGTAGCCGCTGATTGAGCAGTGGGTGCCTTCGTTGGAGGAGTTGCTGTTGCCGCTGATCGAGCAGTATGAGCCGGAATTGGTGGAGTTGGAGAGGCCGCTGATCGAGCAGTGGGTGCCAGTGTTGATGTAGTTGCCGTAGCCGCTGATCGAGCAGTGGGTGCCAGTGTTGCCGTAGTTGTTTTGGCCGCTGATAAAACTGTCAGTCCCCGTATTAGCACCACCTGCCGTCGGGTTAGTCGTGCCTGTGACTACAACGCCACCGCCTTCGTTTCTGATGGATGTGAATACCCACACAGCAGCATCTTCGGTTGCGTCCGTGCAAACGTAAACTGTGCCGTCATCAAGAATACGACGAGAACCAACAACATAGCCTTTAGTGTCATCATCGGTTGCGATTGGAGCTGTTGAGAAACCGTATTGCTCAACACGAATGGTGAAGCCGTCTTGACCCATTACATAGAGCCGTCCCGCTTCCCACTTAAACTCATAGTCCTGCGAGCAAACCATAGCGATACCACCTGCACCGCCGTTGCCAGCATCAGTCAGTCCTTCTCTGAGCCGAGAGGCATTTGGGAAGACAATTCCTGCTGAATTGTCAGGCATCTCCAAACCGCCACCATAAGGATTGAAAGTGAAGTAGTTGTGAGTCCCAGCCCCGGTGTCGTTGTAAGCGTCAATAACTAGGTCGGTGTTAAGAAGGTTTTGAATCGTAGGGACATGAAGAGTCCCGCTCATCGTGCCTCCTGCGAGTGGCAAATAGTCACCACCACCCCCAGAAGTGGTCGATAGCATTCCGTTGTTAAGTATTAGGCTCATTGGGCGTGATGAATAAGATTGAAAGAAGCACGAATTGAAATGCCTGTTCCGCCAGAAACAGTAAGGCGAACAACTGAACCAGATGGAATCAAAGTTTTTTCTGTTTCAGCAGTCCAAGATCCACCAATAACATCATCAAAAACACTATTGTCAACATCGCTTCGAATAGTCATTACTACTGTAGCTCCACCAAAAGTTCCTTTTAAAGTAAAAAGGTAAAAATTACCAGAATCAACTTCTATGTCATAAAAGCCGTTGGCAACAATTGGATTTTTCCTGTATAAGTCAGACATTTGTTAATTTTTTTAGTTGTTTTAGCCCCGACTAAATAAGGAGCAATTAGAAAAAAAGTAGCTCGCCCCATAAGAAATATGAGGCGAGCATAATTATTTAGGCATCATTAGACACATGATACCAACGAGTTCCGTCAGACAGCAACCTTGCGGCTTTTGCTGTGACGATAGTAACGCTTGATGCGTTAGCAGTGCCAGTCAGAATCACTTCAGAACCAGAACCATCAACAATGCAGCTTCCAGTAGCAGTGTTAAGAATGTAAACTTCACGAGGCCACGCAGCAGCAAGCGGAAGAGTTACAGTTGGAGTTGTGCCAACCACTACATTCAAACGCTTATTGATAACGTCACCATCGGCTACAGATGAATCAACATCGCCAGCAGTGAGCTCATTAACACCATGAATATTTCCATTGGCATCTCTTGTTGCCAAAACACTATTAACAAAACCAAGAGCCTTGCGACCTTTGTTGATGTAACGCCATGTAGCCTTAGTTGGAAGAACGAGTGAAAGAATTGTTTTCATATTTTTATCGAGTTACCCATTAAAAAGAAAACCCCGGCCCGAATGGGCGTTCGAGCCGGGGCTTAAGATTACCTACAGACCAAGAGAGTCACCGGGATTAACTCGGCCATCTGGACTTGGAACAGCAAGGTGACGAATAACAATACCATACTCAGGATTGAGCGGCTTAGTTCCACTTGCAAGAACAGCACGGAATTGTCCGATGGTTCCATCAGGATTATCCGCCTTGTCATCGTAGTTGGTCCACTTGATTTCACCAGCATAGTTGACAGCATCGAATTGAGCCTTACCAACCGAAGTGATTGGACGGGGAACTTTCGAGCAAACAACGTCTTGATGGAAGATGAAAGAATCTTCCCAAGTGCCTTCAAGCCAATCTGGATTAGGAATCCGCTTGGTTCCAGCAACGTTCATAACGAACTGAGGAATACGAAGCCATGCCTTGAAGTAAATATCATCAGTTGCCTCGTTTGCAGAGAACGCTGCACCATCAGCACGCTTAACGCGATAGGTGGTAGCAGTAAGATATTTAACAACAATATATGGCACACCACTGTAAGTCCCCGAGGACGGAGTGATTTGACTTCCTGGGAACAGACGAGTCATGAAGGTAGTACCAAGAATACTATTCAGAGTCGTTCCCGAGTTGAAGCCAGAGCTGAGAGTGATAACAGCAGTGAGGTTACCTGCGTCACGAGTAAGGTCGTCGATATTACGAGTGTCATCCGCGCCAGAAGCTGCGGTATGATATTTCTCCCAACGACGAATACGATCATCATTGATGTGACTGAATCCATTGTAAGTCCACTTTTGACCCATAGGCCCAAGAAGCTTTTCATTCTGGCTAGAATAACGGAAATCCTCACGGATATCGGGATCAGCCATAATGAGGCGACGGGATTGGCGAGCAGAAGTAACCAGTCCATAAACAGGACGGTTTTCAGCCATGCCAAGAGCGCCTTCAGCAGCACCTTGGAAGTTCAGGTATTCATAAACGGAATCAAGGAATCCATTAGTAAGGATCGAGGAATCAGTTCCAGTTGCGGAAGGGAAGCCGTAGCTATCATAATCGCCACCAGTAAGGTTGAAACCAGAATCAAGAACAATGAGGTTATCCGCAACACGCTCATACTCGGAACGCTTACGCTCAATCCAGAACTCACGCTCTTGCTCAGCCATAGCCTTTACGCAAGCATTCATTTGTTGGACGCGAACAAACTTGTCACGAAGGTTGTTTGTGTTCATTGGGGGACCCCAAATAGCCTTGTGTTGCAGGTTGTAGTCACGAATGGTTTGCGAATAAGCAACAAAGTCAGCGGGTGGAACACCACCAGTGCTGTCAGCGGCTTGCGAATACGCACCATTGTTAGTGTCAGATGCAGCAGTGCTCATGTCTGCCCAATCCACAGGATCGGTAGTTGCAGCATTTGCGCCATTCTCATCCGTCAGCATTACGCGGTCGAATTGGAATGTCTTTTGAACGGAAGATTTTTCATCTTCCCACATCTCTTGACGATAGAGCGTAATCCACGGAGTGGGTTGGCTCATCATTTTTTGGTTAATATCAGTTCCGATTTGCGGAGCTTGTTCGACTAGAAAGTCGTTGATTGTTGGAGCAGCCATAATTTTATTTAGTTATAATTTTAGTTAGTTAGTTAGCGTTAATATAGTGACGTATCACTACGAGGAAAACAGAGTTTATCCCAGATGGGATTACTCAGAAAATGCTTTCAATTAGAACGCGCTAACACGGCGAGCGGGTGAATCTGGTCTGCTTTTAGAACCTGCCAAATCTTAGGTTCGTAGAAACAATTACCGAATTCACCCGCTTTGTCCAGAAAAAAATTAATTTATTTAACCAGAGAAATCCATATCTCCAAACTTCTCTACAAAACTCCTATTATCACTTGAGGATGAAGATGCCTTACTGGAATTAATACTATCCCCAGTATTGGCTCTAGCCTTAATTGCTTTCTCATCACCAACTTCATATTCATGAAGTCTTTGACGGAGATTATTAATTTCTCCAGCAAGATGTTTCACCATCACTCCAGAGAATGAAGCAAGAGCCATGTCACGAGTCCCAGCTCTAGAGAAGTCCAAAGACATTGTTTTGTTTCGCATGTCTTTAAATGCTTCTGTCTCTTTGCCATCCTCTCCTACTAAGCCCGGAACCTTATCTTTGTATTTGTCCCACAAGGATCGAAGATGGGTTTGATAAACTTTCCTATTGTCTTCTAATGCTTTTTCCGTTTGCATCACACGGTCAGATTCAATTTTCTGAATGTATTTCTCAGCATCTTGAAGCATTTCATTACGCTTCCCAAGAAGTCTCGTGAGGTCTTGGCTAATACGATAAACTTCAGACTTATCATAATCTGAGAACTCACCAAGATGTTCTTTAATTAGTTCATTTTGTTTCTTGCGATCACCCTCGGCAATAATAGACCAAAGCACTTGAGGGTCACCTTCATACAACCTAGCAAGCTGTTCGCTCTTATCATAAAGATCATCAACAGGTTTTCTGATTTCCCGCTTAAATTCTTCAGATGTTTCAACTTTAATCTTTGCGCTTTGATTAGAAAGCTCAGTAATTTGTTGCCTCAAACCCTCAGCTTCTGAAGCCTTCAATTCTAAATCATTTAGCTTTTGCTGAACTTCTGGACTAGTTACATTCTGCTTGGCTTCCTTGAGCTCATTACGCAAGGCTTTAAACTTGTCGCCAGCTTTAGCGTCCAAGCCACGCACGGATTCTTCTGTTTCCTTATCAAACGACTCTTCGTCAAAACCAACTTTTTCTTCAGTCTTCTCTTTAACTGGAGGGACTTCAGTCTCTAGAAAATCATCATCAAACTTAATGTCATCCTTCTTTTCCTCTTTCTTGCCCTCTACCGTATTGCTGGAGGGCTTTGCTTCCTTCTCCTGAGTCTTTGTTGGCTCTGGAGTTACCTCCTTCTCTGCTGGCTCTGGTGGGGCAGTATTGTCCTCCTGTTTATCAAAGAGCTTTTCAAAAGCATCATTGATTCCTCCAATACTTGGATCAGCCCACTTCTGGCCTCCAGTCATAATTTCTTCCGACGTTTTCTCTGTTGTTGCTGACATTGTGTTTTCTTTGTTTTACTGGCGATGAATCAATCTCTTAGGCAGGACTTGCGGGTTCGCCTTTATATCCGCATATCCAAAAAGGGTTGCAATTACATCACGAGCGCCTTCTTGGTAGTGAAAAGCCAAAGCAGATTGCTCAATGGTTTCTGAACCAGACTTTTTGCGGCCAATTTCCATAAGCGAAAGCTGAATGCCTCGATGTAATAATGGAGAGTTGAATAGATGAGCTAGTTGCTCTTTTTCGGCTTCGGTAAATGTAAGATTCATTTTTAGTCAGGACTAAATTTGCGTGGACTTTAAGCGAGTCATTTTGGCTTGTGTCTCAGCATCTCTTGTAATAATTGAGGACATTGCTTTTTGAGCGGCTTGAACTTGCGTCTGAGCTCCAGTCTCCTTAATCATCTGGAGCTTAGCTACGTGAGACTCCATCATTTGTTGGAGCTTTTGCTTATGAAGCATATCCTTCTCTTGAAGCTTCGCTTGCGTTGCCTTTGCTTGGGCTTGCAGGGCTGTATCCTCTGGACTCATTCCATCTTGAGCTTGCTTTGGATCTTCCATTTCGCCTTCTCTAACCTTTTTCTGCATTGCTTTCATGCCATTTACGACAATCTCACCAATTTGCTGAACCAGTTCTTGATACTTATTCAATTCAGGTTGAATGCCCTTGTAAACAGTAGTAATTTCCAATGTGTCCACGCAATGCTTGTAGAGCATTTGATACTTCATTGTCCATTCGATCAGATCAACTTCACCAGTTTCAACGCCTTCCAAGCCTCCCTCAAGAGCCGGAATATGAGCAGATAGATGCACCATATGATTCTCTCCATCCGTAGGAGCAATGTAATCACTTTCAAGAAGCTCCATGTTTTCAAGCTCTGCAATCTTGAAGTCGTAAGGAAGACGCTTCTCATTTGGCTTGCCTGTATATCGCTCTGCCTTATCAACGCCTAAAAGCTCAACAAGGTAATCATATTCAAAGTTAGAACGACCAACTGCATCAAATGTGGAGTAGAGTTGCTGAACTTGGTCAAGCAACATGATTCGACTTGCGCGAGAACCTGTTCCAATAATTCGAGTTGCTTTAACTCGTTTGAAATCAATATCACTAAAGATGTCAGCAGGAACGCCACGAGCGACACACCTAGCTTTCATTTCATTGACACGCTTTCTAGCTTGCTTATCTTTCTGCCTGACGGTGAAAGCTCTTTTTACCTTCTCCCTCATGATCTTATCATACGGGCCATAAAAAAGATTAATGGCAAAACTGTTCAGCTTGTTGATGTAATCTAACTGCGAACTCACTTCTAGTTTCGTCCTGCGATCTTGCTCTGGATTCATTACCATGTTACCAGAAGCCAAACCACCAGTGGCACGATTTAGAATTTTCCTACTCTCTTCAATTGCAGGAATCAATGAGTTATTTAGGTTCTGACTCATCTGCCGCTCTGGAATCTTCATTGTTGGAGGCAGACAAATAAAGCCGCCAGCATCAATCAATTGAGAATCCTGAAGGTCTTCAACGCTTGAAGGCTGAACAATAAGCGATGATCCGATTCTAGCGTTATCCAGAAGCTTACAGTGCATCACATCCATTGCAGTGCAAAGTTGGTAGATGAGATAACCTAGACCACGAACTGTATATAAAAGTCCACCATTGCCTACATTAAAGGTGAAAAGCTGGAAAGCTTCATCAACAGAATCATAGAAATCACGTTGCTTGAACAGGAATTCTTCTTTTCCACTCCCTCCTTCAGCAGCATCTAATGTAGTAATGTAAAAGCTAATTTTACCATTAAACTCTTTCACCCAAAGAAAAATAACTTCGACTGGTTCAGCTACTGTAGAAACATAAACCTCATTAGACTTAATATCTCGTTGAACTTGCTCCCAGTTTGCCCATTTCTGGCTTTTGATTTTTGATGTTGTATTAACAATCGCACGTCTTACGGCTTTTTCATTCCATCCACTAAGAGCGCCCTCTCCAATCTTTCCATACAAATCAGTTACAGTCATTGTTCCGGAAGCTGCTGCAACCTCAACGCCGCTTGAAACAATACCAGTGCTCCTTGGAAATTTAAATTTATCAAGTCCAGCTACTGAGTATTGCATCGTTTGCTTATCATCAAAGAAAGCAACTCCAACTCCATGAGTGACATAAATATCTGAAAGCTGCAAATGCAACGGAAGGCTTTTGTCATCGCTACGATCCATCGTAGTAAATTCCTCAGCCATAATTTGAGACCACGTATCAGCGTAGTTCTCATCTATTTCTTTTGAAAGAGGTATTTCAGCTAATGTTTTTGGATTAGCGTAAATATCAAGATAGGCTGAAACGGCTTCATTCTTAATTGCTGGACCTTCTCCAGTAGTGATATTGAATCTATCAGACTGTCCTTTGTTCTCTAGCTCTTCCTCATCATGCGGAGGAATGAAATCCATTAAGCCCTGAACTAACGCGCGATTAAAAGAACCTGATTCATCATCAGACTCCATCTTTCTAAAGATTCCACGAGCAGCTTCAGGAGTGCTTATTCTTTCTGGTGGCGCTTCTAGTGTTTCGTCATCAAGCAACTTGAGATCGTCTAAAGCTTGTTCCGTATCTGAAAATAGAGCCATTTTTTCTTAATGAATTTAATTGATCTGTCGTATGGTTTTTAAAACCTCTTCTAAGAAAGATAATTGAGTTGCTGATTAAATTCCTTATTTTAACCAAACTGTCAAGAATATCTTTATTTAATTCTCATTTTCCGACCACATGAACTTCCAAGAGCCCTTCTTGTCCCTGCTTTAGCCCATCCATTGTTTATCATACGAGCAACTTGTTTAACCTCAGAACTATTAAATCGTCCTAGTGTAATTGCTTTCTCTACAAGCATATTAAATACGTCAGCACGGTCAGGGCTTCTTTTAAGTCTTTTCTTTGCCTCCTCTTTACTTTCAACCCGTAATGCTTTGATTTCTTTCTTGTGATACTCACGCTCAATTAGCTCTGCCATTGTTTCTTTTGACAATCCGCTAATCTGCCTACCACGAATAAATTCCTTGGGCTGTATCCATAGCTCACTGTTCTTGTTAAAGAAAGGCGTGTTCTGCGCTCGAAACACAACTGTTCTCTCACTAGCTTTTCCTTGGAAGTTCACTTTCTGGACCGCTGGACTCCACAACTTATCTACAATGTGGCCAAATGTCTGACCTCCACCAGTGTTGTCCATAATGGCGTGGTTTGGATTAACACCAAAATCCCCCGCCAGCTTCATCCATTGATCCACAATTTGAAATGTGTGTGGTGTTTCCTTGTTATTTACGTCTTCTTCTAAAGCGGCCTCATAGCAAATATGCAAATGATCAATACTATTCACCTTACCTAATCGAGCAAAAGCACAGAATGACCTATCTCCTTCCCTAGAAAAGCTCTCATCCAAGGCCGTCAAAACTATAGGCCTGTCATCCCATGAAGGTTCATCTTGATCCAACACTCCATGATTTAAAAACTCCAGCTCTGAATAAATGGAATTTGTCGCGCCGTCAGGACACCAGAAAGCTTTAATGAACTGGTAATAACCACGGGAATCCTTACCTCCCCGCTCCTCCGCTACCAAGTCACACAATTCTTGATTGGGTTGCCAGAAATACTTATGCCTCCCCCTTTCATCCACCAAGTCAGGATTCATAATCCTTGGACTCTTTTCCGCATTCAACCGAATACACCTTCCATACTTTGTCTTCCAACTCTCATCTTCCTCTGTAATCGACTTCCAACCTTCTGCTGGTTCACTCAAATCTCCAAAAGAATCACTAATCCTATCTGGGTTACTCATCCCACAAAAGGTTAGCCGCTCATTCGACGTAAGGTTTTGTCTGGATGTTCTTAGTATCCCCTCACCCAAGTAAGCAAACTCATCCGCTGCAACCAAGAAATTAGGATTTTTCAAGCCCTGTAAGTCCTTACACGCTGTTGCTGCTTCTGTCCCGCCAGCCGCCATCAAGATGATACCACTGTTCCGCGTCAACTGACCCTTAGCGTTAATACCCTTAATGTATCCATCTGAATCAATCAGCTTGCCCGGACATCCCTTCTCAACAGCCTGACTCCAAAACTGATTGATACTCTTCCATATCCGCCCTCGCGCCGACAACTTAGTCGTGCTCATTACAATAAAGTAAGTGTCCGTTGGCCGACTCCAATAACTCATCAAACCATACAACGCAACCGCATCACTCTTTCCTGACGATGAACAACCAGCAAGCGAAAGAAACCGATGATGCGACCAATCCCCTATCAACTCCCTCACAATCAACTCAGTCCACTCATTCCATATAACCTCCCTAATACTCCCCTCACAGTTAAACGCCAAATCAACCGCCCTCTTAAAACAATCAAATCTCTGATCAGGACTTATCTCTCCCCTCGAAAACATCCACAAATTAGCATCTATCTCAGAACTCCCCAAAGGAAACTCCATCCCACAAACAACAGGCCCCCTCACAGCATTGTCATTAACACTCATAATTTTAATTGGTTGCGCAGACGAGAATCGAACTCGTAACTCAAGCTTATGAGGCTCGCATGATACCTTTTCAACACCGCGCTAAAAAATCTATACCAACATTCAACCTCCATCAGCAAGTTCTTTTTGTTGTCTAATCGCTCTTGCAATCTTTGCTGCTTCTTCCCTCGGATCAGGCTCCATTATTTTTCTCCTCTCCTTTTCAGCTTTCAAAACTCTCTCTGCTTCCGCTGCATCTCTTCTAGCAAATACATCATTCATAAATACTTCTCTCTTCTGGTTGTCAACATCCCTTTTCTTATTTGCCTGTCTAGCTTCCCAAACTAAACGATCAGCTTGATTAGCTAAAGCCTGACTTTCTTCATACTGAGCTTCACTCGCTGCTCTCGTCGAATCATCCAATTCCTTCATTAGTTGCCCCCCTCCCACCAAGTTCGATCCTGTATTCAAATAACCTGAAGCCAAACGATTCATCACACTCGTATCCGCCAACTCTTCCATGTTTTTTTTGTTATTCGCCCTGTTCTCAGGCGTTGCTAACGCCCACGCCATCTCTGCCGCTGTTTGAGCTAACTTCAATGGCGGTCCCGCAATCCCCGCCATCTTCGCAGCCCCAGGAATCTTATTCAAAGGATTCATCTCCAACGCGTAATTCAAACCAGCATGTGCAGCCTCCCCCCAATTTTTTTTATCCATCAATATATTTACAACCTCATCTTTAGTAAAAAGATTCTTGCCCTTCCCCTCTTTCTCTTTCGTTGCCATACATCCCTATACAATATCCCCTACCCACAATTCAATTTTATTTTTTCCCACGAGGTTTTATTTTTTTTCCCATGCATAACCCTTACAGTCATGTGAGTGGAGTGAAACGAGTTGGTCAGCGCCTACCCCCCCCGTGGCCCCTCGGTAGTGATAGCCTCATGTAGTGATACCACCTTGCACTGCTCCTACACCAACGTAGAGCACTGCTTGAACACAAACCACACACTACTATGAATATTACATTGAAGCAAGCCAAAGCACTTATCGCTAACCATACACCATACACCGTGTTCCCTTCTTACTCATCAGTAAGGACATGGGATGATGTGATGAATGGTTTGATGAATGGTGAGATCGCAGACCTAATCCTTGATTACTATGAGGAGCAGGGCGTTCTCGTCTGTGGCGATGAAGAGGACGATGATCAGTGGATCATCGAGAGTCCTGAGCGACTTGAGATCCTCATCGTGAAGCACGAGCCTCTCACTTGGGAGGAGCGCGAGACGATGATCGTAGGCTAATAGCCTCCCAGCCTGAGCAGACTGGGTCAACAACCTGCTCCCCCCTTTCCCACCGCTCGGCGTGTCGCTGAGCCCTGTCTGGGAAGATAGGCGTTGTGACTCATTGTGTGTTTAGTCCGGGCTAACCGGAACTTTACCAGCGTTGAACGCGCTGGCCTGACTCCTCGCAGGATATCGAGGCTGTATAGAAAGACACACTATGACTACACTAAGAGATAAGATACTGATGCTGCTTGGACTTCCAACCCCTGACGAGAATCAGGCATGGAAGGACAAGGCAGAAGAGATGGCCTCCAAGCATGATGCACTGCAACGCCTGATGGCCGAGCGGTATGAGTCTGAGTGGAAGGTTACGAAGGACGGTAAAAAGCGCTATCGTAAGGTTGCTACCAAAGTGCTTGTCAACGCTTGGGTCACGGAGAGTGAGCCCATTGAACAACTCCACGGGACAAATACCGTGGTAATGGAAGTGGACTGGTCAACTCTTGAAGAAGAGCTTGCAGAAACCAAACCCATTGATCCTCATGCTGAATACATGAGGAAGCTTGAACTCGAAGAGAATGGAGTTCAGGTTGCATGGGAATAATCCCTCGCTCGGGCAGCATGGCTAGACCATGCGTAAGTCCTGAGCTCATCGGGGAATAAGCTGCACGATGATGAAACGGCTATACCGCCGAGTAAAAGAACAATAATATGAAAAAGTTAGAGATATTTGTAAACTTCTGGAAACCTTCACTCCTACCTTCTCCTGCCGGAAACGGCATGGAAATGGAAGCTGGAACCCAGACAATTGCCGCATTTTGCGGTGAGAAGGACGAGGAGATGCTTGAGGCCATCATCGGTCGCCCCCCGAACACGGGCAAAACATGGCACTTGACTCGTCAAGAGTATGGGACTCTTGAGTCCAATGGATTAGTAACCATCAACTAATCCCTCGCTGAGGCAGCACGGCTAGACCGTGCGTAAGTCCTCAGCTCATCGGGGATTCTGATGACACGCACCAGCCGTGAACCAACGCTGGCTTTTGAAAGTATGGTTATAAAACCAAGAAACTACGCTGCCATTCGTAAGGCGAATCGGGCAGCTAAATTAAACAGTATAAAGCAAACCCTCCTGTCATGGGTGTGGTTTGGTGTCTACGCAATATCATTGGCGACAATGTTCGTCATCGTCTACATCATAGCAGTTGCGCTGATGTAGGTATCCAATCCCTGCTTCCAGCTTTAGTCTAGGCTAAGACTGGGAGCAGACTTGGGTTCTTACTAATAAGACACCACGCGGAACGTGACTGCGAGAATACACGACAACTACATACACGCATATGGAAACAACACCATTAACAAAAGAAGCCCGCTCCAGCATGATGGAGCTTTGCCAACACGCATACGAGCAACTCACCATCCGTGAGGATGTGGGATGCGACAATCCAACCATTGCGGTGACGATTGAGGAGGCGGATGTTCCAACTGTCATGGCTTGCGTTGACGCTGCTAAAAAGGCAGGACAGGTCAAGGGAAGCTACATGGCTTGGTATCATGCCAAAACAAAAGCTTGGCTAGTATTTAAGAAGCGTGGGGAGTTCCTAGACTGCAGGCTGGCAACAGGGAAGCCCTCATTCGTAGCGGAGCCTATCAAGGTGAAGCTTGTCCCGCTAATGGTTCCTGAGCATCTTGTAGCCGAGATGCGCCTACGCTTGGGTGAACTCGCTAATCGGAGGGTCGAAGCATGATTCCTGATCACTGGCGTTCCATAAGGACTGGAACAAAACTCATCCGACTCGCTGGGGGGGTATGCACCCTAACCAGTATAGGAACAACGAGCGCTTCGGTGCTCTTCCCTTGGGCTAAGAAGCCCACTGAGGTTAAGCTGGAGGTTCTATACAAGAACTACAAGCCAGTCTGACCATCTGGGGCTATCGGGCGATTGCTCGGTAGTCCCTACCCTTTCGGTAGCGCATCGAGAACTAGGTTCTCTGCGGTGGCGACTAGAGACCTTAAATCTCTCTAGTCAGGTTTGGTGAACCGACTCACTCTGGTAGGAGCGCAGCGATAGCTCCCTTCCCATCCCATCCAAACGGGCACATTGTTTTTCCCAACTCAATCGTTGGGTTACCTTCGGTGATTTGTGTCTTATTGTATTTAATCTCCGTTGTGGGCTTCGCTTGATAATATAATCAGTAAATAATAATAAACTTTGTTATGTTATCTGAAGTTTCAAACACCTTCACCCCTCTCAGACGGAGATTTATTGATAGTTTTATACCTCAAAGATGCCTTTGGGGCAACTTTCGGGCTCATTTAGGGTAGTTTTGGGCTCCTTTGGGGTGATGAGGAGCGTAGGGTTTAGCAATAGGCTAAATCTGAGGTTCGGCTACATATTCTATTCACTGTCTTCCTCTCTTCGATTTTAAGGAGTGAGGAAGAAAAAAGTAAAGCAAAAAAGTTAAAATAGTAACTTGAGTGGATTACTAAGGATTAGATGTCGATGGTCGGGCGAGGTGAGAAGCCTTGAGTTGCAAGGATGTTGACGGTTGTGGAGCCGTTAGAGGAAGCAGAGCCAGAAGGATCAATTGCATCCTTCATGAGCTTATTAGCGGTTGCAGCT
>Ga0209444_10000812_pt1 | contig 17382 bp, 17 predicted proteins | sample LauGreFaBDMM15DN_2_FD_188215 | JGI IMG/M metagenome (GOLD analysis project Ga0209444, IMG submission 188215) | Freshwater lake microbial communities from Lake Michigan, USA - Fa13.BD.MM15.DN (SPAdes) (version 2) | ecosystem: Environmental > Aquatic > Freshwater > Lake | place: Lake Michigan...
ACTCGGATAGCTTTGCACCTTGTCGTTACCTTTGCCGTTACTGGAACGAATCTATTGTAATCCTATGAACTCGACTCTTCGCTCACTGCTGCCTCTGGCCACTGGAACCTTTGTTGGCGCCCTAGGCGCGATTTTATTGCAACGCAGTCTGCCGCCGAAGGAAGGCTCTGCGGAAGAACGGATCGCCACTCTCGAAAACGATCTCAAAAAAACACAAACAGAACTTCGTGCTTGGGAAGATAGTAGCCCACGCAAACGCTTTGGTGCTACCACTCACGACAATGTGCGCAGCATTGCTCAGGCACTCAAAGAGGGGCGACCTGTCACACCCGATGATATTTTCAATTCCTTCAAACCGCTGATGCGCGATCTTTCTCCACTCACCGAGCGCATGCGCAAGATCGAAACCAGGCGTAGTGCTGAAGCTCGCGCTGGCGAATATGCTCGTAAATATGGCCTCACCGCCGAGCAGCAAAAGCAACTTGTCGACAACTTAGTCTTGCAGGGAGATGAGCAACGAAAAGCCTTACAAGTCATGTTGGAAAGCGATCATGTGAGCATGAACGAATACATGAAAGCCGAGCGGGCGCAGGATCGTGACGCTGGACTCGATGAAACTATGGCGGCGATGTTGCAAGGTGAAAAACGTGAGGAGTTTCTTACCGAACGATTGAATGAAAAAGCAGAACAGGTTCAAACCGAGGCCGATGGCAAAGTCAAACGCATCGATGACATCGTCAAACTTGATGACCAACAGCGCCATCAAATGTTTCTCAGCATGGCGCAGACATCACGATACTACGACAAGCAAATGCAGTTCGATGGTTTGCAAGATGGTGTTACTCCCTTAGCCGAAGGCACAACGGAAAAGCAAGCGATGATGTCCGTGTTGCGCCCCGAACAAGTGCAAGCCTACGAGGAACACCGCAGGCAACGTTTGCAAAAAGCACAACAAGATGCAGCGGAAGTCGGCCTCTCCATTCCGAACGACTGGAACCCCGACGACGACATAGGATTTTGATGGGAAAACTGAAAACTGAAAACTGAAAACTTCTCTGATGACCCCATCACCCATAGCTCCCGCGATCGACATTCGCGATCTGCGTGTCGATTACGAACACTTTACTGCAGTTCATGATCTGACCTTGAAAGTCCCGGCGGGCGAAGTCTTTGGCCTCGTCGGCCCCAATGGAGCGGGGAAGACTAGCACCTTTAAAGTTCTCGCTTCGCTGATGCAACCGACCTACGGAGAAGTAATTCTCAGCGGCGTCGACGTGTTAGAAGACAAAGAAGAGGCACGGCGTGTCATCGGCTACATGCCCGATCTCGCGCCCGTGCCACGCGATCTCAAATGCGGAGAATTTTTACGCTTCTATGCACGAGCTCAAGGTCTCGGTAATGCCAAGCAATGCGCCGAACGCGCGGACGAGTGTCTAGCAGAAGTAGCACTCACTGATCACAAAAATCACTGGTGCCACAAGCTCTCACGAGGTCAAACACAGCGCTTGGTGTTAGCTAAAACGATGTTGCATTCACCGAAGGTATTGATTCTCGACGAACCTGCCAGTGGGCTCGATCCCCTCGCCCGCCGCGAGCTGCGTGGCACCTTGCGCAAACTCGCATCGCAGGGCGCTACGATTTTTATCAGCTCGCACATTCTCACCGAACTCGCCGAAATGTGCACCTCCATTTGCGTGATGAGTCGCGGCAAGTTGCTCGCCTCGGGCACTGTCGATCAAGTGCGCCAACAACTTGGCGATGACTCGCGCAGCATCACCGTGGTGCCGCTACAAGAGATCACATCAGTTCCCGATTGGATTCGACTGTTTGATGGTGTGGCCGATGCTCGTATCGACGCCGGCTCTATTTTGTTAGACTTCGTGGGCGACGAAGAAGCTCAAGCAAATTTGTTAGAAGAAATGATTCGCCGCGGACTGCGCATGCGCAGCTTCACGGAGAAGCGCAGTTCCTATGAAGAAATACTCATCGGCGTTGCTGAAAGGAGCCGCTTGTCATGAACCAATCAGTTGTATGCCGCGCTTGGGAAATTTGGAAAAATCCGATTTTCTTGCGCTATTGCCGCTCTCGACTTCGCCCAACGGCTATCTCTGTTGCCATCTTGATTTCAGTCATGATGTCTGGATTTTTGTTTCAGATGATACGCACGGTCAGCGCAAACAACGAAAACTTTACGATCGAAGATATTGAGCGCACGCCGCTAACTGCGCTGTTAGTATTCCAAGGGTTCATTCTCTTCATGTTGGGTACGGCTCAGGCATCGGGCGGCATGACGGCCGAGCGCGATGAAGGTGTGATCGACTACCAACGTCTATTGCCGATGACACCTGCGGCCAAAGTAATCGGTTTTCTTTTTGGGCTGCCAATCCGAGAGTATGTGATGTTTGCCAGCACTCTCCCATTCACCATCTGGTGCTTTTGGAAAGGAAATGTGCCTGCACACACGTGGATCTCCTTGTATGGCGTGGCTTTCAGCACAACGATTCTCTACCATCTCACGGGATTGCTGACGGGCACGATTGTCAAAAATCGTCGCTGGGCATTTTTAGCATCGATTGGCCTGATCTTCGCGCTCTATACAATCATTCCCCAAGCCGCAAAATTTGGCTTGGTGTTTTTCAAATATCTTACGGTGACACCAACTGCTGAGGAATCGATGCGCTTTCTTCTGCCAAGCACTATGGGCGATGCATGGGAAACCGGACGCCGCTTGCTATCACAGGCAAAGTTTTTCAATTTGAATTTCTCCGAAGCAGTATTCACCTACTTCTCTCAATCGTGCTTGATCATCACGTTTTTTGTGATGCTCTGCCGTCGTTGGAAAGATGCCGATGCTCATCTGTTAGGTAAAATCTGGGCGGTGGGATTTTATTCTTGGGTTCAATTACTTCTGCTAGGAAATGCCTTGCCCTTGATCGATTCCGGAAAACTATTTCCCACCCAGCAATTGTCCCGTTTTTCCTACATGATGCGCGGGAGAGCTTGGCAACCCGAATCTTGGGAAACGATAGCAATGATTCTCGTTTATGGTTTGCTCAGTTTACTATTTCTTTGGGTGCTCAGCGGTATCATCACGCCCAACTTTGGCACACAGATCAATGGCTGGAGACGTGCGAACAAATTCGGACGCAAGCGCTTACCAAGGCTCGCCGATGAATCGAACTCCACCGGCTTTGTGCTACTGATGGCGATCATCGGCGGCGCAGGATGGTTCGCCTTCACGCACATGCTTGTCGAGTCGCGCTGGTTCCCTGGACACTTTGCGCCGCCTTCGCTAGCAGGATATTTCATCCTTGCGATGGTAACCTGTGCGTTGCTGCATCAGATGTTGTTAGAGGCAAAAGGCGGGCGCGCAGTCTTCCTTGGAATCATCTTTCTACTCGTTTTGCCGCTGATGGTGGCATCGATCGTGATTGGCACCTCCGATCGATTAGCGCCCATCGCTGTGTGGATTGGAGGCATTTCTCCGCTGAGTTTGCCGGCACTCTGCGCCATTAATCATCTAAGTATTAGTGACTTCCCGATGAATCTCAGCCGGGCCATTCCTGGTGCTTATGTTTTCTGGCAAGCCATCTATTTGATCACCGTCATCTCCCTAACAAAAACGCTTTGGCGAACGAGAACGTCCACCAAAGAACTTGTATAAACCACTGCTCCTGCCTCAATCCCCTCTACCGCGAAGCCCATTTCCAAGTGACCATTGCCACAAGTGCCAGTCGTAAATTTTAGCGCGTACTCTACACTGCCCCATCAATCTTGCCATCACCATGACGATTTCTCCGAAACATCTGACACAAATCTTACGTAGTAATCACTCATGAAACGCATTTCGCTGGTTCTTTTTGTGTTAATCCTCGCAGGACTCGTGGTGGGCATGACCTTGCATTTTTCCACGGCACAATTGAGTCTTAAGGATTTCTCAATGAACACGCCACAAAATGCAAATCGACCACTGGCGCTACCAGCGCAGGGCGAGGTGGATTTTCGATTTCCCTCATTCTCGGTGTGGCAGACCTTAGCCACTCCAGTGGCGTCGCACGTGGAGCAACCGATGGGCTCACGGCATGGGGCTTTTGCATACGACGCGCAACCATTTTTGGCGATGAATGAACCGCGTGGAGGTCATCATTTTGGAGCCGATCTCAATGGCATTGGCGGCATGAATACGGATCTTGCTGATCCAGTCTATGCCGCAGCTGACGGTCTTGTGGCCTATGCGGGAAATCCATCGCCTGGCTGGGGAAACATCGTCGTGCTGACTCATCGGCTGATGGATGGGACTGCGGTGCAAACGATGTATGCGCACCTATATCGCATCGATGTTGCATTGGGCAGCCTCGTCGGACGCGGTCAAGCCATCGGTTCCGTGGGCTCTGCGAGCGGGGTCTATATTGCCCATCTCCATTATGAAGTTCGTCAAGGAAATGGTGTGGACATCGGGGCTGGCTACGGAGGCAATCCGCTCAATCGCATCAATCCTGATGAATTTTTCGCGAAACACAAAATCGCAGATGACGCACTGCACGCATCAGCCCTCGCTATCGAGCGCAGCAGTCGCCAACAACGGGAGACCACCGATTTGTTCAATCAACTGAATAGCGAAGAGAATCGAGAAAAACTGCTAGAGATTCTCAAGTGATCAATTCAAGAACCGACACCATTTTTGCGAGCTTCGATGGCGAGGCGGAAAGCAACTTGATCACCGTGTTTTTTTACCGAGAATTTCACTGATTTTCGCACACCTAGTGCGGGACACCAAGTCGCTTGCCAGAACTGGTATTCAGCGCCATTTACGGCCCGAACAACTACGCGCGACACACCAATCACGCCTGATGCATTGCGCGAGGATATATCACAAATTCGTGCGCGCTCACTGCGCTGCCACTCGGTCAAGACGGCATCACGCCAAGCAAGGGCAGCTGAATAGGCATGAGCGAGTCCACCATAATTCGCATCACTGAAAAAGCGCGATGATTTCTCACCGCGCCGTTGCATCCGCACTTGCCACCCGAAGCTGCTCACGGATGGAATTTCCACCCTTGCGAGGCCGTAGGTTTTGGCTGGAATGTCACTCATGCTTTCACGAAACTTTCTTACATCATGCGTTATGTAAGAGATTGCACTCCTGCCATGTGATTGTATTAGCGACCACGTCCGCGACCACCATCACCGCCGCCCCATCCGCGCATGTTGCCTTCGCTTTCAATGATTCGAGTTTTGGCTTCATCAGTGAGGGATGTGGATTGCTGAATCGCTGATTTAGCAGCTACGGGATCTGCGGCCATCCATTTGGCAGAGCTAACCATCAGCGCACGTTGGCGATCACCTTCATCGGTAATGGATTCGGCAAGTATGAAAGTTTGCGAGTTATCGGCACTGTTATTGGCGAAAACATAAGTGCCCACTGCGGTATCGCGCATCTCTCCAGCAGGGATTTGCTCGATGGACGCCAACGCAGCTTTGCTGTCTTGGCGGGAATAATTCATCATTACGTTGCGCATGGCATCATCGGATGTCACCCCCGAAGATAAGACCAAGTTGAAGGCTTCTTGGGGATTTTCGCGAGACATTTGCTCAGCAACTGTGGCGGTAGCGCGCAGGCGCTGTGCGTCATCAGTAAAAGTAGTCAACTGCTTGGCGGCCTCAAAAGGATCTTTGCCTGCGAGTCCGTCAAAGGCGCGACGACGAGCGTCTTCCTGTTGATCAACAGGAAGGCCAGCGATGAATTTTTCGGCATCGCCCCAGCTCTTGGCACCTAGCGCTTCAGCGATTTGGCGATTGGCGCGCGATTGATCATCGCCCTCCATCGTTCTAGCAATCTGCATGGCTTTTTCTGGATCAGTCTTGGCCACTTGGGACACGATGGAACTCAGAGCATTGCCCTTTTCCGCACCGTTAAGAGATTTCGCCCAAATCATGGCATCTTCGGGATTCTGTTTCGCCCACTCGGAAGCAATGATTGATGCCGCGCCGTTACCCATAGGACCGCCGCCGCCACGTCCACCAAACATGCCCATCATCGCGAATTGCGAAGGGTTTTCCGAGTAGAACTTCGAGGCAGCCACGGGATCAACACTCGCCCAACTCTGCATGATCGTTGGTTTAACAAACATGCCAGTGAAGCCCATTTTATCAGAAAATGCCATCGCACTTTGTGGATCGGTCTCAGCCCATTTGGCAAACAAAACGTAGGATGCCATGATGCGTTCCGGCATCGGGATACCATCGAGCTTCTTGGCTTCTTCCTCAAGTTGTTCAGGGCTCAATGAGGAATAGTAATCGAGTAACGACTGCATGCGCTGAATCTGACCGGGAGTTTGGTAGATTTCATCGACAGAACGAGGACGAGAAGCAGAACCTTTTGCTGCGACAGAGTCGCTCGTGCTAACTGCGCGACTGCTGCGATTGAGGCTTTCAGCAGAGAGCTCCGCAGAGCTCGGATCAGATTTGCCGCCCTTACCGATAAGAAAACCGGCACTGCCACCTAGCAGCAAGGTCACGACAGGAAACAATAACTTTTGATTCATGATTTTTTATGGATTCATTAGTAGTAACACCGCCGAGCAGAAAAGTTGCTTGTCATTTTCTGAGATTTTTTCAATCTGTGTCATGCACCACCTGCTCACCAAAGTTCTTTTTGTCTGCATGGGCAACATTTGCCGCTCTCCCGCTGCCGAAATCATGTTTCATCAACAAGTCAAGCAAGCTGGCCTCAGCAACGCATTTCTCATCGATTCCGCAGGCACTACCGGATATCATGAGGGAAATCCTCCGGATCGACGTATGATCCGCACTCTCGAAAAACGCGGCTACGCGATCTTTGGTTGCTCACGTCCTATGGTGGATGATGATTTTTCCATTTTTGATCACATTCTCATCATGGATCAGGACAACGAGTGCGAATTATTGAAGCGTCCCGCCAGTGCTCCTTACCGCCACAAAATCCGTTTTCTCACCGATTTCGCCACGCGTCACAACGATACCTATGTGCCAGATCCCTACTATGGTGGCGATCAAGGATTCGAACACGTTGCAGATCTCATCGAGGATGCTTGTGCTGGACTGCTGGAAAAACTCAAATCAGGCGCCGATTCATGAGAAAACTTTACGCGCTTCTGGCCATCGTTTTTTTACTATGCCAATGTGCTGACGGCGACGGTTTTGCGACCTATGTTGCTGGTCCTGCTAGCAAAGTAACCCGCACTCAATCACTAGCCTCGGCCTACGCCTATACCCAAGTGCGCGGGACTGCTTGCAAGATCAATATCAGACACGCCACTGGGATCGACTGCTCATGCTTCGTCTCTCGCTGTTGGCGACCAGAAAGCCCCGTTTCCAGCGCAGAGTTCTCATCGATCACGCTCCCAATCTCATGCCATGAGCTCAAACCAGTCGACATTCTTCTCACCAAGGGCCAGGTCATTTTATTTGACCGATGGCTTACGCATGGCTGCCATCTCATCGGCGATGAATCAGGCCCACTTCCTGCATGAACAGTTTCATGCAATCATTTTCCCGTCAAAAAAATCCTCAACCGCGGCTACGCACCTCGCCGTTATTTCCAAATCATCGAACCAAGCTCATGAGCAGAATCCTCACTTTTGTAACCACCGCTCTCGTCGCCCTTAGTCTATTTTCTTTCTGGTATTTCCAGCAAGAGCGCGTGATCAAGCGCAAGCTCGATAACCTTATCGAGGATCTAAATTTCACCCCCGAGAGCACCCGCACCACACGCTTGATCAAAAGTTCATCAATCGCTTCTTACTTCGATGTTGCCACCGAAATCTCATCGCCCATCGAAGAAGCTAACGGAAATTTTTCCCATGAAGATCTTAGCAGCGGCTATGCAGGACTCGCTGAATATGCGCGCGAAATCAACATCGTTCGCACCAGCGAAATCTCCTACGACGGGGATAAAAATCAAGCCACGCTAAGCTTCGAGGCCGATGTAAAAATCAACATCAAACGCTGGATTCCATCATTAGACGACAGTTATTACGTGACGACTCACTGGCGTAAAACCGACAAAGGCTGGGTCATTCACAGTTCACACTGGTCTCAGACTCCATGACTTTTTTTTGCATTTTCCACTTGCCCTCTGAAAGAAACCTGTAATACTCTTCGTAGCAGTTAGCAGCTACTAAATATTTAGCCTTCTCGAATCATGAAAGACCAAAACATCATCAATCAACGTCGTAATTTTCTGAAAACCCTCAGCGGTATTGGAGCGGGCATGGCCACCATTCCCGCCTTGATGCAGGCTCAAACAAACGCCCCAGCTCGACCATCCGGTGCGAAATACATGGGCGACTTTACTGCTCCGAAGCTGGAGAAGGTCAAGGTAGCCATCATCGGCGTCGGAGCACGTGGATCAGGTCACATTTCCCAACTTGCCACCATTGAGGGCGTAGAAGTTGTCGGCATTTGCGATCTCAATGAAGGCCGTGCCAAAGGCTCAGAAAACAACGTTAAAGGCAAAGGTCACGCGCCGAAAGTTTACTTCGGTGACGAAAACGCATGGCAAAAAATGCTCGCCGAAACCAAACCGGACGCTTGTTTTATCGCCACGCCATGGGAGCTACACGGCCCGCAAGCAGTAGCCGCCATGAAGGCCGGCGCTCATGCCTTTGTCGAGATTCCTATTGCGCTCACCATTGAAGAATTGTGGGACATTATCAACACCTCAGAAGCCACAGGACGCCATTGCATGTTGATGGAAAACGTGAACTATGGTCGTGAAGAACTTCTTTATCTCAACATGGTGCGCCAAGGTGTCATCGGCGAGCTATTGCATGGCGAGGCAGCCTACATTCACGAGCTACGCGGGCAAATGAACGGTGGAGATAGCACCGGTTCATGGCGCACACTCCACTACGCCAAACGCAATGGTAACCTCTACCCTTGCCACGGCCTTGGCCCCGTCGCTCAATACATGAGCCTTGCACGTGGCGAAGACAATTTCCGCCGCCTTGTTTCCTTCGGATCTCCTGCAAAAGGGCGCAATTTATATGCAAAGAAGTCGAACAATTTGACCAAGCCTGAGTTCAAAACTCTCGATTACCAATGCGCAGACATGAGCACCTCGCTGGTGAAAACACATCTGGGCCGCACCATCATGATCCAGTGGGATGAAACATCCCCTCGCCCTTACTCACGCCACAACTTGATTCAAGGCACCCTCGGCACACTCAGAGGTTTCCCCAATGGCATGGCCATCGAGGGCGTTACTAAGAGCTTTCACGAGTGGACGAACTCTGAAGAATTTGAAGCCATCGCCTCGAAGTATGAGCATCCGCTCTTCAAGCGCATGGGTGAACTTGCCAAGAAAATGGGCGGTCACGGCGGCATGGACTTCCTCATGCTATTCCGCATCATCGAGTGCTTGCGCAATGGTCTTCCTCTCGACCAAAACGTTTACGAAGGTTGCTACTGGTCATCCGTAGCGCCACTCAGCGAAAAATCCGTCAAGGAAGACGGCATGCCACAAGACTTCCCTGACTTCACCCGTGGTAATTGGAAAACCACCAAGCCACTCGCAATCATCGAGTAATCGATGTTATTTCGCGCCCCTCTCAGGCACCATTCATTCACGAATGGTGCCTTTTTTCTCCCTTTTTTCTTTTCTAACGCACCAAACTCAAGCGATGATGCGCTATGCACTGCATTGAACGCGCTGAGACACCCTACCAACGCATTGAGGTTTGGAAATCCGCTCATCAGGTAGAATTCCGCGTGCAACAAGCCGTCCATGCTTGGTGGCATCGCCAACGCTTTCTTACCGGCCTCGCTTGGGATAACATGATCGCCGCATGCCTGCTCCGCCCTGCTGGCCCGCCGCGCTCGATCTTAATGCTCGGTCTCGCTGGCGGCACAACCTTTCGCGCCCTGCGCCGACTTCTGCCCGATGTCGCACTCACAGCCGTTGATATCGATGGCCCATGCATCGATCTTGCACGCAAGCACATGCACCTTGATGATCTCCAGTGCACCATTCACATCGCCGATGCTTATCAGTGGATTCACCAGTGCCGCAAAACCTATGACGTCGTCATAGATGATGTCTACCTAGCAGGTTCGCACGATGTTTATCGCCCAGGCTCGTGGAATGAAAAAAATCTGCTAGATCTCAAGAAGCTCGTCGCACCAGGTGGACTATTGCTCACCAATCTCATTCGTGGCGCAGGCCATCGCAACCTTCAGTCACAAATCCGAAAACTTTTCCGTGAGCAATTTCCCTCAGCCAAAGATGTCCGCACTCCCTGCGGGCTAAACGAGACACTCTGCGGTGGCGATGCCATCCTAGGAGCCTCCGCTCTTCAGCAATGGCGTGAGCTATTTTCTTCATCGCGTGATCGCGACTTGTGGGATATCATTTCCATACGCAAACTCCCGAAACTGATTACATGACTGATTCCGTTGCCGCCATTTACAATCGAGAAGATTACCCATCGATGAGCCATCCCACTGGCCATCCCAGCATCATGGCTGCCTCCGCGATCTTTGGCGGACTACGCACAACTCAAGTGCCAACAAGCCGGATTCTCGAAATTGGCTGCGCCAGCGGCCATCATATTCTGCCAATCGCAGCGGCATTTCCTGATGCATCGATCACCGCCGTCGATCTCAGTAATCACGCCATAGAGAAAGCACAATCCATCGCCCAATCGGCCAAAATCACCAACGCACAATTTCTCTGCGCTGATATCAAAAACTGGCGACCCTCAGCTCATCAATACGACTACATCATTGCCCACGGATTTTTTTCCTGGGTCGATGATGAGGCAAAGTCGGCGCTGTTAGATATCTGCCAACACGCCCTGACCCCCAATGGCGTTGCGATGATCAGCTACAATACACAACCCGGATGGGCATTGCGACAGCCCCTTCGCGAGATGACTAATGCCCTGCGTCACATGCCTGCCTGCAAAAACTCATCGATACTTGCTCTCGATCTCATCGAATCTGCCATGGAGGGCACTGATACCGACTATGGAAAATATCTCATCTCATTAATCAAGGACGCCAAGGCCAAAGGTGAGCAGCAACTCAAATTCGACGACCTCGGCCCGATCAATGACCCGTGTTATTTCAGCCAATTTGTGCAGTGGTGCCAAGCTGCTGGATTGAAATACGTTAGCGAAAGTGACATCGCATTGAGCAATCCAGCCATGCTACCAGAAGGGGCCAAATCACTACTGCCTAGCCTTCGAAATGATCCCCTACTCCAGCAGCAGCTCGCTGATTTTTTCACCGGTCGCACCTTTCGCACCAGTCTGATCTGTCGTGCCGATGCCAACCTATGGCAACCCACTTGGGAGGAAGTAGCCGAGTTTAGCATCGAGTTGCTCATGCCCATTCCCGCCACAGGAAATCCGATCACTGATCGCATCGCTGAAGTCATTCATCAAGAGCAGCCCGACTGTGTTCCCATGCGTGAACTCCTCGCAGACATACAAACATGCGAACCCGAGCAAGCGGTCACCGTCATACTCCAACTCGCCCAACTCGGCATTCTACGCCTGCGCAGCATCCCCTACCGCCGCCTACAATCCATGCCTGAGCATCCACGGCTCTCGCTGTTAAATGAGCATTACCTCAAGGCTGGATTGTCCATTGTCGATGCCATGCATAACCCCTGCAAAATTGCTCCTTCTGATCGAAAAGTATTGCTCAACTGCAATGGCATCAATTCCTTTGATGACATCATGCGCCAATGTGCCGATGAAAAACAAGTGCAGTCCGCCCACGCACTACTTCAGTTTATGAATGATCGTGGTCTGCTTTGCTAGTCGCGCTGCGACTCCAGAACCAAGCGAGAAAACTACCAATCAGGCAGTGAAAGACCGCCGAGATCGCAGCAGGAATCGGAGCCAGCGGCATCGCCGCAAAATGCGTCTTCGCAAGTGCTGCACCCAGCCCGCTATTCTGCATCCCCACTTCTACTGATACTGTGCGGCATTGCGCCAGGTCACAACCACAAAGTTTTGCTACGGCATAGCCCAAGCCAAACCCGATCGCATGTAAGGCAAACACCGCCACAAACAAAGTCCACCCCGCCAGAGCGATGGATGCTTTTCCTCCCGCCACAATGCTCCCCACCACCAGCACAATCAATACCACACTCACCATTGGTCCCACCGAACCCACAGCCTCTCGCACGGCATCACGATGACGATTTTTTTCCACCAAGTGATTGATCACCAATCCTAACAACAATGGAATCAACACGATCTCAATCATCGAGCCAAACAAATCCCACGCATTCACATTCATCGCCTGCCCCGCCAACCACTTCGTCAACAGCGGCGTCATTACCACCGCTAGAAACGTCGAGCACATGGTCAACAAAACACTCAATGCCACATTCGCGCGCGCCAGATAGCAAATGACATTCGATGCCGTGCCTCCTGGACAGCATCCCACCAAGATCAAGCCGAGCGCCAATTCCTTCGACAAGCCAAACGCCATCCCTGATACCAAAGCTGCCAACGGCATGATCAAAAATTGTGCCGCCACACCTAACAGAATCATCCGCGGTTGTTTGGCGACCTCGACAAAATCCGCAAAGCGCAGAGTCAGCCCCATGCCTAACATGATCACACCAAGTCCCCTAGCGATCCACGGCTGAAACCACGTCCACTGCTGCGGAGCCAGCCACGCCCATAGACAACCCACTATAATCCACAGCGGAAACCATTCGCTGAAACGTTGAAAAAATCGATACATCATACTCATTGCACGTTACGGGTTCATCAAATGCTCGCGAAAAAAATCCACTCGCTTGCGTTGCATCGAACGCGCTTCACCACAGCCATGACCACCACCCGGCACCACGATCATTTCGAAATCCTTATCTGCCTTCATCAATGCATTGGCAACTTGCATGGTCGATGCCGGATCCACATTGGTATCCAGCTCCCCCATCGTCAAAAGCAATGCACCCTGCAAGCGAGCTGCGTGCGTTACGTTCGAATTATCCGCATACTCTGGTCCCACTGGCCAGTCCATCCACTGCTCATTCCACCAAATTTTATCCATCCGATTGTCATGACAGCCACAATCTGCCGCCGCCACTTTGTAAAAATCACCATGAAACAACAGCGCTCCTAACGCATTTTGCCCACCCGCAGATCCACCAAAAATCCCCACCCGTGTCAGATCCATCGCCGGATATTTTGCCGCTGCCGCCTTCATCCAAGCAATGCGATCAGGGAATCCGGCGTCCTTGAGGTTCTTGTAACATTCGTCATGAAACTTCTTGCCGCGATGCGCCGTTCCACGCCCATCAATCTGCACCAAGATAAACCCATGTGCCGCCAACTCACTTTGCGGAGCCAACCATGGGCTCCAATTCTTACGCACAAATGCATCCTGCGGACCTGCGTAAATGTATTCCACCACAGGATACTTTTTCGCGGGATCATACTCCGGAGGAAAAATAATCGTACCGAATACATCAAACATCCCATCGCGATCCTTCGCCGCAAAAGGCACGGGTAATTGCCATTGTTTTTTTAATTCCGTCGCATCCGCCACAGCCAAGGTCTTTACCAACTTCCCATCCGCTGTGCGTCGTAGTTCATACACAGGTGGCGAATCAATGCGTGACCAACGACAAACATAGTAATTCCGCTGCGCCGAAAAAACCGGACGCTCATGCGCACCATCCGCACTCGTCAATGGCACCGCTTTACCTGAATCCAAATGCACCATTACGTAATGCTCAAAGTAAGGGTCCTGATGCGGATAGCACCCACAGGCCTCCACCAACGCCGTGCGATTTTTTTCATCCACATGCAGCACTTTTTTCACCAACCACTCGCCCTTGGTCAGTTGTTTTTTTACTTTTCCAGTTAGACCATCATACAAATACAAATGATTCCATCCATCGCGCTCCGATAGCCATAGAATTTCATCACCTCCCTTGAGATCACGCCGATAGCCATAGCCATACACATAGATGAAAGTCTTACTCTCCTCGCCGATCAATACCCGCTGTGATTGATTCACTGCATTCATCTCGACCACATAATACTTGCCAAAACCACGTTCAATATACTCATAGGTCAAGCGCTGAGAGTCGCCTCGCCAAGCAACATGGTTCACCGAAAATGGATTGGGAATCAAAGCCGGATCAGTCGCTAGAGGCGCACTTCCATCAACCGCAAAAATCCATGGCACCGATACCGTAATCTCATCGCCCGGCTTGGGATAATCCACCGTAAATGTCTCTGGCTGCAATTGTTTCTCGGGTGATGACCTCACATACGTCACCTTCCGCGGTGCAACCTCCTTCGCTTTCCACAATTGAAAAAATCGCGAATCAGGAGACCAATACGCCACTCCTCGAAATACCCCCGCCTGATCAGACTTCGCCAAGACCTTCTCGGTTCCCGCTTTCAGATCCTTCAATACCACCTCGCCCTCGCGCAAGATCACCTCCCACTTGCCGTCGCTGGAACGATTGTTCTCGTAACCAGAGCGACCGATTTGCCGATCCCGCGGCTCCTCTGGCAACTTAGGCACCGCCTTCTGCACCACACTCTCTTGATTCGTAGTCAGATCCAGACGCGTCACCATCGCCTTACCTTGTGCATCTTCCGTTTGATAGAAAAACTGCTTCTCATCAGCACTCCAGCCATAGGTAATTTTTTCGTTCAACACCTTGATCCGCGACTTTGAGTAAGCAGCACCCGTGATCTGCTCAAATTCCTTCGTGCCCTGATGCTTCGCAGCAACTGGCAACATCAATACTCCAGCAATGATCAAAAAACGCATGCACCAAATACAAGCCCAAGCAGCGAAACATTTCAACAACCCATCTGAGAAAAATCATCCAACGACACCCATGACTTCATCGCCGACCGTGGATCATTCAAAATTCAACTTCCCACAAGACTAGCCACATGCTATCTTCTCCGCATGCATTCGCTGCTCGCCACCCTCACTTGCTTGATCATCTCATCGCTCTCGCTCTCCGCGCAGACAGCCCCTGCCGTGGACAATACTGATGAAGCACCCAAAGCATTGCCCATTGCACCCGAACCCGAAAAAACACCCGACGACGGTGTCCGTGTTGCGATCCTCGGCTACCACGATTTTTCTAAGACACTCAAAGAAACCGAGATGCGCATCAACACGGATAAATTCCGCAAGCAAATGCAAGCACTTAAGGACCAAGGTCTCAGCGTCATCAGCATGCAAGATTTCCAAGCATGGAAACGCGGGGAAAAGACCATCCCACCGCGCTCCGTTGTCATCACCATCGATGACGGCTGGCAATCCTTCTACACCGATGCCTACCCCATCCTCAAAGAATTTGGCTACCCTTTCACTGTATTTCTTTACACCAAATACGTCAACGTCCAAGGCCGGTCGATGAGCTTTGAGATGATTCAAGAAATGCAAAAAAATGGCGGCTACGTCGGGAGTCACAGCACCAGCCACCCCTACCCAGGCACCGTCAAGTCTCAAAAACGCAAAGGCCCACAGACCTACGCGTCATTCCTCGAACGCGAAATGGGGCAATCAAAAGCATTTCTGGAAAAAAACTTCAAACAACCCGTCAACAGCTACTGCTACCCTGGCGGATTCCACACCGACGAAATGTTCGAGGCCGGCACCCAATATGGCTACGATTTCATGTTCACTGTCCTCCCCGGAAAAATCAAACGCAGCAGCGATAACAACACCCTTCCCCGCTACATCATCCTCGGCACCTACGATCGGATCTTCGATCTTGCTACGGAATTCCGCGATGCCGCTGCACCTAAGATCGGCGATGCCAGCGCACCCGTACAAAAAACCATCGTCCCCGTGCAGCCCGAGCCCGGTGCCGTGGTCAACACCCGCTTGCCTGTCATCTCCATCGATCTATCTACCATCACCGATATCACTCCCGAGTCTCTCGTTATGCGCATTGCCGGCTTTGGCGATGTCCCCGCCGTCTTTGACGAAAACACCAAACAGCTCACCTGGCAAGTCAACCGCCGCCTACGCACCGACTCCTGCCAAGTCTCCGTGACATGGAAAGGCAGTGACAAAAAAACCACAGCTCCGCCCGTGCGCTGGACCTTTGCCATCGACAAAGAAGCTGCCTACCAACCTACTGGTGGCTAATGCCATACCCCTCGCGGAACAGGATTTCTGTCCGCAATTTGAGCAAAAAAAACGCCAGCTACTCAACGAAAGCAGCAGGCGTGATCATGGTGGAAATTTACGCTCCTACATCTCAGTCCTTTTTTCCGCACTCTGACCCCCATCCACGCTGGTGTTTTCTCTTTCTAGCACAGCTTCGTCGACATCTGTTTCCGGTTGCCCCCATAGAGGCTTACGCCCGAAAAGCATGAAGGGAATGCCCACATAAAAAGAAAGCAGTAATACGATCGGCCACGCACGAACAGGATTAACGGGATAAGGTCCAGCACGAAGCGCTTCCATGTAGGTTTGATATGCAGCAGTTGCATCATCTTGGTCAGAGTCATCAACAACGATGCGGACACCTCCAATCGTGTTGCTATAATACCAAAAAAGCTGGATGAAATTTTCATCTTACAACGACGCCTCGATTCCAAGATCTCCCAAATATGCTCGAAATAGGTGTGCATCCTCTGGAGTCGTAAATGTTGCGATTGTTGTCATGGTTTTTTATGCAACGTCGAGTCCTCCTACGCCTGACCGGGGGCGAGGGCTGAACACGGGGTTGGGGTTGTAAATACGGGAAAACATGGCCGACAGAACGGCTCCTAGCGGTTGGACGGGTGCGGCGTGTTCGCTTCAGATTTCCATCGCATAACGCAATGCTGCGCGCACGTCATCCATTGCCTTACCGTAAAATGTTCCGATTGGTCCCTGTAGCTCGTGATGCTGAACAGCTTGTAAGCCCTGCACATTGGCATAGCTCTTCATCCGCAGAAATGGCCTTGATGGCAAATCTACCTCGTATGGTGAATCTCGATATACGGATGTGATCGGCACACATAGACTGAGCGCCCTCGGTGGGTTGGAATCCTCACGTGATACGACCAACATCATCCGTACCTTGCCAACGGCACCAAGATCAACTCGATACACTTCTCCCGGCTTAGTCGTCATAGCATGTATCAAGTGCCGCTTGTCTTGCCATCGCCGAACGCAAAATATCCGAATCAGATGGGATCTCTACTGCGAAGGGCAAGCCACGCCGCATCTTCACTTGGTTAAGGAACATCCGAATCGCCTCGGCAGTCGAAATACCTAGGCACTCAAATACTGTCTCCGCTTCCTCCTTGAGGCGCGGTTCCACTCTAGCGCGAACAACTGCTTCTTTCATGGAACCAATGTAGCGCATACAGGCTACAGCGCAATCATTATTTTTAGCGAACG
>Ga0209444_10000815_pt1 | contig 17347 bp, 18 predicted proteins | sample LauGreFaBDMM15DN_2_FD_188215 | JGI IMG/M metagenome (GOLD analysis project Ga0209444, IMG submission 188215) | Freshwater lake microbial communities from Lake Michigan, USA - Fa13.BD.MM15.DN (SPAdes) (version 2) | ecosystem: Environmental > Aquatic > Freshwater > Lake | place: Lake Michigan...
TTACCTAAAATTATTGAGCTTACCTTCATGGTCACCTCACTCGATAGGGTGGTTCCATAATGCTCTTGCGGGTTTCCTAAGACAATAGCCTGAGTGAACGAATTTCATATCGTGCCCTACAGCGAGCGTTGAGAAACAGGTCAACTTCCTTTAATAAGTGGCTCTTCCCCCAGATGCGTCAAAGGTGAAGCCCGTTGTGAATGAACAAGCCCTAGACACCATAAAGGCTAAAATTTCTGCAGCTTCTTCAGGCTCTCCCACACGTCCCATAGGTATACGTCCCAGCATGTACTTCAGCGTCTCCTCACTCGTATCCGCATTCATTGGAGTTCTGATTACTGCAGGGGCTAGGGCATTAATCGTGATTCCTTCTGCGGCCACCTCTTTACCCACACCTTTAATAAAACCAATCATTCCTGACTTAGATGCGTTGTAGGCATGCATTCCGGGATTGCCTTCTTTACCGGCAATAGATGCAATATGTGCAATTCGGCCATACTTTCTGGCTTTCATGTGAGGAATAATTGCCTGAGTGATCCACACTGTTCCAAATAAATTGATAGTGACAGTTCGCTCGAATGCGGGCCATTCAACATTTTCAACCTTTGTATTGGTTGGACCAACGACTCCCGCACTATTGATGAGTGCATCAATCTGGCCATGGTCAGAAATCACTGAGGTTATGAGTGCATGAATGCTCGATTGATCGCCCATGTTAACGCTCTTGACCTGCTTATCTGCCAGGCCTAACTCTTTTTGAAGTGAGGCTAAGCCAACTTCATCTAGGTCAGCAATCACAACTGTTCCACCGCGTGATGAAATTAATTGTGCAGATGCCCGACCAATGCCACTCGCCGCCCCCACAACCAAAACAACTTGACCGCTGAAGCTACTTAGATCACTTGCCATTGTTTCCTCCTTGATGAGTGAGTGAAGTTTTACGTATTCCTTTTCCTGGCACTAAATTGGTTCTTTCGCCTTTTTCCAACGTTGGAATTCCATTTATCCAGACGTATTCGAAACCAGATGCTGGTAGACGTGGAGATTCGAAGGTAGATCTATCTGCAACGCTCTCGTGATCAAATAGAACTAGGTCGGCCTTATAGCCCTCTCTGATAAATCCACGATCCTGTAGCCCCAATCTCATCGCTGGGCGTCCAGTCATTCTATTGATTGCACCTTCTAGCGGAAACATTTGTTCATCTCGTGAATAGTGACCGAGAAAACGAGCAAAAGTTCCGTATGCCCGCGGATGGGGCCTGTCACCATGGAGAATGCCATCACTACCTACGGTATGCCGTGAATCTTTCATGATTGTTCGAACATTCTCCTCATTGCCTCCAAATACAACCATTGAAGCTTTGCAGTTCTCTGATAAAACTAAATCGATATAAAGTTGCGAAGCCAATTTATTTTGTGAGACTGCAAGCTTCGAAATAGCAATCCCAACAAACTTTTTATTTTCAGCTTTTTCTACACCTGCTATGACTACATTGTCCCAATTAACGACTCCTCCATGATTGCCATCACTTCCAGTATGGTCAAGTGCATCAATGACTTTCTTCTGTACCTCAGGCTCTCTCAATCGAATTTGCAGCTGTTCAATACCCCCAGCCTGAACCCATGATGGCAACATCATATGAAGGTAGGAAGAACCTGATGTATAGGGATAGGTATCAAGTGAGATATCAATTCCTTGACGGGAAGCATCATCCAGAAGCTTCAATAACTCATTCGCGCGCCCGTGATACATCGGTGCATTTAAATGACAGTGAGTTAAGTGAAGTGGTACTGCAGACTCCTTAGAGATCTCTATGCACTCTGCGATGGACTCAAAGATTTTGGCGCCATAGCTTCTGTGGTGGGGCGCGAAATAGCCTCCACATTCGCTAACAACCTTGCACAGTTCAATTAACTCATGTGTATCCGAGTACATGGCCGGCACATAGGTTAAGCCGGCAGACATGCCGAATGCACCCTCTTGCATTCCTGTACGAAGAATCTCCTGCATCGCCTTTACATCTTCGGCCGAAGAGACTCCCTCGTTCATTCCTCGAACTAGCATGCGGATAGTGCCATGGGGCATCAAATAGGCAACATTGACTGCGCAGCCTTTATCAACTTCACCTAGATATTGACTCACTGAATTGAAATTCCAGTCGTGGTCATTTAACGTTCCATTCCAACCATAGAGCTGAGCACGTAACTCCGCTTGAACTTTCTCATTCGAAGGCACATAGCTAAGTCCATCCTGTCCAACAACCTCCAAAGTAACGCCTTGAGTTACTTTGGATAGATGCGCCTTATCGGCGATAACTCCAAGATCGGAGTGAGAATGCATATCTATGAAACCTGGGGCGAGCGTTAGATCTGAGCCGTCAACTACTTTGCCACGTTCATTACCCTTAATTAATTTGCCAACTTCTGCAATATACCCGTCAACAATAACTACATCTTCTTTAACGCCCACGGAACCCGAACCGTCTACAACAGTGGCGCCACGAATTGTGAAAGTATTTGAGATTATGGAAATCATAGGGCTACTATGCAATCAATTTCGACTAAAATGTCCGGTAGTTCGACACCTATAGTTGTACGAACTGGGTAGGGAGCAATTAGAAATTCGTGGCACACTGAGTCATACGCTTTGAAATCTTCCTTCAGGTTCTGTAAATACCCCGTAATCTTCACCACGTTCGAAAAATCCAATTTCTTTTCTGCAAGAATTAACTCTAAATTACGGAATACCAGTCTCGTCTGAGCAACTATTCCTTCTCCAACAAATTTTCCAGTAACAGGATCTGCCGGACCTACACCACAACTAAATAGGAAGCCTTGTGTCACAACTCCATGAGAATATGCACCAGTTGGTCGAGCAAGGCTCTGCAGAGTGAAATGTTCCAATGGTCCATTTGAGTTTAACTCCATGTCAATAATCCCTTCGCATGCAGTTTGATTCGATATAGGGAAGTGCTGGCGCATATGTATAAATAGTCAAGATTCTCTCCACTGAAAGTGCAGTTGCCCGGAACTTCAGGTGTGGGGATAAATCCTTTGGGTTCTCCAAATGAACTCACAATATGTACTCCCCCTGTCTCTCCAGATCCTCCAGTCACATAAATATTTTCGTCATCATCAAAAACCATTCCATCCATTCCGTAGTCTGTGCCGAAATCTAGAAGTACCCTGTCTTTTATCCAGTGACCCTTTGAATTACTTTTATATTTGACGAGTGTTCGCGCTCCCCCTAGGTCTGGGTTGTGATCCACTAGAAAGAGAGACTGATTGTCTTTAGATATAAGAATTCCATTTGGGCTTTCTAAATCCTCAATCACTCGGGTTAAAGTTCCATCGAGATCAATACAATAAACAGCCATTACTTCCTGTTCAATATCTGACTTGTCTCCATATCGTGGATCGGTGAAATAGATTCTTCCTTCTTTATCAAAGCAGAGGTCATTGGGACCATTTAATTTTTTACCGTTAAAACTTTCAGCCAAAGTTGTGATGCTTCCGTCCTTCTCATATCGGCGCACCGCATGTGCACCTCCCTGAGAGTTCGATGGGTAGTTCTTTCCGTCGCAGCACACGACCAATCTTCCTTGTGAATCAAAATTCATCCCATTTGCATGAGCTGAATTGCTACTCCAGATAGAAGTCTCTTCGCTTGTTTCATCAAAACTGTAGATCAAATTCTCGGAGCAATCCGTAAAGAGGACATGTCCATTTCGATCCGAAGCCGGACCCTCGCTGAAAACAGCCCCAGTGAATACCTTTTCTAGCTGGGCACCTTTCACAAATAATGAACTCATAAGATTTCCTCGTCCAGTTCTATCTAGTCTGATAACTTAAGCATTGTAAGGGAATCCTGATTGATGATTTGATCGATAGTCTCTTTACGCACGAATGGCAATGTTCCTGCGCGTAACTTGGAGATCTCATATAAACCATCCATTGCAATCTTTGGCGTCCATAACGGAAAATCTGAGCCAAATAAGAGCTTGTCCGTTACTGACCACTCTTGCGCGCGAACTAGGGCGTGGTAGCCATCAAATGGACGAGCCCAAGTAGCAGAGATATCTGCGAAAACACGCCTGTTTTTTCGAAGCACCGCAATCGTTTCACGCTGCCACGGGTGACCCAAGTGCGCCATTATTTGAGTTAACGCGGGAAAACGTCGAGCAACATCATCAATAACAAGAGGCTGACTGATTGAAAGATCTCCAGGAGGGCTCGGAGTCGCGCCAACATGCCATAAGAGAACTAATTCATACTTTTGTGCCGCTTGAAAGAATGAATCAAATTTTGCGTCGCGGGGATCAAAATGAGCCAATACCGGATACAGCTTAATTCCTCTAAGTCCAAGCCTTACTCCATCCTTCATCTGCTCGAGTACATCTGCATCGGAAGGGTCAAGCGCCATGAACCCTATAGTTTTTGTTTTTGTTTCCTGACAAAACGAGGCTATTTTTTCATTTGGTGTCGCAACATTTGCTGCCGTCGCCCGCATCCCAAAGACGATCGCAACATCAACATCTTTCATAGCAAGATCGTATTTTTCTGGCGTGACTTCCGGAAATGGAGACCCATACACAGGCTCCCAATTATCACTCCATTCACTTCCCCAACATTCACATGTCATAAAATGAGTGTGGACATCGATGATCATTTCTACATCACTTTCTAACACTCATCATCTGAACATTCTAGGACTTTTTTCGTCAAAACAGAATGGCGTTAACACTATTGTTTGAGTTTCACATATATGAACAGAATTAGGTAATTCCCACTTTGCTGATCAAAGAAATGAAGTAGAATCTTGTAAATTGCAAGGCTACAGGAGAATTAGAAGGTGTCCACATCGATGTCTCAGTTCACAGAAATCAAAGGTGTAGTGCCCGTTCTTAGCACGCCGCTGAATTCCAGTCACAAACTCGATTCAAAAACTTTACGTCGCGAAATTGAATGGGTTGGAGAACAAGGTGTTGAGACGGTGGCAACTGGGATGGTTTCTGAAATTCTCAGAATGAGCTTGGCCGAGCGAAGAGAACTCACCGAGGCAATTTGTACATACACACGAGAGTTACACATGAATTCGATTGTGAGTTGTGGGCAGGAGACGCCAGAACAAACCATCGCCCTGGTGATCCACGCCCAAAATTCTGGTGCCTCTGCCGTAATGGTTAATCCTCCGATTGCCTCAAAGCTCTCAGATGACGAAGTTTTCGACTACTTTGCAGCGGTTTTCAACAATACTGATATTCCCATTGTTGTTCAGGATGCCAGCGGATATGTAGGTTATTCAATTAATGTCACCGTTTTAGCAAGGCTTTTCAACGAATATAACGAGCGCATCTATTTTAAGCCAGAGGCAGTTCCGATTGGCCAGCGATTATCCGATTTGCGGGATGCTACAGGTGGAAAAGCTCGTATTTTTGAAGGCACCGGAGGTGCGCATTTGGTGGATAGTTTTGCAAGAGGCGTTATAGGAACTATGCCTGGAGCAGACCTTAGCTGGGCCATGGTTAAACTGTGGGATTCACTCCTAGCTGGAGATTGGAAAAAGATTAATCTCATTAATGGTGCGATTGCTAACATGGTTAATCTGATGCCAACTCTAGATGCCTATATTGCAATAGAAAAACACTTGCTTAAAAGACAGAATGTATTTGAAAATACCCTAAAAATAGAACCAGTGAGTTTTACTTTTGATAAAGAGACTCAAAGTGAAGCAGAACGCATTTTCGATTACTTAGTAGAAATAGCCAGATAGAATAAAACTACTTGGTGATGGTCATTGCTCGCGCTATATTGGTAATGGTGAGAGCCTCAATCTCCTTGGCGGTAAAACTTGCCTCTTCCATTGCTGGGACAAAAGACTCGATAAGCCAAGGGAAACCTCTCCCTCCATATGATCGCAGTGCAGAACGACTTCCAATATCGGTGCCTAAAACTATTCTGTCTAGGTGACCATGATCGATAAGCTCTCTTGCACTATTTAAGCGAACCGAGTCTTGCGGATACCCCTCACCTTGATAACCAATGTTGTCGATACTGCAATAGACGCCTCGTGCAGCAATTTTGAGCAGGCTAGAGGTGTCTTCACGATCTCCTAGGTGGCTGATTATGATTCTATCCGGACTCACACCAGCACTCTCTAGTAGATCTATCTGCTCAAGTGCGAGCTCTCCAAAATGTGTCGTATGTGTCAATATGGCAACACCTGTTTCTAGACTAGCTTTTGCAGCTGCACGAAATACTCGTTCTTCCGCCGCTGTGATAAAACCTCTTTCAGTGCCAATTTCTCCTATAAAGCCGGCTTTTATATCAGTGCCTTCAAAACCTTCTCGAATCTCTCTCACCATCCTTTGGGCAAGCTGATTAGACGTTTGACGGAAGACCGCATCCTCATAAACGATTTCTCGATACCAGCCACATCCGAGAACGATATTTACACCAGTATTTTCAGAAATACGGCGTAACACATCAGGCTTGGTACCAATTCCTCCCGAACTTGCATCAATCAGTGATCCGCCTCCCGCATCTTTAAAAAGTTGAACTTCGTACTGAGCTACTTGTTCATCATCAAAAATTACATCGTAACTCCTGATCATCTTGAAGTAATCCCACAACACATGCTCATGGCTATGCGTAAAACCCATTGAAGCTGGATCAATCAAGCCATTAACCGTTTGAATCTTGTTCTTTTGACTAGCGCTCATTTTCATTCACCTTTTCCCTGGATGGTAATTTCATTAATTCTGGTCCCTATTAGAAAACCTTGGCCCTTCATAAGCGACATTGGATTTAGTGTGAGGACGCTGCGATCTGACATTTCTTGACCGAGAATTATTCTTGGCCTACCCGTTGCTAACTTCATGTAGAACTCATCTGCGGAAAAGCCAGATGGGACATGAATATGTAAATTTGTCACATTTAATGGCGAATAAAGTACTTTCTCTGTTTGCACTCTATTTGCTTGGTCGAGAACACTCTTGCATTCAGTTATTTCACTATCACCAATTTGATAGCTCTCAGTAATTAGATACTCTTGAATCGCAGCAATCAGCCCAAAGATTTGTTCTCGACCAACTTTCATTGATCTACCAATCCCATTTGAAGGCAGCTCAGCAAATTCTCCTTCTGAAATTTGATGGCTCCATGTGGCATTCCGTTCATCTAAATCTATGTGGTGCAGCATTGCAATCCTTATATTTGCTGGGCTAGCTACCAGTAAGCCACTGGTATGTGGTCCCCTAAAGCCCTTTCCACCACTTATGGCAACAAAATCAGCTCCTTGCTCTAAATAGTTTTTTAAACGATTGAGAGGGGGAATGAATAACGCGCCATCTACAATTACAGGGATTCCATGTTCGTGTGCAATCTTTGAGCAAGTTGCTAAATCTAGAGCGCCTTTATCTGTACTTTCACGCCACAGCAAGGCGCACACTTTCTCATCAATACTTTCAATCAGCTCTCTCTCTGTAGTCCCTTTAGCATCACCAAAAGGTCTCATCCGAGCCCCCGCTGCGCTTAGCGCATGATCATAAGGATCTTGATGCACACGTTGCACCAAGACATCTACCCTTTTTGTTTGTGGAAACGGCAGGTCAATCAGCATTTGGCGATCAAAACCAGCTATACATGCCGCCGTACTTAATGTGAGTGCTGCAGATGCACCTGCTGTAACTAAACTTGAAGGGGCGCCAATGAGATTGGCAATTAATTTACCTGCACTCTCATGGAGTTCTTCCATCCGGTAGCTGTGGTCATTTGACTCCCGCATTGCCTTCCAGACATTTTCACTGAGTGCAAGACCTCCTAGTCGGGTAGCCGGACCTACTCCATTAACAATTGGCTCAATTCCCAACTGAGAGTGGATGGACACCTTAACTTGAAACCTTGCTACGAGAACCAGTTCGCCAACTTTCATAAATTCCATCAGTTGCATTCACTACCAATTGACCTATGGAGCTATCGCACCCTTCTGGAATCACATTTCCGCGAGCGCGTTCTAGCAGTAATGCTGTCGGCATATAAGACTTATAAGCCACATCTTCCTCTTCAAATTCTTGTACCCAAGAGTCTCCAATGGCCCCGTGGAATGTAATCTGACGTCTGGTTGGGTCAACACGCAAATCGCCCTTTGCTCCAAATGCCTCAAATCTCCACGTGACATGAGGTGCGCTACCAAAAGTACTCACGCAGTACATATTCACTGAGGCACCATTTTTCATCTGTCCAGAAACTGACTCGTGGTAATCGAGTGCGGCTCCAGCTGGGTAACTCGAGCTGGAAACCCAATCAAAGGAATCGCCAAGCATGTGGATCAGGAGCCCCAAAGAGTGGCTCATCGTCGTACCAATTGCTCCCCCACCTGCGACTTTGGGATCCACATAAGTGTTCTTCTCACTCATAAACCCGGTAGAGGTCGAATGATCAGAGGGCGACCCTTCAAGAATTTCACGAATACCGCAGGTAATTCCAAGTGTTGCAAACTCTACTTTTCCAATTAAATCCTCCTGAATTAATTCTCGGGCGCGCGTAAAGATATTTGTATAGGGCCATCCATAACCGACGAGAAGCGTGCGTCCATTCTTATTTGCCGCCGCCAACATCTTTGCTGCAGATTTTCCATCAATAGCAAATGGCTTCTCACATAAAACATGTGCACCCGAATTCAGTGACGCTATCACCATAGCTTCATGCGCTATTGGTGGACTACTCACAATAATTGCATCCAAATTTAGTTCTAAAGCTTTCTCCCAAGAGTCTAGGCCCACTTCAAAACCAAACAATCCCTGAATTTTTTTTGCAACCTCAATATTTTGATTCGTAACAACTACGAGCTCTACATCTGGGTGCCTTTGCAATTCCGGAATATGCACGGCAACCGACCATGCCCCAGCACTTAAAACTCCTACGCGAATTTTTGTGCTCATTATTTTCCTGTTCCGGATGCTAGAGCAGTAACAATATACTTCTGGAACACCATTGTTAATAGGACTGGTGGAATTATTGCAATTACAGTGGCCGCAGAGAGTAATGTCCAATTAAAAGTCTGTAGCCCTAAAAATCCAGCTAGTAGAGGCGGTACCGTGTAGGAGTCAGTGAGCACTAGGGCAAAGAAGAATTCACTCCATGACTCAAGAAAAACTAGAACTCCTGCAGCAATTAAACCTGGAACAGCTACTGGCATAATTATGAGCCTTAAGGTTTGCATCCTGCCAGCCCCGTCAAGGGCAGCAGCTTCTTCTAAATCGATTGAAATCTGATCAAAATAGTTTTTTAGAATAATAATAGCTAGAGGCAATGTGAAAGATGTATAGCTAATAATCAAGGCCCAGGGAGTATTGAGTAAATTAAGCACTCGCAAGAAGATGAAAATTGGTGCTACTAAGACTAGTCCCGGAACTATTCGCGAAAGAATAGTGAAATTTAGGAAGAAATTTGAACCAACAAAGCGGTAGCGTGAAAGTGAATACGCGGCAATAGTAGAGATTACTAGAGTAATAATGACAACCAAAGATGATACATGGAAACTGTTCCACATGGTGTCAATAATCTTATTCACTGAAACATTGCTTGGAGCGTTCTGGCAGTTTATTTCCATGCCTGGTACACAGTCTTCATCTGTGACTGGAATTCCGAGAACTATTCGATAATTATCAAGAGTGGGATTAGCTGGCCAAAATGGAGTTGGGCGGGCTCCAATTTTGCTTGGTTGTGTGAAGGAACTGCTTATCGTGTACCAAATAGGAAATAATATCCAAAGTACGAAACATCCTGCTACAGAATAGATCATACTGCTGCGAATAATTCGAGCACGACTAAGAGGTCGGCGTTTTTTCACTATTTTCATTTTCTATAACTCAATCTTTCGATAAAGAGTTTTTACAGTAATGAGTCCGCCTACAAGTGCAATGATTGCGAGTGCAACTGCCAAAGCGGAGCCAACTCCAAAGTTGGTAAAGATGAAGAATTGACGGTAAATGAGATAACTCAACAGAGTTGTTGAAGATCCTGGGCCACCTTGAGTCATAGCAAATATAACGTCGAATTGCATTAATCCATAAATCACGTTTAAGACTGTGACAACGGTTAATGCAGGACGCAGCCATGGAAGAGTAATATGACGGAAACGTTGAAAGATTCCAGCCCCATCGACACTAGCGGCATCCCAGATATCACGAGGTAAAGTCTGCAAACCCGCTAATAGGAGCAAGGCAACGAGACATGATTGTCTCCAAGTCGACGCTAAGGCTGTCATCAGTAGCGCCCAATTAGGATCACTGAGAAAGTCCTTGTAATCTGAAATCAGGTGAAGTCGTAGCAGGACGCCATTGAAGAGCCCAATACTTCCATCAAGAAACCATTTCCAGATGATTCCTACAATCAACCAAGGGCAGGCCCAGGGCAGCACTAGTAGGCCTCTTAAGAAGATTCGCCCGACAAATTTCTCGTTAAGAAGTAGTGCCCCAGCTAATCCAATTACTGTAGATCCAATAATAAATATTCCGGCAAACAAAATAGATCTGAGGCAAGTTGCCCAAAAAATCTCATTTTTAAAGAGGAATAGATAATTGTCGACTCTTGTAAATGTACCGATTCCTACGCCATCGGCTGGGACTACAAAAAAGCTCTGGAAAACCGTGATTATCGCGGGAATTGCCAAAAGAATGAGAAGAACCAGAATTGCAGGTAGAGCAAGATAGAAGCCAAAGCGTCGGTTTGAAACCGAGCGCTTTGACTTCCGTCCTTTTACCAATTGTGAAGTGAGAATGTATTCACTCCCTTATTATCTAGTATTTCCTAGAGACCGCTGCCAGATTTAGCAGTCTTGCATGCAATTGCTAGTGCATTTGCTGTAGCACGTGCATTTGAGTTTCCGAGCAACAAGTCGTGGATGATAGTTCCACACTGTGCTTGGAAGCCTTGATACCAAGGCAATGTACGTGCTGGGACGATGTCAGAAGAGTTCTGGAATGTGTCCTTGATTAAAGACAAATCCATGTACTTAGGGAAAGCTGCGATGACCTTAGGATCTGTAAAGAAGCCAGGGTATGGAGCACAGAGTGCACCAGATGCTGCCCACTTCTGGAATGTAGTGAACTGTCCACCAGCATCCTTATATCCGTATGTCTTCATGAAGTCCCAAGCAGCTGCCTTCTTGGCACCTGTAACTTTTCCTCCCATTTGAATAACCTCACCCATTTGTAGAGTCTTTCCACCGGTGCCAACAATCTTGGCCTGTGCAATATCTGCCGATGCGGAACCCTTACTTTCAACAATATCGCGAAGGAAGTAATGGTGAAGGGCATAGAAAGCAGCATCGCCATTTGCAATTGATGTCGTGTGCTTTCCAGGATCGTCGGTGAGAACTGACTTTGGAGTCATTCCATCTTTGTACATAGCCTGCCACCAGTCGAGGACATCAAGAGTCTTAGGGTCATCCATAAAAATTGGATTTCCCTTCTTATCGAATGGTTGCACATTTCCTGCTAGCAAGTACACATGTAGGTATTCTTCTACGAAATCCTTTACCCAATATGCAACATAAGGTGATGCAACGCCATTGGCCTTGATCTTCTTACATTGATCATATGTTTCTTGGAGTGAATTTGGAGTGCTACTAAAACCTGCAGCAGCGACCATTTTCTTGTTGTACTGAAGCATGTGAACAGCAGAGAAATATGGCGCACTTACAATTGCTCCATTTTCGGCTACGAAGCGGCTTCGAGCTGATGGGAACATGTCTGCAACCATCTTATCTGCACCTGGAAGTCCGCGTAGATCTGCGGCCCATTTTTGATTTACAAACTTTTGTGAGTTATATGCAAAGTTATAAAACACATCAGCAGGTTTTCCTCCACGTTGACGTGCTTGAATTCCTGCAGTGTAACCAACGTTAGGTATGAAACTTATGTTTACTTTGTTTTTAGTCTTTGTAGACCAACTAGCAACCAAAGACTTGATTGTATCTGGCTGATACTCCCATGCTGTGAAATTAATAGTCTGACCGGCTGCCTCAGCTTCTGACATCATTCCGCGACTTAACAAAGGTGCTGTCGTTAAACCTGCAACTCCCATTGCTGTGAGTAAGGTTCGGCGATCCAAGTTCGAATTTAAACTTGCTGTATTTTCTGAATCATCCATTTAAAAACCCCTCTTCCCTATTTCGTTCACGTATATGAACGAACTTTTTAAATACTTTCCTCCAAGAACACCTACGTGTCAAGCAAATCTGCTAATTTTGATGCATCCATAATCGAGGGGCTGACATGAATCAAGCCGCATTTCACCTAGTTTTAAAACCTAAGATGGGTCAACGATATATCGATCTCCATTCCCCAGTTCCACCTGAAATAAGTCAGCAGTTAGGCCAGGCTGGGATAAGCAATTTTTCGATTTTTCGCGACGGAGACCATATTTTTGGCGTATTAAATTATGAGGATGAATCGCAAATCAAAGAGTTTCTAGGCAAAGATGTGAGTCCAGCCTGGACGAAAGAAATTATTACAATTTGTGACTATCGCGAAGTAGATCCTGAATTACCACTTCTTAAGCGCTTAGTCAGGGTCTTTCGCTTTGAGGGCGCTTAGATGCACCCCGAAGAGAAATTAGAGAAGAGCTTATCCAAATTTCCACAGGTAAATTTGTTCAATGGACCATCACCTGTCCAAGATTTGATCAACTTGAGATCGAAATGGAATTTAGGCTTTGACCTCTCGATTAAGCGGGATGACCTTTTTGGTTTAGCTTTTGGTGGAAATAAATCAAGACAGTTGGAATTCTTGCTAGGTGATGCAATGGCACTTGGTTCCGATTGCATAGTCCACGGTGGCGCAGTCCAATCGAATTATGGGCGGCAAGTTGCGGCTGCATGTGCGATGTTTGACTTAGATTGTTATCTTGTACTGAGCGATTATTACAAGCAGCAGCAAAATACAGGCTCTCATCTAGTCACGCAGATTTTAGGAGCAAAGATTTCTTATTTCCATGAAGAACTTGGTCATAGTCACGAGATTGAAAAGCAGAGACTCAGTCATCACCTTGAAACACTTGGCAGAAAACCATATTTGATTACCTATCCAAAGTCAGAGATTCTTGGAAGTCTGGGATATCTCAAGGCAACCCTAGAGCTTTCACGACAACTCCCTGCTGATAAATTCCCCCAGAGAATTGTGATGCCTGCTGTTGGGGCCACATATATAGGTGTTTTACTAGGATTGAAAATTTTGGGTTACACAGATGTCGAGGTAATTGGAGTAGCACCGCTTTTGGATGAGTATCCAATTGAAAGAACTGTGCTCGATTCAATGAAGGCAATTTGTAAGCTTTTAGAGATTGATTTTGAATCGATTGACGCTCCAAAAATAAATCTGGATTTTTCATTTGTTGGTGAGGGTTACTCAAAAACCACAAAGGAGAGCCTGGGTGCGCTGGTAGATTTTGCTAGGTACGAAAGCGTGGTATTGGATCCCGTATATACATCAAAGGCTGCGGCCAGCCTAAAGAGTCTGCCGTCAGATGGAAAGCGAACATTGTTTTGGCACACAGGTGGTTCTCCAGCAATTTACGCCTATGCGGATGAAATTTTGCAACATCTCAATTCTTAATGATCGCTAACGGGCTCGATTGTCTCGATCAAAAAGTACTTCCCCTGCAATCATGGTAAAAACTGGTTCCAAACGCATATTTCCCAAGAAAGTATGACCGTGACAATCACTAAATGTGAACTCTTCCTCAATGCACTCAAAAGCTGCAATATCTGCCTGCGAACCTACATCTACAGTTCCAACGCCAGCACTCTTAAATCTTCCCAACTTGGCTGGTCCGATAGTTGCGCGGGTTAGCACATCGGAAAGTTCCATTCCGAGGGCAACAAACTTTGAAAGTACTTGGGGCAATCCGATAACTTTCTCTACGGAGTAGGTATGCACGTCAGTACTTATTGTGTCTGGGTAAAAGCCGTGATCAATGAGGACTTGCGCAACTGTTGAATCAAAGCCTCCCATTCCATGACCAATATCGAATAGAACTCCTCGTTTTTTTGCTGCGATAAAAGAGTTTCGTGGTTTACCACCTTCAACAAGGGTATTTCCGACCCAGCCTGTATAGGCGTGAGTCAAAAAATCTCCAGAGTTAAGGTTCTCTAAAATGTATTCCACATCCACCGGTGCGGGCCCCAAGTGAACCATCAACGGAAGGTTGAGTTGGGTTGCTGCCGATCGGGCTTTCCTAAAGCCCTCAAGGACTAAATCTCCTCCAACATCGTGGGAAGCGCGCACCTTGATTCCGATAATCTGCTCAGGAAATCTTAGAGCTGTCGCAATTGCAATCTCTTCATTGCTATAGGAGGCAGTCTTGAGCTCTCCTTGTAGCAAAATACTTGTAGTGCCCACCGTTGCAATGTTAAGAAACGATTGAATGTGTAGCTTGGATTTGTCAATCACTAGCTCTTTAAATGCTTGAAAAATATGAGCACCTGCGCTGCCAGCATCAACTGCCGCTGTAACTCCATGTTTTACTAAACTATCCGCTTGAACGCCTAGGTCTTGCCCGTGGAATATATGAGTATGAAAGTCAACTAATCCTGGTGTAACGAGTAGGCCCCTCAAATCAATTACTTTCCCCGCCGAGTTCAATGCACCGTTGGAAAGGTCTGAAGAGATTTCTGCAATAGCACCATTGTGAATGGCTATCGTGGCTGGAGTGAAGGAACCCGTACGAGGATTGAAAAGTCGATCCGAAAGCAATGTTGCTTCGATATCTGGACTATTTGATGCCACTATCTCAACTCCTTCGCGCAGCGCTCTATGGTCACCCCTTGCGCTTATTGCTAACTATACATAACATCAACTAATCACAGTCAGATTTTGTTCACATACATGAACGAAGGGATTGAGCACAATGTCAGAAGTCGGCCCAGGTGAAGTTAAATCATCAGTTCGAACTTTACAAATCCTGAAACTTCTTTCGGCACAACAACATGGTTTAACTTTTACAGAGATTCAAAAAAGTTTAGATATTCCCAAGAGCAGTCTGTTCGTTCTGCTCTCAACTATTGAGCAAGAGAAGTGGATTGAATTTGATCCAAAGCTAAATAGATTCACTTTGGGAATTCAGGCTTGGGAATCAACCCAGCAGTATTTAAATAGTAGCCAACTCATCTCAATAGCTGAAAGTCACATAACAGATATGATGAATGATTTACATTCTTCGGTTCACTTAGCAGTTCTCTCAGGATGCGACGCTTTGTATTTAGCTCAAATTAAATCTGATCGCTCATATGATTTACCCTCTCGAGTTGGAGTACGACTCCCAGCGCAAGCGACCGCACTGGGGAAATCACTATTGACGGGCTGCTCCGATGCAGAAATTACAAAATTGTTTGGAAATTTTGTATTCAAAAAATTTAATAGCTCAACAATTAGTAACCTTGAAGATCTGTTAAAGGAAGTTCACAAAGTAAAACTGCAAGGATTCTCTGAATCCAACGGCGAACTTGTCGAGCGCTTCTACTGTGTTGCAGCTCCCGTTACCGACCGAAGTGGAAAGGTCGTTGCGGCCATTAGCTCAACAGTTCCAAAGCGCTATTTAAGTGAGAAGATAGTGAGTAAGGATCGTATGCAGGAATGTGTTCAAGATGAAGCAAGACAGGTCTCCGAGGAATTCTGGGCCTATTCTTGATGCTTCGCACAGGCGAATTTGAGTTAAAGAGTTTCATCGATACCCCTTCTTTAATTTTGGATATTGATATTTTTAAGGCAAATGTCAGAGAACTGTTGAGTATCTGCAATGAGCATGGAGTATCGCTCCAACCTCACGCAAAAACGCACAGAACACCTGAACTGGGCCTATTGCAACAGGAGTTGGGCTGCGATGGTTTGTGTGTTGCTAAGGTTGGTGAAGCTGAAGGTTTTGCCAAGGCAGGGATTAAGAAGATTACTGTGGCCTATCCAATTGTGGGTTCAAATAAAGTCGAGAGAGCACGAACACTCGCAGTATCGATAGACCTAACTTTGGCCGTTGATAGTTTATTTGGTGCAGAATCTATTGGACAGGTATTTCATCAACACTCTCAAGAATGTCCCGTTCTGCTGATCATCGATTCAGGTTTAGGGCGAGATGGTGTCCGACCCGAGGACGCTCCAACATTGGCAAAGGCAATAGATGTCATCCGAGGTGTAAGAGTTGTGGGAATTATGACGCATGAAGGTGTTGTATACGGGGCCCCCAATAAAGAAACCATGATCGCAAGTGCAAAGCAAACCTCTGAAATGATGGTCTCGGTTGCGCAAGCAATCAAAAAGGCCGGAGTCGATATCTCGCGAGTTTCAATGGGTGCAAGTGCTTCTGCCCGAGTTGCCCCGACTGTCCAAGGAGTCAACCAAGTTAGACCAGGCATTTTCGCCTTTAATGATCTAGGGCAAATTGCACTCGGGAATGCAACATATGAAACGTGCGCAGTGCGAGTTTTATCAACGGTCGTAAGCCTCCCAACTCCAGATACCGCAGTAATAGATGCCGGTTCTAAATCTTTAAGTGCAGATTTACTGCCAGCAAAAGAGCATCGGGGGCAGTACCCTGGACATGGTTTAATAGTTGGCAAATTGGGATGGGTTGTTGAACGTCTATCCGAAGAGCATGGAATGCTGAAATGGATGGGCGAGGGCTCCCCAAAAGATTTGAATATCGGCGAACAAATCCAAATTATTCCAAACCATGTGTGCACAGTATTCTCGAGTCTTAATGAATCTGTTGTGATAACCAAAGGTGAGGTAGTTGACCGATGGCGTACCTTCGCACCTGGAGCCTCGCGCTAATTTTGTATGAGAAAAACTACTGATTGGAAGAAATAGCTATGACCCCTGATGAGATTTTCGATTCTATTTCACTTGCAGTTTCCTACCCATTAGCAATAACTCTTAAGCCATCAGCAAAGCTAGAGAATGCTGTTTACCTTTCGGGTCAAGTGGCGATGCGAGACGGTGCCCTAATTGCCACTGGCTTAGTTGGCGATCAGGTCTCACTTGAAGTGGCTCAAGAGTGCGGTCGTCAATGTGCAATAAATCTCTTGAATGCTGCGAAGGTTGAGTTGGGTAGCCTGAATAGCATCAAGCAAGTTGCAAGAATAGCTGTCTACGTTGCGAGTACAGATGGGTTTACCGATCAACATTTAGTCGCCCATGGCGCAAGTCAGCTTTTTTTAGAAGTTTTTGGGGCAAAAATAGGTTCCCATGCAAGAACAGCAATAGGTGTCAAATCTCTTCCACTTAATAGTCCTGTTGAAGTCGATGCTATATTCGAGATTTAGAAAACAAAGAGTCGCCCTATAAACCGG
>Ga0209444_10000823_pt1 | contig 17177 bp, 15 predicted proteins | sample LauGreFaBDMM15DN_2_FD_188215 | JGI IMG/M metagenome (GOLD analysis project Ga0209444, IMG submission 188215) | Freshwater lake microbial communities from Lake Michigan, USA - Fa13.BD.MM15.DN (SPAdes) (version 2) | ecosystem: Environmental > Aquatic > Freshwater > Lake | place: Lake Michigan...
TCGAGAAGGATTGTACGGTGTGGTGGGCGGTCGTCGGGGTGGGGCTGATGGGCACGTTCCTGAGCAAGTACTTCTCGCCCTTCCTCATCGCGAGTTTTGCTGCGTTTTTCTGGATTCATCCGCCGGCGAGACGGCAGCTGCGACGTCCGGGTCCTTGGCTGGCTCTGGCCATGAACGCGGTGGCGGTCGTGCCGGTGATTTTTTGGAATAGTCGCAACGGTTGGATCACCTTTACCCACCTCAAGCAGCGGGGCAGCTTGGATCAACCCTGGAGTTTCCGTCCGCAATTCTTGCTTGAATTTATCGCGGCCACCTTGGGACTCATGAATCCGGTGTTCTTAGTGGGGGTGGTTCTGGCACTTGGGGGTTTCTGGCGACTGCGACGCAGTTCGGCGGCAACGGTTGCTCCGAGGGATGAAACCCGTTCGCTGGCCTTGCGGTATGTGCTGTGCTTTGGCCTGCCTGTGTTTCTCTTCTACCTGGCCTACACGCTTCGGTCCCGGGTTCAGCCCAACTGGGTAGCCACCACCTTTGCGCCGCTGGCCGTGTTCGCGGTGTTGTGGTGGGAAGATCGGCATCGGGCAGGGAGTCGGACCGGTCTCAGGCTCCTTCGATGGGGCGTGGGTGTGGGGTTGCCGCTGGTGGTGTTGCTGCACGAAACCAACCTCATCCTGAAGCTGAGCGGACATTCCCTGCCGGTGGCCATCGAGCCCCTAGTGCGCGTGCGGGGCTATCGAGAGGCCGCCGCAGTGGTGCGTACCGAGCGGGACCAACTCCGCAAAGAAGGTCGCCCCGTGATGGTGGTGACTGATCATTATGGCTGGGCGGGCGAGCTGAGTTTCTACATGGATGGTCCTGCGCCCGTGGTGGCCAAGACTCCGACGGTGACCGTTTTGGAGTCTGAACGGGCCATCAATCAAATTTGGTTTTGGCCAGAATACCGGTATTCCGGGCGGCCCGGGCTCACGGTCTTGTACGTTCACCCCGAAGGGCGCACCGGGTTGGGTGCTTCGTGGGCGGCGCGGTTTGAAAGCGTCACGGATCTCGGGGTTCGTGATGTTGAAGTTCGAGGGCGTGTTTTTCATCGCCTCCACTTGTACGCGTGCCGCAATCAACGGTGAACCCATCACCGGATCCATCACGCCTCAGGGTCCAATTCTGGCCCGTGGCAGACTATGATTTGCGGTCGACCTTGGAATGCGGTCAGGCCTTCCGTTGGATCCGCTCCGGAGACGGTTGGGAATCTGTGATCGCAGATCGTTGGGCGAGGGTGGAGAGCGCACCTGGGGGCCTTACGGTGTCTTGGATGGCTGGCACCGAGGAGGCCCCTTGGTTGCATCAGCATCTGGCGGCGGGTGAAGAGCTGGAACCGATCCTCGCGACCTTCCCCGACGATGCTCCGTTGCGTTCGGCCGTGGCACGGTGTCGTGGGCTTCGGTTGTTGCGCCAAGAACCCTGGGAATGTCTGGCCAGTTTCATCTGCTCGTCGACCAAGCAAATTGTTCAAATCCGACAAATCGTAGCGCTCTTGAGTGAGCGTTGGGGTCACTCGGTTGCGGCTCCGCCCGAAGCGGTTGTGAATCGGGCGTTTCCCACGGCTGCGACGCTGGTTTCCGCCGGTGAGGGAGCCCTCCGGGACTGCAAATTGGGGTTTCGCGCCCCGTACGTTTTGGATGCGGCCCGTCGTGTGGTGGAAGGGCGTTTGGATTTAGAGGCGCTGGCGCATAGGGACACTCCGGCCGCCCGCGAAGCGTTGATGGAGATCCATGGGGTGGGCCGCAAGATCGCCGACTGCGTGCTGCTCTTTGCCTATGGTCGGCAGGACGCCTTTCCGATTGATGTGTGGGTCCGGCGGGCGTTGAGCCAATTGTATTTCCCTCGCGCCCGGCGGGTGAGCGCGGCTCAGTTGGAATCCTTCAGCGAGAGTTATTTTGGTCCGTATTCGGGCTACGCCCAGCAATACCTCTTCCATTACATCCGGTTGGAAGCGGGCCGGTAGAAGTGTTCTGCTGGTTGCCCGTGCTTCGTGTTTCGAGGTGGATGCATGGGAGGTTTTTCCGAAAAACGCTTCACTGACCCATTGCTGTCCGCGTGCCTCCACGCGGCGCCTGTGATCAACCAACCATCCCCATGAAAAACCGCCTACCCCTGTAGGCCGCGTGCCCTCACGCGGCGCTCACCGGCCCTCGATCAGGCGATAGCCGACTGCGGCGTGTTTCTGAGCCTGCTTCCCGCTGGAGAATCCCTTCGGCCCACCCCAGTCTGCCGCCATGTTGGATGCGCTCGTCGAAGAGTTCTTAATCCACCTGAGTCATGAGCGGGGACTGGCAGCGCATACGGCCCGAACTTATCAGGCGCTCCTCAAGCGATTCACCCAATGGGCAGAGGCCTCAGGGATTGCTACTTGGCGCGGCGTGAATGCCGACGTGTTGGTGCAGTACATGGAGCACGAACGCGGCAGAGCTCTTGATGAACCCAAGGCGTCGGCCCAATCCCGACTCAGCCCGTCGAGCCTGTATTTGCAAATCGCTGCCTTGAGATCCTTTTTTCGGTTTGCCGAAGAGGAGGGCCATGTCACCGGCAATCCAGCCGAGAACTTGTCGCTGCCGCGCCGGGGCCGTCGGGTGCCCAAGGCGTTGAGCGAGTCGGAGGTTCAGCGTTTGTTGGGGGCTCCACTGGAGGCGACCTCGCAGGCGCTGTGTACTCATGCCATCCTCGAAACAGCCTATGCGAGCGGACTCCGGTTGGCGGAGATCCGGAATTTGCGGCTCGAGCAACTTCACCTCGAGGCGGGGTTCCTGATGGTGATCGGTAAGGGAAACAAGGAGCGCGTAGTGCCTGTCGGGGCAGCAGCCGTGAAGGCTTTGGAGCGGTACCTGGCGGTCCGGCATACTATGGTTCGGCCGAAAAGTCCGGGTGTGGTGTTTCTCACCAACCGGGGATCCGCCTTCGCCCCTGTCACACTCTGGAAGCGCATTACCCAAGCGGTGCTGCGGGCCGGGGTTGAACGGCATGTGACTCCTCACATGCTGAGGCACAGTTTTGCCACGCACCTGCTGGCAAACGGGGCAGACCTGCGGGTGATCCAGGAACTCCTCGGCCATGCCAGCGTTGCTACGACGGAGATTTACACCCACGTGGCGCCTGAGCACCTCAAGACGGTCCACCAGCGGCATCATCCCAGAGCATAAAAAAGGCGACCCTGGCCCGGACATTCCGGAGGGTCGCCTTCAAAAAATGTTCCCGAAGAAATCTCCGGGAAACGTAGGCCTAAATTACAGGCCCTTGCTGATCACCAGCTTGACCAAGTCACCGACCCGGTTGCTGTAACCCCACTCGTTGTCGTACCAGCTCACCAACTTGAAGAAGCGGCTGTTGAGTTCGATGCCGGAGCTGTGATCGAAAATGGAGCTGTTCTTGTCGTGGATGAAGTCGCTGCTGACCACTTCGTCGGACGTCCAGTTCAGGATGCCCTTGAGGTAGGTTTCGCTGGCGCGCTTCATGGCCGCGGAGATCTCGGCGTAGCTGGTCTCCTTCACGGTCTTCACCGTGAGGTCGACCACGGAGACGGTCGGCACCGGAACACGGAAGGCCATGCCGGTTATCTTGCCCTTCACCTCGGGGCAAACCAGCGCGACAGCGCGGGCGGCACCGGTGGTGCTGGGGATGACGTTCTGGGCTGCCGTACGGCCACCCTTCCAGTCTTTCTTGCTCGGGCCGTCCACGGTCTTCTGCGTCGCCGTGTAGGCGTGCACCGTGGTCATGAGTCCTTCGTCGATGCCGAAGCCCTCGTGCAAGAGGACATGGACCAACGGGGCCAAGCAGTTGGTGGTGCAGCTGGCGTTGGAGATGATGTGGTGGATAGAACCGTCATACTTCTCATGGTTCACGCCCATGACGACGGTGATGTCTTCACCCTTTGCCGGAGCGGAGATGATGACCTTCTTGGCGCCCGCCACGAGGTGTCCCTTGGCCTTGTCGGCCTCGGTGAATAGACCTGTGGACTCGATGACGATATCCACGCCGAGCGCCTTCCAGGGCAGTTCAGCCGGGGTCTTGGCGGAAACGACGCGGATCTCGGCGCCATTCACGATCAGGACGTCGTCTTCGGCCTTGTCCGGAGAGGACTTGGTGGAGCTGACGGTGCCGGCGAAGCGGCCCTGCGTGGAGTCGTACTTGAGCAGGTACGCCAAGTTGTCGGCGGGGACGATGTCACCCACCGCGACGACGTTGATGTCATTGCCCACCAGTCCCTGCTCGACGAGAGCGCGGAAGACCAGACGGCCGATGCGGCCGAAACCATTGATCGCTACATTGACTGCCATAAATGTTCGTTTTCGTTAACCAGTTTACCTTACCAAAGCCAGAAACCCTATCTGGGGTGACCCGCAGGTCAACCGGGATTTCACACACCCGATGCCGCGGGTCTTTATCCTACGAAGAGGGTTGGTGTGATCCGATTTAAAGGCATCGGTGGTGATCGACCGCACCGCTTCGAGGCACCTGAGCCGGAACCATGAATTGGATGGTTCGAGCTTAGCGTCTACGGACTGCCTCAATGACCTCCGAGAGCTTCACCTCGGCCCCATTGCGGCGCTTGCTCTCATCGGCGGCTTCCATGAAGGCGAAGAGTTCCAAGGTTTCATCGATGGGCACAGGGGAGACCTGTGTCTGGAAAAACTTCACCACCTCGGCCACCATAGGCGCATACCCATCGAAGCCTCCAACATCGGCTGTGCCGAGGCTTCCGTGCGCCTGGCCCTGATAGCCTTCGACTTCACGGAAGGTACCGGTCCGTCCGCCCTTCCAAGTGCCCACGATCTCGATCTTGCCGTCGGCGGTTTTGCCGCGGCGGACCGATTCGCACCCGGTGCCCATGACCGTGAAGAGCGATTCGCATCCGTGCACCCCATACCAAAAGAGGTCGGGATGGGTCTTCTCCAAGCTGGCCGGACTGCCGCACCAAGCATTGGTCACGATGCCGATGGATCCCTTGCGGACGGCTTGACTGGTCTTAGCAAAGCGCAACGAAGACGAACTGAAGAACGGCGTCTTAGACTCGGAAGCCAAACGCGCCAGCGTGTGGACATCGCGCAGGGTTCCAGCCATGGGTTTATCAATATAAAGCGGTTTGCGAGCGGCAAACACCGGCATTGCCTGGATGACATGAGGCCGTCCATCGACGCTGAGGAGCATCACTGCATCGACTTTCGAACACAGATCTTGGATAGAGTCTACGATTTGGACGCCGTACTTTTCGCGCAAGGTGGTGGTGTAGCCTTCGACCCGGGTGATGCTGGATTCAATGTCGGGACTGCCTCCCTTGAACGCCGCTACGACCTTGGCGCCAGCCACATGATCTTTGGAGGCGGGATCGTTCAGGATTTCTGTAAAGGCTGTCGCGTGTGACGTGTCCAGTCCGATGAGACCGATCTTCAGGTCGGCAGCCTGCAGCAGGGAGGTCATGGCCAAAAGGAGGATCACGGGACCGAAGACCCGGGGGGATTTCATGAGCCGCTTTCTAGCGTCTTTTCTGCGGCGGGGGAAGGAGGGGTTTGTGAGCCTATCCGTGAGGTTCTACGAGGGCGCGCTCAGCGAACGGGGGCGGCGGTGCGCGTGACATCGGCGTCGGTCAAGCGGACCTGACCGGACCAGCGGCAGCAGGCGGTGTATTGATCACATTCCCAGAAGATCGGCATCGTCAGTCGGTGATTCCGGGAATGTGCCGATGCGGCGGAGCCTTCACGAAGGAGGCTTCTCGAAGATAGACCGGGGCCAATGTCTCGGGCGGTACCGGGTTTGCGTTGGCGCCCAACAGGGCCACGTCGCTCGCCTGAGGGTAAGCCTCGAGCGCATCGGCTCGGGCTGCCAGTTCGCTGGCGGTGGAGGTGGAGGGAAGGCCTCGAATCCAAGCGCCGAGGTCCGGACCAAACATGGGTTGCCCGCCAGTGATTCGCTGCAGCAGCAGCTCTGCGGACTCTAGATGCAGGGGGCCTGTCCAACCCTGTCCATCCCATTCCCGGACGGCGAATTCTTGCCGCTGGGCGTTGACGCAGAGGACTCGAGGGCCAGCGACCGCCGGGCGCAGCGTTTGGCGCAGCAAGGCTTCAAAAGTATCCACCGCCACCACGTCGATGCCTGTGCCCAGATGCCATCCTTGGGCCGCTGCAATGGCCAACCGGATGCCCGTGTAGCTGCCAGGCCCGATGCTAATGGCCAGGCGCTCAATGGAGGCCCGAGCCACTTGAGCTTCGGCAAGGGCTTGTTCGATCAGGTGGAAGACCGGGGTGGTTCGGCCACGGTCGTGCACCACCTGGCTGAGAACCCGTTGGCCCCCGTCGCTAATTGCCACCGAGCGGCGGTCGCTGGTGAATTCAAAGGCTAGGCAGATCATGGGTAATTTCACGGGTCGATTCATCGACCCAGCGCAAAGAGATCCGGTGGAGCGACGGCAGGAATGGAACCAGGCTGTCGATTCGCGAAAACCACTCGATAATGGAGACAGCGTCGATGGGGTTCAGGCAGGCGTCGAGTCCGGCCGAGTGCAGATCCTCGGCCGATCCCAATCGGTACAGGTCGAGGTGTTGGATCGGCAAACGTCCTCCGCGGTATTCGTGGACGAGCGCGAAGGTTGGGGAATGAGCTCGGGATGCGCAGCCCAGCCCTCGAACGAAACCACGAACGAAGGCCGTCTTGCCGGCACCCAGATCACCATCGAGGCCTACGACCCAGCCGGCCTGAGCCGCACGCCCCACCTGTTCGCCAAGAGCCTCGGTTTGCTCCGGGGATGTGGTCCGCACGGTCGGCATTATTCGAAGTGTTGGAATCCGTGGCCCAGAGGCTTGAGTCCGCGCTCGTCCCGCAAAAAGAGCCCGGGCCGATTGTTGAGTCTGCCCACGCAGGTGAGGCGGGTTTCCGGAAAGCGCGCCTTCCAGCCGTCAAGCAGTCGCACGGCATCTGCGGGCGCCACGGTGAGGACGAGTTCAAAATCCTCGCCATCGGTTAGGGCAGCCACGACGGCCGGTTTGGCCATATCACCGGAGCGGGCCCGAAGTCTTGCTGCATGACGGATGGGCAGGGCTGGAGCCAAGATTTCGCCCCCGGGAACTTGGCTGGCTTGGAGGATATGTTGCAGGTCGCCGGCGAGCCCGTCGCTGAGGTCTATCATGGCGTGGATGTCGAAGTGCTCGGCCAACCAGCGCGCTTCGGTGAGGCGGGGTTCGAAGTCGAGATGGTGTCCCTCGATGGAACCTCCCAGTTCACCGGTGACGAAGACCGCGTCGCCCACCTTCGCGCCCGACCGGAGGACGGCGCGTCCTGTGGGTACCGTGCCCAGCAAGGCGACATTCAGGAACAAGGCGCCCGGGCTCCGGGTGGTTTCCCCGCCGACGAGCGCTATGCCGACCTGACTCGCAAACTGGGCCATGCCCCGATAAATGGCTTCGATCCTTTCGGGAGAGAATCCGGCGGGAAGCCCCAAGGTGATGACGGCCGAGGTGGGGGTGCCGGCCATGGCAGCCATGTCGCTCACGGCGCGAGCCAGGGCTTTTCGCCCCACTTTTTCACCGGGGGTTTCAGCGGTGAAATGGACTCCCTCCACCACGGCATCGGTCTTGAAGAGCTGTTGTTGGCCCGCGGCCGGGGGCGCCAGCACCGCGCAATCGTCGCCTGCGCCCACCACCACGGAGTCGTTGAGCGGCAGCAGCGACTTGAGTCGGTTGATGAGTTGAAACTCGTTCATGCGTCCGGATTGGGGCAGAGAAACATCAGCCATCCGAACTCAGTCGAGGTTCTCGACGCGCAAAACCACCGGGGTGGATTTCACCACAGGGAGTTTGCCGATCGTCGCCAAGGCTTTACGAACCGACAGGTTGCTGGCGGCGTCGAGCATGAGGATGACCGGAACGGTTTCGCCCGTGTGTCCTTCGGGCTGGATGATGGAGGAAATACCGATCTTGGCCCCAGCCAGCACAGTGGCGATGCGCGCAAAGACGCCGGGTCGATCGGAGACATCGAGCCGGACGTAGAACCGTGACGAGATGGAGTCCATCGAAGCCACGGTGCCTTGGCCATTGTGGCTGACGAACGGGGGAACCCGGTGATGGTTTCCGGCGCGCAAGTCGAGGGCTGCATCGGCCAGGTCTCCCAAGACGGAACTGGCGGTGGGGTCCTGACCCGCTCCGCGTCCGTAGAATAAAGTGTCTCCCACGGTGTCACCGCGGACGGCCACGGCATTGAAGGCGTGGTTGACCGAGGCGAGCACATGGGTATTGGGAACGAGGGCCGGGTACACCGACACCTGGATGGCAGAATCTTGACCGTCGTCGGTCGTCTTCTTGGACTTCTTTCCTTGGGCTGGGGCTGGAGCTGCGACCGGCTGGATGATCCCGAGCAGCTTGATGGTATAGCCCAGTTGCCCGGCAAATTGGATATCGAGCTTGGAAATGTGGCGGATGCCCTCGGTATGGATGCTGCCCGGTTTAACCCAGAAGCCGTGGGCCAGCGAGGCGAGGATTCCAAGCTTTTGAGCGGCGTCGTGGCCGTCGACGTCGAGCGACGGTTCAGCTTCGGCGTAGCCCAAGCGTTGAGCATCGGCCAAGACATCCGCGAACTCGGCCCCCTCAAGCTTCATCCGGGTGAGGATGTAGTTGCAGGTGCCATTGACGATGCCGGCGATGCGCGTGATCCGGTTTCCGGCGAAGGATTCCCGGAGCGCCTTGATGATGGGAATGCCCCCGGCGACGGCGGCTTCGTAGTAGAGGTTCGTCTGATGCTTCGCAGCCAAGGCGAAGAGTTCTGGGCCGTGGGCCGAGAGGAGAGCCTTGTTGGCGGTGACCACCGGCTTGCCCAGTTTGAGGGCTGCGCGGACCACCTCGCGTGCTGTTGTCACTCCGCCCATCAATTCGACCACGAGCTGGACCTTGGGATCATGCACCACCTCGCTCCAGTCGCCGGTCAGCACCGAGGCGGGTACGGTGAATCCGCGTGTTCGCTTCGGATCGCGCACGGCCATGCGGACGACGTTCAATCGGACCCCCAGCCGAGCGGCCATGAGATCGCCGTTGCGTTGCAGCGCTTGCCAGACGCCACCACCCACTGTGCCGCCACCGACTAAACCCAAGTTAACCTGCTCCATCATAGAGGGACCAAGAGTGACCCTGCATGCCTCCCGGGAACAACGGGGTTTTTTGCGTGGGTTGTCTCCGATCTGTTTTCTCTCGGGTCTTTCACCCACGGCTCCGCGACCTCAAATTCGCTGCCAGGGGGGAGGTTTTTCGAACTTCAGGGAAATCAATGGGTTCAGATATTCCCAAGGACGAGGCTCGGTGCGCCGGGTTCGCGGATGGTCTCAGCACCGGCATAGCCGAATCCCGGACCCGTGAGGGTAGAGAGATCTACGCGACCATCGCGCCGTCGATAGAGACCTGGGTGAACCGTGGCCTCCAGGTCACTGGCCGCCGGGTAGAACTGCATGGCGTTAGTCTCGACTCCGCGCAGGGTAGGTAGGTGCGCCGCCAGCAAGCAGTGGGGAATTTGAGCCAAGCGGGGATTGGTTAGGTCCTGCACCATCAATTGCATTCCATGGGCCTGGGCCCAGGCGGCCGAGAGCAAAGCTCCGGTCTGGGTTTTGCAGGTCTTGAGGGCCACACCGGTCCAACCCAGTTCCCGGCCGAGGCGTACCAAGCGCCAGTCATGGGCGCTTTCATCGAGGAACAGGGGCTTGCGCCGGCTCACTTCGTGCACCGGAATCGGATGCGCCTCCAAATCGTAAGGGAAGGGTTGCTCGACGTAAGTCAGCGCCTGGAAGAGGTCGAGATGGTCGCGCTGGAGTTGGTCGAGGATTTCGCACACGTAGGCCGGATCCCGGACGGTGCAATTGAAGTCGGCCGTCAGGTCGGTGACCCCGAGCGGCAGTCCGAGACGCCCGACGCGAACGATGCGCTGGTAGTCCCAGTCGGCATCATTGCCGCGCAGCTTGATCTTGAGGCACAGCAGGGCGTCGCGGGTAATCCAGTCGGCCAGCAGCACGGGGTGGCCGTCGTGGGGCTCGGAGCCGGTGAGCTCCGAGGCATCGATTGGGTCCAACCCGCCGACGAGGTGCCAGGCTTCCAATGAATTGCGGCGCTCAGGCAGCAGGAAGCTGCTCAGAGAGCGGCCTTGGAAGGAGACCTCAGTGCCTGGAGCTGGTGTCAGGAATGCCTCGAGAGTTTCTGTCAAAACCCCGGGCTCTAGGATCTCGAAAGCAGTCTGTCCGTGCAGTTGGCCGAAGGCGTCGTGCAAGGCGATGTCGAAGGCCGAATTGCACACCAAAGCTGCTAGATGGGGCAGGGCTTCAAGCCCTTGGGCGGCGCGTTCGGCGTTGAAGCCGGCTTGCAAGCGAGGGAGCTCGGATTCGTTAAACGCATTGCCCAACCGCATCGGGTGGCCGTTTTCGTTGAAGGCATTCCACGCGCGGGCCAGACGTTGGCAGAAGTCCTGGAGTGCCTGATGCCGTTGGGCGTAGGGCAGGGCCGAGGGCCACACCCATTGGACACTGAGCGGCGTTTCGCCCCAGCCGGAGGCTGATCGGCCCCCCACGCCGCAAAGGGTGATCTTAACCCGAGCACAGGTCACGGAGGTCAAGGCCTCGGTTCCAAATTTCAACGGCACTCGCGTTGTAACCGGCAGGAACCACAAGGCGACGCCGGTGACTTGGCACTGGTTGGCAGACAGGGTGGAAGTCATGACGAAAATGGTGGGGCAAGTTCAGGCCAAGTGCTGCTTTAAATGAGCCAGGCTGCGGGTTGCGATGGCCTCGGGCCCTTCGTCGAACACGAAGACCTCCACGGACACCCAGCCTTCATAGCCCGTGTTGCGCAAGGCTTGGCCGATGGGCCGGTAGTCGGTGTCGCCGAAGCCCGGACCCTTGAGGTTCTCGTCGTTGGCATGGAAGTACGAGAAACGCCCCCGGAAGGCCTCGATGGTGTCGGCCACCGGCTGGTTTTCGGAGCACATGGCCTTCACGTCGAGCATGATCTGAAAGGCTGGCGAACCCATGGCATCGGCCAGGCTGCGGGTTTCGGCGGCGGTGTTGAGGAAGTTGGTTTCCGACGGGGCCAGGGGTTCCAGGCAGATCACCACGTCGCGCCCCTCGGCGGTTCGCGTTGCCGGCCGGAAGGTCTCCAGCGTCCAAGCCTGCGCCTGCTCGGGCGTCACCCCGGGCAAGATGTCTCGGCGCTTGGGCGAGCCGAAGATCATGCGCGTGCCGCCGAGGTCGGCGCAGAAATCCACCGCATGGCGCAAGTAGTCGGCGGCCCGTTGGCGCGAGGCCGGGTCTGGATGGTTCACGTGCATGCCCTCAGTGAAGGCCAGCACCCAGTGAATGCCCGAGACGACGAGTCCAGAGTCTTCGGCCAGTTGCCGGATTTCACGCCGTCGCCCGGCGGAAATATCGGTGATCAACGGCGCCAGCGTGAAGGGTGCGATTTCTACCCCCTGATAGCCGGCCTTCGCGATGTACGGAAACGCCTTCTCCAGAGGCCACTCCTTGAAGATCTCGTTGCAGATGGCCCAGTGCATTCATCGACCATCGGCGGGCCCGGCCGGGGCATCAATCCAATTGAAGGCATGGCCTCGGTCACGTTCCGCAGAAGGTTCGGCAGCGCGGCGTTCCCGGAGGAGGAGGATTGCGGAGGGAATCCAGAGCTCCAGCCTCTTGGTAAGGCGATTTTAAGGCCGCCAGCAGGGCATGGAAGGGGCCCCAGTCGTTGGATTGGGAGGCCGCATCAAGGGCATCTTGGACCGCGTGGTTGCGGGGGATGACCACCGGGTTGTTTCGGTGCATGCATTCCAGAACCCGGGATACGGGAATTCCTTGGCTCTGGAGGCGCTCGTTCCAGCGTCGGTGCCAGTCGAGGAATTTCGGATCCGTCGTGGTGGATTTCGAGTCGGCTAGGTTCTGCTGATCCGCATTCAGATGGGGCACCGTCGATCCGCTCTGGCCGAGGTCGATGGGCCGTAGCCTTCGGAAGGTCTGGGTGAAGTCCGCTTGCGTCGAATGCATCCAAGCGAGGAGCTCTTCGATCAGGCCCGCGTCGGCGTCCTCTTCGGTCAGGAGTCCGAGCTTGCCGCGGTAGGCCGCGAGCCAGTTTCGTTGAAACTGGGCGGGGAAGGATTCCAGGCAGGCTTGAGCCACCTCGACGGCGGTGGCCTCGTGGTCGTCTAGGATTGGCAGGAGTGCCTCGGCGAAGCGGGCGAGGTTCCATGAGGTGATCTTCGGTTGGTTGCCGAAGGCGTAGCGGCCTTGACGGTCGATGGAGCTGAAGACCGTGGCTGGGTCGTAGGCATCGATGAAGGCGCAAGGCCCGTAATCAATGGTCTCGCCGCTCAGGGCCACATTGTCGGTGTTGAGCACGCCGTGGACAAAGCCAACGCGCATCCACTGGGCCACGAGGGCCGATTGCCGTTCGATGACCGCTTCGAGCAGGGCTTTTCCGGGTTTAGGGTCGTCGGCGCGCTCCGGGAAATGGCGCTGGAGCGTGTAGTTGGCGAGGGTCTTCAGGGCTTGGACATCACCCATGGCCGAGAACAACTCAAAAGTGCCGACGCGAATGTGGCTGGCAGCAATCCGCGTGAGGACTGCGCCGGGAAGGGTTGTTTCGCGGAAGACCGGTTCGCCGGTCAGAGCGACCGCGAGGCTGCGGGTCGTCGGAATGCCCAGCGCGTGCATGGCCTCGCTCATGAGGTATTCTCGAAGCATTGGGCCCAGTGCCGCGCGACCGTCACCCCCGCGCGAATAGGGGGTTAGGCCCGGACCTTTGAGCTGGATGTCCCAGCGCCGTCCCGCGGGGTCCAAATGCTCTCCAAGTAATATTGCACGACCGTCACCCAGTCGAGCGAGGTTGCCGAATTGGTGTCCGGCATAGGCCTGAGCGATGGGTTCAGAACCCTCAAAGAGATGGTTGCCGACGAAGAAGCCCACCTGCTCGGGTTGTCCTAATGTGTTCCCGTCGAGGCCCAGAGTGTTTGCTAAGTCCTGGTTGAAGATTCCCCAGCGAGGCTGGGAAACAGGCGTAGGACGCACGGGGCTGTGCAAACCCTCTGGCAGTCGGGCGTATGAATTATCCCAGCGCCAACCCGCACGGAATGGGGCTGGGCTGCTGGCCTGAGTTTCGACCTCCGGGGTCCAATCGGGCCGCTCAGAGGGCATGGGCTTGGAGGGCTTCAAGGGAAATGAGTTCGAGCACCCGTTGGTTGCAGGCTTCGAGGATCACCGGAGGAGCGCACCCCGCCTCGAAGGCCTCTTTCCAACGCAGGGCGCACAAGCACCAGCGATCTCCAGGACGCAAACCGGGAAAACCGTACGCGGGCATGGGAGTGGAAAGGTCGTTGCCAGCGGCCTGGGAGAACTCCAGAAACTCTAGTGTCACTTCAGCACAGACGATATGACGGCCGGAATCTTGGGGTCCGGTGCGGCAGTAGCCATCGCGGTAGAATCCTGTCTGTGGCGCGAAGCAGCAGGGCTCCAAAGGCAGCCCCAGCACATTGAGGTCCAGTGTTTTTGTGGGACGTTGTAATTCCATCGATGTACCGACGATAACGCTTAAAGTTCCGTGGCAAAGGGTGCATTCGTCTCGGGTTTTCATTGAGCAACCCAGCACGGGGGCGGGTCTCGAACGTCTCCGCTGGAGTTTCGATGCCTCCGCTTCGGAGGTATTTGCGGGTGGATTGAACGATTGAACGATTGAACGATTGGACTCAGTGATCCACGGGGAGGTTCAGCCTGAGCACCAAGCAGAATTACATGGGGCTCCACAGCCCCCCCGTTTTGCTACCACGGCATTGGATCATGTGTTCATGACGGGTGACTGAAGTTTCATCGGCCGCCGTTTGCGTTTGGCCTTGTTGGGCACACTTTGGTATTCGTTAGCTCCTTTGATTCCATGCACGAAAATCGAATGAATTCCCGCTCACTGCGGATGGCAGCCGCGCTCGCGCTGTCCATCGTCTCTCTGTCCGCCGCCGAGAAGATTAATGAGGCCTTGCTCCAGAAGGATTTCCCCTTCCAGGGCGCCTGTATTAGCGCTTCGTTCCCGGCCAAGAACACCGCCATGAAAGGTCTGGCCCTCCGCCTTCAGGGCGTGGCTGATGCTAACATGCTCTTCGACACCGACCTGTGCCGCATGGCGGCAGGCTGGACCGGAGGTTACATTAACACCCGCGGCGTGACCTTCGACGGTTCCCACGGCGGACATCCTTCGATCGTCGGCAAGCAGTCCTTCGGGACGGCCGTGGTCCCCGGCGTTTCCCTCACCGGCATGTTCACTGACGCCCGCAAGGAGCCGTTCGGACCGACCGACGCCTCGGTGGTGCGCTGGGATGGTTTGCACGTAGCGGGTGATCGCGTTCAGTTGAACTACACCGTGGCCGGCAGCATCGCTATTCACGAGCAACCCTCGGCCCGTCAGGCCGGTGGTCAGACAGTGTACGTCCGCACCTTCCAAATCGGCGGCGGCAAGAAGAGTGGTCTCTTCTCCCGCAAGACCAAGACCGATACGACCTTCTCCCTCCTGCTGGCCGATGTAGAAAATGGTCACGGCAAGCTGGAGAACGGGGCCGCTGTGGTTAGCGCCAACGGGGTCACCACCCGCGTTCAGGCGACGGGGTTGCCCAAGGGAGCGTCCCTGAAGATCGAGGGCGGTCGGGTCCAGTTGGAGATTCAGATCGGAACCACGACCGGCGGTGTGTTTGAGGTGGCCGTGGTCAGCGGCTCTGATTCTGAAGTGGCCCAGGCCTCCGGCTCCCTCGCAGGCAAGCCGACCTTCGCCGACCTTCAGCACGGCGGAGCGGCCCATTGGCCCCAGGTGGTCGAGACGCAGGGTGTGATCGGCAAGGGCGACGGAGCGTACGTCGTCGACCAAATCACTCCGCCCATCGAAAACCCTTGGAAGCGCCGCCTGCGCATTGGTGGTATGGACTTCTTCTCCGATGGTACCCGGGCTGCCGTCAGCACTTGGGATGGAGACATTTGGATTGTTTCAGGCATCGACGAGAGCTTGAAGAACCTGAAGTGGACGCGCTTCGCTTCGGGCATGTACGAGACGCTGGGTCTGCGCATCGTCAACGACCAGATTTACACCTCGGGTCGCGATCAGCTCACCCGCTACTACGATTACAACCACGACGGTGAGGCCGACTACTACGAGAACTTCAACAACTCGGTGACCTCCACCGAAGGGTTTCATGAGTTCCTCTTCGACCTCCAGACCGACAAGGAAGGCAACTTCTACTTCGCCAAGGCTGGACCGGTGAAGGGCGGCGGACGTGGTTTCGAGACCATCTCCCGCGACGCCGGCACGCTGATGAAAGTCAGTGCCGATGGCAAAAAGTTCGAGACGGTGGCAACGGGCTTCCGCGCACCGAACGGCATCGGCGTGAACCCCTGGAACGGTCAGATCACGACCGGTGACAACGAAGGTACTTGGGTGCCGACCTGCCCGGTGAACTGGGTCAAGCCCGGTGGCTTCTACGGGGTCGAAGACCTCGCCCACGGCGCCGACGTCAAGAGCTTCAAGCAGCCCCTAACCTGGATGTCGCACGACGAGTATGACAACAGCGGCGGCGGCCAGGTGTGGGTTAACAGCGACAAGTGGGGACCGTTTTCCAAGCACTTGCTGCACATGAGCTACGGCCAGTGTGCATTGTACCTCGTAATGCACGAGGAAGCTGGCAACGGTCAGATGCAGGGCGGTGTGGTTCGCTTCCCGGTGAAGTTCGCCAGCTCGGCGATGCGTGCTCGATTCAACTCCAAGGATGGCCAGCTCTACGTGGCGGGCTTGCAGGGATGGCAGACCAAGGCCGTGAAGATCTCGGGCTTTGACCGGGTTCGTTACACGGGCAAGCCGGTCCACTCCATCGAGGCAATCAAGTACACCCCGAAGGGGCTCCGCCTGACCTTCACCCATGCGCTCGACGCCAAGGAAGCCGCCGACGCCGAGAACTTCTCGGCCCGTCGTTGGAACTACTTGCGTTCGTCTAACTACGGATCGGGCACCTACGAGGTGAAGAATCCGGAGAAGAAGGGTCGCGAGAAGGTCGCCGTGCAAAGCGCCCGCCTGCTGCCCGACGGTCGCACGGTCGAAATCGACATCGAAGACTTCCGCCCAGTGAACCAGCTCGAGATCAAGTTCAAGCTCAAGGCCAAGGACGGCACCGAGATCAATCAGGAGTTCCAGTGCTCCGTGAACGTGGTGCCCGGTGGCGTGGCCGCTCGGTGATCGGTTAGACAAAAGCCTGTCTCTAAACCTGCAAACCCGCCCCGGAATTTCCGAGGGCGGGTTTTTTGATACCCCAGACCCCGGGTCAGTACGCCGTCTTCAGCGTCCTTGCGCTGAGCGTCTCGAGCTCAGGGTCCTCTAGGATGAGGAGGGCCTCCTGCGGTGGTGTTTTGGACCTGTGATTACTGGGTGGTGAAGGCGCTCGTATGTCGGGCGAGCAGCGTTTGGAGGGATCCGCAAACCAGTTTGCAAAGTTGGAAGATCCCCGGGTCGGCGATGTGGTAGATCACGCTGGTCCCGTCACGACGACGGCCCAAGATGCCCGCCTGGGTCAGGGTCTGGAGGTGTCGAGAGGCATTGGCCTGGGTTAACCCTGTCTTTTCGATGAGATCGGAGACTGACAACTCGCCCCCTTCCAAGGCCCGTATGAGCTTCAATCGGCTGGGTTCCCCGAGGACCCGGAATCGAGCCGCAATGAGTTCCAAAGCTTCGTCGCTGAGATCACTGGCGGAGCCGCCTTCTAAATGCTTGCGCTTGGCCATGTCCTGAGGATGTCCCAAAATGGGTTCATTTCCAATAGTATGAGCAAATACTCATAAGAACAGGCGGTGTGGCCTAACGGTCGGATGCCCGCAACTGTCAGGGGACGTTAAAGTCGCTCCGGTAACAGGCGGTATCGCTCGCTTTGTTATCATCTTCGGCTTTCCCGGAGGACCCATCGGTGAGGCCAAAGTCACGAGCTCAAAGTTGTTTAGCCTTACGGCATTGGGCGTGCCCATCGACGAACACAAGGTTGCCGCCGCGGTTGTGATCTGGCGGTGGTGATCTGGGGAGGGTGGTCCGATGGCGGGAGGAAAGTCTCCCGGATTAGATTGGACGGGCTGGGCAAAATGCGAAGGGTTTCCGCCGATGCCTATGACT
>Ga0209444_10000826_pt1 | contig 17142 bp, 15 predicted proteins | sample LauGreFaBDMM15DN_2_FD_188215 | JGI IMG/M metagenome (GOLD analysis project Ga0209444, IMG submission 188215) | Freshwater lake microbial communities from Lake Michigan, USA - Fa13.BD.MM15.DN (SPAdes) (version 2) | ecosystem: Environmental > Aquatic > Freshwater > Lake | place: Lake Michigan...
GTCTTCCAGCATCTGCATAGTTAGCGGGTGGTTATCCCGTAAGAAGTGACTGTTGGCCTTAACCACCATTTCCAAATTGATTCGATCCTCATCATTCAGTCGGTTAGCAAACCAGTCCCTGAATAACTCACGTAGTAAAAGACGACTCTTCATAATTTATAGGCGGCCAGCACAGTTCGACATGAGCACAGATTCGGTTACAAAAGTAACCTTGATCAATTTTTGTAAACTCTGTATCACTAAGTATGTGCACGAGCGACTCCTCCAGTTTCTGTATTTTTGTATCGTAGTCCACCATCACAGCAGCCTCGACCAGCTCGAGTGTCCGCAGATGATGCCAATAGACTGCCTTTGGTTTTACTCCAAATAGTTGTTCGTAGGCCCACACATAAATCAGCAGTTGCGGATTGTTTGCGAGTTCAGGGCCAGTTGGTTTTTTACTACCACTCTTGTGGTCGATAATGCAACCATCCTCAGTGATCATGTCGATAAAACCGCGCATGAGTACTAGCGGATTTTCTGCTGGGAATGGGAGTCTAAATCCATATTCAATACGAGCGGGAACAAACTGATCCCAATTCAGTCCACGCAGAATTGTTTGACCTAATTGCGAAGCCTTACCGATAAGGTTAGAGGCCACTAAACCCTTCTCGCTGCCTACTGCCGAGGCAATTGCCTCGTTAAAGTAGTTTGAAAACACTGGCAGAAAGTTTGTTTTGCCGGCATAGTATGCTTCTATAGCATGATGCAGTGCCGATCCCATGACCGTGTACACATGCTTGTTTCCCTCGAGGCCTTCGATGTACTGCATTTTGTACAGTCGCGGACAAGTCTTGTAAAGGTTGAAGCGAGAAGCTGAAAAATCGGGTAAAGTACTCATTATTCGTTACCCATAGGTGCGTCAAAGCGCATTTTAATTGTGTAAGCAGCACTTGCAAACATCGATTTATGATACTCCAGCGATTTGACATAGGCCTCGTGTTCTGCAAACTGCGCTTTGAGCTCGGCCAACTCGTCAAGCAGCGAAGAGGTTTCTTGAATTTTGCGAGATCTAGCTACATTGCTTCGAGGCTTATCCTCTTCCACAGCAATCTGCTGCTCAATGCGCTCGATGTCTCGCTCTTTTAGAATGATCATCTGCTTTAACCTTCCGTATCCTTTGTAAGCCTGAGTCACTTCATAGTAGTCGGGTGAATTCTGTACCCACATTTCTAAATCACTCACCGAGTTGCTCCTCTAGGCACTTATTGATTTTCTCTGTCAAAGAATCTAAATCAAAAGTAAGTACACAATTGTCCATTCCCTGAGCCTTCTGGCCCTGATATTCGTACCATGCTCCAGACTTCTGAATTATATCATATTCCAGAGCTAACGACATAATGTCGTACGAGGGCGCCAAGCCTTTACCTTTTAGCATTATGTATTCACACTTCTGCCCCTCAGCAGCTTGCTTATTCTTAGATATCGTCGCCTGAATGTGAGACTTTTCTTCCTCATTCTTTATCTTCACTAGATCAAGGATGATGCGACTAAAGTACCGCAGAGACCGAGGACCAAACGGCTTCTTCTCTGAACGAGCCATGGGTGAGATATTTGCACGGTACTGATTAATAAAGATAAACAATGCGTCTGCATTGTCTACCGGGCCGATCAGGCGGATAATCCATCGGGACAGGAGATTAGCAGCACCTGCCATGCGTGCTGGGTCATCCACTTCTTTCTCAAATTCATCTTTTGTCACAATAGCAGGAACCGAATCGAATACTACAATTTGAATACCCTGATTGAGAAAGTATTCAATTTGCGGTAGGCATTGCTCAGCGTAATCCGGACGATATACTAGCAACTTCGTCACGTCCACACCGATAGTTTTAGCGTAGTCGGTGTCAAATGTACGTTCGAGATCGACAAATAAAGCGTTGACGAGTCGAGTAGTTTTGCCTATAGTAAGACTGACATCCTTAATACCGAGCTTCTGCGCTTGAGATACGTAATCCAGCGCCAGAGTGGTTTTGCCGTGGCCTGGTTCAGCCAGCAGTTGCATGATGGTTCCGCCGCGAACTCCCTTTGAACTACCTATAGCTCGGTTGAGCGAGCGGATAGAAGAGGGGAAGTACTGATGGGATCGTGGGGTATCGCCAAAATCCATGCCGTCTAAGTTTAATTTCTTGGCCACAAGTCGCTCCTTACTTATCGTATTTCATTGTAATCGCTGGATCTACCTCGACGGTGCTTCCCAAGTTAGGAAGTACTTCTCTTGCTGATTCTTCCATCGCTTGCTTTAGAATAATCCTCGCTTCTTCTGCATAGTCTTTGGTACTCTCCAAGATAATCTCGTCGTGTACCGTAGAAACGATGACTGCTCGCTTCATATCCAAACGCTCGAAGGTCTTGATTAAGGCCAACTTCACCATTGTAGCAGACAGCGCCTGAATAGGAAAATTCGCTGCCTCTCGTTCAGCAGCCTCCTTCTTCCATCTCATTGTGAAGTCGTCTCTGTTCCAGAATCTTTTACGGCCGAAGCTATCAGCTACCCAGCCGTTTACAACAGCCGACCTAGAACTCTTCTTGAGCCATTTCGTAGCCTCTGGGAACATTGCCTTCCACTGCTCTATTATTGAATCTCCCTGCTTAGGTGAGTATTTAGCACCCACGGGAGCCAGTTTAATGGTCATCTGCTTAGCTAGGTTATCCCCACCGACTGAGTAAGCGATAGAGTAGTTAACCATCTTGGCGGCTTCTCTCCAGACTTTATAAGGATGTTCCTTCTTGTTATCCGTAGTTATGTGCTCTACATTAAGAACATGCTTTGCAACATATGTATGCAAGTCATCCAAGTTGGCAATTAATCCCTCATCACCGCTAGCATCAGCTATGATCACAAGTTCAATTGTTGAGTAGTCGGCGATTACCATTCGACGACTTTCGTTCTTCACAGCGAACGCGTGTCGAATACTCTGCCCAATTCCCAGGTCCTTCATCTTTTGATCCGAGGGTAAATTCTGTAGGTTAGGACGCGAGCTACTAAACCTTCCAGTAGCTGCTCCGACTTGGTTAAAGGTGCAGTGAATACGTCCTGTAACCGGATTCTCCATCTCCTGCAAACCCCGAACGTAAGTAGACTGAAGTTTGCGAGCACCCACAAGGAATGCATATGAGTTTAAGCGGTAATTATCGTACCTACCATAAGACTCAATTGAGCCGACAAGATCCTCGTCAAACTGAGCAGTATCGACTACGTGATCTTTAGCAGTCTTGCGGTTTTTAAAATCCCACTCAGTGACCGTCTGGGCATTTAGATTATCGAGATTCATCTCAAGAGAGTGAAAGTACTTAAGCATCTGTTGATTAGAAGCCGTATTGATTGCTGAGTAGCCTTCCCTTGTGAAAACGATCTCTTCTGCCACCCCGGCATCTATTACCATGCGCTGCAGCATCTTTTCGGCGTTATCTATAAGCGTGTCAAAGATGGGCTCCATCTGCTTTAAGTGGCCGGCGTTAAACGGCATACCGAAGTACTCCATCATAGCGACAACCTTTGTAAGCTTAGATTCTAGCCTGTACACATTTTGCATACTGTGCTGCTTTATCTCGGCGATCTGTTGCAGAAAAATATCCTTAAGAACAATTACATCCTTGGCTGCGTATTCAATCTGCTCACTGCTAATACCCGCAAAGGACTCGGATACAAACTGAGTCCGAATCGTCTTGTCTAGCGTGACATTCAAACGACGCTGCGAGATGCTTGCTAGGTCGTTACGCACACCTACAATACCAGCACAAAGCAGTGCTTCAGTAACGCGGGTATCGTGTATCGGATCTACAATAAACCTGCCAGCCTGGTAGAAAACCTTTATGTCGAAGCTCGCGTTCTGAAACACTTTGATAATCGTTGGGTCGGTAAGCAATGCCGCAAAACAAGCAACGTGCTCCACAGGTATAAGGGTAAAGTCGTATACAAACACCTCCTCAAACGTAGCAATTTGCACGAGAAGCAGCATCGACATTCTGGGATCAAGCCCTGTGGTCTCTGTGTCCACTAGCAAGCGCCGTGGATTTCGATTGAGCTGCTCTTCAATAACAATTAAAGACTGCTCGAGATCCTGCAACGACTTCACAACGTTAACCTTCATGGCGAATCTCCAAGGCGTAACCGGCAAACATAAATGCAACCCCGTTCCGTACGGCTACCAGATTGTAATCCTCTTGTACTACGACTAATGCCCCCGCCTCACAAACGAGGCGAAGGCACTTGGGTGTGTACGATTTACCGTCCGAGTTCTTTCGCTTCTCGGGAGGATTGGCCATTCCTGTCAGCTTTTGAGACTCGGCTGTTACCAGGGTTGTGACAAATGATAAGTTATCAAACTTCACCGTAACCTGCTTGCCATACATTGGGGAGAGTAATGCTTGTTCCGGAAACTCTTTTGTCTTCATACCTCGTCTATTAGCTCCTTAAACCGTTCAAGCGTCATAAGGTAATATAGCACGAAGTCTATGGTGACACAAGCAATACCAGATCCCTCTTTGCAGACAAGCGAACGAGCCTGGGGCATTGCGAATGTCTTTGTTTTAAGATTGTCAAAACTTAGCTCAGTCGTAGCCTCTAAGAGTATCTTTACGACTTTACGCATATCCGCAGACCTGATCAGTACAAAGTCTTCAGGCCTGCCGTGATACCGATAAACGAGCATTCCGAACACTGCATTCATCTGCTGCGCTTCTCGATGAATCTTCTGCAACCATGCCTTGCTAATTGTTATTGATGGGCCGTGCCTGTCGAATAATTCTGTCAGCTTGCACTCGATTAAGTACCTACCGGGTCGATTAGCAAAAAGGACTGTAACGTCTCCTTTGCTATTTCCAGCACCTGACTGGGGCGTTCGATCGCCGCCCAGATACTTTGCTATGCGCCGCTCCATAGTCTTCGCTCTCTGACGATTCAAACGATTACGTTGTCTTCGTTCCTCTTTGAGCTGTTCGGCTGTCTGCGGACTAGTAATCGGCTTGCTGACTACTGAACTTTTGCGTACTCCCATTAAATATCACCGTGCTCACTCCGAGCTTCCCATTACGATTTTTATGAAACTTTAAACTGATTGCCCGATTTCCGGCGTCATCCGGAACGTCGTCGATAGGGGCCATTTCAATTACCGCGTCTGCTACCTGAGCAACCTCACCCGAGTCGCGAACAGCATCTAAACCTTCTCTACCCTTGGTCATCTGACTGAGTAGTACAATTGCAATGTTTGCTTCCTTGGCTGCTTCCTTCAGTGTCTGAGCCACCTCACCAAGGTCGTTATTACGATTTGATGTGGGTGAGTGACGAACAATCTGTAGATAGTCTAAGAACACTACCTTACAGCCAACTCGTGCAAAATCACGTATCTCTTTGCGTATCGTCGATAAACCAATTGTAGGGTCGTCGATAACAGACATGGGTAAGGACTGAAGATACATTACGGCCTGCTCAATCTTGTCAGCCTGCTCTTTGTTTACACGACCGAACTGAAGGTTACTGGCATCCATTTTCAACAAGTAAGCAACCCAGCGGCTGATCAACTGCTCTTTACTCATTTCCAAAGAAAAGAAAAGAGACCGAGTACTGTACTGACGCGCCATTTCTAGCATCGACTGACCAATAAGAGCAGTCTTGCCAGTTCCCGGCTTGGCCATGATAATGTTCAGCGTCTTCGGCAACCACTCCCCACCGAGCATCGTGTCCAAAAACTTAATACCTGTGTGTGTAAACTTGTACGTACCGTCTATCTTCTGATTAAGATCTCCAAGCATACGTTGAGCGCCTGGCACAAGAGTAGTGTCGTGCGACTGCAGTATTGGTGCAAAGTTCAGTGCACCTTCAACCTTCTCTTCGTTAGGGTAGTACTGGCGAGATTCAAAGTCGAGCGTCTTAGCTGCCTCGAATAGTTGCCGACGTCTGCCTATGAAGCCCAGCTCGTCGATTACTGCCTGCTGGTTTACGTTTACCTGAACTAGCATTTGTGCTGGAACATCTCCAGCTAGTGCCATGCGCATAACCTCGTACGAACACTCACCGTATCGAACGTAAGCGTCCTTCATTGCCAGGAGTATGTCTTTGCGTTCGTCAGAGAACAGTGCAGGAGTGATGATGTGCAGACTTTCTGGGTTGGCCATTAAAGATGATAGAAGTCTCCACTCAGCGTCCTTGTCGTAGTACATACGGCCTCCGTAATAATTGAGCCCATTCGTTGTAAGGAAGGGCCTTGCTTAAGATTAGTGTAAACTCGTCAGGACCCTTTGTCAACAAGTAGGTATCTAAGTCCATCTTGTTTTGTTTGCCCAGCGGAAGCGTAGCAATTCGTAAGTTCGGCAGTCTTTGAGCCAGCTTGTCAACTGCCTGGTACACTGACTCTCTTACAGAGGATTGTGCTTGTGAGTCAAACACGACAGTCTGAGTTCCTTTGGCCATAGAGCGAAGTCTCCAGCGCCATACTGCAATACCTGGAAGTCCTACAGCTTTAAAACCAAACTGACTGGCTACGATAGTTTTTATCTCACCTTCAGTAATCAAGTGGTCGTGCTTAAGGTCTTCGGAGTTGTACGGCCATTCACCTGCACCCCGAGAGGAAGTCGTACCAAATGGTCCCTTGTACTTGGGCTCAGCGTTGACCATAGATCTTCCGCGGATGTCTACGACACCTGAAGTCAAAGGGTCGAGATAGGGGAAGGTTAGTCTGTCGGCGAGCGTTGGCGTGCCTCCTGAGGTCATCAAACCAGACTTTAAAACCATATCAGAGCGCCCGCGATCAAACGCCTGAGTACTTGGGCAATACCCAATCCGCAACCGTTGAATAGACTCGTCTGTAATTCCACGCTCGCGAGCATATGCTCGTGCCTGTGGCGTAAGGCAAGCATGATAATAGTTTGCTATTTCAGTATATACTTCCCGTATCTCTAAAAGATCGGCGGGCTCTCCTTGAAATGGCAGACCGCGCTCTGAATCGTATTGCTCAGCCTTTTCAGGAGTTGAACGATACTCACAGTTAAAGCAGTAAGCCATCCCGTTATCGGGAGTTACGTAGAGGTTATCCCCTCCGCAGCTGGGACATTCAGACTTGTAGCCCCTTCCCATAGCGCCTCCAAATAAAAAAGTGGGCGGTGTGGTTAGCACCGCCCGAGACAAGAGAGAACTAGTCGTCAAATAATGTGTCAGCAGCCGGCACAGCGGGAGCGCGTTCAGGCGTTGCATTCATATGCTTAGCAACAACCTGTGCTACTGTTTGTTCAGAGCGCTCAATTAGTCTCGGCATTGCCGAGATTTCATAAGCTTTCAGAACTTCGCTGTAATCCATGCCCTTAAGCAAGTCCTTAATAGCATCGGTTGGGAATGCCTTTGCAAACATGTCAATGTCGTACAGAGGTAGTTTCAAAATCTCTGCAGGAATTGGATCACGATTTGCTCCGACATACACAGCCCGATTCGTATTGAGGCCCTTACCGCGTGTAACCAGTTCAATGTCTACCTTCGTGATAGGAACTAGTTCGTTTGTGTCTTCATCGAATACTGATTTACTCAGTTCTTCGATCTCGTTCAACAAGCCGTTCCGTCCCTGTCCTGAGGAAACACTGCCCTCCAGAACCATGATCTGCATGTTACGCGCTGGTTTTCGATCCGTTACCGGAACAAGTTCACCGCTTTGGGAAACCATGAATTGATTCTGATTGTTTCCGTAAATCATCGAACCATCATCGAGCTTTACAACCATGCTCTTGTCGAGCACGTTCATAAAGAAACGACGTCGAATCGCCTCGTTGTATTGCTTCGGGAGTACTGAGCGTGCCGAGTAATCGACGAAGATACGACGCATAACATCCGCTTCACCCTTCTTTACGGTCATCCAAACAGAAAGAACTGTTTGACCCAACAGCGGTTCGTTAGGCTGAGCTGAATCCGGCAAGAACCGAACCACTCGCTTACCTTCCCGAACGTCGATGAAAGGATTTTTCCCGTTACCCGAACTTCCATTTGCCTGCTGCTGTCCGCCAATCATTTTACCGAATGCCATCTTTCTTCTCCTGCATTGTGGCGATTTCTCTCGCCATTGAATTTAGTTCATCAAGCACTGCTTTCCGAACTTCGTTGTTAACAATACCATAGGTTTCTAACCGTGTCAACAGTCTCTTTGCGTACTTCTTCGCCATCTGCTCTAATTTATTTGAGAACTCCATTTATAATCTCCATGAATTGATTCGCAATCACGGGCCACTTAAACTTTTCTTTGTTCATATGTTTGTGACCGGCGTCTCCCAAGTTTTTACGGTATTCGTGATCAGTGTACAACTTGTTCAGAGACTCAATAGCACTTTCCATATCTGTAATGTGGTGGATTGTATTTAGCCCCCGATCAGTTAACTGCGGGAAAGGATACACATCCATGTAATGTGCGTTGCCTTCAGGCCATTCAGCCAGAGCTGAGTGCTTAGGCAAGATAGTGGGTAGTCCAGTAGCCATTGCCTCAGAAGCAGGTAGACACCAACCCTCTGCAGCAGTCGTTGTAAAGAACACATCGGCATTGTTGTAGATCATGTTAATCTGCTCGGAGGTCAAGCCGTTGTCGGGACGGATGTCCGGAGACGAGATTGCGAGACGATCGACAATTCCCAAATACTCACACCACTGTACAATATCGATGCCAAAGTCTTGCAGCGCCCCGTGGTAATAGATCTTCACGGTTGGCGGAAGATTATAGCGCTTTACCCACTCAGCAAAGTAAAAAAACGTCAAGTCAAGTCGTTTTCTCGGTTGATTACGTTGCAGACAGAGGACAATAAAGTCGTCCACGGCCATGTTTAACTGCTTTCTAAATGCAGTTCGTGTGCTTGATATTGGTTTAAACATCGCGTGATCAACGCCGTGCGGAATTACATGCAAATTGCTAAGTTCAATAGGACTACCGTCGCTATCGCGAACTGCTTCTAATTGAGTGCGACCAAACTCCGTGTAGGTAATGACTGCGTCATAAGCACTGAGTCCTTTAACAAACTCACGTTTAACGTTCTCCGCGTCTACTGGAGTATACACAATAAACTTAGCCTTATACTGCGGATTTTCTCCACAAAATTTAGTGAAGATTTCTGCATACTCCATTGCAATCCACGGATCATTGAGAATAAAAACGATATCAGGTCTGACCTTAACAAGCATTTCAGGGAGTCTAGACTTGCCCCAAATGTCACCAGTTCCACCCGAAGCTGGGTATACTTTCAAACCTTCTAAGTTAGGGTGATAGTCACCGTGGAAGTTTACACCTAATACGTGTACGTCGTAGTGCTGCTTAAATGTCTTAAGCAGATTGGCCGAAACAATACCGAATCCCGTAGGCACTGGAAAATCCCCGATGAACAACATCTTTGGTAAACTTTTACCCATACATCCTCCTAGTACACTTTGGTACCAATCACAATATTCAGCGGCTGTCTTGTCGCTCTTGGTTGAGCTATTCTCGTCTTAAACAGGGTGTTTAACTCTGTCATAAGCGTGTCTAGCACTACTTTCATCGACTTACTCGACTCTGAATTTGTGTACTTAATATCTTCAGTCGACCACGAAACAAACGTGGACGAGCTCGAAGTCAATTTGCCGAGATGAACTAGATATGCGGCTGCTAAGACAATCGCATCTTCATCGTTCTGCTCTATAACCGGGGGCTCGGGTTGCTGAAACTCTAAGAAAGGATTACGAAACACATCGTTAATCTCAAATCCAGCATTGATAAACGAATACCCGTTAGTGGTGCTTACCCATATATAACCCTGCTCGAGTAACCCACTTGGTTGAGGTGCAGACAACATACCAGAATTCAAAATCTGATACTTAGATCTCCAACGCTTCTGTAGGAACTTAACTGCGTTTACTAGGGCCGTTCGCACAAGTGCGTTTGAATACGTTGTACCATCAAAGTCACCTAAACGCATACGAACGGGCTCAATTAAATAATCCATGTTATTTATAGCGGTTATCATCTATATCTCCAATATTATAATTTTATTTTTTCTATCTGTCAAGCGGCTGCTCTGGCCAACCAACGTTTCCCCATCCCTGTGTTGCTACTAGTGCAGGTAAGTCTCGGAGTTGCTGCCGGTATTCCCGCCACTCTAGCAGTTTATCTGCGCTTAGTCCTGTATCTGGTAACTGTGTCCAGTCACATTCATAAAGATAGGTATTGCGGCGGGCTCTTAATTCTCGTAGCGCCTGTGCTAAAGTAAACGGTTTTTCTTGGACCGTGCTGTCATCGGGTAAGGGGGCAGAGTACGGCGTACCATACTCGTCCCAGTACCCAAAAGTAATTGTTTCCGGGTCATAAATTTTAAAAATAATCATTGTACACCTATAGCTTCAAATATATTCAGAATTGGGGATGGTCCTGCAAAACCCTCACCGTTGCTATTTAATGTCGTATTAGCAGACGGGGTCAGGCTAACTTTATACGTTGTGGCAGCTGTAAGAAAGAACCCAACGTTAAAGTTAAATATATATCCACCGCCGGTACTTAAACCGGCCCCATGTAAAGTACTTGCATAGCCGATACCACCCCTTGTTAAAGTCATACGAAGACTTGTTAGGTTGGCGAGTGTTGCAAAAGTAGCTGAGAACATGTAATAACCAGCATTGTCTATAGTAATAGTGTCTGAAGAAACAGAGATGTTATTACTACGTGTTACTGTTGTCCAAACAATAGTTGTACCGGCGGTCGTAATTGCAACATCTGCGTTTCTTCTGACAGTAAGATAACCCATTTCGGTAGAGGTTATTTTACCGGTTACTCCGAGAGTACCTGCAATTGCAGTATTACCGGTAGCGGAGGCTACGGTAAACTTATTATTGCTTGTGCCAAAACCAATTGCTCCCGCGGCGTTAAGCGCTCCAAGTGTTGTTATATCGCCGGTTGAGCCTACATTAAAGCTGTATGCACTAATATTATCATAACCAACACTTAACTGTGTTTTTGCTGAGACTCCGTAAGTAGTTACCAGACTTCCGCCCACAGCCACATTTTCTGTTGTTGTGACGTCACCTGTAACTCCCAGAGTCCCTGCTATCAATGTGTCGCCAGTAGCTGCGGCTATTGTAACTTTATTATTGGATGTACCAAATCCAATGGCACCTGAGGCATTGAGTGCCCCGAGAGTTGTTTGCCCAGTAACTCCTAGCGTTACAGCAGTAGTTAAAGAACCAAGCAGGGTTGTAGCCCCAGTAACATTTAGCGCCCCAGAAATGCTTGTTTTACCAGTAATGTATACACCCGGTTGACCCAGTGGGGGTGCGCCAACTAATTTAATTTTAGCACTACTATAGCCGTAAGCATTTAGAGAAATTTGCGAGACAGAGCTTGAAAAACTTTCTATGTCTATAATAGAGTCTACAACGCTTTTGTACATGGGTGAGGCCGATTCTGTAGGCTGCCAGCCCGAACGTAGTCTAGCATAAGAACCTAGATAACCACTCTCGTCTATTACACGTGGGTCATATATTTCAGAATTTTCAATAAAAAACGTAGTTGAGTCGGTTAAATCCTCGGTAAAACTTGCAGTTGTACCATTTCCTGTGTAATTGTATGGGTGAAATTTAATTATATTTTGCGCCGGTGGAATAACACTGAAAAAATCTTTATCATCTACTCGACCGCCTGTAAAAAGCGGTTCTCCACTAATTGCTGAGGTTTTTAGTCTAATCCCTGTATTATCTAGTCTTAGTGTTTGACCACTTCCGGCATAGAGTTTACCGTCGCTTCCGATGTCAACCTGTGCCACTCCACCACTGAAGGTCGTTAATCTACTGACTCCACTACTTGTGTAAATTTTAAGTCCATTTGTAGGAGCAGCTGCTGAACCGCTACCAGTCCAAATATACCCGTCTGTTCCTACTGTGATACCACTGTTTACGACAAGCGTACCCATATTAGCGGCTACTGCGTCTAGTTGAGTAACCGTTAGTCTATCCGCCGTTATACCGCTTACGGCTATATTTGTGGCGGTAATTGTACCGGCAGTAATTAAAGCACCGCTAATAGTGTTTGCTAAGATCTTGCTTCCAGTAATTGTCCCCTCTCTAATCAAAACTCCGCTTATGGTACCGTCTAGGATTTTTTGACCTGTGAGCGTTCCGTTGGCTATTTGGTCGGCTGTTAATGTATTAGAGGCTATCTCGTTAAACGTAATTGTTCCTACAGCAATTTTTCCAGCAGTGATTGTGTTGGCTGCTACATGATACCCGGTGATTGTTCCACCGACAATGTTCTCTCCGTATATAGCGCTTGCAGCAACTTTTCCGGAAACAACTGCATTATTAGCAAGTACTGTAGAGGTAACCGCCGCAGCTGCCATCTCATCAGCCGTAATACCGTTTAAGATAATTTTGTCCGCCGTAATTGTACGCACACTGATGTTATCTGCGGTAATTGAGTTAGCGGCTAAATTGATTGCTGTGATACCGCTGACGGCGATTTGATTGGAGGTTATTGATCCAGCAGTGATTAGCTCACCACTAATTGTTCCTGCGGTTATTTTATCTCCTGTAATCGTACCGAAGGCAATATGCACCGCGGTGATTGTGTTAGATACAATCTTATCTCCGGTGATTGTACTACCCTGCAAAAGAACACCGCTGATTGTACCGGCCAATACTTTATTACCGGTGACCGTGCCATCTCGAATAAGTACACCGGAAATAGTACCATCAATAATCTTTGATCCGTCAATAGACTTTGCACCGATTAGCTCGGGACCAACCACAATACTATCAGCCACCTGCAAAGCTATTGTGTCAATCAGAGTAGCACTGACATGATACGCTCGAATTGCGTTAACGTCGATATCGTAACCGCCCACTGATTTGCGTGGGAGCATTTGACTGAAGATGTACGGAGATGATCCTGAGTGCGTTACTGTAAGTGCTGTGCTGACCACAGGGTTAGGAAACACTACTTTGTAAGTTCCCGGAGAGGGTAAGTTAATCCAATAGTTTTGTGGATTATTTGGAGTATCTTCAGTGTATGATGCAAGTATTAAATCTGTACCGCTTTCGCCGGAGACAGTGTACGGGGCAGATATAAACGCTGGGTTGGGATCCGCAAAGTACTCGGACGCTTGGATAAACAAGTTGACTGATCCGCTGAGTAGTGTAAAAGTCACACCGCCGAAACGATCACGTTGCTGTATCTCTATTGCGGTCTTGTTTAAACCCGAGGGATAGTACATGTAAATGGAATTATCATCTGAGTACAAATCTCTGGGTGTTAATGACCCTGTCATTGTTGGCCATGATATACCTAGCGGTAATTGTGTTTGATAGCGCCGAACATTGTCTGCGTATTCAAATGGGTTGCCTGTATTAGATATTTCTTGAAAAAAATCGTCTGTCATTATTTCACCTGATGCCTTATAACAAAGATAACTGATGTTTTTTGTTTAGTTCCGTTCATTAAGTTTGTGAATATGTCAGATTCTGTGTCGGGTACTTCATTTAGGTTCATTATATAGTAGAGAGAGTAAATTCCAGAGCTAAGCGTAGACTTAGCACCAATAATTTTCTTTATCATGTTTATTACGTGTAACGGCGTAACCGTTACAGTAATTAAATTACCTTTAAGTACAAGCGGGTCGATGGCATTAGCCATCTGATTGCTGTTAACAGTTTGCACGTCGCGTACTTCAGTTATGGGAACGGCTAACGCCGGATAAAATACAATAGATCCGAACACACCATTTTTAACCGATTGGCTCGAGGCCATAGCAACACCTTCAAGACAAAAAAAAGGTCGACTAGGTTTGTTCTTTGCCGGTTCTGTACTGCTCAGCGCTACGTACGTTTGAGGTGAATAGGAAAGCAATGTGATCTGTTTAGTTTCTGTGCCTGTTAGGTTTGCAACATTGACCACTTTACACTGCGGGGTTACAAAAAAAGAAGCTCCCTTTGTTATTGCGTTTACGTTGGCTTGCTCGGCCGCGGTAATACCTGTCCATACTGGATTTCTTGAATAGTTTACAGTGTAGTTTGCTCTCCAACCTGGTAAGTTTGTATACAAGGGGTTGTCGGCGTTGTTCTCGTAGATGTCTGTAAAGGGCCTGCGGTAACTACCCTCAGCCAATACTTGTTGAAGTACGTCGGATATGGAAAGACGAACAAATCGCGCTTTGATTAAATTATACAGGGCTTTTTTATCCAGGGTAGCTGGCCAAGTTAGCGTTAACCTGTATCTATAGCTCGCAGCCGTCGCGCCGGTTGCCGGTGTTGAATCTACCAAATCGACAGATACTGTACATTCAGCTAAGAGATTGCCGTGGTACAGGACATTGTCAACTGACAGTCTTTGAAAAACAGACAAAACTTTCTTTCCTTCGACATTAGTAGCATTTACTCTGTAAAGAGTCGTGTTCGTGCGCGCGTTGCTTTTTGCCGACTCGGTAGTGCGCTTTGCGGGCACGGATCCCCAAAAGTCACCAGCAATGCATGTTCTGTCCAGTGCAATATCCGCAATCGGCGAGGAAATGTCCGGAAATAGTATAGTCACAGAACGTTTTTGAAGAAATTCTAGTCTAAACTTAAATCTTTCTTTAGCACTTTCTATATTTGATAATTTACTCGTAAAGATGACATTCACAACCAGTGGATTTGCTGTTGCGGCATCAACACGCTTCACAGAGTTTCCCACCTGCACTGCGTTGATTGTTAAGCTGTTTACGATCTTGAAGGGGCTAGCTGTGAAAGTGTCAAAAAGGTCGTTACTCAATTCTGGTTTGTTGTCTACGCTTACATATAGATCGTAAGTAAATTTTAAGTCTGGGTATCTTACAGAAAAACCGCTGTGTTGTTGCATTACGTACGGAAACGCGTAAAAATCTGACAAATAGCTAGCGTTATTTTCGTCTTTAACCTCTCTCGTGCTAACCTCCGATTGCTTTGAGTCTGCATCTCCCACAATTTCAGCTTTTACGCGTATTCTTCCTGGTTGATTAGTTGAGTACGAGAACTTAAATAAGTTGAAAGCTGTGCTACTGTAAGAAGGATTAAACACAACCTTACTGCTGCTAAGTTCAATTTGTTTGCGATACTGTGGCAACACGCTATGTAATGATATCTCGATACCTACGTACCCACTTGCAATCTTTTCGTCTACGTTGTAGTAGCGGAGTGTTGCGGGTATTTCCCAACGATACGCGCTATCTAAAAACTTCTCTCTAAACTCAACATCATCCATTTCGTATTCGGATTCTTCCGTATCTTGACCTGAAGCATCTGTGTAGTATCGCTTAGCTAAGGCGGCACGCTTTCCAAAAACATAATTAAAAATGTCTACAATTGCTCGTTTAGGAAACGTCACTGAGAAGTTAACAATAGGCGGTAACTTCTGCGCTTGAATTTCCGAGTTGTGTACTAAGTCAAGGTTAAGTGTGCTGCCTCGTTTGAAAATATTGATTACCTTTGTATTTTCTTCATCCGTTGCGTCTGTGCTTTGCAAAAAGTCAATCAACAGTTCCATCTTTTCGACTATTTCAACTTCAGGATTGTAACCGAACAGTTTAATGTCCGCTATCCAAACATTGACTAGACCGTTGTCCTCACCAACTGTAAACTGATCGAGTGCAATTGTGCTGGATACTGCTCTAAAATTAACCGTGGAGTTTCGTTGATTATCTGGGTAGTCCGTTAGATTAGACGCATACATGCTATCTTTCAAATAGTCATTAATGTCCGGGTATTTTAGCTCTTTTAAATAATCTAAGTCAATACGAGTCATCGGCCTGTTTTTATTCATTATGGTATACCCATAGACTCTGCTGCATAGTAGACGTCTCCTTGAATGTAGTAGCGTTCTCCATAAGTAAGTCCAGCAAGAGTGTCAAATCCAATGATTACCGTTTCAATGTCACTCCCCGTTAAACTCTGTGAACTTGAGTATTCGAGTTCAAGCGGCTTTGAAAACAATATGCTATCTGGGTTATCTCTATAGATTCTATTAAACCCTCCCCAGCCAATTGTAATGCTCCGTCCACGAACAATAAGATAGTCCGCTTGCCGTATGTTGCTAAAGTAGATGGTGTTGAACTCAGCCTGATAAAACAGTTGTTCATCACTTGGATCTTCACCGAGCCTTAAGACTTCGTGATGTCTTAACGAGCTCTTTGGCTTAGTCCAAAACAGCGGTATATATTTATAGGTGGGGTCGGCTGTAATGTATGTATAAACAGCGTTTTGACGGTTGTTCACGGCTTTTAAGTAACCCAACACACCCGAGTATGGGACTAGGTCAAACGATTTAAAGCGCATCTCCGGTGCCGGTGGATCAATGGTAGTTTTGCGAGTAACCTCGGCTAAACGAAAAGTTGCTATGTAGCTGGCTTTATTAAACGCACGTGTATCAAAGGATTCAAGAATCAAACCGCTTGCTCCGCCGTAGTAGCCGATTGCGTTACTGTACGAAGGTGAGCTCTCTTTTAGCGTTATTGCAAAATCTGTGTAATCGTCGCTGGCAGTGTAATAATAGTTAGCGTGCCCATCAATGCCAGTGTAATCTTTGTAGATTTCTGGATAATATTTTGACGAGTTAGCAGTATGCTGCTGAAGAGAAAAGTTAAAGTTGTCCACGTAAATAGAAGCATCTCTAAACTCACCACTAACCGCGCGAGGCCCTAAAAACATGTTTTCTTCAAGGCCCACTGGGCTGCCTGTTTTTGCATTGTAGTAAGGAACTTTACCTGTAACAAAACTGGGCAGGATAAAATAAAATCCGTGCCATGAAGTCTGATTTGTAGGAGCTGTGCCAGCCATGTAAAGAAACTCTCTTGGATTTGGGTAACCGTTGGGCGTTGATAGTCCTGTTGGAAGTATCGAAGTTTCCACGTCATTTGCATTGTCTACCGAAAAATTACCCATAAAATTTGTCAGTCCTACGCGAGCCAGAAAATTAGCATACTTTCTTCGGTTCTCTAGTGACTGCGTTGTAAAATCTTGATAATTCATCCACCCTGCAGGAACAACCATGGGATATGTTGGTTTTGATTTTCCGTTTACTACAGGAAAATTGTAACTAATGATAAACGAGGGTGAGTTTTTTGTAGATTCGTAGTACATAACTTTGCGCGTCATGTGTGGTGCAATCG
>Ga0209444_10000829_pt1 | contig 17123 bp, 14 predicted proteins | sample LauGreFaBDMM15DN_2_FD_188215 | JGI IMG/M metagenome (GOLD analysis project Ga0209444, IMG submission 188215) | Freshwater lake microbial communities from Lake Michigan, USA - Fa13.BD.MM15.DN (SPAdes) (version 2) | ecosystem: Environmental > Aquatic > Freshwater > Lake | place: Lake Michigan...
CGATGCTGCCCTCATACTCCACATCGGCTTCGGTGATCATGGCGCGGTGAAGTTTGGATTTCAGAACTTGGTGTAACACGTGCCAAGGGAAGCGCGGAGCGTGCGCGAGGTCAAGCTTTCGCTGTAAAATTCTCGAAGACGAGCAGTGGATCGAGGCATGATGCGCTGGGGATTAACCGCGTGATCTATACGGTCTACGAATTATCGTTGTGAATCTCCGCGCCCATGCTAAGGTGCATTTCACACGCAAATATTATGTCTGTAAGCCTCCACCCCTATTTCAAAGCTCATGCGGGAAAGCGTGAAGCATGCCTCGCGTTGTTGCCTGCATTTGTCGCCGCCACGCAGCCTGATACGGATTGCCTCTACTACGAGTTCACAACGCACGATGACGAAATTTTTTGCCGCGAGGCCTACGTAGGCGGAGCAGCAGCACTCGCTCACTTAACTTGCGTAGGACCACTACTCGAACAAATGTTAGAGTTGGCGGATTTGACACGCTTGGAAATTCACGGACCTGCTGAGGAGCTGCAGTTGATGAAGCCGACGCTCGCAGGCCTGAATCCAACTTGGTTTACTACCGCTTGTGGAGTGACGCGCACGAGTGTGGGCTGAGCGCCCTACTATCTCAGAGCAATCGCTGTATCCTCGAATCAATCGATCTCTACGTTCTGTGATGGCTAACCTGATGCAGAATGGATAAGACAGGATGCTCGTTGCTTTTTCAAGCTACGATTGTTTGCTCGCGGTCGGGACCGACACCAACGAAGGCTACTGGTGCATCGCAGAGTTCAGCGAAGCGCGTGAGATAGGCTTTGGCGTTGGCGGGAAGCTCGTCGTAGTTGCGGCAGGCTGTGGTGTCGACTTTCCAGCCCGGCAGCTCTTCGTAAATTGGCACGGCACGATCCCATGCATCGCGATCTGCGGGCGGCAGATCAACGACGCTGCCGTCGATGTCGTAGGCGGTACAAATTTTCAGCGTGTCGTATTCATCGAGACCATCGAGGTTGGTGATCGCCAAGCCGGTGACGCCGTTGATCATGCAAGCGAAGCGCAGCAGCACGGTATCGAGCCAACCGCAGCCGCGTGGGCGACCCGTGGTGGCACCGAACTCGCGGCCGAGGTTGTGCAGGTATTCCGAAAGGCCTTCGTCGCCAGTAGGGAAAGGACCCGAACCGACACGGGTGGTGTAGGCTTTGCAAACACCGATGACGCGCTCAATCGATGTCGGTGGCAGACCCGAACCGGTGCAGGAACCGCCAGCCGTGGTGTTCGAGGAGGTGACAAACGGATACGTGCCGAAATCGACATCGAGCAGGCTGCCTTGTGCGCCTTCGAAAAGGATTGTTTTGCCGTCTTTCCAGGCTTTGTGAAGCATCGGGATGACATTGGCAATGTGCGGGGCAAGACGTGCGAACGCGGTGAGCACTTCATCGGCCATTTGCTCGGCATCGAACTGAGGCAGGTCGAATTTCGCCAAAACTTCATTGGCATCGGCGACGCGGAGTTTGACTTGTTCGCGGAAGTACGAGGGACGCAGTAGATCAGCAGCACGAAAACCGCAGCGATTGATTTTATCAGCATAGGCGGGCCCGATGCCGCGCTTGGTGGTGCCGATTTTGCGATCGCCAAGAGCGGCTTCGCGAGCGACGTCGAGTTCCTTGTGGAAGGGCAGAACGATGTGGCAACGATCAGAAATGAACAGTTTGTCTGCGGTAATCTTCACGCCCTGAGCTTCGACTTTTTCGATCTCGGCTACGAGGCCTACGGGATCGAGCACGACGCCATTGCCGATGATGTTGAGCTTGCCATCCCATAGGATTCCGGAAGGAAGAAGGTGGAGCACGTATTTTTTGCCGTGTGCGATCACCGTGTGACCGGCATTGTTGCCGCCTTGCGAGCGGACTACGACATCGGCCTCTTCGGTGAGGTAATCGACGATTTTTCCTTTGCCTTCATCTCCCCACTGGAGCCCTGTGATAATGGTGTTCATCAAAAAATGTTCTAACAGCTAAATTACTTTACAGAATCGATCATGTCGGCGAACTCGCGGAAGAAATACGAGGCGTCGTTGGGTCCGGGAGCGGCTTCGGGGTGATATTGCACACTGAAAACGGGATGCTCCTTGTGGCGAATGCCCTCGACGGTGCCGTCATTGAGGTTGATGTGAGTGACCTCGACATTGTTCGGCAACGATTCCGCATCGACCGCGAAACCGTGGTTTTGCGAGGTGATCGAGATCCGACCGCTGCGCAAATCTTTCACGGGTTGGTTGCCACCGCGATGGCCGAACTTCAGTTTGAAGGTTTTTCCACCGAAAGCGTGGCCAAGAATTTGATTGCCGAGGCAGATGCCAAAAATCGGTTTTTTGCCAATGAGTTGGCGCATTTCCTCGTGGATGTAGCCGAGTGCTGCCGGATCGCCAGGGCCATTGGATAGGAAAATGCCATCGGGATTGCGCTTGAGGACATCGGCGGCGGAAGTGCGGGCATTGAGGAGTTCGACCTCGAAGCCAGCTTGACGCAAGCGGCGCAAGATGTTGTACTTAATACCGAAGTCAAAGGCGACGATGCGATGACGCGCCTCGGGGAGTGGCAAGTAGTTGCTTTCTTGGCCAGTGCAGGCATTGGGAATGGTCCAGTCGCGCGACTCCGCCGTCCACAGATACGATTCCGGTGTGGAAACTTCTTTGACGTAGTCCATACCTTCCATCGAAGGAGAATTTTTCGCGGTTTCGATCGCTTCGGCCACGCTGAGTTCGGTGCTGAGGCAAGCGCGCATGGCTCCGCGTGAGCGCAGATGCTTGGTCAGTGCGCGGGTATCGATGTCCTCAATGCCAAGCACGCCGTGTTCGGAAAAATAATCGGCCAGTGACTTCGTAGCGCGCCAATTCGAAGGAGCGGGGCAGAGTTGGCCGATGACAAAACCACGGATGTGCGGGCCAGCGGACTCGCTGTCGAGCTCATTGATGCCGTAATTTCCGATCTCCGGATAAGTCATGGTAACAATTTGGCCACGATACGAAGGGTCGGTGATCACCTCCTGATAACCTGTCATCGAGGTGTTAAAACAAATCTCTCCGGTCGTCGTTCCAGCAGCACCGAAGGAATCTCCTTCGAATGTGCGACCGTCTTCAAGTGCTAAAATGGCTCTCATGTGCGTGGCGCGAAAAAACTAGTCACCGCATCGGTTTGATGCAAGGATTAAAGGCAAAAACCTAGTTCAAGACAATTTCGGTGTCCGCTCTGAGGCCTCATTTGGAGTGCTTTCCACGCGGGCCATGATCCAGAGGAGATCGGAGATGCGATTGAGGAAAAGCAGCACGGATTCACTGAAACCACCCTCGCTCTCATGGAGTTCCCAGGCGTTACGCTCTGCACGGCGGGACACAGCACGGGCAAGGTCAAGGGCTGCAGCACCAATGGCACCCTCAGCACCAGGACGGGCCCAACCTGTGAAACGCACGCCGCGGGCTTCCAGAGAAGTTGCAGTTTCCTCGATCCAGAACACATCAGCCTCCGTAATAGCGGCATAGGTGTAACGGCTTACATCTTCGGGCAAGGTCGCGAGTTGCCCCATGGCGGCGACCAATTTTTCCTGCACGCGATCAATGATCGGCACGAGATCGTCGTGCATGCCGGAGACCCTCGCCAGGCCCAGAGCAGCATTGAGCTCATCGACTGAGCCAAGCGCCTGAATGCGTACGGAAGTTTTTGCGATGCGTTTGCTAAAAAGTAGATCCGTCAGGCCCTCGTCGCCGCGTTTGGTGATGATGCTCATGGTTTTTTATTTGGTTTTTCTTCCTCAGTAAGGCCCTCGATTTTAACGTCTGTTAGCAACTGCCAGGAGATTTTTTTGTTGTCGAGACGTAGCAATTCGGAAGCATAAACGGAATCCTCATTGCGTGGATCCATTTCTGCGGCAACCTCCACGAAGCAACGACCCAGTAACTGATCTTGCTCGTTGGCTTGTTTCAGCAGCAACTGGCCACGGGTGAGCAGCAAGCGCGCGAGTACTTCCGCGCTGTAATCACCATCGACGATCTGTGGCAGAATTCCTTTTTCGAGTTGGTAATTCATCACCACCGCCTTGCGATTGCGTGGTGACAGATGGAGTGATAGAGCGATCAAGCGGCGGCCTTGCGTCAATGATTCTGCTGAACCCTTAGATTCTGCAATGCGATTGCCGACGTAATTGGCGATGTTGAGGGCGTATTCCTCGCGCTCCTTGTCCATCATTCCGAGTTCGTCAGAAAATAACCCTGGGCCAACGACGGGAGCCTTATAGGCAAACTTCGCGCCATCACCCTCCGCCGCGAGACAGCAGCCGAGTCCGCAGAAAAATAATCCAATCACCACTTGCCACATGCGCATCATGGATTCTAGCATCTGTCGAAATCAGAATTTTTCAAGTGCCAAATCCAGAGATCCATCTTGCCAAAAAACAACTGCGCCGCCACATCCGGAATTTGCCATTGGGTGACGAAGGGGCAATGTCGTCGCGGCTGGTTCAGAATTTGCAAGAATGGCTCAGCGCGCGTCCCGAGTTCCGCCGCATTGCCCTTTTTGCCGCCATGCCCCGGGAGCCAGATCTGTGCTCCTTGATCGCGCTGATGCCGGAGCGCCGCTTTGTTTTTCCACGTATTTGCGAGGGCGAGATGGAGTTTCATCCGGTTGCGAACATGAATGAGCTTAGGGCGGGAACATGGGGTATTCTCGAGCCAAGAGCGGAAGCGCAAATCAGCGCACCTGCTGAAATCGATCTCCTACTCTGCCCGGGGCTAGCCTTCACTCGCGCGGGGCATCGGCTAGGAAAGGGCAAAGGCTACTATGACCGCTACTTGGTGCGCTTTGTCAATGCTCGCCCACCTTGCTACGGTGTGACATTTTCAGCCTTTGTTTGCGATAGTATCCCTTGTGAGCCACACGATGCCATGATGGATCGGGTGATCGATGAAACAACGAATGGCAGCGCAGAGCTTTAGTGCGCTTCACGAAGAAAGCCAAAGGCCAGCCAAGTAAGGGCGGGCGTTTGGCTGTGGTCGATGGGGGTGGACTGAAGATCCGCGCTGCCGTTACTTCCAGTTGGTGAGGTTGTCACCAGCGAACTTATCGGTGTCTGAAGCGCCCTTTTGGCCATCGGGACCATTCGACCAGAGATCGAAGTCAGGATTGTTGCATTCGATGTCCTCGTTGCCGTTTTCATCGACAGCAGGCAGGTAGTTGTAGCTGAAGCCCCAAGGATCGAGAATGGTGTTATTTTCGCCAATCGGATTTGCCGGATTGCCTGAGCCGCCTGGGGTGCTGGACCAACCTTGCTTGGTGCTAGTAGGATCCAGTTCTGCGAGGTAAATTCTCATCGCAGTGCCATCCACAACGGTGGGAGCGGTAGCGCTTTCGCCCTTGCGCTTGTTGTAATCATAGCCTTCATAAAACAAGGCGCGATAGAGCGAATTGGAGCCGGTTTTGTCCTCAGCAACACGCTCGGGATAACTGCCCATGTCACTTTTGAATTCTTCTAGCGCATTTTCCAGCAACTTGATTTGGGTGGTACATTTGCTCTTGGCTTGATTGCGCTGCATGGCGCTGAGGCCGCCAACGGTAAGGCTGGCGAGCACAACGATGATCGCAACGACGACCATCAACTCCATCAAAGTGAAGCCTTTGGCTGTAGCGGATTTTGCGAAGGAACGAGTGGATTTTTTCATGATGATCGCGGGGTTTTGGATGTGTGGGGGAGGATCGAGACAACCTTATTGGTTGCCCATGGTGTTGATGATCTTGATCAGTGGCAAGAAGAGCGCGAATACAACCGAACCGACGACGAGTGCGAGGAATACGATCATGATTGGCTCCAAGATACTGGTAAGCGCAGTTACAGCGTTGTCAACTTCATCGTCGTAAACGTCGGCAACTTTCAGAAGCATTTCGGGCAACTGACCAGTTTCTTCACCCACGTCCACCATCGAGATCACCATGTTCGGGAAAACGCCCGAGGCTTGGAGCGGAGTCACGATCGATTCACCTTCTTTGACCGCTTCATGCACTTGGCCGATGGCGTGAGAGATGACCACATTGCCTGCGGTTTCCTTGGTGATGTTCAGAGCTTGGAGAATCGGCACACCCGAGGTGACCAAGGTTCCGAGGGTCCGTGAGAAACGTGAAACGGCAGACTTGCGCTGAATATCACCGAAGATCGGCAACTTGAGTTTGAGTGTATCGACAAAGTTACGACCTTTGGGCGTGCGGCCCCAAGCGGTAAATGACAGGTAGAAAATCACACCCACCAGCAAAATCCATACGACGTTTGGAATGATCCAGACATTTGAGGTAATGAGGAAGTCCGAGAAGCCGAAGACAACTTTCGAGATCATTGGCAATTCGGCATCGCCCATCTCGTTGAACATTTCTTTGAACTTCGGCACGATGAAAACCATCAGGAAGAGCAAGATCGACACGGCGATGAACATCACGATCACCGGGTAAACCATGGCGGACACAATTTTGTTTTTCAACTTGTGGGCCTTTTCTTGGTATTCGGCCAAACGATTGAGCACGACTTCCAACACACCACCGAGCTCACCGGCTTTCACCATGTTGACATAGAGTTTGTTGAAAATGCGTGGATGCTGCGCGAGAGACTCGGAGAAAGTAGAACCACCTTGTACCGAGTCGCCGAGAGCGGAAATCGTTGAGCGCAGAACAGGATTCGGCTCTTGTTTGCCGAGCACGGTGAGACCGCGAAGCAGGGGCAGACCAGAGTCGATCAGGGTAGCCAATTGGCGCGTGAAAATCATCAAATTTTTCGGCTTGATGCGGCCACCAGTTTTGGCCTTGGCTACGGCTTTACCTCTCTTGTTAGCGCCTTTTTTGGCGCCTTTGCCAGCCTCCGCGATTTGCGTCGGGTAGAGTCCGCTTGCGCGGAGCTTGGCAAGAGCTTCCGATTCATTCGGGGCGTCGACTGTGCCGGAGGTAAGCTCTCCTTTGGCATCCATTGCATTGTATTGGAAATTCGGCATGGGACTATTGGGACGGGTTTATGTTTATAAAGTTACAGGGATGATTTACTACAAAAAATCGGCGAATGGCGATGACTATTTTACAAGGAGGAAAAATATTTCGTTGAATGTGATGCAAAGCATTTACATATTATGTATATTTCAGCACTTCCTCAATGGTGGTATTGCCGAGGTAGATGTTACGCAGACCATCCTCGCGGAGAGTTTGCATGCCAAGCTCGACGGCTTTTTGTTTGACGACTACCGAGGGGGCACGCTCAATGATAAGATCGCGAATCGGATCGGTGATGTCGAGAAGCTCGTAGAGACCTTGACGGCCTTTGTAGCCCGATTGTCCACAAGCGTCGCAACCACGACCGGTGTAGAAGCTCTTGTCTCCAATTTCATGCGAGGAAACTCCGAGCTGGGTGAGAATCGCTTCGTTTGGTTCGTAAGGTGATTTGCAGTCTTTACAAATGGTCCGCACCAAACGCTGAGCAAGCACACCTTCAAGCGAGGCGGCGACGAGGAAAGGTTCGCAGCCCATGTCGATGAGACGAGTCACCGCGCCTGGAGCATCGTTGGTGTGGAGAGTGGAAAGCACTAAGTGACCTGTGAGAGCAGCCTGAATGGCGATCTGGGCAGTCTCAATGTCACGCATCTCCCCGATCATGATCCGGTCTGGGTCTTGACGTAGGAAGGCGCGAAGAATGCGTGGGAAGTCGAGGCCGATCGACTCATGCGTCGGGATCTGGATGATGCCATCGATGTCATACTCGACGGGGTCTTCTGCGGTGAGCAGCTTGGAATCGATGGTATTGATGCGGCGCAGCGCGGCATAGAGAGTGGTTGTTTTACCCGCGCCAGTAGGACCGGTGACGATGAAAATGCCGTTGGGCTTCTCGATGGTCTCGCCGATGTACTCATAAATGTGCGGTGGCAGACCGAGGTTTTCCAGGGAAAGATTGACCGATGATCGGTCGAGAATCCGCAATACGACTGATTCGCCGTATTGAGTAGGCAGCGAGGAAACCCGCATGTCCACTTGTTTTTCGCCGAACTGCTTGACGATTCGGCCGTCTTGCGGGACGCGGCGCTCGGCAATGTTCATGTTCGCCATGACCTTCACGCGCGAAATAATCGGTAGGGCGAGGTGAACGGGAGGTGGAGCCATTTCGTAGAGGGATCCGTCGATGCGATAGCGGATTTTGAACTCCTTCTCGAAGGGCTCAAAGTGAATATCGGAGGCTTTTTCCTTGATCGCTTGGTAGAGAACTAAGTCGACGTAGCGGATGATCGGCGCAGAATTTGCCTCGGCCTCAAGGTCGGCGGCATTCATGTCGGGACCGCCAAATTCCAGTTGGCTGAGGATGTCCTCCATCGCCTTACCATCGCCGCCGTAGTATTCGCTAATGCGATCTTCAACAACGTAATCAGGTGCAATAAGCAGGTGAATTTCGCGACCTAGAGCGAAGCGGAGATCCTCTACGGTCTGCGGATTGAGTGGATCGACTAAGCAGATGAATAGTCCTTCGCTGGTGAAATTCACGGGCAGCGCGCCATGAAGGCGGGCCATTCCGGCAGGGATGAGCGCGAGAATTTCATCGGGCGGAGTCCAGTTCGTTAGATCAACCATTTCCGTGGACAGCTCCTGGGCGACCATCGGCCAGATGTCATTGCGGTTATTGATGACTTGGTAGTCGGCGAGAATTTCGCCGATTTCCTTACCGCTGTGATCGATTTCCGAAATGATATCGGCTGCGAGAGCATGATCGATCATGCCGCGGTTGATGAAGAGGTCGAGAACCTGTTGGTTGTCCATGATGTGAGAGTTTTTTTACGAGGTGAGAAAAGAGAAAGTGGATGAGGATCAATCGAAGTCGGCCATGGTGACGTGGATGACTTCTTGCGCGGTGGTGAGGCCGGCGAGCACCTTGCGGATGCCGTCTTCGCGCATCGAGCGCATGCCCATCTCGCGAGCGCGTTTGCGTAGCTGTGAGGAAGAGAGATCGGCGTTGATGAGGTGGCGCACTTCGTCGTCGATCTCGAAGATCTCGAAGATGCCCATCCGGCCGCGATAGCCTTTTTTACGGCATTTTTCGCAAGCGGCTGGGCCAAAGATGGTGGCGTCTGCCATGCGGCTGGCATCAAGACGCAGCGCGCGGAGTTCCTTATCGCTGAGTGGCATTTCCACTTTGCAATTGGGGCAAAGTTTCCGCACCAGACGTTGTGCGAGCACGGCGCGCACGGCGGATGCGATGAGGAAACGCTTGATGCCGATATCGGCGAGACGAGCCACGGCGGAGGGCGCATCGTTGGTGTGGAGTGTGGAGAACACCAAGTGACCCGTGAGCGAAGCGTTGATGGCGATGTTGGCGGTCTCGGCGTCACGGATCTCTCCGATCATGATGATGTTGGGTGCTTGACGGAGCATGGCGCGCAGAGCGTTCGAGAACGTCATCCCGATGTCGGTTTTCACCATGACCTGGTTGATGCCGGCCATTTCATACTCGACGGGGTCTTCTACCGTGATGATTTTCTTGTCGGGACGGTTGATGACGTTGAGGCAGCCATAAAGCGTGGTGGTTTTACCGGAACCAGTTGGACCCGTGACGAGCAAAATGCCATCGGGCAGAGCAAGGAGTCGCTCGAAGGTGGTTTGGTCGTCCGAGAAGAATCCGAGTTCGGGCAGGCCGAGAACCAATCCGGATTTGTCAAGAATACGCATAACGATCGATTCGCCGTGGTTGGAGGGAACCGAGGAAACCCGCAGGTCGACTTCTTTGCCACCGACTTTGATCTGAATCCGTCCGTCCTGAGGCATCCGTTTCTCGGCGATGCTCATGCTGGTACTCATGACCTTAAGACGAGCGATGATCGCAGGCAGTAGTTTTTTTGGGTGATTTGCTACCTCGATGAGCTTGCCATCGACCCGGTAACGAACGCGGACGCTGGTCTCGAGAGGCTCGATGTGAATGTCTGAGGCGCGGTGATTGAAGGCCTCGACGAGCATGTTGATGACGAGTTTGATGATCGGAGCATCGGTATCACCGTCTTCGATGGAGTCATCACCGGGATTGTTTGAAATATCCGTGGCTCCGTAGAAAGCCTTGAGCATCGCTTGGATGGAGTCAGGTGTGGAGACGACGAAATTGACTTCGCGGGAAAGAACGTGCGGCAAGGCATCGAGCACCTCAAAGTTGAACGGATCAGCGATCGCGAGCGTGAGCGCGTAGCCATCGTCATAGACCGGAATGGTCTTGTAGCGGCGGGCGACTTCATCGGTGATCGAGTTCGCGACATCAGGTGAGATGGTCGCATTGGCGAGATCGAAATATTCGAGGGCATTGCTAGAGGCAAGGATACCGGCTACATCTTCTTGGCTGATCTGTCCGGACTGAACCAGTTTTTCAACCACAGAGGATGAACCACTCGAGGAACGAGCGGCAGCAATGGTAGAGTCGCTCACCAAGCCAGCTTCGGTGAGCAATTGAAGGAGATAGTCTTCGTTGGAAAACACGGGAATGGATTTTTGGTTAGAGGATGAGTGAGGAGAAAGACTTTCTCCACTTATGCAGAGACAAGTTTGACGTTCGCGCGGGAAAATGTCAATCGGGTAGACGGCAAGAATGCAGAGTTTTTCTCATTCTTTCAGTGAAATTGCGATTTTTGCTGCCGAAACGATTGATTTGTTAGTGTATTTACAGCATCAATTTATTTTTGTCATGCGAGAAAAAATCATTTCCATGTGAGCGCACGGAGGCATGACTCGATGCTCGCTTCATCTTCCTTGCGAGGAATGCGGGCTTTGCGCAGCAGGTTCACCGCGTGTTCTGCGGCGTGCTTGGCAACACCGCGCGAGGTGAATTTCATCACCGCAACAAGGGCATTGGCCAGCATGGCGCATGCGATGGATACGGTGGCAGGACGGCCGACAGCAATTGCGAATACGGCGATCATGATCGCGAAAGGAGCGACAATTTGCGCAAATGTATCGGCACGGCGGCGGATGGCGACGAGTGATTGGTGCGAAGACTTGAGTTGCTCATAGGCGGAATCTAACAGAATATCAGCTAGCGTCATCGCAGTGCGTTTGTTTTTGCGCAGGCGGGATATTTTTCCGGTAAAAGAAATTTTTTGTGCGAGGTCTTGGGTCGTGATGCGGCAATCGATTTTGCCATGGACTTCTTTGGATTTCTGATAGAAAAAATAGCGTGAGATCCAGTAGGCAGCTACGGGAATGAGGGCGACGAGTGTGATGATTTTCCACGGCATGATCAGACGGTGTTTCAGGTTCTGATCGTGAGGTCGATCCAGACGAGGCGATGGTCGCTGGCTTTCTCGACAACTGGGTCATCAGCAGGCCAATGCACAGCGGATTTTTTGTAGGAAAAGCCCCATTGTGAGGGCAGAGCGTAGTCACAGCGCAAATGAAAGTGCGCTGTTTTCTGATCGCGATGCTGCATGCTTTTCTTAACGTGCAGCAAGGCTCCGTCGCTGATGGGAGCAGGGCATTTCATGACAAGGGGGTGAGCAAGCAAGGCAGAGATGGAAGAGGGGAGAGAGTCGCCGTCAGTGGGATCCGCGTTGAGGTCGCCGAGGATGATAAAGCGTTTATTGGCGCCGAGGCCACCGATTTTTCCTTGATCATCACGGAGCCACGGCGCCTCGCTGGGCTTGATGTAATCTGCCCAAAAGCGGATCTCATCGGCATTGCGCCGACCATTCCAATCAGCTGGCTTGGGTGCAGCGAGATCGAGGGACCGCCCGTCATCGAACGACGGCGGCGTAGGATGCGAGCAGAGCAAATGAATCACCGCATCGCCATGCTTGATCGGCACATCCCAGTGACTCTTGGAAGACAAGCGAAGTTGATCGCATGCCGATTCGGGATAATGAGCAGCGGGCATGATCGCTGAGGGGAGATCTTGCCAAAGAAATTTCTGAAATGTGCGCACATCCTGACGCAAAATCGGCGACTTGGAGAGTAATAGCATACCGTATTGACCAGGGTGCTTGCCGTAGCCAAACGCGTCTTCTGGATCATTGGCGTCGCCATCGCCATTGAGGTCATGTCCACTTGGCTCACCTGTATTGACCGGGGCGGAAAAGTGATGCGGATAGAGATCCGGTAAGTAGTTTTTCAGAAACGCCTGCGCGGCAGACTCAGTGGGATCGTAATCGAATTCGTTGAGTAAGATGACATCGGCATCGATCTTACGAATGATGCTAGCGATGGCAAGTAGCTGCGAATTTTCCGGAGATGAGCAGTCTTGAATTAACTCGCCTGCATGATCGCGAAACATCGATACGTTAAATGTAGCAACGCGCAATTCCGCAGCACGAAGCGCAAGCGTCAGCACGAAGAATGCGATGAGATAGTTCATTGCTTCAAACGCACAGGTGTGCCGCAAAATGTGCAACGAAACCAACTGAACAAGACGATGTGCAATGCCAATGACAGCACGTAGCCGAGAAGCCGAATGTGATGCGCTTTACGGTTTTTTAAGCAATTTTTTGGGACAAAACAACGCTGTCCGCAAATGCGACAAGAGGCGGCGTAGCCAACCGTGAGATAGAGGAATCCCCAAAGAAAAACACCTAACGGAAATGCGAGAAACCATTCAGGCACCCAAGCGAAGGAAGGGGTCCCATTGTCTTTGAGCAGCAGTGCTACTGCTGCTAGAATGCCGGCGGGAATGAAAAAATGGCAAGCAATCGTGAACCATGCACCCCAATACACAGACCTCGGGTGAGAGTGCAATACGCCACGAATGTAGCGTCGTGAGTCCGGGGCCACCCCTCGATTGGTCGCGGGCAATGCCGCACGCAAAAGACTCAAACGATCTTCCGCTTTCGACTTATCTTCTACGAATGCATTTTCGATATTCGGATCAAGAAACTCCGCTGTGGAACGCACACGATCCAAGTTTACCTTCTTTTTTTTCCGCTTGGCAAAAGAAATCTGATTGACGTAGCTACTGGGGGAAGACGCAGTGGTAGCAGGTTGTGCCGCATCCTTGGACTTCTTCAAACCCTTTACTGTCGCACGAATGGAAATATCGCCACGAGCTGCCGTCAGTAAAATGGCCTCAGGAATCGCGGTCACTGGCACCCCTTTTGCCGCGAGTGATTTCCCCGAGACTGGCACCGCCACGGGTGATGCCGCAATCATCTCTAACACATCAGGGTCATATTCAAAATTCACCAACCCGTCTGCATCCGTCTGACCGTCCTCTTGCAATTCACGCGCTTCATCGATCCACGTGGCAATTTTTTCGGCTGTAGGGATTGTGCTATGCAGTTGCAAGTGTTCATTCGCCTTCAAAAGAGCTGCATGCAGTTCCCCTGCCTCTCGGCCTGCCAAATCTGCGACCTCGCCACAGCCAGCCGCGTCCAACAGTAGGACCATTTTCTGGGTTAGGTGAAGTCGATCTGTAAGGCAATTCATAGGCGGAACGTGGGTAAGCAACACGCTTCGACTTGTTTGGCAAGTATTCGAAAAAAAAGCAAAACAAAAAAATCAGCTCAAAAATCACCTTTCTGATTCCCATTACCCTCATCCTCTCGTAAAACTCCGGCGCATGAGTGGCAGCGAGTTAACCCCGATGATGGTCCAATACCAGGCCATACGGCGCAGTTTGCCCGCAGATATCATACTGCTCTACCGGCTCGGTGATTTCTACGAGATGTTCTTCGAGGATGCAAAAACAGCCGCGCCCATACTCAATGTCGCACTGACCAAACGCCATCTCGTGCCGATGTGTGGCATCCCTTGGCACGCTGCGGAATCCTACATCGCCCGCTTACTCAAGGTCGGCAAGCGCGTTGCCATCGCCGAGCAAACCTCCGACCCCAAGCCTGGCAAACTCGTTGAGCGCGAAATTTCACGTATCCTCACCGCGGGCTCGATTGATGATCTCAACTTGCTCGACAACCAACGGCCCAACTACCTCGCTGCCGTTTATCAGAATGGGAAAAAATTCGGTCTCGCCTGCATCGATCACTCCACTGGCGAGTTCACCGTGGCCGAGTATCCTGATCGCGCCCAGCTCGAGGATGAGCTGAATCGCCTCACTCCCTCTGAGCTGCTCATTCCGGAGGATCAAACCGCGGCCTTCGGCGCACTCGCTCACGCCCTTGCCTATGATGGCTACACATTTTTACCCGGACAGGCGCAACCACTTTTGTTGGATCACTTCGGTGTGCAATCGCTCGATGGCTTCGGCTGCTCTGGCTTGATGTCCGCCATCGGTGCTGCTGGTGCTGCCCTGCACTACCTCATTCATCAACTCCGACGCAATTGCTCGCACCTCCGTTCCGTGCGCGTCCGTGAGTCGCTGGATGTGATGTTGATCGATGCCGCATCGCAACGGAATCTCGACCTCATCGAGGCCCGCTCCGGGCGCGAGCACACGCTCCTCGGCGTCATGGATCGCACCCACACGCCGATGGGCGCAAGGCTCCTGCGCGAGTGGATATTGCATCCTTCACGCGATTTTTCCCTACTCGTGCAGCGCCAAGATTTCATCGCCGCACTCATCGCCGAGCCGTTTTTGCTCTCCAAATTCCGTGATGCCATGCGCGGCATCCGCGACATCGAGCGCACCACTAGCCGCCTCGCTCAGGGCGCTGGCAATGCCCGTGATCTGCAATCTCTGTCCATTTCGTTAGAGAAAATTCCCACGCTCAAAGAAGACCTCGAAGCCCTGCAGCTTGCCGCTTCGCAAAAACAACTCATCTGCGAGCGACTGCACGATTTTACCGAACTCAGCCAGCTTTTCGCCCAAGCTCTCGCCGAAGAAGCTCCCGCCGCACTCAAGGACGGCGGCATCATTCGCGATGGCTTCTCACCCGAGCTCGATGAACTCCGCAGCATCTCACGCGACGGCAAAGGCTTCATCGCTCGACTTCAAGAATCTGAGCGTGCACGCACGGGCATCGACTCGCTAAAAATCAAGTTCAACAACGTCTTCGGTTACTTCATCGAGATCACTAGTTCCCAGCTCGCCAAGGTGCCCGATGACTACACCCGCAAGCAAACCCTCGCCAATGCCGAGCGCTACATCACACCTGCGCTCAAGGAAATGGAAAGCAAGGTGCTCGGCTCCGAGGAACGCTCCAAGCAGCTCGAATACGAACTTTTTCTCCAACTCCGCAGCCACATCAGCACCCACCTCGACGCGCTCCAACAAACCGCTGCCGCGATTGCTTCGCTCGATGTCCTCTGCTCACTGGCTGAGACTGCGCAACGCTTCCGCCACGTCCGTCCTCAGCTGGAACAATCACGCCATTTGCACATCGTCAACGGTCGCCATCCCGTGCTCGAGCAAACACTTGTCGGCGAAACATTTGTGCCGAACGACACTGCGATTGATCCCAGCGATTCCTTGCTGCACATCATCACAGGTCCGAACATGGCGGGTAAATCCACCTACATTCGCCAAGTCGCGCTCATCACTCTGATGGCACAAATCGGCGCATTCGTACCGGCCGAATCTGCTACTATAGGCATAGTAGATCGCATCTTTTGCCGAGTAGGAGCCTCCGATGACATTTCACGCGGACAATCCACCTTCATGGTCGAGATGAATGAAACCGCGCTCATTCTTAACAACGCGACCGATCTTTCCCTAGTCATCCTTGATGAAATTGGCCGTGGAACCGCCACCTTCGATGGACTTTCTATTGCTTGGGCCGTCGCTGAGCACCTGCATGATCTTACTCGTTGCCGCACACTTTTTGCTACGCACTACCACGAATTGACCGACCTCACCAGCACTCGGGATGCCGTGGCGAATTTTAATGTCGCCGTGCGCGAATGGAATGATGAGATCATTTTCCTCCGCAAAATTCTGCCCGGTTCCGCTGATAAATCCTACGGTATTCAAGTAGCCCGCCTTGCCGGATTGCCCCAGCCCGTGATCGATCGCGCCAAGGCAATTTTGAGTCATCTCGAACTTCATTCCTCGCGTCCCGACGCGAAAAAAGAAGGTCCCAAGGCCAAAAATACCCGCAGCGCGCAGTCCATGCCTGACTCCAATCCCCCGCAAATGGATTTATTTAGGAATTTTTGATAGGCTCCGCCGCACTATAAAAAACGGGACAGGTGAAACCCGTCCCGTTTGGTGAAATGTGCGCAAGCGCTCAAGACTTACGGAGCCATCGTCGAATGAACCCGCGCAAATTTCTTGCCGTCTGTGCCGACAGGAATCACCACAGTGATGGTGTCCAATTCGGCATTCGGGCTATCTTCTACGACTGTCACTCCTGAGGCTGACGTAGCGGAAGTTGCGCCGATCGCAAGCTCTGTGGGCCAAGTTTGCAAATCTGTGGAAATTTGCACTTTTACTACTGCATCACTCTCTGATAGATCGCTGCGTTTGAAAGTCAAAGTCAGGTTGCCACCGGAAACTGTCTGTTGGGGCAAGATCGAGGCATCTGAAGTCAATGGATTTCCACCCAAGATGTATTCAAGTTGATTGGATACGCCATCGTTGTCGGGATCAGTCATTTTGCCATCATTGACACCTACAGTCAAACCAGAGGCTGCGGCGAAGGCAGCATAGCCCTCAGCCAAGACTCGGATCGAACCCGTGCCAGTGATTGCTCCACCACTATTGGCCGCGTTGTAGACGCCTGGAGCCTTAGTGATTCCGCCGATGATCAATTCCTTCACATCGTCTGTGGCACTGTGAGTGAGCTCCAGCACTGAGCCTGTAGCGAGATCCACGCTGGACTCATCATGTAAGGTAGCCGCACCGAGCGATAAGGTGCCAGCAGTGACTGCCGTATTTCCGGAGTATTGGTTATCAACGATAGTGACTTTTCCTGTGCCAGTTTTCTCGACGGCGCCTGTGCCGCTGACTGAGCCAGTGAGCGAAATATCATAGGCAGTTGCCGTTGCATCTTCTGCTTGAACCATACAACTGCCAGTGAGAATGACTGGGACATCAGTGGACCAAGTACCACAGGCGCTTAGTGTGCCATTGGTGACTTTCACGGTTGCCGCATTTGCCGTGCTACCATCTACAATGCCACCAGAACCAATGCACAATTGGCCACCATTCAAAACATGCACGATATGAGTTCCTGCTACGGGTGTGGCAGGAGCCGGATCGACACC
>Ga0209444_10000831_pt1 | contig 17103 bp, 20 predicted proteins | sample LauGreFaBDMM15DN_2_FD_188215 | JGI IMG/M metagenome (GOLD analysis project Ga0209444, IMG submission 188215) | Freshwater lake microbial communities from Lake Michigan, USA - Fa13.BD.MM15.DN (SPAdes) (version 2) | ecosystem: Environmental > Aquatic > Freshwater > Lake | place: Lake Michigan...
CATGGCCGACAACGCCCAGAACTCGGTAGATGTCTCCTTGACTCTCATGACTGCAACATATATTCAAACTCTTCCCGTTGAATTGCAAAAGTTCGGTGAGCGTTTAACGAGCGATATCGCATCACTTTCAGAAAGACTCATATCAGGTGTCTCGCCTGTCGTGCTCGCGACTCAGTTCGAATTTGAGAGTTACGAAGGGGTGAAGCAGTTCGTTGAACTGGCTCAATCAGACCCAGGGTGCAAGGACATCTAGAACCGACTTCAGCCTGTCGCTGATGTTCTGAGTTCGCCGCAAATCAAGTCTGTCATTTATCTCGCGCCGAATACCGCGACAGTCGTCTCTACAACAAGCCGAGAGCCAGGCCTGCCAAGGCCACGTGGTAGGTCACCATAATGCCGACTGGTTGCCACGAGCGTTCTTTGACGAATCGATGTTCGGCAATCAACGCATCAGACAACAAGAAGAATGCTGCTCCAGCAATACCAATCGCAGTTCCGCCAGCGATTGCGCTGACAGCCATGGCGGCAATCACCATCATGTAAACAACTACGGGAACAACTAGTTCTTTGTGGCCAGATGTTGAAATTGATTTCACGAAACGACGCGCCAAGAAGATCGTGATCGGCACAACCATCACAAGGCCTACTACGAGTCGAGTTGACGTCACATCTTGGGTCAACATGCTGACGGCGAAACAAATTTGCGCAATCGCAAAAGACGCAAGCCCAGGCACGAATGCATCACGCGGGAGCATCAGAAATACATCGCCCAACAAGCAAAAAACGAAAGCAATGATGCGCCACGTTTGCGGGACACCGTCTGCATTAAGGATCGCAATGGCCACACCAAGAAATGCAACGGTCGCAAGTGGCTTGCAGACATACTGAAGCGACTTTTTCGATGCGTGCACCGCCCACCAGTCGCCGATTGAGAAAATTGATGCGACGACGAGGAAAACCACCACTGTGCTTGTCATGTTTCTATTGTCCCCCACTGTCGGCGACTAGCGAGGGATAGGACCTCATGAGATCTATTGCTGCGTTTCGAAACGACTTTCGGAGAGGAGCGTGAAAAAACTTCCAGTCGCGGATTCTTCAACGCCATAGAGAACATCTGGATTCAGATCTAAACCACCAGGCCAAACAAGCGTGCCGGTCGTTGGATCGACCGAAACCTGTGAAAACAATTCTTCGTCGTCCAAGCCGCTGAAGACTCCACCAAGACCTCGATGAATTTCTACCTCGCGAATGAGTCCGTCGCTGAATTCCAATGAAAGTTGATGCTCACCAAGACACGTGGCTTTCTCAATTCTCGCAAACATCGTCATACCCGCAGATTAGCGAAGTGGCTCAAGCATCACAATGGGTTCTCCAGCATTCGCTGCATTCCAATTAGTCATCAATTGAATATTTCTTCTCTAGAAATCTGGGTAATCCTTATTGACACTGAGTGACCATTGCGGTTCGCGTCGTTCAAGAAATGAAGTGACGCCCTCACGCGCGTCGGCTCGCCCCATCAAGTGCACATGCAAATCACTTTCAGCTTGATTCATTTGCTCGGCTGTCATTGAGTACGACTCCCACAACAAACGTTTGCTAAGCGCCACCGAAACCGGAGCAGTATTCACTGCAATATCGTGAGCGACTTCTAAAGCGTGAGGCAAAACTTCATCGTGAGCAAAGGCACTCGTTGCAATACCCAGTTCAACTGCTTCCGTTCCGTTAAAGGTTCGTCCGGTCAGCAAGATGTCGGCGGCTTTGGCAATTCCCACTAATCGCGGCAAAGTCCAATGACTCATGGCATCGGGCAAGATCCCTCGGCGTACTTGCACAATTCCGTATTTCGCGTCACGTGCAATGAACCGCAGATCGCAGTGCAGAGCAAGCGTGAGGCCAATACCGATCGCATGACCATTGATTGCAGCAATCACTGGTTTACGAATCTTCCATGCCGGCGGGTTGACTGGATTTGACGTGAACTCTGCGTCTTCTGTTCGTTCAAAGACTTCAGCACCATGCGAAAAATCTGCGCCGGCGCAGAAGGCTGGCGGAGTTCCAGTAACAACGACAACTCGCACTGCGTCATCGGTATCGGCCATTTCGTAAATGTCGCCGAGCGCGCGACCCATGGCAGCACTGAATGCATTACGCGTCTCTGGTCGATTCAGAGTTGCGACAAGAACACCATCGTCGCGAAGTTCACACAGAAGATCAGTTGTGCCGGTCTCTAACTTCACTCTGCGATCTTAGATGCCTTTTGAAGAATTGGACAATGTTGCAAAAACCCTGACTAACCAATTCCTAATTCTCGGGCTGCTGCGTTGGCGATTCGTGCCCCACTGATTCGCCGAATCATTAACAAGCCATCGATTTGAGCAACAACACTTGCAGCGATCTCTCGTCTACGTACAGCACTTTGTGCTTTCACCCGATCGGCCAACCAATCAATCCAGCCGTTCAGAAGCACCGGTGCCAGTTCGACATACGGTGACTGTCCGGCGCTTGCCAATCCAATCACTTCAAAGAATCCGTTGAACATCGGTTGCGCCTTTTTCACGGACAACACCGGCCAAGCTCGGCGCATCAACTCTTTTGCACTCAGAGGTTCAGAGCCAAATGCTTCTTCAAGCATAAGTTGTAACTCGCCGCCAATCGCAACAATGACGGCACTGATCAGATCGGCCTTAGCTGGAAAGTAATACACCACCATTCGGTCACTAATCGCAAGTTCTTTGGCAACTCGCCCATAACTCAAGGCGCTGACCCCCTCGGCCAACACGACTTGCATCGATGCTTTCAAAATAGATTCTTGGTCATGGCGATAGCCCACGCTCTTGACTGTATCGGTTACTTCATTTATTGTCTTTGTAGTTAGCACTACAAAAGGAGACCACATGCAAAAAGTGAAGTCGCATTTTCCAATGTTCGTCACAGGGATCGTTCTTGCTTTCAGCGTTGCTCTCATATTCCGACTACTCCCCGATGACCTCCCGACAAAACTTTCAGGACGTCTCATTCTTTTCGCAGTTGGCCTAGCCACTGCACCAGTTTTTGTCGTCATTATCCGGTGGTGGGAGAAAGCGATTAAACACCCGCACGCCTTAAACGCCACAATTGCAACGATTGGGGCACTGACCTTTGACTCCATCGCCCACGGATTTGCTCCACAGTTGTACGGCTACACCGGATCTGCTTCAACAACCGTTTTCGCCTCCATCGTTTTTGGAGGAGTCTCCATCGTTATTTTTGACTACCTATCCACCGAACGGACATCATCATGAACTCAACACCGGCTCTCGACGTCATCAATGCCTTCCTCAAAGTCATGGAAACCAACAACATCGACCAAGCGGTCCAATTTGTCGCCGATGACTTGGTTTATATCAATGTGCCTTTTGGGTTTGAAGCCGGAACCGTTCACGGACCTGCTGGCATGCGCTCGGTACTTGAACCAGCTTTCGCCAATGTCATTAGAAATGAATTCATCATCAAAACCGTGTCAGTTGACGGCGATACCGTATTTCTTGAACGACTCGATCGTCATCAATTACCAAATGGTTGGGCCGAACTTCCGGTCATCGGAGTATTTAAGGTCACTCACGGAAAAATCTCTGAATGGCGCGATTACTTCGACATGTCGGTTTTTGTGGCCCAGATGGAAGCCGCGAGCTAGGTAAGTGATCACTTGGCGTATCGTGATCTCGTGAAATGTTCCGAGATCCCCATCGCTCACACTCCCCCAGGTGGTTACGGACCAACCTTTCCACCGCTCATACTTGGCCGCTGCACCGAGCCACTCGTTGAAGGTGCACCCGACTTACGCGGCATTTGGAAAGTTGTCACTGCAACCCGAGGTGGCGAAACAGTCGCACCCGACGATCGCTTGATGTCGTATACCGAACGCATTGAACAATGCGGAAATCGCATCGTTGATTGTGGTGGCGGAACTATTGCTGACGCACTCGCTGACGGCACCGAAGAGAACGGCGTGCACGATGTCTCGGTCTTCGACTACACGACACCAATTCACGTCGTCGCTTCTTACGAAGACGAGGTCTTCGTGCTTCGACCCATTGGTATGCCTGGGATTCAGGTGACACGACAACTCAACGAACATGGCCACATGATTTGGACCAGGCCCGATATGGGCGGAGTCGTCGTCACTCTTGAAAGAGTGAGCGAGCCCCGCTAAGACATTCGTCACCTGAACCCTTTTTGAAGAACTTTCTGAGTAAGGTCCTGAAATTGATTGAGGAGCAAGTTCATGAAAGTCAAAATTGATTCAAGGTCAAAATTCACTGTTTTCTTGCTCGGCCTTCTTGTCGCATTTTTCGCGTTCGGCGTCAATCCCGCCTTGGCCCACAATGCCTTTGACAGCAGTTCCCCATCTGAGGGTGACTTACTTGAAACTTCGCCAAGTGGATGGACCATAACATTCACTAAATCGGTGCCACTTGACTCATTTTCGGGTGAAGTCATCAACGGCGATGGAATTCGCACACAACTAGCCAGTCCAACTCATGGTGCCACCGACAACATCGTCGTTGTCTCGTTTCCAACATCGCTCACTGGGGAAATCACAGCCCGCTGGAAATTAGTCAGCTCCGATGGGCACGTCGTTTCAGGACGTGTCGCGTTTTCTGTGAACGCAACGGCCACGACAACGATCGCGGTTCCCCCGACCACAACATCGGTGGTTAACCCCGAAGTGGCAAGTCCTCTGGTTTCTTCGACCACCGTTTCGCCTCTACCAACCTCATCGACCCCATCCTCAAACTCTTTAGCGCCCACCGAGAGCGTCGAAAGTGCGGGTGAGTTCAGCGATTCCGATCCAGTCCCCGAGGTCATTCGCTGGTCGCTCAGATCACTTGGGTATCTCGCAATTCTCATTCTTATTGGTCTTGTCTTCGCAGAGATGTTTCTGGCCGAAGGAGCACTGGTGGCTGCGATGGGTCGACGCCTGTTGCTGATGTCCGCGGCAGCGATAACAGTCGTCCCGCTTCTTCAAGGCTGGATTTTTCTCGCCGACGTTAACGGGTATTCATTTTTCAAGGCTCCCTTAGATACTTTTGATTTGTTCAGTACGACGCCGGGGTCCATGATGTTGACACGAGCATTGAGCGGAGCCGCAATTTCTTATGCAGCCATTATCGCTTGGCCTCAACTGACGAACACCATCAAAGAGCGTCAAGCCATTGGGTTGATTGGCGCTTATCTCATCACCTTGGCGTACACCAGTCACTCTCGTTCTCAAGCGCTCCCCCTTCTCGGAATCCCGGTCGACGTACTGCACGTTGCGGCCTCTGCTGTTTGGCTGGGAGGTCTTGCCGTTCTTGCACTGGCTGTCATTCCTTTACTTGACGCCAAGAGCGCACTACTGACATACACCCGTTATGGTCGCTATGCCCAATACGCAGTGATCACCATCGTTGTCACCGGCCTCATTCAGACTCTTCGACTCCATGGAGTCAGCCTTTCTTCACTTTTCGGCGAGCGACACGGACAGATACTTCTTCTCAAAATTCTCGCAGTTGGTCTGATGCTCAAAGTAGGCGACGTCAATCGACGAAGGCTTTTGAAGAATATACCGAAGGAAGATTCTCCAATGATCAAACGATCCACTTTGCTATTACGCGCCAGTTACACCGAATTGGTTTGTGGAGTCGTAGTTCTCGCATTGACATCAATTCTTGTTACTTCATCTTTTAACTAGTCATTTGACCAATAGAAATTAGGAGCTTGAAATGTCCCACAAAAACCGAATCACAGCAGCTTTGGTTACTGGAACACTTTTGTTCACAGCATGCGGCGGTGAATCCCACAACATGTCAGATATGTCAACTGGTTCGACTAATACGGACGTGACAGGCTCCGAACGCGGTTTCAATGATGCCGACATCATGTTCGCCCAAATGATGATCCCGCACCACGAGCAAGCACTTGAACTTGCCGACATGGCGCTTGATCCGACACTGATGGCCAGCGAACAAGTGAAGGCTCTGGCATCACAAATCAAAGCTGCTCAAGACCCAGAAATTGATGTCATGACGCAGTGGCTCAGCGAGTGGGATCAACCTCTGATGGACATGTCAGAAGATCACAGCATGACGATGGAGGGAATGCTGAGCATTGATGAACTCAGTGCGCTCGGACAAATGAGCGGCGAAGAATTTGACCAGGCCTGGGTGAGTGCCATGATTGCGCACCATAAAGGTGCGATCAAAATGGCCGACACAGTCAAAGCAGAGGGCAAGTCCGCTCCCGTTCAAGAATTAGCCGACGCCATTATTCAGGCACAAAAATCAGAAATCGACACCCTCGAACTACTCCTCAAATAGGGGAGGGTCGGCGGGGTCGTCTCTTTGGAGAAAACCGTAGTGGTATGGTTTGTCATGACCTTCATTCACACCACATCTCGATTCATGAGTCCTCGCCGTGCAGTTGTGTTGCTTCTGCCAATTCTCGGACTGAGCATCATCTCTTGTGGAGGTGATTCTGGCTTGTCATCTAAAGCCAGCGAAGCTGAATTTTGCGCGATGCTGCAGGCCATCGAGTCTGATCAAGTTTTTGAAAATGCGATGGAGGATCCCGAAGCGAGCGCTGAAGCCACAAAGTTGTTAACTGACCTTGCTGAAGCTGCACCCACTGCAGAACTCAAAGAGGCCATTGAAACCTTGATTCCCGTCATGGAAAAACTGGTTGGCATAGATGAGAACGATCCCGAGGCCCTTGCTTCGCTCATGGAATTCATGAGTGACCCCAAACTTCAAAGTGCCGGCGAGACCATCGATGCCTTCACTGTTGACGTTTGCGGAATACCGACTTCTGATTCCAGCGAAACGAGTACCGAAGAGTCTCTTGCCCCGTAGTTCGGGTTACGAGATTTATTCTCCGGTGAGTTCTTTCTTCAGTTCACGCTTCAAGAATTTTCCACTTGCGTTACGCGGAATTGGTTCATCACGGAACCAGATCTTCGTCGGAATCTTGTGCTTGGCAATGGTGCCGGACAAGAACTCTTGAAGTTCTTTCTCGGTGAGTGAACGGCCAGGACGCAGAACAATCACCGCTGCAACTTCTTCGCCGAGTCGCTCTTCGGGAATGCCGAAAACGCAGGCTTCGGCAATTGCATCGTGGTTGTAGATCGCAGTTTCAACTTCGCTGCAGTACACGTTTTCACCACCGCGAATCACCATGTCTTTGGCACGGTCGACGATGTACACGAATCCGTCTTCATCGATGCGTGCAATGTCGCCAGTATTCAACCAACCGTCTCGAATACTGTCGGCCGTTGCCTCTGGGCGATTGAGGTAGCCCTTAATCACGATTGAGCCACGCACGCACAAAACACCAACAGTGTTGGGTCCGGCTGGCAGATCATTTCCATCTTCATCAACCAATTTGCCTTCAAGCGTCGGTACCAGTGGACCACATGATTCGGGCTTAGCAATAAACAGACGAGCCGCGTTTGCTGTAATGATTCCGTGAGTTTCGGTCATTCCATAACCAGTTGATGGCTGGCCACCCTTCAACGCTCCAGCAATCTTGTGCACGAGGTCGGGCTGCAATGCTGCGCCACCGCCGCCCATGCCTTGTACTGAAGAGGTGTCGCGCTTGTCCCAATCGGGGTGCAACAACATTTCGCGACTCATCGTCGGCACACCAGAGAAGCTCGTGACTTGTTCGCGTTCGATGAGCTCAAGTGCACGGCCCGGATCCCACTTGTACATCAAAACAACTTTGGCACCACTTGCCGTTGCTGCGTGCAAAATGCAGTTACATGCCGTCACGTGGAACAACGGTGTCGGCGCCATGAAGCACGGGGGTAGTGGAGCCTTGGGCTCACCTGTCGGAGCAGGAACATCGCCAGCGGCGATGGCTTTTTGCTCGGCCATCGCCGACGCCATATTCATCGCAACAAGGTTCAAAATGTTGGCGACCGAGCCACGATGTGTCAACTGCGCGCCCTTCGGGAAACCAGTGGTGCCCGAGGTGTAGAAAATCGTGGCGTCATCATCCTGATCAAATTCGATATTTGGCAAAACTCCGGGGTCGGCAGTGGCCATGACATCAGTCCAGCGCGCTCCACCTGCAGGCAAAGCGCGATCGGTGCGCACTGAAATGACATGCATCTTGGGCGTGTTCGCAATTTGGCTCAAACGCTCAAGGCGCTCATCGTCAACGATCAAGACACCGGGCTGGCTGTCATTGAGTGCATACTCCATTTCTGGAGGCGTCCACCATGCGTTCATGCCAACTGCGGCTGCACCAATGGAAACAGTTGCCCAGTAACCCACGACCCATTCGGGATAGTTGCGCATCGACAAAGCAACTCGGCTGTGGCGACCAATTCCTTGGCTCACTAAGTACTGCGCAAGCTTGCGCACCTGTGCATGAATCTCGGCGTAGGAGTAACGCTCATCTTCATAGACGATGTAGTCCTTGTCGGCGTGAACAGCCGTGGCTTCCCACATCACCCGCATATTGGGCGGAGCGGTGGTGTACACCTTGACGGGAATCCCCCCTACTTCGGCAATCGAGGTCGCCAAAGGCGATCCGGGGGCATCAAGTTCGGCACGGGCGGCTAGGTAATGGTGAATCACGTCACCATCATTACCGATAAAGGGTCGGGTTCGCTATCCCCAGAACACCATTTCCCCTGAGTGTCCGTTTGTGCCAACATGACATGTGCTTTCCGTGCCGATCGTTGATATTTCCCGCCCGACTGCCACGTCTCTTGACGCTCTTGATGCGGCATGCCGCGACCACGGGTTTTTCCTTTTGAGCGGCCACGGACTTGACGACCTCATCAATCGCACCTGGCAGCAAACAGCTCGGTTTTTTGATACTGATCGCGCAATCAAAAATGAAATCACTCGCGATATCGAAAACCCCATGGGCTACTACGACCGCGAGCTCACTAAGCGCAAACGCGATAACAAAGAAGTATTCGATTTCCTCGATCCGACCATTGAACAGATTGATGCTCGCAATCGCTGGCCGCGTGACCTGCCCGGATTTCGTGACACGCTGCTCGAAGCCTTTGACGAATTCAGCAATCTTGCCGATCGCACGCTGTCCCTGATCCACTCCGCATTGCAACTATCAGAAGGCTCGCAGAAAGAAATGATGGGAAGCCGCTACGGAAGCATGATGCGACTCAACCACTATCCAGTCGGCGACCCCGTACCCGAAGCTGAACGTGAAGGCCTCCCCGAACTTGGCCCGACAGCCCTCGGATATCACACCGACCCCGGCACCATCACTTTGTTGTTACAAGACAACGTTGGTGGACTACAAACCGAATCGCTTGACAGCGGTTGGATTGATGTTCCACCAACTGATGGAACGATTGTGATCAATCTCGGCGATTGCATGCAGGCCTGGACCAACGACCGATATCGCGCTGCAGTTCACCGCGTTGTCCCAATGACTCAGCAACGCCGTTTCAGTATTCCGTATTTCCAAAATCCGGCGCGCGATTCAACGATCAAGCCGATCCCCGAGCTGTGTGCTGATGGGGCGCGTTACCGCGAATTCTCGTGGAAAGAGTTCATGGCCGCTCGGGCCTACGACAACTTCACCGATCTCGGAACCGAAGACACTCAAGTCACCGACTTTCGAGTCAACGCATAAACAACAAATGATTTCGTTGTGATGACGCAACCAATTACTTGGCACATCAACGCATCAAATCTTGCCGAGCATGCTCGCAACCCAATACACACTGACGCTGGTGCACAAGCAGCCGGATTTCCGCGAGCACTCGTCGCCGGAGTAACAACGTACGCGTATCTGACGCATCCGTTGATCGTTGCTTGGGGAGAAAAGTGGTTGCACAACGGCGGAGGCGAAGTGAGATTTCGTCGCCCCGTTTTTGATGGTGATGCCTTGCGTTGCTTGCCAACCAATGACGGGCAAGCCACAACAATTGACGCAATCACTGATGAACCCGATCAACCTCGCGCTCAGTTTGTTGCAGTTAAAGACTCGGGCCCGGTCGCACCAATGCGCGATGGCGAATCGTTACCTATTCTTGAGATCCCCCTGATTGGCGAATGGGGATCCGACTATGGTCAACGCGCTGGCGACGATCTCGACTTCTGTTTGACGAACAACTATGTCCATCCCGCGGTGTGGCCAGCGCTTGCCAACAACGCTGTTCACCAATTCGTTGCTCGGGGAAGTTGGATTCACACCCGCAGCATCATTCGCCACCACGGAAGAGCCCATGGCGGATCGATTGCAACAGTTCGATCAAATGTCGTCAACCGATTCCAATCACACGGCGAGCGGGCCATTCTTGATGTCCACATCGAGATAGATGGATGCATCGTTGCGACGCTTGAACATGAAGCAATCGTCGCTCTTTCTTGATTTTCAGATCAACTCTTCATCGTTGGTGTGTTCACTCCACCGTTAGAGGAATAAAGACCGCATTGATTGGTTCGCTGTCTTTGGGCGAGTACTCAAAAACTTTGAGAACAACTTCACCGTTCACATCTGCCGGCAAAGTGTCAATCATGTGATCAAAGGTTCCCCAGGTGCCCGTTCCCGACGTTGCCATGGTGTAGCCCTCATAGATCACAGTTGAATCAGTTGAAATAATCTGATAGTTAATCCCAGCTTCAAACGTGTTGGACATTCCATGTATTCGAATGTCGCGACTCACAATCTGGCGTGGCACCGGCGAGTCAACGAGAATAAGAGGAGACAAGTTAAAAAAGTCTGATCGCCCTATATCGGAGACATCGATTCCCTCGCCGCCGATTTGCTCTACCGATACACCACCGATGCGAATCGTGACTCGCTCTACTTCCGAAAATGAAGTGGCGGTGTAAACAACTTCTGCAATGCGCCCCATAATTGACAAGCTTCCGCCACCAGTTGTGAACTCTTTTGATACATCAATGAGTGCAGTCGCACCTACGACTTTGACATTCAATAACTGGGTACCTTCCGGAATATACGACACCAAACCGTCTCCGGTTTCAGCAGCCGTCGGCCCCAACAACAAACTATGCAGAGCAGCGTCTATGTTTGGTGTTCCAACTAGACGACCAGCGACTGATATCAATTCGTTCTTCATGAAGTACACGCCAACCATTGATTGTTGTGACAGGGCAACTGACGTTGTCGGCACAAAAGAAGATGACGTGGCGACGGGATCGGGCGTCACAACAACTGGCACTGACACAGCATTGGTTGCCGTGGGTTCGGAAGTTTGGCCACCACAACTCACAAACACGGAGATCGATAACAATACAAAGACTACGAAAAAACGCCTCAATCTCATATAGAGCAACAATACGACCGCCAATTATCGAAGTCATGGGACCAAAGTCAGTTTGTTCCAATCCCTCAATCCACACGACGAACAGCAACGATCAAAGTGAGTGCGGTAGTTTGTCGTGATGGCATCAACCACTGTTTCAACCGGCATCACTCTTGAATACGAAATACACGGCGAAGGCGACCCACTACTGCTCGTGATGGGTCTCGGCGGGCAACTGGTCGCCTGGCCGGCTTCTTTCATCGCTGGTCTCGTCGACCGAGGTTTCAAGGTCATAACATTTGACAACCGCGACATCGGCTTATCCACCAAGATCGACGCCGCACCTCCGACCAAATTGCAGTCAGCAATGGTCTCCATCTCTCGTCGATTCGCGAAGTCCGCCTATCTGTTAAGCGATATGGCCAAAGACGCAGTCGGACTTCTGGATGCACTCAATATTGAACGAGCCCACGTCGTCGGCATGTCAATGGGTGGAATGATTGCTCAGACGATGGCAATTGAACATCCAAGTCGGGTGCGTTCGCTGACGTCAATCATGTCAACCACTGGCAATCCTCAAGTTGGGCGACCAAAGACATCAGTCTTGTTGCGTGCCTCAAAGTTGACAGGTGGAAGTAAAGAAACTTTTGCCGATCGTCAGGCTGCGCTCTTCAAGTTGTTCTCTGGTTCGCTGTATGACGAATTAGAAATTCGCGAAGTTGCAAAGCTTTCACTTGAGCGCGACTTCACTCCCGACGGAACCGCCCGTCAGATGGCCGCAATTATGGCGAGCCCCGACCGCACACCACAGTTAAAGAAACTCAACGTGCCAACGCTCGTCGTTCACGGACTCGAAGATGGCCTCGTGCAACCTTCTGGCGGCTACGCAACGACCAAGGCCATACCAGGAGCACGCCTCTTGGCATTCCCCGATATGGGACACAACTTGCCCCAAGCGCGTATTCCTGAAATTTTGGATGAGATCAAGCGCAACACATCGCGATCTTCATAAATTCGAGATTCCTAGAGGTTTCACCATGAGTGCAATGAGCCGCGAAACCGTTCAACAAGAAGTGCGGGAATGGTTACAGGACAATTGGGATCCGCAACTTTCACTGCAGGCTTGGCGCGAACGCCTTGTTGATGCCGGATGGGCAGTTCCATCATGGTCAAGCAAGTGCTTCGGACGCGACCTCCCTGCGTGGGCCGATCAAGTGGTTGCCGAAGAACTGCGGATGATTAGTGCAGTTGGTAATCCGCTTGGCAGTGGCATGTCTTTAGCAGCACCCACCATTGTTGAACATGGTTCAGACGAATTGAAGAGACTCATCTTGCGTCAAACATTGACCGGTGAAAAAACTTGGTGCCAACTCTTCAGCGAACCAGGTGCGGGATCAGATTTGGCGAGTCTCTCAGCCTCGGCGGTACTCGATGGCGATGAATGGGTCATCAATGGGCAGAAGGTATGGAATACCAGCGCCCATCATGCCGATTACGGAATGCTGTTGGCTCGCACGAATCGGGATGGTTCAAAGCATCACGGAATTACGTATTTCGTCTTGCCAATGCGTCAGCCAGGTGTTGAAGTACGGCCAATCAAACAGATGAACTATCACTCGTCTTTTAACGAAGTTTTTATGACCGACGCTCGCATTCCAGCCAACATGATTGTCGGAACGTTGGATGATGGTTGGCGAGTTGCTCGTGCGACTCTCGCTCACGAACGCACTTTCTCAACGATGCGTCGTCCGAAGTTTGTACAGAACGCCGCAAATGAAAGACGTGCGGTACGTGAAGCCGAACATGAGGCCGAAGAACATTTCAGAACATATGTGTGGTACCCGCAACGTGCTGGTCGAGTCGACCTTGTTGTTGAACGAGCCCAAGCACTTGGGGTCTCAAACGACCCAGTGATTCGCCAGAACATTTCGGCGTTGTTGTCATTTCAGAAAATGAATGAGTGGACCGCTTTACGTGCTCGTGCTGCACGTGCGCTTGGTCGCCCGCCTGGGCCCGAAGGTTCGATTGGCAAGTTGGCCGCTTCAGAAGTTTCACGTATGGCCAACCGAGTTCATACGTTGATTAGTGGTGCACACGCAATGTTGCAGAACGGCGAGCATGCGCACGATGCAACTATTGCCGAGGTATTAGTGAGTACACCTGCGCAATCAATCGCTGGTGGAACCGATCAGATTCAGCGATCAATCATTGGGGAGAAAATCCTCGGACTCCCCCGCGATACCAGCAACTAGTTGGTGATTCTGGTGTGGTTTTGTTGCGTATAGCGCAACAAAACCACACCAGAATCACGCGCGTTTCATTTCAGGCCACGCGAGTAAGGGTTGCACTGTCTGTGTGCGGGAAAATGTCCGTGAACTGATCCATCTTCAGGCTGCTGTTTTCGGTATAGCTCCACGAATCTGGGCCGTGAACAGTGACCGTTACCGTGTAAGCGCGAGTGCTGGCATGCTGACCGAGGTAGGTGTTTTCACCAATTGCGTAACTTGATGAACCAAGTTCGGCGCTCATCGTGAATTCTTTGGAATCTGCAGTTGTCTTACCGCCGGCCAAAACCACAATTCCACGAGGAACAACAAAACCGCGAAGAACTTCGCCAGTTGCCGCGTCCCACAACCAGTATCCAACTTCGGTGTGGAATGGGTTGGTTTCATCATCGCGCCACATGGCGGTCTTGTAATCAAGCCCATACAGAGATTGCGAGCCATTTTCGACTGGGCCGAACGGCTTCATCGTCACCTTTTCAAGGTAAGGCGTCTTCCACACTTCACCACGGCTATGTGAATACGAGGTGTCAAGGCCACCTTGGCCTTGCCATTCTCCGATTAATCCTGCGAGAGGACCCCATTCTTTTGACATTTTTATCTCCTAATTTCACAGTAGCTAGACAAGCGAGACGCTACCGCAGTCACTGCTTGAGTGACGGTGCGACGGCCAACAATCACATGTTGTTTCGCTACCGCCATTAGTCTAAGCACCATGGACGTACTCGGAATACACCATGTCAACGTGAATATTCATTCGCTTCCCGAAGCACTTGCGTTCTACGTTGACGGTCTGGGGTTCACATCTTTTGAACGACCAGGATTCAAAATTGACGGCGCTTGGCTCAATATGGGCCCGCACGAGTTGCATCTTTTTGTTCGACCCGATGCAGTCATTGATCGCAATCAACATTTTGCGCTTGCAGTGACTGACATCAATGATTGCGCTCGCCATTTAGAAGCCAAAGGTTTGAAGTATCGCCTTGCCCCTGAAATGGCCGGGGTGAATCGTCAAATTTTCATTCATGATCCAAGCGGCAACCGCATCGAACTCAACGAAGTAAAGCCCAACAACTAGAACGGGTATTTCACACCAGTGAGTTCTTCGCTGATTTCCCACAAACGTCGTGCGTCATTCATGTTGCGTGCCCGCTTGCTTGGAGTGACCTTCACCGGCGCACCAAACATCTGAAACTTCGGCCCGTAATACTCACGACCAGTTGCCCGTGGATCCACCATGGCACGCACTTGAGATTCACAGCCCTGAACGCCAGTCCGCGTCAGGACAGGCGTCAACCGACGCATCACCAAGTTCGTCGTCGAAGTTCCGGTCTTGCCAAGTTCAGTTCGCGCAGTTCCCGGATGAGCCGCCAAAGCAATCGTCGTTGAAGACGTTTCTCGCAATCGTCGTTCCAGTTCATTCGTGAACAAGATGTTGGCCAACTTGCTTTGGAAGTAGGCACCCCAACGGCTGTATCTCCGTCGATCGCACATCAAGTCGTCGAGATGAATTTTGCCAGGAATATGTCCCATGCTTGACACGTTCACGATGCGACTATTCGGTCGCTTCATTAAGGACGGAAGCAATAAGCCGGTCAAGGCGTAGTGCCCAAGGTGGTTCACTCCTATTTGAGTTTCGAATCCGTCTTCCGTTCGACTTTGATCAAGAGCCATAAGCCCGGCATTATTCATCAACCCATCAAGTTCAATTCCGTCTCCCAGCAACTGCTCGCTGAATTGACGAACCGACGCCAAGCTCGCCAAGTCAAGTTGCCGAACTTCAACCGAACCCTTGCCAGTACGCAGGCTTTGGGCGGCCGCCTCGGCCTTCTCGACGTTGCGACACGCCATGATCACACGCGCTCCAGCACCCACAAGATTGCGGGTGGCTTCTAGACCAAGACCGGAGTTTGCTCCAGTGATACAGATGGTTTGACCCGAATGATCAGGGATATCCCTAGTGGTCCAGCGACTTTGCGACATGAACGATATTCTCACACATGTCGCGACGACAGCAATGTGTAGGATTCGCCCTATGACTCGCGGCATGGAAAATACCGACAGCGCTATCCGCCTTCGTTTAATTGACAGCACGCTTTTCATGATTGACCGCGATGGCGTTGACGGCGCTCGTCTGAAAGACATTGTTGAACACGCCGACATGACAACCGGTTCGCTGTACTGGTTCTTTAAAAATCGTCGAGCCCTCATCAACGCCGCGTTAGCCGAACGTTACGTTCGCAAGATGCGCACCTTGACAAATTTGGTGACCGAGGCTTTTAGCCACGGTGCCGACGTCAACGATCCATTGTTGATCATGAGCGAAATTACCGTTCAACCAAACCTGCCCGATCGTGTCGACGCTCGTGCCGAACGAGTGCAAGTGTTAGCCGCTGCGCTCGAAGATCCCGTACTCGCTAAGCATGTCGCTGATATTCAGCGTCAATTGTTGAAACAGATTAGTGACATCGTCAAAGAGGCTCAGATCCAGAAATTCATCCGATCTGACGTCGATCCATACGCAGTGGCCGTCATGTTGCAATCAACCGCCATCGGACTGGCCAGTGTTGACCTCGCCAAAGATCTCATGCCCGACCTCAAGGCTTGGAACGACCTGATGAATATTGTGGTTCTTGCACTCCGAGCCTGATTTTCAAGTCGCAACGACGACTTGACTCCCGTCACCATGCCAACACCTGCGCGCCATCGCTGAGTAACCTGATTTCGCTGTAATTTTTGCCCTCAACCACTTCTGATGACCCCCTTATGACGACACCTCAACAACGCAAAATCATGATGGCCGGGATCGGCGTCGTTGTCCTCGGTTGCCTAGTGGCTGCCGTAGTGAACGGTGGCTCGGGCTCTGGCGCAGTCTCAACCGACACCACCGTCGCGGTTGAGAACTCGATTGTTGACATCGCCCCTGTTGGCGTGGAGACCACCACAACTGTGATCGGCGTTGATTCAAGCGTTCCTGCCACCGACATCGCGGACCTTGCCGGCGATGACCCCACCACGACAACTGCGTGCACGATGACCGTTCGCTCACTCGGCGCTGGTGACACTGGCGAAAGCGTGACGTGCCTTCAGAACGCGTTGATCACTGCTGGTTTCTTGACGGGTACAGCGACCGGCACTTACGACAACGAGACTGCCAATGCGGTGAAGAAACTCCAAACCGAGCGCGACCTTTTCGTTGATGGAAAAACTGGTCGTGAAACAGCCTTGTCACTTGGTGTATGGCCCGATGAAACTTCGCTCGTCGTACGCACTCCACCCCCTGCCCCTGGCGCAGTTGACCTTCTTGGCTATGAACTTTCATCGGTCGCAACGAGTGGTCCCGACGCTCCCCCGCTGCCCGCAAATTCAGGATCAGGTCGACGCTTGGTGTACGACCGAAATGGTCAACGCGTCTGGGCGGTCGGTGACGACAACGTCGTCATCCGTTCATGGTTGATATCGGGAAGTAAGTACAACAACGAAACTCCCGGAACCCACAAGGTGTATAGCCGTTCAGATGTGTCAACTGCGTGGAACGGCAAGGCTTAC
>Ga0209444_10000832_pt1 | contig 17092 bp, 19 predicted proteins | sample LauGreFaBDMM15DN_2_FD_188215 | JGI IMG/M metagenome (GOLD analysis project Ga0209444, IMG submission 188215) | Freshwater lake microbial communities from Lake Michigan, USA - Fa13.BD.MM15.DN (SPAdes) (version 2) | ecosystem: Environmental > Aquatic > Freshwater > Lake | place: Lake Michigan...
GCCGCGAGGTCGGTCTCGCTATTGAACTGCAGTGGGTTGACAAATATTGAAACTACCGTTCTAGTCTGCTCAGAAACACTACGAACAAAAAGTTTCGCGTGGCCTTCGTGCAAGGCACCCATAGTTGGCACGAATCCGATGGTGTGTCCGCCTATCTGTTCTTCGGCGGACCATTTCTGCATCTCAGCGACTGAAGAAATTATCCTCATGGTGGTCAAAAACTATTGGATGCGTCTGGAAAACGTCGAGATTGAACATCGGACACATATTCTGCAACTGCATTCAGAGATGTTTGACGAAGATTGCTGTACGCCTTGGCAAACGTAAAGGACCGCTCTGACAAACCAAGAAGATCATGCAAGACGAGAACTTGTCCGTCGCAATTCACTCCTGCGCCGATGCCAATAGTCGGGACACCCGCCGCTGTGGTGATTTGCCAAGCCAGATCTGCCGGAACAGCCTCGATGACAAAAGCACATACGCCAGCTTCTTCAACTGCACGTGCGTCTTCATAAATGCGCTCTCTGCTGCCAGCCTGCGCACCGTCCGTGCGTCCCTGAACTTTGTTGCCACCCATGCGGTGGTAACTCTGTGGCGTCAAGCCAATGTGCCCCATTACTGGAATGTCCGATCGTACGATCGCTTCAATTGCCGCCCGAGCGTGTATTCCACCTTCAAGTTTGACAATCTCGGCACCGGCCTTAATCAAGCGAACTGCATTGTTGACTGCATCGCGAACAGAAGCCTGATACGAACCAAATGGCATATCTCCTACAATCAAAGCCTTCGGCTTTGCAGATGCAACCATTTGTACGTGGTACTCCATGTGTTCCATTGAGACGCCGAGAGTTGTCTTTTGTCCCTGCATCACCGTGGCAACAGAATCACCGACAAGAATCAGATCAACTCCGGCTTCATCAACAATTGACGCGAAGGTTGAATCATACGCAGTGACCATCGTCAGAACTTCTGACGCATTTTTACGTTCAACTAAATGTGGCACGATGACCTTGATGCGGGAACTTGACATTTCAGGACTCTCCTTGACCGAGCAATGCTATGGGGTGACTGCTGTTTTGCAGAATGGGTCGTTCGTCACCTAGGAGTGAAGGAGACGAATCTCGGATTCTGGGTCGTGTGCCAAATACGTTTCTGTATCTATTACGAGGGTCGGGCGGTCCTGAAGGTTGAACTGGCTCCAACTGGGATGTCCGTGGGTGGCAAACTCCACGATTTCAGAAGCAAACCTGTCGGCTATGGCGACACGCTCGACGCCTTCTCCGGTCATCATCTGAACACCCTCTGCGTCAAGATTGTCAAAAGCGAACGGGATATCGAGAGCATGACAACAACCGATGACGCCGCCGAACGCTGGCGATGGCCATGTGAACCAATACATCCAAGTTGGAGTGTCGTTTACAACACGACTTTCACACAAACGTTGTGCCGGCTGACGAAAGCCGGTGTCTGTACTTACTGCCGACATCAAGTTTCCTGCAGATTCGCCTGGGCGAAGTGCTTCGTATTTATCGCGAGCTTGTTGCGCGCGTGCTCCAAATATCTCTTCCGTGTACTCCTCCCATCGAGCTATATCAGCATTAATGATGGACTCATCGAAAGTAGACCACAACTTGTTCTCGTCTCGGTTTGTGCCGACAACAAGTGGAATCGCCGAACGAGCTGCAGCGCCGAGTATGTCAGTGGAGAGAGATGCTCCTCCTGCGGTTGGTGAGTAGAAATCAAAAGCCTTAGTAGGCGATGTCATTTGTATTTGTTGTGTGGCAAGGATGTCCTCAACTGACATCGATTTAACATCGGCGAGAGTCTTGAATCCCGCGAGTGCTATAAATTGTTTTTCCAATTCAATGGCACGTGCTTTGTCGCGAAGTTGTCCGATCGACGGGCTCATGGCCCACGCTTTATGTACAAGGCCATTTATCTCGGGACTAGCGAGCAATGAAACCACTGCTGAACCTCCGGCTGATTGCCCAAAAATCGTGACGTTACTGCTATTGCCGCCGAACACTGAGATGTTGCGCTGTACCCAACGCAAAGCAGACAACATGTCAAGTGTTCCGTAGTTGCCATCTCCGAGGAAACCTAATGGCCCGAGGCGATAGTTAATGGTGACAACAATTGTTTCCCGTGACGCCAAAGATGCCCCGTGATACCAAGCGACCGAGCCGGCCCCATTTGTATAAGCACCGCCGTGAATCCAAACCAAAACTGGAAGTGCCATTCCCTCTGTAGGAGTTCTTGGCGTAAATACATTGAGGTTGAGGCAATCTTCTTTCATTTGTGATGCATCCATATTGAGAGCCATCTCGAGCATTCCGGGTGTTTGAGGACAAATTGGTCCATACGCGGTTGCTTCATAGTTGTCATCCCACGATGAAATATCAACAGGATTTTCTAGTCGATGTGCTGTCGCAAAAGGGATTCCAAGAAACTCGCAACTGCCATTCGGTGAGATGAGTCCGGTGAGGTTTCCACGGTTAGTTGCAATGGTGTGATTCTGATTGCTCATGGCAACACGGTACCTGTGGTTAGTGACCAGTTCACTAGCGTGTCCAATATGTTCAAGGAGTTAGCCGGTCGTATTTTTGTAGACCTAAATAGGCGACTGTCGTTCTGGGCTTCCACGAGCGCCACAGATTCACGGGGGAAACGCTTTGCGGCATTCGGCGATCGCAGCATGATCATGTGGAAACCGACCACGATCTTCAATGAAAAATATATCTCTATTGGTCATGACACTTTGATCGGACCTGATGTGGCCTTATCAGCAGGAATGGTGCCGGGACAGAAATGCATCTCAGAGATTGTCGTGTCAATTGGCGACCGGTGCCTCATAGGCCGAGGCAGTGGCATTGTTGGACATTTTTCGATCACAATCGGAAATGATGTCTGGACAGGACACCACGTATACATCACTGATCAGAATCATGGGTATGAAGATGTTTCTCGTCCCATTTCGCAACAGTCTCAACCTGAACGTGCTGTTGTAATCGGTGATGGCTCATGGCTCGGACACGGAGCAGTTGTGTTGCCTGGAGTCACAATCGGAAAACATGTGGTGGTCGGCGCGAACGCTGTGGTGACACGAGATATTCCTGACTTCTGTGTTGCCGTTGGTTCTCCTGCGCGTGTCGTGCGTAGATATGACACCGAATTGGGTTGGGTGACTGTCGACTAGACCGACAAGTCGTACGGAGTTTGACACGTCTTCATATTGTTCTCACGCGCAAACTTGCTGATCCGCTCGCTGATGGGCACCCCTTCAACTTCACTTTCGGCAAAGAACGGACGAGTAACTGCAATCTGTAGTGCTTTTGCGAATGCTCGCCGATCTGTGATGTATGTGCGGTAGTCGGCAATCCATTTCGGCACCAATTCTTGTCCTTTGGCGTCGGCAGGTTTGTCAGCTGCAATCAAGTTAATAGCGACCTCCAAAGCGTCAGTCGCTGCGTCGACCAATTTGGCCTTTGCTTTAAGCGCAGAAGCATCATTGACTTTCATGGGAGTGAGATCTTGAAAAGAGAATCGAATATCTTCGGCAGTTTTGCAATGGGCTTGGGATCGGACTTGCCACGCTGCGTCGTTGATTTTGTTGAAACTCTCACGGGGCGCGAATCCGAATGCATAGACCCACATGCCTGCAATAACAACGCAAATGGCCGTGAGAAGAATGCGAGTAAAGCGACGAAGAAACACGGATTGAATGCTACGCCGTAGGAGTCTTCTTTTGAGGCCGCCAGCAGAGCGTTAAATGACACACTGCACATGCGACACCCATAGGCAGTGCAAAGACCCCAAGTGACTGATTGATGTTCCATGCGCTGTCAATCGAAAATGATCCAGGACCGGTCACTGCGACAGCTGTTGCCACTGCAATAATCGATGCGCAGTATTCCCAGCCTCCGTTCGGCAAGAAGATGAAGTAGCCGACACGGGCATGGACTGTGATTATCGCGACGGTCATGAGAGCAATAACTGCAACACAGGACAGGGGGGTCATAAGACCAAAAGTTAACCCGACGCCAGCAATTATCTCAGTCGACGCAGCAATCACGGCTTGTTGTTTCGCCCATTTCATTCCGATGCTTGAAAACCATGAAGTTGTTCCAGCGATACCTCTCGCTTTATTTATTCCGTGGTACGCAATTGACGTCCCCATCGAAATACGCAAAATTGCCATTGTTGCGTCAATCTTGTTCATGCTGGAACTCTAGATGGCTGCCATACGGTGCGTGGTGCTGGCAGAATAGCCGAGTGTTATTGAGTTCCCGTTCTGGTTCCCGATGGAGTGTCTCATTGGTGGTTGGGCTGTTGGGTGTGCTTGGATCTTGCTCCAGTAACTCGGACGCTTTATGTGGCTCGAACATTTCCATTTCCGATTATGTGGCTGGCTTCTCGCAAGGTCTAGATAATTTTTCTGAAGATCGCTATGCCCAATTACGAATTGAATCAAATTCTGCATACGAACGCACAGTGAATGCAGTGACTGACGACTCTGTGTCTGCGGAGGCAACCGCGATCGCAACAAAGATTTCTGCATTTATCACCTCGATGGACACAGTTGAATGGGATGTCAATAGAGCGTTAGATATTGCAGAGGCCGTCGAGGCAGCTGTTGATCTAGGTTCAGAATTGACCCTACGCCAGGCCAACGCGGTGGAGGCCGAGCTAGTAAAGCGCTGCGGCATGCCTTCGTCTGTTGCGCTACCAACTGAAGGTGAAGTGACTTTGCCGATGAACCCGATTCCGAGTCCAACAGCTACCGACCCCACGACGAATACAGTGAGTGACATTTCGGAGTTGTCAGTTATCGGAAAGATGATTGCGAATCAGTTCGGTCTCACTGTCTCAGATAGCGAAGGGACGTGCCTGGGTACTTCGCTATCTGGTATTTATGACGTAAGTGGTCCTGAGACCAACAATGCGCAATACCAGAGACAATTTCAACGTGCATTTGATGCCTGCGGAATAGTTTTCTCTGTTCCTGAATAATGATGTCATCCGGATACTCCAGAGCTCTACAATTCAGTAAATGGAAATTGTTTTTGTTCGTCATGCCGAACCGGAATGGGTCAGAGACAGATTAAATGTCGACAATCCACCTTTGACTCTGCGCGGACACGAGCAAGCGGCCTTGTTAGGGAAATGGGCAGAGACAGAATTTTTCGATGAGGTGTTTGTATCTCCACTTGTTCGCACACAACAAACGGCTGCTCCGATACTTGAGTCTTTACAGATGCCTCTGGTGATTGCTCCGTGGCTAGAGGAGATTCGTAACCCGATCTGGCACGGAACCCCAGAAGAAAAGGCCATTGAGGCATACAAATCGGAGAAGGTCAAACCTTCCCATGAACGTTGGAATGGTCTTGATGGCGGAGAAGCGGTGTCCGACTTTGTTGAACGCATCAACGTTGGAACGAGTCTCTTTTTAGAAGAGCACGGTTTAGTGCGGGCAGACACAGATTTACCTGTTTGGAAGAAAACATCGGTCTTTCGAGAAAATATACGGGTCTTACTTGTGGCCCATGCCGGCACGAGCAGTGTCAGCATCTGCCACATGCTTGGCTTTCCCCCGACTCCTTGGGAATGGGAGAGGCTCGTCATTGGTCATGCGACTGTGAATCGTTTAGAAGTCTTTGAGATTGGTGACGGTATGACCTTTGGGCTCTGTCAATTGTCAGGAAACGAACATTTACCGAAGGATGTACGAACGTACTGAGTAATCGTTCGACCTTCACTCTGTCGTAGATTGCATTCATGACTGAGCAACGTCCCCTTGACCCTGATGCGCTAAAGATGTTTTCTTTCAGCATTTTTAGCAAACTTGAAGGTGCTGTAACGGCCGGAATGATTCACCTTGGCGATCGACTCGGGTTGTACGAGGTCATGGCTTCATCGGTAGACGGTGATACGTCTGATTCGCTGGCATCCAAAACCGGCTTGCACGAACGTTGGGTACGGGAATGGTTGCACAACCAAGTAGCTGCGCGCATCGTTACATGTGCTGACCTATCAGACAATCAGCCAATCTTTCATTTGTCACCGGAAGGGGTTGCAGTTTTAGCGTCTCCAAATCATCCCGCTTACGGAATGGGTATGTTTCATCGTCTTCCGCAAACTATGGGCGCTTTGGAATCAATGCCAGAAGCGTTTCGCACTGGTCTCGGACACGACTATGACTCGCATGGTCCGGAAGGTGCTGTGGGTATTGAGCGCAGTTTCGAACCATGGAATCAAAGTTTCTTAATCCCAATGGTGATACCAGCACTTGACGGTATGAAAGAAAAACTTTCTTCTGGTGTTCGCGTTGCTGACATCGGCTGTGGCTCCGGCGGCGCAGCATTGTTGATGGGCTCAACTTTTCCAAACAGCATTATTGATGGTTTTGACATATCGAGGTTTGCCCTTGAACGAGCAGAAGAACGAAAGTCTGAGTCTGGAGCTCATAACGTTTCGTTCTTCGATCCTCGAGAGCATCCGATCGCAGATGACCATAGTTACGACCTTATTTGTACGTTTGACTGCATTCATGACATGACTCAGCCCACCGAAATGATGAAGACAATTCGCAAGGCTTTAAAGAATGACGGCACGTGGTTGTTGGTAGATATCAAGGCTCAGGAGACTCTTGAACTGAATGTCACAAAGAATCCAATGGCATCTTTGCTTTATGGAATCAGTGTGCTTAGTTGCATGTCTTCAGCGATGTCAGAGGATGGTGGCGAAGGACTCGGGACTTTAGGTTTGTCTGCTTCTCGAGCCGAGTCAATGGCCCGTCAAGCCGGATTCACGCAGTTTAAAAAGCTCGATGTAGAACACTCTGTTAACGCATTCTACGAAGTGCGTCCATAGGTCTCACACATCAACGTTCTCCTTCTCGTCACTGGATCGTGTGACAAGAAAGAGAACGAAGAAGATTTTGTACTACGCCGCTGGTACTGGAAGTGGCGCTGTGACGCTGCACGCATCAACCGCAGCCATTATTGGTGTTGGGTCGATAGCTGCGCCTCCAAGAGGGTGTACTTCAATGTGAAGGTGCGGGGTATTGGTGGCACCAGTTTTTCCGTTGTAGCCCACAACTTGGCCAGCCTTGACTTTTGTACCAACGCTGATTCCGTCTGCAATCTTCTGCATGTGACCGTAAAAGAAGTACGTACCGTCTGCCATGGTGAGACGAACTCCATTACCGGCAAGCTTGTCTGTGCCGACTGTGTAGACCTTCGTGATAGTTCCATCTGCAACGGCATAGAGAAGATTTCCTTCTTTAGCAAGGATGTCCACTCCGAGGTGTAGACGTTCAATGCCGCGTGGTGCATGCCAAGTATTTTCATAACTGCAAAGACCTTGCACAGGAAATACCGAGATTGACACAGCAGGCGCTGCAACAAGGCTGAGCTTGACGGCAGTTTGTGTTGTCAAGGTTCCTGTGACAGATAGACCATTCGCAGTTTGGTACTTCTGAAGCGCAACATAGGTTGCTCCTCCGAAGACTCCGTCCGCTCCACCTTTGACTTCGATACCAGCCTTGATCAGTGCATTCTGCAGGGTGCGAACAGAGTCGCCACGGTTTCCGCGAACAGGAAGAGATGAAGGGTTAAGCAGAGATGATGTGCTTGCGACGCTGACCGCTGCTGGTGCAGGTACAGGTACAGGTACTGCAACCGGAGCAATCAATGCGAGAGCAACGGCCGTTGGAATGTCCAAAACTCCATTAGCTGTGAGGCCTTTGCTTATCTGAAATGAAGAGATTGTTGACGTAGTACCTGAACCAAATGCGCCATCGATACCACCTTTCACATCCAAGCCGGCGGCTTTCAATGCCTTTTGGACTGCAATAACTGCGTCGCCTTTGGCACCACGAACGGGAAGTGTTGAAGTTGTCAGTGGGTAGACAACGGTCGGGGTAGTGGTTGTGGTTGCAGCGACAGTTGTAGTTGTTGCCGCAACAGTTGTAGTTGTTGCTTGAACGGTAGTCGTGCTCGCGGCGGCAACCTTCAGCACTTTTGCAGTAGCAGTATCAACGACACCAGTCGCCTTGAGACCCACGACTTTTTGAAACGATGTCAGTGCGCGCTTAGTGGCTTTGTTGAAAACACCAGTAGCCCCGCCAGTCAGAGTAAATCCATTGCGCATGATGGCTGTCTGCACCGCAACAACGTGTGGGCCCTTGTCGCCAAATGCCGGCTGACCAGGTGCAGTTTTTGCAGAAGTTGATGCAGTAGCGGTGACTCCGGTAGAGGCGTGCGCACCTGAAGGGGCCAAGACGAGACCCATAGCAACGACTGCTGTTGCGATGACGATGCGACTGGCGAAATGTGTGTGGTTGTGAGACATGTGTCTGCTCCCTGTTTTTGATCCGCAATAGGGATCGGCAGGTCTGGCCAGAACTTGAGGAATTTCTCACTAATAATGTTCTTCTCACCACTTTGAGTGGCGGAAGTGATGACTCAATCACCTGCAGTGGTGGAAACAGAGCTATGGTCATCCGCAATTTGGACAGAAATCCTGTGAGAACATTGCTTTTGGGTCGTTTGGCCCTCAAAGAGGAGATGTATGAGATTGAGCACATTGTCGAGAAGCGTTCAGGGAGCCCGGGTGGTCGTTACCGGTGCCGGAAGCGGCATGGGGCGAGCTACAGCGCATCTGTTTGCCGACGAAGGCGCGAAAGTGCTGGTGGCTGATCGAAATCCAGCGACAGTGCAGTTGGTCGTAGACGAGATCGTGGCTGCGCACGGCCGTGATTCAGTCGTGGGCTGCAGCGGGGACGTGTCGAATCCTTCTGACCGTCAGGAGATAGTGCGCACAATCGTTGAGGCCTGGGGCGGTATCGATGTCCTCGTTAACAACGCTGGAGTGAGTCTCGTGTCGTCAGTCTTTTCTGACGACGAGACTTTCTTGAGCAATTGGGATCAGACAGTCGCAATAAATGTCACTGCTCACGCCCACATGATCCGGGCATGTCTTTCGTACCTCTTGAAGGCACCACAGGGTGGGCGCATAGTAAATATTGCATCCACCGAAGCAATAGTGGCTACGGGTGGAATATCTGCGTACACGGCGTCCAAGCACGCAGTGATCGGTCTCACAAAAAGTTTCGCTGTGGAACTAGGGCGGCACAACATAACGGTTAATGCAATTTGCCCGGGTCCAATTGACACGGCGATGACAGCCGGCATCAATGACGAAGCGAAGGAGAAATACGCGAAAAGAAAAGTTCCACTTCGCCGATACGGCACGCCAGAAGAAGTTGCGCACATGACCCTGAGTCTGTGTTTACCCGCATCTTCCTTCGTCAACGGTGCTGCCGTGGTCGTAGACGGAGCGATGTCCGTGAAGCATGGTTAGGGCTTTGAGTACCCATCGTTGATTCCGGTGAACCCAGATGGATCGTGAGCGCCGAGCACAAGTGTTTCAAGTATTCCAATTCCGTGATGAATGGTTCCATCAGAAAGAGTGCACGACACTGAACTCAAAGTTTGAGTGTGCAAATTATGCATTTCTAACGGGTCTTTTACGGGAACCGTAAATCTGTCTCCGCCAGAGACGGATTCGCCTTTCCAATTTCCGTGATTCCATTCGGGATGTAGATAACCGAGACCATTCATCTGAAAATGAACGAGCGGTGTAAACACCAAGTCAGCCGAGTCTTTTGCAAATTGGTACTGCAATGCAAACTTTTCAGCGCGTCGAGTGCCGTGTTCCCATGAGTAGTCATACGTCACCGAGTGGGCGTGTTTAATGGTGTCTGGACCGATCAGCATTGCTCCCGATTCATGCCAACGTTGACCATCAGCATGTTCGTTCACATCGAATACTGTTCCGAATCCTTCAAACCACACTGGAGCCCATAGCCAATAGAACTGTGGTGCCAGATTGAGGGGCGCTCCCAGTTGAATACGTTCGCCAACACCGCGCACGCCCCATGACCTGTCGCGGGAGCCAACTATGTCGCCCGGTGCGAATTCAGTTCGAGTGCCATCAACTTCTATCCAGCCAGTCCACGTTCCTAGTTGAGTCAGACGCGTGTAATTCATTACTTTTCTGTTGCCCGCGCGGACAAGAAACGGCGGTTCTTCGTACGGTAAAGATGACGCTTCAAATGTGATGTCTGCGCGGATCGCATGTTCTGGCGCGTCAACGGTGATGCGATGCTTTTTCATCGGCACAATGACTTCAACTTTGATTGGCCCAACAACGTTGCACTCCATACGGTCCATCGGTGCGCGACCAGATGCATGCACATTTACCTGTTCTCCATTACGCACAACGCTGAACGACGCATCAATCACGTGTCGGTTTGGATATAGGCCCATGGCAGCTGCAAAGAAAATTTTTCCATCACGGGAATATCCGTTGAAGAAATAACGGTCATAGGCACCAGGGTCGCCTGATTCTGTGTGGGCAATTGGTTCAGATGTTTGATGAATCGGGTAGTCGTCGAAGGAAGTGATCATGCCTGTGACCGTAGCCACTATTGAACTGTTGGCGCCAGACGGAGAGCGTTGTAGATGCTGTCGTACAGTAGAGGATGTGTTTACCGTTTCTCAGAAGACGTTTAGAACTGTTGTTGGTACGGCCTTAGGGTCGCTTTCGGTCATTATTTTTACTGGGGCCCTAGTTCGTCTCACTGGCTCAGGGTTAGGTTGCGCGGACTGGCCTCGATGCAGCACAACTAAGTTCATCGATGTATCAACTGGCCACACCCTGATTGAGCAGGCGAATCGACTATTCACAGGAGTTGTCTCCTTCAGCGTTATTGCGGCCGTGCTGCTGGCACATTTTCGTAAACCATTGAGAAGAGATTTGGTGCTTCTTGCGTGGGGATTAGTGGTTGGCGTTTTAGTTCAAATTGTTATCGGTGGCGTGGTGGTTCTTACCGGGCTAAATCCGTACGCCAATATGGCTCACTTTTTAGTTTCTCTTTTATTGGTTGCGAACGCTTTTGTCCTTTTCCGGCGTTCAGGTCAAGAACCAGACACATATTTTCGCACCGGTCCTCAACGTCTTGTTACCGCTGTTCGTTTGGTGGTGGGTAGTAGTTCTATAGCTCTCGTGACTGGGACTGTCGTCACTGCGGCAGGCCCTCATGCCGGTGATGAGAACGCGGTGCGCTTAGGTTTTGCATTGACAAGTGTTGCGCGCGTGCACAGTGTGAGTGTGCTTGTCACCGTTGCACTCATCATTTTTTTAGCTATTCGTGCCAAACAGTTGCAGGGTGATGCCAGCGTCACTGATGCCATACAAGCATTATTATTTGCTGCCGTCTTTCAAGGCGCCATTGGGTATGCCCAATATTTCACGGGTGTTCCAGTTGCGCTAGTTGCTGCTCATATTGTTGGTGCAACTGCTTTGTGGTTTGCGGTGTGCAATCTTGCAGTATCGCCGTCACGCGGAACGCTGTAACTGCCTACTTCAACAGCAAGTCGTAGAGGTGATTGCAATCGTTCACTGTCAGGACACTTGGCGTAGCACTTAGCTTGACGGTCGTGATGCTTGTGTTCTCTACCATCATCCATAATGAACGTTCTGTACCCAACATGTTTGCTAGATAGGCGTTGATAACCCCGCCGTGGCACACCACCGCAATGCACCCACCATCGTGCTGTGCCGCCAATGAATTGATGCGACTCGACACTCGTGAACGGAAGTTCTGATCGCCCTCGGCATTCGGAATTCCATCCCATCGACCGGTCTTGGCCCATTCGACATATTCGGCATCGTTTGTAGCGGCACGTCTACGAAATTCACCATTGCTCCAATCGCCGAGTCGAACCTCTTCCAGGTCTTGAAAGACTCCAACTTCCAGATTGTGATGTGAAGCTATGGCCTCAGCGGTATGCAGTGCTCGCAGAAGATGACTCGAGTACACAGCGTCGATACGAGCTTTCGATAGCCGGGCCCCGACCGCGATGGCTTGCTTCTGACCGATTTCGTGCAAGGGAGGGTCTGCGCTTTCTGCGGACCCAGGGATTACGTCTGCGGATCGTCCATGACGAATGAGCAGAACCCTGCACCCATCACCAATAGATCCATCGAGAGTGGGCTGCGGGACGCTTGTTGAGTCTGTGGACCCAACTGATTTCTGACTTTCCATAGTTGTTATCTTTGTTGATATGAGCAAAGAAGATGAAGTCCTCCTAGAAATATCAGATCGGATTGCAACAATTACTTTGAATGCACCTGGCCGAATGAACACCATTTCGAGTGTCATGCTCGATTTGCTCTCGAAGAAACTTCTTGAAGCAGATAGAAATCCCGAAGTTCGGTGCATTGTGCTCACAGGAGCAGGTCGCGCTTTCTGTGCGGGTCTCGACCTTGGATCACAAGCTGGCAAGACTGAGTCGCTCGGGGTACTAGACGACACGGGGGCAAATGTGGCCGAGTTCAACATCCGTGAGGCTCCACCGATTGTGTTGCACGGCCTTGACACTCCTGTTATTTGCGCGCTGAACGGTGGCGCAGCAGGATACGGACTAGACATCGCGCTCGGTTGCGATATCCGAATTGCTGCCGACACTGCCAAAATGGCGCCGGGCTTCGCAAAGCGCGGAATTTTGCCTGAGAGTGGAGGCACATGGTTGCTCCCGCGAATGGTTGGGTATGCAAGAGCAGCTGAAATTGCTTTTACTGGTCGTACTTTGATGGCTGATGAGTGTCTCGCAATGGGACTTGTCAACAAGGTGGTCCCTGCTGATCAGCTGATGGACCATGTTATGGATATGGCGGGGGAGATTGCCTCTAACGCACCGTTAGCAGTCCGTGCTATCAAGAGAATGATGCGAGCGGCAGAAACTGAGACGTTTGAACAGAATGTCCATCATGTTTTTCTACAATTGCTGCCACTTTTTCGCACGAAGGACTTCAAAGAAGGCGTTGCGGCGTTTATCGAGAAACGTCCGCCTATTTTTATAGGCCGTTAAGATTCGGCATGTTTACTGCTGACCCTTTTTTATTTTTGTCAGTAGATCGCACAGCTACACCGCAAGAGATTCGCCAAGCGTGGCGTGAGAAAGCTCGCACAGCGCACCCAGATGCGGGTGGCTCTGATGTCGCTATGCAAGAACTAAACGAAGCCTTACGCAAGGCTTTGGAATTTGTTGGAAGCGCCAAGACACCGAAGGTGGTCGCGCCTGTTTTGGTGCGTCGCGAGCGTGATGTTTCTAGTTTCACAGTTGATGTTCTTCCGGCTGAATGTTTTGAAGCGCTTTTGGTAATAGCTGCAATCAGTGGTGCAGTTTCCCACGAAGAGCCGCCGTACCAACTTGAATTCTCACTGCATGACTCAGATGTTGACGGCGCACTTCATGGTTGGTGTCGGTGTGACTTAGTGCCCGAAGCAGGAGCAACCACTGTGTCTCTTTTGGTTGGCACAGAGGATTCTTCACAGGGAATCTCGGTTGAAGAGGTACGGGACTACTTGGTTTCGAACCTCAATGCCATTGAATGGCCGAACTAATTCGACGCAGCAGCTTTAGATAGTCGATCGCGTATTGCGATACCTAGCCCCACATCGGGAGGCAGCACAGCTAACACCACGTCGCAGCCACGCAGATCTGCGTTTCGCAAGTGGTCATACAGACTGAGTGCGTAAGACGTCAGGTCGTCATGGTGCAAGACATCAGCCGATGTGCCGTTGCTGATGTATGTGCCGCGACGCTCCTCTGCCTCGCTAATGGTAGAGCACAATTCAACTCGAGCATTTGGTGCGTAGTGTGCGATTAACATTCCTGGTGCTCGCGATGGTCCAGCCATATCTGAAATTGACAGACCGGTGATCTCTGCTACTTCTAATGCCGAGACTTTCCCCGGGCGTAGAATTTGCAAAATAGAATTTGTACATTCGACGATGGTCGATTCGATTCCGATGGCACATGATCCGCCGTCAAGGACTAGGTCTACGGAGTCACCTAAATCGTTTATGACGTGCTCTGCACTCGTCGGACTCACCTGGCCAAATCGATTGGCAGATGGGGCTACAACTGCATCACTGACTGCGTCAAGCAGAGCAAGAGTCATGTCATGTGCGGGAATTCGTAATGCGACGGTCTCTCGTGCGCCTGTGACCCAGTCGGGGACAAGGCGTGTGCGAGGAACGAGAAGAGTAAGAGGTCCTGGCCATAGGGCATTAGCAAGCGCTTGAGCCGATTCGTTGAGAACGCCCCATCTGTTGATGTCGTCGTGCGGAGAAAGATGAACTATTAACGGATGGGATGTTGGTCGACCTTTGGCCTGAAAAACACGAGACACTGCTTCAGCATTCAATGCAACAGCGGCCAATCCGTACACGGTCTCTGTAGGTATCCCCACGATGCCACCCTGTTGCAAAACTAGACACGCTTTGTCGATGTCCTGCGTAATACGCGACGACAGGTTCATGCCGCGAGAAAATCCAAAATTGCATCAATAAATGAGAAAGCTTCAGGAGTTGCAAAGTGATCCGTGTTACGTAATACGGTCAGCTTTGCATTGGGGAACGCTGCGGCAAGCCGTGTAGCAGGTCCGGCAAAATCAGCGTCGCCGATCACAATGAGAATTTCATTGGTGATGGTTGATAACTCTTCTTCCGTAACGGCTTTGGATGGGGGGCGTTTCATGATTGCGGTTAGGGCAAGTAAGTCATTACCCGGAGAGTTTCCATAATGAGCGAACATACGAGCAAAGGTGTCTTCTTCAGGGGCACGACCCTCTAAAGCAGCAACAATGCGTTTATTGCCATCTGGGGGGGACATGGTGAAAACACCATCTCCAATCCCAGACAGCACTACTTTGCCGAAACGATGCGGAGCGTCGATCAAGGCTCGCAAGATGGTGAGAGCGCCAAGTGAGAAGCCAACTGCATCGACGATTGGTGCTTCAGGTAAGTGAGCTAATAGCCACGATGGGAGCTCTACATAGGCCTCAGGGTCGTGTGGCTTGTCCTGTTCGCCGTGCCCCAGAAGATCAAGACCAACAGGCGTGCGCCCCACATCTGTCAGCAAGGCGTCAATTCCTGGCTTGTGCCAGGTCTCTTTAAAGCTGCCGCCAAATCCATGGACTAAGACGACTGGAACGTTCACGGTAGATGCCATGGCTACACGGTAGTCTCGTCATGCCCTATGCGGTTCCTACATGATCTCCCAGCCCACGATTTGACCTATAACGATGTGTTTATGGTCCCGAGCAAGTCATCGGTATCGTCCCGTTTCGATGTAAATCTCAGTACCCCAGATCAGGTGGGCACAAATGTGCCGATAGTGGTTGCCAATATGACCGCTATTGCCGGGCGTCGTATGGCTGAAACCGTTGCACGACGGGGAGGACTGGTCGTTCTGCCACAAGACATTCCTCTCGACATTATTGAAATGGTTCTTGAGCATGTGAAATCGAGACATCCAATCTTCGAAACGCCGATTACCTTGGCGCCAGAAGACACGGTTGGTGAGGCATTGAGTCTTATTCACAAGCGTTCGCACGGTGCAGTCATAGTTGTCGACTCCGACAATCGACCAGTTGGAGTATTCACCGAATATGACGCCGTTGGTTTCGATCGTTTTACTCAACTAAAGAATGTCATGAATCTTGACATGGTTTGTTTCACAGAATCCATGTCAGTCTCTGAGATACACGACAAACTAGTCGATCAGCGATTGTCGTTTGCGCCAGTAGTTAACAACAATGGAATGCTCGTTGGTGCAATTACTCGCAAAGGAGCACTGCGCAGCACGATCTATTCACCTGCAACTAATTCTAGTGGTCAGTTCTTGACGTCTGTCGCTGTCGGAATTAATGCGGACCCTGCGAAGCGAGCAAAAGCTTTAGTGGCTCTTGGTGTTGATGTTTTGGTTATTGACACAGCACACGGCCACCAAGATCGGATGTTGCGCGCTATTGAATCTGTGCGCGCTGTTGCACCAACCACAACGATTGTTGCTGGCAATGTCGTTACTCGTGAAGGCACACGTGACTTGTTGAACGCGGGGGCTGACATTGTAAAAGTCGGAGTTGGTCCAGGAGCAATGTGTACGACTCGAATGATGACGGGTGTTGGTCGCCCACAATTTAGTGCTGTGTTAGAGAGTGCTGAAATGGCCCGTTCAATGGGCAAACATGTGTGGGCTGATGGGGGAGTTCGTTTCCCACGTGACGTAGCGCTTGCGGTAGCTGCCGGTGCAGCCAACGTCATGTTTGGTTCATGGCTTGCAGGTACATATGAATCTGCTGCCGATACTCTGCGTGACACTGAAGGTCGCTTGTATAAAGAGAGCTTTGGCATGGCGTCTAACCGTGCTGTTAAGAATCGTACGCGGGCAGAGTCTGCTATCGAGCGCGCAAAGAAAGAACTGTTCGAAGAGGGAATTAGCACCTCTCGTATGTATTTAGACCCTGTGCGCCCAGGAGTTGAGGACATCATCGATCAGATAGTGGCTGGCCTTCGTTCCGCTTGCACATACGCAGGTGCTTCTAGCATCGAAGAATTTCATGATCGCGCCGTTGTCGGGGTACAAAGTGCAGCCGGATACGACGAAGGTCGACCACTCGGCTCCAGTTGGTAATTATGCGCGTTATAGCGATTGATGGTCCTGCTGGCGCAGGAAAGTCGACTGTCGCGCGTCAGGTGTCTACCGCAACTGGTCTTCGCTATCTGGACACAGGAGCTATGTATCGATGTGTAGCACTAGCAGTACAACAAACTTCTACCGACGCCCATGATGCAGAAGCGGTGGGACAGATTGCTCGCGACATAGCAGTTGTGATCGAGCGCGATGCAGCAAAGTTGAATGGAGTCGATGTATCAACTGAAATTCGGTCGAGTGAAATCAACGGCATAGTCAGCATTATTGCTGCGCATACGCCAGTACGTGATGCCATGAGAGAGCAACAGAGACGCTGGATTCGCGATCACAACGGCGGAGTGGTGGAAGGTCGTGATATCGGCACTGTGGTGTTCCCCGATGCAATTCTCAAAGTATTTCTCACTGCGTCACCTGAAGTGCGCGCCGTACGTCGCGTGGGTCAAACAGGCGGTGATATTCAAGCAGTCGCAGCAAGCATCGCCGAACGTGATCATCTTGATACGACCCGGCTTGATTCTCCA
>Ga0209444_10000833_pt1 | contig 17071 bp, 19 predicted proteins | sample LauGreFaBDMM15DN_2_FD_188215 | JGI IMG/M metagenome (GOLD analysis project Ga0209444, IMG submission 188215) | Freshwater lake microbial communities from Lake Michigan, USA - Fa13.BD.MM15.DN (SPAdes) (version 2) | ecosystem: Environmental > Aquatic > Freshwater > Lake | place: Lake Michigan...
TTGCTGCACTTGCAAGTGCAGCAGAGATTTCATCACGCCTGCGCCTCGGTTCACTTGTATTAGACAATGAAAGTGTTCATCCGGCGCTCTTGGCAAAAGACTTAGCAACTATCGATCTGATTTCTGACGGGCGTTTAGAAGTGGGAATTGGTGCAGGGTGGTTGCCGATCGATCATGAGCCACTTGGTCAGGCGTTTCCCGTTGCAGGAGAGCGAATAGAAAAACTGATGGAGGCTGTGGAAATTCTTCGAGCTTGTTGGACACTTCCATCGGCTTCATTTTCTGGAAAACATTACCAACTCAACGAATTAGCAAATGACCCATTGCCAGTGCAGCAGCCTCATCCGCCATTGCTTATAGGCGGTGGAGGAAAACGAGTGTTGTCGTATGCGGCCCGTGTTGCCAACATTGTGAGTTTGGTTCCCAACATGTCTGCAGGAAAAGTTGGTCGTGAGTCGGCAGCAAACGCAACAGGTGCCGCAACTTTAGAGAAGTTGCAATGGGTGCGAGATGCTGCAGGTGTTCGCATGGGCGAAATTGAGCTGCACACAAATTTGACGAATGTATTTATTACGAACGATCGACTGCCAATTATTGAAAAACTGGCTCGTGGATATGGGCTTGAGCATCAGGAAGATGTTTTCGCCATACCGCACGTAGTATTGGGAACAGTAGAGCAGTGCGCCGACCAAATTCTTCAACGTCGAGTTGAAACAGGAATTAGTCACTACACAGTCTTTGAATCAGGGCTCGCTGATTTTGGTCCTATTCTTCAATTGTTAGCAGGTAAATAAGTGTCGATGGACAATGTTGGTATTACGCATAGTGGCTTCGTCGCGTTTGTGGGTCGACCCAATGTAGGAAAGTCGTCGCTGGTCAACACTATTTTGGGCAGAAAAGTAAGCATTGTTTCCGACAAACCCCAAACAACGAGGCACCGTATTCACGGAGTTCTCACTGTGCCTCCTGCACAAGTGATCTTTGTAGATACTCCAGGTCTACATAAGCCAGTGAGCGCTCTCGGTCATCGTGTGAATGCAACTGCACTTGCCAGTTCGGACGATGTAGATATTTCTTGTTTGGTTATTGATGCAACTCAAAGCTTTGGTAGTGGCGACCAGTGGGTGGTCGACAATGTGAACTTGGCACGCGATGGAATGCGGTTTTTCGTCATTATTAACAAGGTCGATATTGCATCTCGCGAAAAAGTTCTTTCGCAGCTCGTCAAACTCTCAGCGTTGAATGCAGAAGAGTATTTTCCCGTTTCCGCAAAGTCGGGTGAAGGTGTTGACGCCTTGAAATCTGCCCTTCTCGCAGCAATGCCAGAGGGTCCCATGTATTACCCGCCCAACGAAGTGCGAGACACTCCAGAAGCAGAATGGGTCGCTGAATTGGTTCGTGAAGAACTGCTTGCACTTGTGTTTGATGAACTGCCGTATTCCATCGCCACGCGAGTAACGGAATGGGAATGGCCTCGTGTGCGTTGTGAGATCGTTGTAGAGCGTGATAGCCAAAAGGGCATGGTCATTGGCAAAAAAGGCGCGATTTTGAAACAAGTAGGTGAGCGAGTGCGGATGCAAATGGCGCCAGGTGCATTTATTGAACTACACGTTGTGGTCGACAAAAACTGGCAACAAAAAGCAGATCGTGTTGAGCGCTTAGGGTACTGACTCTTCATTTTGGGGTGCAATAAATAGCGGGCTGGAAGGCGATGACGTGAGCATAAGACTCACATAGTCATCGTATGCAACTGGTTGGTTGGCCTTAGCGGTATCTCCTGCTCCGCGAGGAACAGATTGAGGTACGCCGTCTACCGTAAAGAGCACTTGTCCGATGCCAGGTAGAGACGTAAGAGTGAGAACAATTTGACCAATTGCAAGCCGCTGCTCAAGCGTTGTAATGATTTCTAGTAACGATTTGTTTGCATCGACAACGGCAAGACCGCGCGTGACCTCGACAGTCAAACTCAAGTTCTTGGGAATCGCACTGCGTGAGTAACTATTTTCTTCACGTTCGGGGCGAATTGCGAGAAGGGCATTAATTGCATCTTGCGCCGTATATTCCTGTTTCACGCTCTGTTGCTTACTGATGAGCCTATTGGTGGAGACGTAATACAAAGAAATTTGGTTAGGGAGTTCAGATTCTGGATTAGTAGTGGTTGGGGTGGGCATCGTCGTTGACGTAGTGGTTGTTTGATCTAGTCCGAAAGGTACATCGGTCAAAATGCGTGCAGTTGATTCGGGGTTGGGGCCGCAGGCGCTCATTGCTGAGGTACTGAAAAGAACCACCAGAAAGAAAGGCATTTTTTTCATATTCATGACGCATCACTTTCCACTGGCATGGTGACAGTGAATCGTAAACCCGACTTGCCATTGTGTGAGTGATCAGAAATTGCGATATTTCCGTTCATTACTTTTGCGTGTTGCATTGCAATTGCGAGTCCAAGGCCAGAACCGGTACCACGTGCAGCATGACGGCCTCTGGCGAAACGGCTAAAAACTTCAATGCGTTCGTCTTCAGGTAGCCCCGGACCATTGTCGTCAACATGAATTGTCAGTAAAGACTTTTCTTGGTGGATAGTGATTGATGTTGCACCACCGGCGTGCTCTGCGGCATTGCCTAAAAGGTTCACTAAGACACGTTCAATTCTCAATCGGTCAACAAGTATGTGAACATTCACCAAGCTGGAGTTGATGAGTGGAATACTTCCAAACTGAAATCGCTGGGCGATGCGAGTAATAAGGTCTTCGATGTCAACAGACTCCACGCGCAGTTGGCTAGCCCCAGACTCCAGGCGTGAAAGTTCTAACAGATCAATCACCATGCGGTCAAAGCGACGCACTTGAGTGTCGATGATGTCGAATGCTTGCTGGTTGCGGTCACTTAGTTCATGTTTTTTTGCTGCTAGGACTTCAATTGCTGCAGTGAGGGCTGTGATGGGTGAGCGCAATTCGTGGCTCACGTCTGAAGCGAATCGAATTTCTCTTTCAATTCTCTCCTGCACGGCGTCGGCCATTGCGTTGAACGAGGTGACTAATTGATCGAGATCGGGGTCGGTTTCAGGAGTCAGACGCGCATCAAGTTTTCCTTCCGCAATTTCTGCTGCGGTAGTAGCAACACGACCAACTGGCCGAAGTAGCCGTTTAGAGGCAAACCATCCGAGAAGTAGCCCAGTAGACGTAGCGATCACTAAACCAGCTATGACAGCGCTCAAAATAAAGCGAATAATTCGTTCAGTTTCTCGTAGCGAAAATATTTCGAAGTAATTGGCCCCAACCGCAGATACAGGTGTGCCGACTGCTTCGTATAGGCGACCATTGAATGAGAATTTTTGGGAAGCAGCTTTTCCGCTTTGAACTGTCTTCAACAGTGCTTCAGGGATATCGGTTTGAGTGAACGTCAACGGATCTACTGAATAGAAAAACCCCTCGGGGGTAAGTTGCAAGACTGCGAATCCGTCTGTTTCAGTGCGAATGTAAGAAACAAGTGACCCCACTGCGTCACGTTGTGCCTCGAGGTAAGTGCCCATGAGGCGGGCATTACTAAAAGCCTGAGTCGTGATGGCATTTCCGCGTTGCTCCAGCAAATAAGTGCGAGAGAACGAGTAGGTAGCAATTCCTGCGAGGAGCGAGGTGGTGAAGGCGATGAGCCCAAATGAGGTGAGGGTTCGGGCGCGCAGACCCATGCTCTTTTGCCCTTTATGGCGTAGGCGCCAAGAGTGAGTGCGAGAGCGGATCGGCATTACCCACAGCATTACCGAAAGAAGCGAAACCTTCCCACCCGGTGAGCCGCTAAAGGGAAGAAAAAAGGGCTCACCGGGAGGAAAACCACCGCTCATATTTTGACGCTGAATTGTGACTTTCTGATCCATTTCATGTGCGTTTTCTGTAACAAAATAGGTCTGGTGCTCTGTGCTGGTGCCCTTGAAGCACCGAACAATGGGCAGAATAGAGAGGTGTCCACTCTCTTGCTCATCGAAGACGACGACAACATTCGTCTCGCGTTGCGCTTGTCACTGGAAGATGAGGGCTATTCAATCGTTGAGGCAGCGAACGGGTCTCTTGGACTTGAGGTCTTCTCGGAAACATCTCCAGATGTGGTGCTTTTAGATCTGCGCCTACCCGATATCTCTGGTTTTGAAGTGTGCCGTCTCATTCGGCAAAAGTCATTGGTTCCCATCATCATGGTGACGGCTCAAAGCGACACTCACGATCTTGTTGCAGGTTTAGAGGCTGGTGCTGATGACTATGTCACCAAGCCTGTTGTTCCTAAAGAACTTGCAGCCCGCATACGTGCGGCAATGCGGCGGGTGCAATTACAAGAAGTAACGCAACCTGTTGAAACTCCCGCGAAGGGCGCATCTGCGTCGCAAGTCAATAACGTGCGCGATATTGAGATTCGTCGAGACCTTGGTGTTGTACGCAAGGGTGGGGTCGAGGTTGCCCTCACGAAAACTGAATATCGCCTGCTGTGTGAATTTGCCGATCATCCTCTCATGGTGCTGTCGCGCGATCAGTTGCTTGAAAGAGTATGGGGCTACGAGTACCTTGGCGATAGTCGTATTGTCGACGCTCATGTGCGGCGACTGCGGTTGAAAATTGAAGACCACCCCGATGATCCGCAAATTATTGCTACGGCCCGCGGTGTGGGCTATCGGCTCATGCCGTCGTAGAAACTTATTGTGTAATTTCTTTCAAGAACTCAGTTGCTTCGTTGATGTCTTTGATGCGCTTCAACGGCGGCAGCGCATTGATAATTGCCCACCTGTAACTCTTGGTTGCTAAGCGAGGGTCAAGTACCGCTACAACACCTTTGTCGGTGCGTGTACGAATGAGGCGCCCTGTTGCTTGCGCGAGAGCTGTAATAGCTCGTGGTAGGTCGATTTCGGTAAAGCCTTTTGACCCATGTAGATCTCGGCGGGCTGCAAGAAGCGGGTTATTGCGATGTGGGAAAGGAATGCGGTCGATGACGACGAGCGAAAGAGCCCGACCCGGAATATCGACACCTTCAAAAAAACCTGCGGTAGCAAAGAGACAACTGGTTTCATCGAGAAGAAAATCGCGCAGCAGGCTGGGCTTTTGATTTTCGTCTTGAGCCAAGATACGAAAGGGGAGGCGTTTGCGCATTTCTTCCACTGCGCTAGTAAGTGCGCGGCGGCTGGTGAACAAGGCCAATGTGCGCCCACCTGCTGCTGTAATAAGAGTGGCTAATTCGTCGTGCACCGCATCGTCGCGTTGAGCGTTGGGGTCGGGAAGATGGATTGCGCAGTACAGGCGCCCCTGTTCTTCGTAGTTAAAAGGGCTTCCTACATCGAGAACGTGCACTTTGTCTGGCGACAACCCAATGCGTTCTGGCATGGAAAGAGGGATGGTTGCGCTGGTCATAATTGCCGTGTGCAACGGCCACACAAATTCGGCCAGTATGGGCCCAACATTGAGTGGCGCAATGACGAGTTCTGGTCGTTCGGTCGTTCCTGAAACGAAGGGAACGGAAGTGACAGAAACGCGAAGAACCGCGTCGAGGTCGTCTGCAAAACGTGTGGCGAGTGTTTGAGCACGCAATACCTTTTGGCGAATAGTTTCTAATGTCGACTCAATTTTACGAAGTGCGTCAAGACATGAGTTCACCGTCAAACGCAGTGCATTGAGCCGTTCAACAATGTCGACGGGAAGAGGCAAGCTGAGCCGTGTTTCAATATGCGGTGCAAACAGGGTGCGCAAGTGTGCAGCCGCGTCGAATAATTCAGTGAGCAACTTGTCGTCTTCAACCACTTTGTTCATTGCGGTTGCCAAGGTGGTTGCTCGTGAAGCAGAAATGGTGACTCCAACCGTGGCGGTGAGTGTGTCTTCGAGTTGGTGTGCTTCGTCGAAGATGACTACCTCGTGTTCGGGGAGAATTGCACCACCGCTGGCAACATGTATGCCGTAGAGATGTGTGTTCACGACCACCACGTCGGAAGCGGCTGCGCGGTATTTAGCGTGCTCGGCAAAACATTGCCCTCCGGATGGGCATTTTGTTGCTCCGGGGCACTCGTCGCTTCCTACGCTGACTGACTGCCAGGCTTTGTGGTGCGGCTGCCAGTCGAGTTCCGCAATGTCGCCTGTAGGTGATTTCTCTGCCCATTTAACAAGTTCTTTCACTTCTTTTTTTGTAGCAATTGCGAGATCGTCAAGTTCTAACTGCCCGTCGTCGTGCACTTCCGAAATGCGTTGCATGCACACATAATTGCTACGACCTTTAAGGACTGCCCAGGTAAATGGTTGGGGGAGGGTCGCTTCAAGAAGTGGCAGGTCGTGCAGCGCAAGTTGATCTTGCAATGTTTTGGTAGCCGTAGAAACAACAATGCGTTTTCCCGACAAAATTGCGGGAACGAGGTAAGCGATTGTTTTGCCTGTGCCCGTTCCGGCTTGAACGATGAGTGGTTGTTTGCTGTTGATGGCGTCCATGACGGCGAAAGCCATTTCGCGTTGACCTGGGCGGTCTTCGGGATGAGAGAGACCAGAGGTTGCATGATGGATTGCTTGTTCAACAAGATCTTTGCTGAGTGGTGCGTCGGGTGGATTATCGACCATTGGTTGGTTCAACTAGTGCAATAGCTGCGTCGAGTTCGGTGGCAGATATATCGGGCCAGGTGCGTTCGGTGAAAAACACTTTTGCGCCTGCAATTTGCCAAAGAAGGAAATTTGAAATGCGACTTTCGCCAGAAGTGCGAATGAGAACATCAACAGGTGGCATCTCGGGATCATAGAGGTGCTGTGTGATGTCGCCGATTTCCACTTCATTTTGCAGTTGTTTTGCGTCTGAGGAATAGCGCGCCGACCGTGTGAGTTCGGCTCTGCTTCCGTAGTCAAAAGCCACTGTGAGAGTCATGCCGGTGTTATTGCGCGTGTCGGCAATAGCTTTTTCAATGGAGCGCTGCACGAAGGCGGGTGTGCGGGCACCACTTTCATTGAACTGTCGTCCGATCCATCGAATGCGAACATTGTTTTCATTCAGTTCGTCGATGCGGCCAAAGAGGCGTTTGTGCATCGACAAAATATGTCGTACTTCGGTACGAGGGCGCACCCAGTTTTCTGTAGAGAACCCATAGACAGTGAGCCAGCCAATATTGCGTTGCGAAGCGACGCGAACAATGTTGGCAAGCGCCTCTTCGCCAGCTGTGTGTCCGTCGGTGCGCGGTAAGCCGCGACGGCGAGCCCAGCGGCCATTGCCGTCCATGATGCAAGCAACGTGGATCAGATGGGGCATAGATCCCTACGCTACCTGTGCGAACATAGAGAGGTGATACGTCGACTAAAGGCTCGAGCAAAAGATCGTCTGCGGCGTGCTGTGGCGACTGGTGGGCGTACAGATAACCCCGATGAAGTGTTGGCACACGTGGTCATTGCAGGCGGTACGCACAAGGAATGGGCGTCTTTTAGCGCCAACAAGTGGTCGCGTCGGTTAGAAGAGATGGTGCAGGCTGTCGAGCCTGAAGGTGTGCAGTGGCTCACCGTCGTGCCGGTCTCAAGCGGGTACGCAAGCCACGAGACCTGCACAGATGCAGAACAAAAAGCGCTAGACGACGCCATCGCGCGTGCCATACGCCATGTTTCGGGTCGTGTCGATGTTGTTGTGCGCAGCGAGCCCGATGGTCAAAAGCGATTTGTCGAGGTGGTCAACCATCTCCGGAGCAACAGTGACGACATGTCGAGTCGTGCGACTTTGTCTGAGGTACGTTTAGCAAAAGCACTCTTGGCTCCTGCCGATGTAGAGCCCGACCTTGTTCTTGTGCTCGGGCCTCCCACACAATTGCCCACATCGCTTGTTTGGGAAATGGCGTACAGCGAACTTGTTTTCCTTGATATCGGTTGGAATGATTTAAGTGAAGAGCATCTTTTGATGGCCGTCGATGATTACCGTCGGCGCAATAGGCGATTCGGAGGGATTGACGCGTGAGTACCCGCCCAGAGCGCGTGTACAGCGATAAAGGTGTGGTTTTACGTACGTACAAGCTCGGAGAGTCTGACCGTATTGTGGTGTTGCTCACAGAAGCTAATGGCAAAGTGCGGGCAGTTGCCAAAGGCGTGCGCAAAACAAAATCTCGCTTTGGTTCTCGGCTTGAACCGCTCAGCCATGTCTCTGTCTTGTTGTACCGAGGTCGCGAGCTCGATGTTGTGAACCAAGTGGAGCCACTTGAACCAGCTGGCCCGCTGCGTAACAACCTCGACAAGATGACCCAGGGCATTGCAATGTTGGAAGCAGTAGACCAATTGACTCTCGATCGGGAACCAGTGCCGCATGTTTATGCAATGTTGGTGGGTGCATTACGAGAGCTCGCCCGGAGCGGGTCGCCGCTCGTGGTTGCCGCCTTTTACTGGAAGCTTCTCGCGGCAGAGGGCCTTGCCCCCGAACTTTTTGTGTGTGTATCGTGCGGTTCAGAACTTGAAGAACAGCAAACTCACTACTCATTTGATATTGAGCAAGGTGGCGTACAGTGCCGCACTTGTCGCTCTGGCAGAGCCTGTAGTGCAGAGGCGCTGTATCTGCTGCGCCTCATTCTTGGGGGCCGGTTAGGGGAGGCACTTGCCCTCGATGAGTCGCCAGCTGGTCATGAAGTAGGCCATCTGGCCACACAAGCCGTGGAAAGTCACATAGAACGGCGGCTACGAGCAGTGGGGATGTTCGAACGACACGACTAGCCTTTGCTACTTCTATGGCAGCTAAAGATCTCGACCAAATTGTCAACCTATGTAAGCGTCGTGGGTTTGTTTACCCGAGCGCTGAAATCTACGGGGGGTTCCGCTCTTCATACGATTACGGCCCATTGGGTTCGGTGATGTTGCGCAATGTGAAAGACGCGTGGTTGCGCTCCATGGTGCAAATGCGAGACGACGTGGTACTTATCGACGCAGCCATTTTGGGCCCGCCACAAATGTATGAAGCAAGTGGCCATCTCGCAAACTTCAGTGATCCTCTCATCGATTGCACTGTGTGTAAACGTCGCTTCCGAGAAGATCATTTGGAAACCCGAGATTGCCCGCAGAGCATGAAGGGCTGCGAGTTCACAGAGCCGCGTGCATTCAACTTGATGTTTAAAACGCATGCTGGGCCCATTGAGGGTTCGGGTGCCGATGTTTATATGCGTCCTGAAACTGCCCAAGGAATGTTTGTGAACTTCCTGAATGTTTTGCAGACCAGCCGCAAGAAGCCACCCTTTGGCATTGCGCAGGTAGGAAAAAGTTTCAGAAACGAAATTACTCCTGGAAACTTTATTTTCCGCACCCGCGAATTTGAGCAAATGGAACTTGAGTTTTTTGTACCACCTGAAGAAGGACCAAAGTGGTACAAGTACTGGTGCGAAGAGCGCTTGAACTGGTACGTCAACTTGGGTATACCAGCCGAAATGTTGCGTATGCGCCCTCATGAGTCAGATGAACTTTCTCACTACTCTGCCGGCACGAGCGACGTTGAATTTCTTTTCCCATGGGGTTGGGGAGAACTTGAAGGCGTTGCACAACGCACTAACTTCGACCTCACTCAGCACGCCCAATTTTCTGGCCAAAAGTTGGACTACTTCGACCAGGCAACAAACGAGCGGTATGTCCCCTTCGTCATCGAGCCTGCTGCAGGAGCGAACCGCACAATGGCCGCTTTCTTGCTTGCTGCCTACGATGAAGACATCATCAACGATGAGCCACGCACCGTGTTGCGTTTGCACCCACGTTTGGCGCCGTACAAAGTTGCAATTTTGCCGCTGTCGAAAAAGGACACCTTGACACCATTGGCAAAGGAAATTTTTGCCACATTGTCGGCTCATTACATGGTTGACTACGACGAAACTCAAGCAATTGGACGCCGTTATCGCCGCCAAGATGAAATTGGAACTCCCTATTGCGTCACTGTCGACTTCGACTCGCTTGAAGACGGCGCTGTCACTATTCGCGAGCGCGATACCACCGAGCAAATTCGAGTACCAATTGCAGATCTTTTGCCGGAATTGCAGCGCAGGCTGAAGTTCTAGTCGTAGTACACTTTGTAAGTCATCATCAATAAGGGGTAAATATGAGTGCTGGAAAAGTTGCGGTAATAGCAAAAATTACATCGTTGCCTGGAAAGCGCGATGAACTAGCAAAGGCGCTCGATATTGCCTTTGACAACGTCAAAACTGAAGCCGGAACGTTGTATTACATTTTGCATGCAGACAATGCCGACGAAACAGTGTTGTGGATGTACGAGTTGTATACCGGCCAAGACGCACTTGAGTCACACATGGGTTCGCAGTGGTTCAAAGAATGGGGCCCATCACTTGCTCCATTTTTAGGTGGTCGTCCGGAACTCATTTTCGTCACGCCGCTTGCAGGTAAAGGGCTCTAAAGCCTCTCAACTCAGGTGAAGACTTATCTCGATGCCATCTTGGCTTTTCATCGCCAGCGCGCTCTTGCCGATACAAGATCTTTCCAAGAATTGTTCAGCTCTGCATCGGCAGCTATTCCATGTCGAGGCTTTGCTCAAGCCATAGCCGTTGAATCGCAATCACGTCTTGCTGTTATTGCCGAAATTAAAAGACGGTCGCCGTCTAAAGGCAATCTCAATATTGATGTCGACCCGGCGGTGTTAGCACAGCAGTACGAACGAGGTGGCGCTTCGTGTTTGTCGGTATTGACAGACGTAGAGCATTTTTCTGGTTCGCCGCAAGATCTACAGGTTGCCCATGGCGCTGTAGGGCTTCCGGTGTTGCGTAAAGATTTCACGGTGGACGCACGAGATATTTGCGATGCGCGGCTCATGGGCGCTGACGCTGTGCTTCTTATTGCAGCGGCCCTTACCGCGGGCGAAATGGCGAGCTTTCATGAAATTGCTACCAACCTTGGACTCGATGTATTGGTTGAGGTGCACGACGAGCGCGAACTTGAAGTAGCGCTCGCAGCGCAAGCATCCATGATTGGCGTGAACCAACGCAATTTGGTGACCTTCGAAGTAGACCACGAGCGTGCGGTGCGCATGGGCGGCGTCATCCCCCCTGGAGTAGTGCGTGTGGCTGAATCGGGGGTGCGGGGTCCTGACGATGCCCAAAGTCTGCGAGATGCCGGGTATGACGCCGTGTTGGTGGGCGAGACCCTGATGTTGGCGAGCGACCCAGCAGAATCACTGCGTTCACTACGCTGCGCGTAGTACCTTCACATACATGTTCATCAAGATCTGTGGCATTACCAACGAGGACGATGCACTGCTGTCGGTCGCTCTCGGAGCCGATGCATTAGGTTTTGTTTTTGCGCCATCTCCACGACAGGTCACCATGCAAAAGGTGTACGACATTACTCGTCGCCTCCCGCCAGGAATTTTGACCGTTGGCGTATTTCGAGATGAGCATCCTCGTCGAGTTGTGGAAATGGTGCATGAAGCCGGTTTAAAGGGTGCCCAATTGCATGGGCATGAGACGCCAGACGATGTTGTTGCCGTGTCACGCTCGGTGCGCTGGGTGATTAAGGCAGTCGCTGCGGGTTCAATAGATGCGCGCAATGCAAACCAATTCGCCACCGACATCGTTTTACTCGACGCACCTCATCCGGGTTCAGGAAAAGTGTTCGACTGGTCACTTGCTGGTGAACTCGCAGCCGGGCCACGCGTATTGCTGGCTGGAGGTCTGACTCCAACAAATGTGTCTGACGCAATTTCTCAAGTACGCCCTTGGGGTGTCGACGTATCTTCTGGGGTTGAGAGCGAACCAGGCAAAAAGGATGCTCGTCTCTTACGGGCCTTCATTTCCGCCGCGCGCGAGGCGACTCCAGAGCAGTTCCGTGGATCCGATGAAATGCCCTATGACTGGGAAGATGATGAATAACAGTTAGGCGCTTGTTCTCGTTACCTGCGAGAATATAGATATGAGCGTGATGCAAACCCCAGGGGCAGACGGCCGTTTCGGTCAATTCGGTGGCCAGTATGTGCCGGAAACCTTAGTTCCAGCATGTCAAGAACTAGAGAGAGCATTCACCGAGGCATGGAATGATGCGCTGTTTCGTGAAGAGCTGAATCATTTGCTGAAGACATACGCCGGGCGTCCATCAATTTTGACTGAATGTCATAACTTGGGTCGAGAACTTGGTATTCGCTTGTTCTTGAAGCGAGAAGATTTGAACCACACGGGTTCGCACAAAATCAACAACGTACTTGGCCAAGCACTACTTGCCAAGCGCATGGGAAAAAAGCGGATCGTCGCCGAAACTGGTGCAGGTCAGCATGGAGTGGCATCAGCAACTGCTGCGGCTCTTTTGGGCCTCGAGTGCAAGGTATTCATGGGTGCAGTCGACATGGAACGACAAGAGCTCAATGTATTTCGTATGCGCCTGCTGGGAGCAGAAGTGGTGCCAGCACAGTCGGGTAGCCGCACATTAAAAGATGCCGTGAACGAGGCTATGCGCGATTGGGTAGCCACAGTTGAGTCCACTCACTATTGCCTCGGTTCGGTCATGGGTCCACATCCGTACCCGTACATGGTGCGCCAGTTCCATCGCGTCATTGGTGATGAAGCACGTGAACAGTGCCGTGAGATTCTTGGTGGTGATGACCCAGATGTAGTTGTTGCTTGTGTAGGTGGTGGCAGTAATGCCATTGGTATCTTCTCAGGCTTTGTCGATACGCAAGCCAGGTTGATAGGTGTAGAGCCCGCCGGTGGAGCAGCCGTTGGTCGTGGAGTACCCGGAGTCGTGCACGGCATGAAGAGCTATCTCATGCAAGACGAAGAAGGTCAAGTGCAAGAAGCTCATTCCATTAGCGCCGGACTCGACTACCCAGGTGTAGGCCCCGAGCATTCGCATTTATCTGAAATTGGTCGCGCCGAATACCCAAGTGTCACTGACACAGAAGTCATTGACGGCTTTGCTCTGTTGGCACGCACAGAAGGAATTATTCCTGCTTTGGAATGTGCACACGCCTTGGCCTGGATCAAGCGAGCCGCTCCGGAAATGCAAGGACAAGTAGTGCTCATGAATCTTTCTGGTCGTGGCGATAAAGATGTTGCACAAATGATGGACATCCTGGGAAAGAAGTAATGCCAATACATTTAGAGACGCACTTACGTGCTCAGCGGGCGACTGGTAGAAAACTTCTCGTTCCCTATGTAACAGGTGGTCTTTTGAATTGGAAAGAAGCGATTCGTGCAGCAGCCGCCTCTGGTGCCGATGCCATCGAGGTAGGTATTCCTTTCTCTGACCCGGTTATGGATGGTCCGGTCATTCAAGAAGCGTCGTTACGTGCGTTGAAAGATGGTGCAACTCCGTTTGGCATCGTTCAGGAAATCTCAACGCTCGATATAGACATACCTATTGCAGTCATGCTCTACTACAACACTTTGTTTCGTGCGGGTCATGAACGTTTCGCAACTTCACTAGTGAAGAATGGTGTGAGCGCGGCGATTGTTCCCGACCTTCCTTTGGAAGAAGCACGTGATTGGTGTCGCGATGCCGATGCTGCAGGTGTAGAAACCATCATGCTTGCTGCACCAACGGCGCCCGATAGTCGTCTGCCTCTTGTTGTAGAGAGAGCTCGCGGTTTTGTGTATGCGGTCGGCCTATTAGGAATTACCGGGGAACGCGATTCATTGGCAGCGACTGCAACAGCACTCGCCACTCGTTTGAAAAATATCACCGACAAACCTGTACTCATTGGAGTTGGAGTGTCGAATGCGGAGCAAGCGTATGAGGCATGCAAAGTTGCAGATGGCGTCATTCAGGGTGCTTCTGTGGTGCGTCGCCTCATGGAATCAGGGCCAGACGCTGTAGGTGAGTACATCGCCGAAGTGCGCGCCGCCATAGATGCTCACTAAGTGATTCCACGGCTAATCTCTCACTATGTTGAAAGTTGGAGATCAAGCCCCTGCCATTGAATTGCTCGACCAAAACGGCAAAGTAGTTTCGCTAGCAAAATTGGGCAAGAAGAAGGTGTTGATTTACTTCTATCCGAAAGCCGATACGCCAGGGTGCACAACACAATCGTGTGGGTTGCGCGACATTAAGGTCGATGTTGGTCGTACCGCCATTATCGGTATTAGTCCCGACAAGCCAGACAAATTGAAAAAGTTTGACGACAAGTATGAACTTGGTTTTACGTTACTTTCAGACATTGAGCACGAGGTGTCGCTCGCCTACAAAGTGTGGAAAAAGAAAAGCATGTACGGTCGCGAGTACATGGGCATCGAGCGTTCAGCTTTTCTCATCGACGCCAATGGAATCATTCAAGAAGCGTGGTACAAAATTTCTCCGAAAGATACTCCATTGAATTTGTTAAAGGCACTTGGCAAATGAGTCTCCCTCGCCCCGATGAAGTTCTTCCTCATCGTCCGCCATTTTTATTCATTGATGAAGTGATTGAACTCGTCGATGGCGTATCTGCAGTTGGTGTTTGGAACCTCAGCGGCAATGAATGGTTCTTCCCAGGGCATTTCCCTGGTCGGCCAACCCTGCCTGGTGTTCTCATGTGTGAAGCAATTGCGCAACTCGGTGCGTATGTAGTTCTGAGCAACCAAAAATACGTTGGTAAATTACCTTTGTTTGGTGGGCTCGACTCCGCTCGTTTCCGTAAGCAAGTTGGCCCTGGCGACCAGTTGCGTCTCGAAGTTTCCTTAGGAAAGATGTCTGCACGCGCAGGAAAAGGTTCGGGTCGTGCTCTCTTAAACGGTGAAGTTGCATGCGAGTGCGAACTCTTCTTTGTGTTGGTAGACGCGTAGACACTGCTAGTTAACGCGGTGGGGCAATAATGACTGAACCGTTATGACCACCGAAGCCGAAGTTGTTCGACATTGTTGGGCCTGGGGTCCATGGTCGCGGTGCGCCAATCACTAGATCAATGTTGAGTGCAGGGTCTAGTTCTGTTGTTCCAGCGGTTGGCGGAATGAGTTTCTTGTCGAACGCAAGAAGCACTGCGGCTGCTTCAAGAGCACCAGCTGCTCCAAGAGCGTGACCAGTTACACCCTTGGTGGACGTAACAATAGGTCGCGAAGAACTAAACACCTCTGCCATGGCTAGACCTTCGGCGGCATCATTGAGCGGTGTCGAAGTTCCGTGTGCATTGATGTGCGCAATATCTTCTGGCCCAATTTCTGCATCGAGAAGAGCAGCGCGCATGCAAGCTTTTGCACCCGTACCACCAGGAGCAGGAGCAGTGATGTGGTAAGCATCGGCATTGCTTGCCGCGCCGAGAATTTCTCCCAAAATGGTTGCTCCGCGCTTTTCAGCGAGGTCATAGCGTTCTAAAATGAAAACAGCAGCACCTTCGCCCATGACAAAACCATCTCGAGTGGTATCGAATGGTTTGCTGGTGCCCGATGAAGACAACGCAGTCATATTTCCAAAACCAGCCATTGAGGTAGGAGTTGCCGCCGCTTCAGAACCGCCAGTAGCGACTGCATCACATGTGCCGTAAGCAATGAGGCGAGCGGCATAACCTATGGCGTGACTTGATGCCGCACAGGCCGTGCTAATTGTTTCGTTCGGGCCTTGCAACCCATAGCGCATAGAAATTGCGGCACCCGAAGCGTTGGCCATCATCATGGGAACAAGGAACGGTGAAACGCGACGCGGGCCTTTTTCTAAACGAATTGCAATTTGCTCTTCAAGGGTGCCGATTCCACCAATGCCAGTAGCGAAGATCGTGCCAAAGCGACTTTTCTCAACTGTGATATTTCCTGCCTGAGCAAAAGCCTCTGCTGCAGCAGCAAGAGCAAATTGTTCAACACGATCGGCGCGGCGGGCATCTTTTGGGTTATCAAAATAGGGAAGTGGATCCCACTCGAGAATGTCTACCTGTTTTGAGTTGGTGATTCCAGGGCCGATGAGACCAGACCAAAAATCTTGTTTACCTAAACCACAAGGCGCAACAACACCGTAACCAGTGATGGCAACGCGATATGGCCCGCCTGACGTGAATGGGTTACGCATTAGAGCTTGGAGACCACCAGGTCATAGGCCTGACCAATGGTTTCAATTCCGTCGAGATCTTCTTCGGGTACTTCTACACCGAATTCTTCTTCGAGGGCCATGACGAGTTCGACGAGGTCGAGGCTGTCGGCATCGAGGTCATCACCGAAACGTGCCTCTTTGGTTATTTTTGCTGCATCGACTGACAAGACATTGACAGCACACTTTGTGAAACGGGCAAAAAGATCGTCGCTCATAATTTCCTCCGGTTATTGAGAGCACATCTTGCTCATGTCTATTCTTACAATTTTTCACCCCCTCATGAGGTATTACTGAGGGGTACTAGCAGTGTTCGTTGACTCAGTGACCCATTCCTAAACCACCATCAACAGGAATGACGGCTCCGGTGATGTAGGCGGCGTCTTTTGACGTGAGAAATGTCACTACGCCAGCAACTTCATCGGGCGTTGCCATGCGCTGGAGCGGAACAGCAGCCATGAGCTCGCCCAGACGCTTTTCCCCCAACGCTGCTGTCATGTCGGTTTCAACGGGTCCTGGCGCAACGACATTGACGGTGATGCTGCGTGAACCGAGTTCGCGAGCAAGTGAACGGGCAAACCCCACGAGACCGGCTTTGGAGGCTGCGTAGTTCGACTGACCTGCTGAACCTAAAAGGCCTACGACCGACGAGATGAGAACAATGCGACCACTACGTGCGCGCAGCATATTTTGCGACGCCCGTTTCGACACTCGATATGCAGCGGTCAAATTTGCATCGATGACGCTGGTGAAACTCTCTTCGCTCATACGCAAGAGCAGCCCGTCATGGGTGATGCCTGCATTAGAAACAAGAATTTCAATATTGCCCAGTTGTGACTCAACTTCGGTAAATGCTGCATCAACTGAAGCTGTTGAAGTGACATCACATTGCACTGCAACAACGCCGAGATCGGTGAGTTCTTGGGGAACAGGTGACGAGTTGTAGGTGACGGCAACTTTGTCTCCTTCGGCAATGAAACGACGCGCACATGCTGCACCAATTCCACGCGACCCACCCGTGATAAAAACAACCCGTGACATCAGTTGCCCCACCTGATGACACAACTTGCGGCGGTCATGCCTGCACCGAACCCAACGAGCAAAACAAGATCGCCATCTGTAAGGCGACCATTATCTGC
>Ga0209444_10000842_pt1 | contig 16994 bp, 25 predicted proteins | sample LauGreFaBDMM15DN_2_FD_188215 | JGI IMG/M metagenome (GOLD analysis project Ga0209444, IMG submission 188215) | Freshwater lake microbial communities from Lake Michigan, USA - Fa13.BD.MM15.DN (SPAdes) (version 2) | ecosystem: Environmental > Aquatic > Freshwater > Lake | place: Lake Michigan...
ATCCGCAGTTTGTTATCAAATTGTTATTTGTAGACACCTCGAGCGATTAGCTCGCCTCGATGGTGAGTGCCACACTTGGCGCACTTGTATTTCCTGTATCGCCCAGCTCCAGACATCTGTGAGCCATGCGGACGGACGTTGCTATCCCCACAGTTCTTGCAGGCTTCAGGTCTGCCCTCGCTTGCTCCAACGTGAGGGTGATTCTTTATCCAGGGAAGCAGAATGTCATAAAGATCCAGGAGAAGGTTTACATCCTGAATCTGGTATTCCTTCATCATCTTCCAGGCTTTAGGGATACCGGCCATGCAGTCGAGCCAGAGCTGAAACCCTGAGTGTTGCACCTTAGCTCCAACGCCTAGCTTTTGGGCTACGTAGTCGAGCTTGTTGCTTGGGAACTTGAATTGAGACCTAACGACTTTCATTAGATCTAGTTCTATCCAAGGGCTAGGTGGTAAGTAGCCATTCTCTATAAACTCGCGCTTTATGTGCTTCGAGTCAAAGGCTGCGCTATTCCAACCGATTAGGACATCGGCTTCATCCATGACTTTATGTAATTCATCCAGCATCGCTTCTTTACCATGATGGTGAACTGACTTGAAGATTACCTTGTCGCTTCCAAGCCATCGAGCTCCCCAGCATAAAACTTCAGTGGAGCGCTCTATCTGTGTTATTGCTATGTTCTGATCCCAGAGTCCCCATACATGAGCCAAGTTCGGTGAGGTCTCTAGATCTAAAAATAGAATCTTCATAGCCTCAAACTAGGCCTCTGCGCTTGCGGTCTATCTCCGACACGCCCTGCGTTATCAAACTGTTATCGAATGGTGTCAGGCTGATTAGAACACCTGGTTCATGTAAGTCGTTGTAGTTCTTCCTGGCAGTTAGATCGACAACATAGCTGTCATCTTTGATTACTCCCGATTGCGTGAGGCTATCAAAAACTGCGCGTGTGAGCTTATCGAGATCATAGGTTTGGGTTGCGTATTGCCTGGTGACGGTCTTGGGCCTTCGTAGCCAAAAGGTCAATGACACCGAGACAGCTACATCGAAGCGATTGTCGAACTCCATCATTTTGAGCTCGAGCATCTTCTTCATGTGCTCTCGCCAAGCTGGCAGGTCTTTGTTGGCTTCTACTAGGACTATGTGAGCTCCTCGATTGAATGCCTTCTTAGATCCTTGCGGTCTTGGATCACCGGCAATAAACAACTCGAACATTAGAACGGGTTATTCTGCGGTATTCCTGGTGGTGGAGCCATGATGTTTATTACGTCTTCGATTGGAGTTGAGCTTTTAGGCTCTGCAGCCTTGATTAGCTCTACTAGCGAATTGTTCAATGAGTGCTCCACAACCTGTTTGGTTTCCTGACCGGGCTTGTTGTAAGTTCCGACCTTGGTTCCGAGCGAGCCTTCAGCTTTGATCTCATCGTCCTTCTTGATGTTTGTGCCATTGTCTAGCCAAACAGTCCATAGGCGATTACGTGCTTCGCCCCTGAAGTCGTAGGTCTCCCAGACCTTGAGTCTTGGGTATCCTTCGTTTACTACTTCAGCTACTTTTCCGTAGATTGTGATTACTGCCATTTCTGTGTTTTCCTTTCTAGTGTTCTTTTAAGTTTAAGTTAATTATTAGTTAACTTTAACGCGACATCTACGCCGTCCCGTGACGTCGTGGGTGTCACCCCGATGAGTCTTAAATGACGTCCCGTCTTGCCTTTTTTGACGCCCCGTAGTTTGTGACTCAAAGTGCCGTCGCATCCTTCAGGACAGTCTATCTGGATCCAGTAGCGGTTTGTGATTCTGTCGAACCGATACCCGATTCCGTCATGTTGCGACATCTCAACTTCACCGAGCTCGACCAGCTTTTGTAGGTTGCGTTGAACTTGCCTAACGGAACACCCGGCTAATGATGCCAGGCGAGATTGTGATGGGTAGCAGCCTTCTTCAGGATCATCTCCCAAATGCCACGCCAGAGCCGTCAGGACGGCCCGAGCTGTGCCGGTGCTATGTGAGTGATGCAGAACGGCTGATAAGGCTTCTAGACTCATCCTGTGCCTTCCTAGGGCTATACTGTAAATGCCCATCGTGGTTGGGTGACGCCATAAGCGTCGGGCTGTGACTTTTCTGTGGGTCACAGCCCTTTCACTTTACTTGGCCTTTATGGAATCCGCTAAGCCTTTGATGGCTTCAAGGACATCGTTATCAACTTGTGACTTTAGAGCCGTGTTGTAAATAGTTCTTAGTGTTTCTAGATCCTTGTTGGCTGCAGCTTCAGAAGCTTCCTCGATGTAGTTCCTAGACTCTCGCGTTGCCTTGATCATCTCTTCCCGCGACGGGCGATTCTTAGAAGTGCTTAGTCCAAGGGTTGCAAGTCCTCGACCGATTGCAGAGCTGGCACAATTCTCCAAGAAGCTTGCCCGATTGATATGGGTCGAGCCTCGAGTCTCATGCGCCCAATCTACTGATGCAGGTCTAACGTCTTCCCGGTCAGTAAAGATTGAAGCTTGAACTACAACTTCGGTTTCATTGATTAGTTTGATTTCTGTGATGATGCGTCCCTGAGGCCATGTCTTCCAAAACTTCTGGATGCGGTCAGCAACGGTTTCGTAATTTGATAGATCGAATGCCATCTGTGTTTTCTCCTATTTAAATGTGATAAAGGGTTTGCCGTTTCGGGCTTGAAGTGAGATTACCTTCTCGCCCTGGTAGAGACCATACTTGATTCCGTTAAGGAATGCGAGAACCGCCGACTTTTGTGCCTGGAGCGCATTGGCCCAGTAATCAGCTTCCGACTTGGTTGCGACAAGGTTAGACCAAAGTGATCCAAGCTCCATTTCGCCTTCCTGTAAGCCTTCAGATAGCTCCCTAACGGTTTCGTAAGTGGATGAACTTCCGTCATACTCAGGGGCCTTATTTGATGTCACAAGGCCGTAGAAGGCTCGTACAGCCTTTTTCATGTCCTTCTGAAGGGAATCATCCCAAACGACCTCAAACTCCTTCCATTCGCCTCCTGCGACCGCTACGACGATACCGCGCTCTAGACCTAGAACTTGAAGGTAATGTTGAACTTGAAGGTTATAGTGCTCAGGTAGCTCGTCCCAATACTGCCTGGTGAACTTAATCTCTAGCACTCCGAGCTTGCCATCTTCCCATTCGATGATGCCGTCGGGATTGGCTTTTAGAATTGGGTTAGCAACGCTCTGCCAGGTTCCAGTCTCATAGACCTTTAGCCAGCCTTCGTTTTGCTCTCTAAATAAATCTCGAATCGGAGCTTCAAAAGCTGTGCCAAGTTTCATCGGCATCGATGGTTCAATCTCATCGCTTAGCTGGCCGGTCTTCTCGGCCCAAAGCTGATAAGCAGATTTCCATGGTGACTTGCCCATGAGTGCGCCAATATCGCTACCGCCAATGCCTTCACGTGCAGCGTGCCATTCTTCAGAGTTAGGCTCAAAGGTGCCTAAATACCTGCCGAAGCCTAAAGCTTCTATCTTCTGTGTAATCTCCATGGCCCGATCCTATTGACCGGGTGTGACATTATGGCTGAGGCTCGTCTTCTTTAGCTGTTTGGTAAGCCTCTTGCACCGAAGCTCCGATTCCAAATGCGTCATCGTTAGGGTCTAGTGATCTAACCAATGGGCCTAGGATTCCAGCGATAAGAGCTGAAGCTGTAATCGTTCCAGGATCTTCAATGCCGGCTAGAACCAATGCTCCGACCGCTGCCAATGCAGCTCGAAGGTAGCTCCAAAGTGCCTTGCGTAAGTGCGCCCAAGTTTCTGGTTTCATTATTTGTCCAATCTTGCTTTGATAAATGGCACTGGATCTAGATAGCCTTTGCCGTTTGCATTCCAAGTATAGAACCGACCTGACTGAATCTCGAAGTGTAAATGAGGCCCGGTTGATTCTCCGGTGTTGCCCGACTCTGCAACCAAGTCTCCCTGGCTAACTTTCTGACCTTTGATAACGGCTAGAGATCCCTTGCGAAGATGCATATAAGTAGCTGTGTAGAACTTGCCAGCATCCTTGAATTGGATTCTCACAATGTAGCCACCGCCAGCCGGTTCGCCGTTCTTGAACTTTAGGGTGCTTGGGCCGGCATAAGTCACCTTGCCATCAGCGACCGCGAATAGCTTGCGACCGATTGCCGAAGCGTAGTCCGTGCCGTTATGGTGTTTTCTGTATCCCAAAATCGGATGTATTCTCCATCCAAAATCATACGTAATTGGAGGCAGGGGTTTCTTGTAGGGCCAGATCACTATCTTACAATCGCCTGGTTTATTGTCAAAGCTCCATGAGCTGCAATCTTTACATCGCCAGTTGACGCGTTAGATACCTGAATGGCGTAAACATAATTTGAGTCTCGAAGCAACAAGGTCTGTTCTGGAGTAAGCGTCAAGGTAATCACGTAAGTCGAAGAGTTAATTGTCGGTGTGGCAGAGGTTACCAAAGGGCCGAAGGTTGATTTTCTGATTTGGAATGTTGCGGTATATCCGGTCAAGTTAACAACTGTCCCATTTGAATTTTCATAGACAAAAGTTTTGACTAACCTGGCACCTGCGTCAATTGTGAAGTTATTTGGTTCGCTCATTATTTAGCTCCTAAGCTGATTATTAATCCGATTATTGAAACAAGTGCAGCCGAGAGTCCTGTGTAAGCAATCTTCTCAATCCAGGCTAAACGGGCCAAAGTCAGTTCGACTTCTCTAAGCCTGTCTGGAACATCATCAAGGTGATCCAGTTTTTGCAAAATCTTGATCAAGGTTTCACCGTGCTCAATTTGCTTAGCGTAGATTGCGTTTTGGGTAATCCTCACGCCCGTAGTCTCGTCTGCCATTATGGAATAATGTTTTGAATCGGAGCTACTATTGAGCCGTCAGGTAAAAGGTAAGCCTCGGAATTTATTGAAAAACAAAAATCTAATGCTTCTTCTTGGGTCAGCTCTGTAAAGTTCCAGGATTTTAATTTTTTAGGATCAACTAAATCGCTGACATACCCGAGGATTGTTTCATTACAAACCCAAGCACCTTGCGCTTGAGCACCTAATTGTGCAATTTTGTCTTCTGGCCCGGTTCCGTACTGAGGGTCAATAAAATTCAGTTTCCAGGTGGCGTATTTCAAGACAGCTCCTTTTTAGTTTTCTCTACTTCTGCAACAAAGCTTTCAAGGATACCAGCCTGTTCCATAGCTTCAATGTGAGATGGGTTTACGCTTGCACCTCCCATTAGCATGGCTTTAGCGTTATTAGTTAGTCTTGCTTGCCAATAGTTAGGTTGAGCTGCTTCAATTTCTTTTCGTGTATATTTGTGGCTAAAAGTGTCAAAAATTTCCAATAGATGTTTCATTTCTCGTTCTGCTCCAACCATGGCAAAAGCAGTTTGAGCAAGACCCAATTCTAGTTCTTGGGCTTTTAGTTCATCAAGATCATTACCTGTGGCTCTGAGTTTCGCAATTTTTAGCTCTGATTTTTTTACATTTATTACTGCAAGCTTGTATTTGTAAATAGCGTCTTGTAGCTCTATAACTGTTTGGTAATAGCGCATCTCGTCGGTTGCATGTTGTCCCAAAACAAAACGCTCTAGCTGAAAGCGTGAGCGTGGCTGCTGAACCTCTGCTATTGCTTTTTCAATTTCTTGAAACACTAAAAAACACCTTCATCAGACATACCTCCTGGATAACGAGTAGCAGCAGATAAACCTGTTCCAAGAGTTGTTCTGGTATCGCCCGGGAATGCAAATTTGTCCACCCTGCTAGTCCTTGCCCCATCAAATCCACCAGCAAAATAACCGGCTACCTCGGTATTAGCCATGGCTGCAAGGTTGTAATTTGCAACGGATAAGCCGGTTCCCAATGTTGTTCGCGTATCAGATGGGAAAGAAAACTTATCAACAGTTGTAACAAGTGGAGCCGGTACCTGTCCACCACCAACATAACCAGCAACGCCAGCATTCGCCATACCCGCGGCTCCACCTCTTGAAGAGGACAGGCCTGTGCCGAGCGTGCTTCGGGTATCTCCTGGAAAAGCAAATTTATCCACTGTAGATGTTGGGCCAAAACCACCAGCGGAATAACCTGCTACTGCTGGATTACCAAAACCAGTTACTTGATCTACAGCAGCCGATAAACCTGTTGCAAGAGTTGTACGAGTATCTCCTGGAAAGGCAAATTTATCGACAGTACTTACGGCAGCCGAACCGTTATAACCACCACCGTAATATCCAGCAACTCCATAATTGGCAAAAGATGAAGATGCTGATCTGGCTACGGATAAACCTGTTCCTAAAGTAGTTCGAGTATCCGCTGGAAAGGCAAATTTATCGACAGTAGCAACAACTCCTCCAGAACCACTACCTCCAGCAAAATAGCCAGCAATTCCAGAATTAGCCATTCCAAAAGCAAACAATCTACTAGCGGATAAGCCAGCCCCTAAAGTAGTTCGAGTATCCGCTGGAAAGGCAAATTTATCAACTGTTGTAACAGTAGCGCTTGCTGCGGTTTCTCCTCCACCAATATATCCAGCTATGGAACTCCGAGCACCTCCGCTTCCAGCTAATATTCCCAATGGTATAAGCATGCTTAGCCTAGGTTTCCAATCAAGTAGTAAACCCCTGAGCCACCGAATACAACAGAAGCTGCAGCGTATTGTTTAGCAGTCTTTACCTTGGCATCTGCTGAAGATAGTGTGACTCCAGCTCCAGCTGCGAATGTAATCTGCCCGGCACCTGCCTGGATAAAGTCGATACGATCGCCCTGCTGTGTTAGCACGTTATCGATTGTAATTGTAATTGCTGAGCCAGTTGAACGGATTGTAGTTCCAAGGTCAGCTGCAACGATTGAATAGTTGGCAGACTTGTCCGACCAACCAGAAGGCTCATCGCCTAGATCTACCCAAGCTGTGCCTGAGTAATACTGGAAGCGATTGACGTCCTCGAGCCAGCTAAGCATTCCCTCATTAGGAGTAGTGATAGCTGAAGCGCGAGCTGTTGAGTTTGAGAAGACCATGACCGACTGCCTCATTAGGTAATCGTTTAGATCTGAAGCCGGTAAGGTGCTTCCATTAGAGAAGACTTTGAATGCCATTTGTTATGCTGCTTTCCATAGTTCGAGAGTTGTGAACCAGTTGTCTACATCGATGTCATGGTTTACCTTGATGATAGTGTAGTATCCCACAATATTGAGCTGATCCTTAGTATAACTGACCCCAACCAAAGTTCCCGGTGTAAACACCGCTGCTTCAGTTAGGTTTCCTAGCCTGTCCTTGGCCGGAGTGCTGACTTGACTAACTAGCTTTGTTGGAGCTTGCTCGTAAACGGCAGTAGCCCAACGGTTTAGTTCGGTCGAATCGGTTGTATTGATTTCCACGTCAATAGCTGATTCTCCGTAGAGATCGATAGAATCCTGGTCTCTTAGGATGACAAAAGTTTCAGGATCAGAAGTCAAAGATACCTTTAGAGAGTTGTAAACAGCATCGGCATCCGAGCTGACCACAATCTCCGATAGGCATAGGTGATAAGGGCTAAGTGAGTGGTCGTTGCCAATTATGTATGTGGTTGAAGTTCCGGTTTCCTCTTGTGGTCTAGGAATGACGGTTAGTTCTTCTGTGTCTTGATCTATCCAAACAACCGCCAGCCCTACGGAGATTGCATCGTTGATAATGTCCGGAACCAAAACGTTAGTTATATCCACCGAAGGAATCTTGCCCTCAACTGGAAGAGAATGGCTGGCTAAAGTAGTTCCGGTCTTGATTGATAGAAGCTCAAATACTTCATCGACCGTGGCATAGGTTCCTCCTGGCAGACCGGTTGTATCCCACTCATCAATACGAAGGTTCACAATTGACTTGTAAAGGTCAAAGGCTCTAATGCGAATCAGGTTCGGGCCCTGGGGGAAGTAAGTCACGTCTATGGTGTCGATATAGCCCACAAATAGAACTCTGTCTAATTCCTCAGAATCAAGTCTTACTCGAATCTTTGTGTTAGCCCTAATGTTCTTGTTTACTGTTGGATCTAGGTCAAAGCTCTGAAGGGTTATGTTGGCCGTGCCTGGCTGTGGTTGGAAGTAGATTGCATCGGCAATAGCTCCACCAATGCTTAGACCAACCCTAGAAGTCTCGCATCCAACATCTTGCCACTTGAGACCTGAGCTTGGAGCAAGGACGTCGTTGCCACCGATTAGAGAAAGGTTGATTGTAAACTCATCGAAGCCACCGAGAACATCGTCCCCACCCAAAAGGCTAATTCCTAGGATAAAGCTGCTTCCATCCTCGTCGGGAAGTAAAAACTCGACTACAAGATTGTTTTCAATGTTAAAGTTTGGAATCATTGTGCTCCGAGACGCCTAAGCGCAGCTGAAGTAATTGAAGGTGATCCTGAGGTCTTTGTTCCCTTGTTGATTGCGTCTGCAATTTCCTTGGGGGTTACGTTGCCCTTGTTGATGTTGATTGTCACGTTTTGCTTTGGCTGTTGGAATGCATCGCCAAATAGTCTGCCGGTTTCTGAGTAACGTGTGTCTCCAGATAGAATCCTCGATGTCTGTCCTCGAGCAACGCCTTCCATGTATCCACCGACTGCAGCTCCAGCGCCAACTCCAGCTAGTCCAGCTCCAACCCCAGCTCCAACAGCTCCAACTGCACCTGCCAATAGGGCTGCTGCCTTGTAGGCGTTAGCAGCTCCGGTCGCGATGTTCCAGGCTGTCGTGACAGCTCCGATCGCAACAACCATCGGCACTAGCCAGTTCTTGTTCTTATCTACCCAAGCAACCAGCTTGATTCCTTCTTCGATGATGGCCACAATGCCATCGACAATTTCCTGAAGTTTTGCCTGACCTTCTGGGGTAGCCAACCAGGTAGAGAACTTTTCCAATACTGGAAGAAGGGCCATGCCCACTTGCTCTTGCATCTCTCCAAAGATGATGTTCATTCTCTGGTAAGGATCTAGATTTGCTGCCTTTTCAGCGCTACCTGCAAATAGCTTTTCAAGCTCAGCCATTGGGTCTTTAGCGCCCTTGATTGCCGGAACAAGTCTTTCAAGTGCTCCAGTAGTTCCCTCGGGCCCAACAGCGCGAGACAAGGCTGTGGTAACTGCGTCTAGGCTCTTTCCAGTTCCAGCTGCGATGTCGAGGGCCAAAGACATAAGCCTGGTCGATTCCTCGACGTCACCGGTTGCTCGGGCTAGCTTGGCAAAAGCCGGTCTAATCTCATCGTCTGCAACCGAAGCTTGAAGTTGCATTTTCTTGATTGATTTTTCAACCGATGCGATTTGAGCATTGTTAGCTCCAGTAGTGTTCTGGAGAGCTGTGGCCAAAAGACCTTGGCTCTTCTGATCCTCGACGGCTGCTTGAGCTGCCTCTTTAAGCTCTCGGGTTATTAGTGCAAACGATAGACCAACACCGATGGTTGCAAAAGCTCGGCCAATTCCTGAGCTAATCTTCTTAGCTACTCCTTGGAGTCCTTGGAGCTGTTTGTTAGCTCCCTGAGTAGCCGAAGTTAGCTTCTTGAACTCACCAAGGATTTCTACATTGAGGACTAAGCTCATTGGTCTCTACCATCTTCCAAAACTTTTAGGAAGGCTGCAAACTCGATTAGAGTCAAAGCTTTATACTCTGACGGGCTAATGTTGAATGCCTGGCAAAAGCCGGCCATTCTACGAGCCGCTTGCTCCCTTATTCTTTTTTTGCTTCATCACCCTGAACCAAAGCTACTGCCTGGCTAAGTGTGAACTTGCTTGCTTCCTCGATCGTAAACTTGGGGTTATCCCTTTTCATTACGACCCAGATAAAGCTTTTTAGTGCTTTGCCCTTAGGTTTGCCGTTGCCAAAGGCGCTATCAATGCTTTCGCCAACTAGGTTCTCGATGGTTTCTACTTCTTCGAGAGTTAGGCTTTCAAAGTCAAATGCGTTCATTCTGTGGGTATTCCTTTCGTGGAGTTTGTTGCTATCAGCTTATCTAAACTTCTGTAGTAGTTCTGGTAAACCTCATCGCGCGTAATGCCTAAAGCCTTTACAAAGAATGGCTGTGGCTTTATGTTGCGCTTGAACCAACCCCAATGAATAGGGTTAGCGTAGGGAACCGATTTGTTATTACCTGCAGACACCGATACTCGGTTCAAGGACTTGGAAACCCTGATGCTGTTGCGTAGGGCTCCAGTTCTAACCGGGGCTAGAGCTCGGGCCTGACCTGCAACCAACTCTCCGGCCTCGGAGCCAGCTGCCTTTATCTCAGCAGTTGGAACTCCGATAGCCTGGAGAGCCTTTATAGCCTGTTTGAGCCCTGCTACTTTGATGCCAGCAGGATCAGCCATAACTAAGCGGTTGCGTCTACTTCGACACCGTAGAAGATGTCTGAAGCTGGGGTGTGAGGAGTGTTTACCACGGTCAAGGTTACGCTGAATACTGCGGTCTCGTTGCTAACCAAAGCTAGTGGAGGAATCTGGTCGAATGTGACAGTTCCTTTGTAGTGAGGCTGGCTTGAAGACGGGCTGGCGTTTCCGTTAGGCGCGATAGTGAACTGAGCGGTTGAACCGAAGTTGTCCCATAGAACGCGGTAAAGGCTTGCAGCGTCTCCGGATACAATTCCGTCTAGCTGTAGTGACCATTGGCCACCGACGCGAACCTCACAGAAGGTCTGGACATCGCCAGGAGCGTCATCGAGAGTTAGCTGAACCAAGTTAGCGTCGCAAGCGTATTCGGTTGCGCCAAACTTGAAGAGGATGTTTTGTGCTTTGATTCTGGTTGAAGCCGGCATGGCTACCTTTCTAAATTGTTAAGTTGAGCTGGCAATAAATGTTTGCCGATAAGAACTCAGCATTGTTGGTCTGTAGGTTGTAAGGCTGATTCACAGAAGTAATTCGAACATAAGTCAAAGGCTCGATGGCGTTCAAAGTATCTTCAATTAGCTGATCTAGATTCTCGGTTGCTTTCTTGTTAGTTGCGGTAGAAGCTACCAAAACTAACTCGATGCCTAAGCTCCATTCTCCAAACTGTGCTGTCTGAAGATAAGGCTGAGCTGCGTTTAGAAGGACAATGGGCGGTGTGATTCGCTCTGGAATATACTCCAGAACATTCAAACCTGCATCAACTAGTTCGAGCTTGAACTCGACCTTAGCTGCATTGATTTCGCTCATACTGCATAGCCCGTGTAAGGCATCAGTAGTGGGTAAACAGCATTCAATGGATCCTTAGCAACTCTGATGGGTGCTCCATCAAAGCTGGCGAACTGAGCCACTCCGTTAGGAGCTGAGCGACGGTGGAAGAGTTCAGACGAAGCGATTAGAGTCGCTTGATCGTGAACTGACCCCGGCACGGTCTTGGTTCCGATGTATCGGGTTACCAAGGCGTGTCCAGCAGTCAGGCATTCTTCTGGGAAGGTTGTTTCCTCTGTTCCCACATACGCCTGAAACTCTGCCAACGTCACTGCCATTTTAGATTCCTATTACGCTACGGTCTGAAGTGAAACGATTGCACCCTGACGCTGAGCTGCAACAGCCATGTAGCCGTAAACAGATACTGAGTCTTCTAGGGTTGTAACATCACCCTGGGTTAGACGAACTGGGGCTCCAGCTGACTCCCATGAGGTAAGTGCTGCTGAGTTAGCAAGCAAGCAATCGGTTGCACCCAACTGTGGGTCTACGATGATTGGAAGACCAAACAATGATCCAGATAGACCTGGGATGTTTGAAGATCCGATTGTGTTTGAACCGTCGTTGTTAGCTGAGAAGTTTAGTCTGCCATCGGTTGCACCGATTGAAACTAGGTTCACGTAAGCGTCAACACCAGAAACAATAAACTCTGGACGAAGACCGGTTGCGTTGAAGATGTAGGCAGATCCTTCTGCGATACCCTTTGCAACAGTTGAAGCGTCGGTGTGAGTGTCAAATGTCTTTCCTACATAGCTAAGGCTCTGTAGAAGGTCAATTACAACGTTGTTGGTGAAGTTAGCGTAAGCAATTGTTAGACCCTGGAATACCTGGTTCAAGGTGTCGATTGTTGCGCGCTCTACATACTGACGTGAGAAGGAAGTGTATCCACCGTAAGTCTTTACATCTGCTGACATAACCTCGAAGGATAGGTTTCCGAATGCAAGGGCTTCGTTCTCTGGGTTCTGCTGGTCGATTGCAAGAGTGTTGCTGTCGATCTGGATGTATTCAACAGATAGTCCGCTTGCTGGCAGGGCTCCACGTGTGAACGCTGACAGGGTTGGGCGGTTGTTGTTGATTAGAGTGTCAAGGTATCCGATGAATGGAGGAAGAACGGCTGCATCAGCAGAAGTTGAAGCTGCGCGAGCTAGGGCCTTTGCGTCTTCGTCTCCAACTAGAAGAGCCTTTGCGAACTCACCCTGGGAACGGAACTTGTGTGTTGCTGGTGTTGCCATCTCGACTGCTTTGCCTGATTCAATGACTCGGCGCAGTTCTGCAACCTCATCCTGAACGGAGCGAACGTCAAGTTCAATGCTTTCTGACATTGTTTCACTTTCTGTTTCGATAAGAGTCTCATCAGCTAGCTCAGCTTCGCTGCGGACTTCGGTTATTTTTGCGCCTTCAAAGGCAGGGAACGGAACTACTGAAACCTCTTTGAGATCTACTAGCTCCCTAACAATCGTTTGGCCTTCTTTACGATCTACAACCGGAAAGAAACCAACCGAAAAGCGATTCAGAACATCGTCCTGAAGTAATGTGTAAACTTCGTTGCCTCGAGGTGTATCTGAGATTCGAGCAACAATCTCGTAGCCTTCTGGGGTGTCGCGCCCTTCGATAACTTTACCGATTGGCTCTTCGTGGCCATAGAAAAGCTTTACATCTTCTACGCCATCAATTGCTCCTGGCTCGAAGCGCTCTTTCATGTTGCCAGTTAGCTCGATCTCTTGACCATAAGGAACTGCGAGACCAACAATGGTTCTCTCCTCGAGAGTGTCAAGTCGAGCCTGAAACTCGCGTGTAATCATTTCAGACATCTAGTCCTTCTTTCGTTCTTACTTCTTCTGGAGTCAAAATGCCAGCATCGATAGCCACCTTGTAGTAGTTGTAGCGAGCTGCAACATCTGCCTTGAATAGGTGCTCGAAGTCAAACTCGACCCGGTTGCCACGTGGAAGGCAGTTGCTTAGAGCGTCGGTAATTGCATCGGTGTAAGCCATCAATGTGTGACGGTAGAACACCTGGTTCTCATCTTGGAGGTTTGTGTAGGTGTCTGAAGCACCTGGCACGGAAGTCAGGAGCAGTCGCGCTGGGACACCGAATAGGCGAGCAACGGCCTGAACCTGCTGATCCTGAACTTCGGTAAAGAGGGCGTCCTTCGGGGAGAGCGCGATCTGCTGGTATTCGAAACCGTTTCCTAGAACTGCAACCTGACGGTTCTGTTGCTTGTTATGCCAGTTAGCAGTTACTGTTTCTGCGTCATCCTTGTTTAGCATGGCGTTGGTTTTGAGGATTCCCGTTGGAACTCCGGCTGCGGTGAACCAGTTGCCAGCGTAATCTCTTAGATCAATAGCTGCGCTTATGTCTTTGTGGCAGGATGCAATTGGGCTTACACCTAGAAGCTGACCAGCCTGGCTGAAGATTCTTAGGTGCTCCATCTCGCGCTCGGTGTAGCGTGTGCCCAGGTAGTCATAGACAACGGTTGAGTAATCAATAGCGCCATTGGTCATCCTAGGCCAGCTTGGTTGAACGGCTGAAGCTGGAAGAATGGTTAGGTTGTTTACCTGACCGTTAGATCCAAAGTTCTTTAGCCAGTAAGCGTTGCCCTCGAGCGCTAGTGATGCAACTGTTTGGAAGAGGAAGTCGCGACGGTTCTGTTGGATGCTTGGGTTGTTTACCAATACTGGGTTTTCAACTTTTAGTTCAATGCCTGTCGCGAATCTGTAAGTATTAATTGTCATCTTGCTGATTGGAGTGCCGATGATCTGGACAGCTCTGTAAACGGCTGTGAGAGACAATGCAGTTGTTGGGTTTACAACAGCTGGGTGTCTGGTTGGAATTGTTGGCTGGGCAGCGCGTCTCTCAGGACGTCTTAGAAGCCTGTCAAATATAGATGCCATATAGAAATCATAGTATCATACACCGACTAGAATACGCCGACGGTGGCGTGTTGCGCTCGCGAGGAAACGTAGAGCGCCATGACCGTTGCCATTAGAGCATCGATGTCTCCGAGAGATTCAGACCGGCTAATAAACCAGGACTCTCCGACTTGCTTGGAGACCCCGTTAGGCATTTGAGCGACGAGGAGGGGATCGTTCGCGTGCCTAACGAGGCCGTTGCCAAACATAGCATAGACAGCCGAGCACATTGAGGAGACTTCTTTAGCCCATAGTTGCCAGACCGTATGACCAGAGATTTTTAGTCTCTTGCCCAAGTTGGTTAGCTGGCGATCATCCAATGCTATCGCTCGCGGACTGAACTTTGCATACAAGGCGGTTAGCTCGTTGTAGAGCTGGTCTTCGGTTGGGTTTACTAGCGACATCACTAGCTCCGTCTCTTGAACACCGTCTTGAGTGTTAGCAATTGCGATTGTAGCGTGGCCCCAGTTTTTTGTAATGTCTACGGCAAAGACGGCGTTTTGAGTATTAGTCACACCTCGACCGGTTGCAGCTCTAAACAAACTTGCCGGCAACCAGGAGTTAGATGTTCCAGCTATAAATTGATTCAGGCGATAGCGTCTTGCTTCGTGTTCTGGAATTGTTCTGAGGTCAGAGATGATTTGTTCAATCTGAACTCGACCAGCTGCAACAGAAGGGTTGGCTGCCATGATTGCTTTTGGATCATCGATAGCTGCGTTGTCCGGTGCAGTCCAAAGGAAGAAGCCAAAGCGCTCTAGATCTTCGGATCCGTTGGCTGCTAAGGTTCCAGACTTGTAAAGGTCTATTAGGGTCTTTGAGTTTTGGTCTCCGGCTGTTGTGATTCCAACAACAATGCCATCCTTGCGCTGGGAAGTTCCAAGAACTGCAGCTGACCACATTCCCTCTTTTGCCAGGTGAAGCTCATCGAATAGACAGAAGCTAATCGGGATACCTTGGAGGGCAGCTTCTTTGGCAGCCTTCACATCATACCGGCCACCACCGTCAGCCGTGACGATGCCTCGGGTTTCGGTAGCTCGCTTGAATCGCTTCTTTAGGAATTGATTGGAGTTGATGACGTATAGGACTCGGTTGTAAACGATGTTGGCCTGATCCGTGCTCGATGCCAGGCTGATGCATTGTGGTCCAATCTCATGGAGTAGCAAGCCGTAGAGTCCGAGCATGGCTGCGATAAGGCTCTTGCCGTTCTGGCGTCCGACCGAGATAACTACTTGACGATAACGAAGTCTGCCTGGATACATTGGGTTGTCATCGGGATAGCGCTCGAGGATTGCTCGTAATAGCCACTTCTGCCATTCGTCAAGCTGTAGACCGTCTGGATTCTCCGGGCTCTTCCAAGCTATCTCGGCGAACTCGATGAGCTTATCGCCGTCGGTCTTGAAGTCCTTAGATAGCGGTTCCGTGTAGAGCGTGGGTAGCTGAAGCATTATCGGGTTAGCAACTTCTCCAGAGGATCAATAGATTGGGCTGCATCGCCAATAGATCGCTTCAACTCGAGCACGGTCTTGCGTAATTCGGCTGCCGTAGAAGTGTTGGCCTGTTGGTCGAAGCTCTTTGCCAGCTGGAGGCATAGTCCGGCTAAAACCTTTTGTTCCAAGTTCAAGTCCAGCTCTTCCAACCAGTTCTGTATTGATTCAGTAATCACTTGCTCTCAATTCTCGAATAATCTGACCAACTTGTAAAAAAGAAAATGCTTGCGCGGGATTGCGGAGGAATGACAGAAAAAAACGGATTCATTATTTTTATTTACTTTCGGCCAAAGTTTTTGAGTTTAGCTATTTTATTTTGCAATTCAGGACGCCAATGGCTTCGCCAGCTTAGTCTCATCCATAATAGCTGAGCCCTCCACCCATACTTGACCCATGTGGCTCTATGTTTAGGTCTTCTTCGAAGTCTGAGGAGCCTGCCCCGATGCCCTGCCCAGTAGCTACCCCCCTCCGTCTTTACCCTACCCCTTGCTATATCTAGGATTGCGCCAGGTGATGCGCTGTAATACCCGGTCTTGCTTTCTACCGTTGCAGCTTCTGCATAGTGATTGGAGGTTGTTGAGATCATGGTTGGGCTCGCCTTCCCCTGGAGGAACGATGTGATCAATTGTCCAGTCCTCACCGGTCAGCTCCTTCGCACACGAGACACAGATCGGCTCCAAAACAGTCTTCGCATACGTCCTCGCTTTTGCCCAAGCCGTAGATTGGTGCCATGATGCCATCTGCTAATCCTTTCAATTGGTTATCTTGAATCTTCCAATACTCTAACTCTTTGATGATTTCTTCAACGGTGAGAATGTCTCCAAGTGCATAGTGAGCATCGAGAAACTCTACGAACTGATTCCTGGCATACCTAACGCCATTCAAGAAGCCATCTGAATACACCGATGTCTTGAAGCTTTTGATTACTTTGTCCACCTTCTTTTGGTTCACTTTAGATCCGCCTTTATTAGCTTGAGTGAGCTGTCTATTACCCAACAGCTTGAGTGTTCGCATGATCCTTCAGTTGCATACTCAAAACAGATTTGCTTATCCAGCTCTCTGATGATCCTGTTGCGCTCGATGGTTCTGCCTTCGCTTACGCCTAGGTTAAAGCCCAGGATAGATAGTTCTGTAATTTGGTCTTTGTGCTTATCGACTATCTTCTCGAAGTCCATCATCGACTCCAATCAGCTTTTAGAAACAGAATTGAAGCTGCCAACGCCAACAGCCCTAGGGTTGGTTCGGCTATTGCAAAACCTAGGATTGTGACCGATATGACAACGGTTAGTGCCATAGTTATTCTCATTATGTTTAGCAATTTGTTGCCTTTCTGTGTGTGGTATGTTAATTATGGTTATCAGCTAGAGGTTTATGTGGTTTATCCGCAGTTTGTTATCAAATTGTTATTTGTAGACACCTCGAGCGATTAGCTCGCCTCGATGGTGAGTGCCACACTTGGCGCACTTGTATTTCCTGTAT